>Ga0073936_10000267_pt1 | contig 77844 bp, 65 predicted proteins | sample AliMusrvi5mmetaG_FD_87041 | JGI IMG/M metagenome (GOLD analysis project Ga0073936, IMG submission 87041) | Freshwater lake bacterial and archeal communities from Alinen Mustajarvi, Finland, to study Microbial Dark Matter (Phase II) - Alinen... | ecosystem: Environmental > Aquatic > Freshwater >... | reverse complement strand
TCCCCTGAAGCGCGACCTCCAAGAGAATCCTCTCCACTGTAAACCCGCACTCCGCAGCATGACCGCAAAACAGGACATTTCTACTTTGCGCCCATTAGGACATTTCTACTTTGCCTTGACATGCGGTGGTCAATCCACACCACTACGCGTGTCGGGTTCCCGCCTGGTTTGTGACCTGAGTCACTGTAAAAAAGCTAAACGGGGAATAGACTGTGTTCATGGAAAAGCGCCAGCTGGCTCTCGGCACCGTCTCATTCATGATCTGTTTCGCTGCATGGGGACTGATCAGCGCCTTCGCCCCACGCTTCCGTGAAGCGCTCCAGCTTTCGGCGAGCCAAACCGCTCTGCTCATTGCCGTCCCAGTACTGCTGGGCGCGCTGGCACGGCTCCCCATGGGGCTGCTTACAGATCGCTACAAAGGCCGCGCCGTCTTCACCGCCCTCATGCTCTTCGCCGCTGTACCGCCACTGTTTGCGCCCTCGGCGGGCAGCTATCCCATGCTGCTGGCCGTGGCATTCTTCATGGGGATGGCCGGATCCTCGTTTGCCGTGGGTATCGGCTTCGTATCGAAATGGTTCAAGCCGGAACAACAGGGCTCGGCGCTCGGCGTCTACGGACTCGGCAACATCGGCCAGTCCGCCGCCGTCTTTCTTGGGCCGGTGATCGCAGGCATCGTCGGCATGGATAATGTCTTCCGCGGACTCTCCGCGTTGCTCGCCGCCTGGGCCGTGATCTTCTTTCTCAGCGCAGAGAATCCACCTGTGCAGGTCAAGCCCAAGCCACTCAGCGCAATGTTCGCGCTTCTGGCTCGTGAACGGCTGGCGTGGGTTCTCTCCGCCTTTTACTTCCTCACTTTCGGCGGCTTCGTCGCCTTCAGCATCTATCTGCCTAGTCTGCTCAAAGACCAGTTCGGGCTCAAGCCTGCCGATGCAGGACTCCGTACAGCCGGTTTCGTAATACTAGCAACGCTGATGCGTCCGGCCGGAGGGTGGCTCGCCGATCGCATCGGCGGCGCACGCGTGCTGAGCGTCGTCTTTTTTGGCACGGTACCGTTCGCACTGCTGCTCGCGTGGCCGGCGATGCTACCGTTCACCGTCGGCGCCCTCGGCTGCGCGGCACTGCTCGGATTAGGAAACGGCGCCGTATTCAAACTGGTCCCGCAGTATTTCCCGGCCGAAACGGGCACCGTCACGGGACTGGTTGGCGCCATGGGCGGCATGGGCGGCTTCTTCCCTCCGCTGCTGCTCGGCTTCTTCCGCGATACGGTGGGCGCGGTCTGGCCCGGTTTCGTAATGCTCGCACTCACGGCGCTGGTGCTGTGGCGTGTGAACTCGAAGGTCTTTCTCGCTACGGAAACGCAGCAATTCCAGGCACCCCAGCAATTGCGCGCCGGAGCCTGGGCCACCTTGTGGGCGGGCATGCTGGTAGCTTCCATCGTCGTCGGCTCGCGTAACCTCGCGTACTTTGACCCCGCGTTGGTGATCTACACCTTCGCCGTCGTCTTCGCCAGCTGGGGCGTGGTCTACCACTACAACGTTTGGATCGACAAGCCTCCCACCCGCGTCTATTGGGACCGCGGCTGGCAGATCGTCCGCGAGCAGGGCCTGCTGTGGAGCCTGCCCCGTCTCATCGCGCTCACCGGCACCAACATCCTTGCCCAGACCTTTATCCGCAAACGCAGCAAGCTTCGCTGGTGGATGCACCAGTGCATCTTCTGGGGCTGCATGCTCGCCATGGCCATCACGTTTCCGCTGGTCTTCGGCTGGATCAGTTTTCAAAGCCGTGCCGATAACCAGATGATCTACGTCACCTACCTCTTCGGCTTCCCCGCCGGAGAGTTTCCACTCGGCTCGGCCGTGGCGGAAATCCTGTTCCACGCCCTCGATATCGCCGCCGTACTCGTACTCACCGGCATCGCCCTCTCCCTCTGGCGGCGCATGCGCGACAAGGGCGCGTTCGCCGTGCAGAGCTTCGCCATGGATTTCTTTCCGCTCTTTCTGCTTTTCGCTATCTCCGTCACCGGACTCGCCCTCACAGTTTCGCAGATGTGGCTACGAGGGCATGCCTATAGCTTCATCGCCATCCTGCACGCCATCACGGTAATCGCCGGCTTGCTCTACATGCCCTTCGGAAAGTTCTTCCACGTCTTTCAGCGCCCGGCACAATTGGGCGTCAAGCTCTATCACGAAGTAGGCGCGGCGTCGGAAGCCGCGGCCTGCACACGCTGCGGCGAACCGTTTGCATCCAAAATGCACATCGAAGACCTCACCCAGAAAGTGCTCCCCCAGATGGGCTTCCACTACACAATGAGCGACGGCGGCCAATGGCAGGATCTATGCCCTGCCTGCAAACGCAAAACGCTGGCGACGGCGCAACTACGGACCCGCGAGGTGCGCCAAAATGGCTAAGCCGATCGAGACACTACTGGACCAGTACGGGCCCCACCCGCACTATATGCCCGCCGGTGGATGGCACGACGAATCACGTCAATTGCCAGACAAGCTGGTGAAGACCCACTGCTGCTTTTGCGGCCAGCAGTGCGGCATTCAACTCAAAGTCCGCGGCAACACGGTCACCGGGTTCGAACCGTGGGAGGAGTTTCCGTTCAATCGCGGCATGCTCTGCCCAAAAGGCGTGAAGCGTTATATGCAATCCTCCCACCCGGACCGCCTGCTCGATCCACTGATCCGCACCGGCGATGGTTTCCGCAAAGCACCGTGGGACGAAGCGCTTGACCTCACCGTACGCCGCCTGCAAGAAGTACAGGCAAAGTATGGCAAGGACTCCGTGGCTGTCTTTGGCGGCGCGTCGCTCATCACGGAAAAATCTTACCTGCTCGGCAAATTCGCGCGAGTCGCGCTCGGCACCAAACAGATCGACTACAACGGCCGCCTGTGCATGGTCTCGGCGGGCACCGCCTACAAGCTCGCCTTCGATGTCGACCGCAGCCTCATCCCGTGGAGTGAAATCCCCAAGGCCGACGTGCTGATGGTCATCGGAGCCAATGTAGGCGATTGCGCGCCGATCACGACCGACTATATCTGGCGCTGCCGCGACCGCGGCGGCAAGCTCATCGTCATTGATCCGCGCATGACACCCATCTCGCGCAATGCCGATCTCTATCTGCCTGTACGGCCCGGCACCGACCTCGCCCTATTGATGGGCATGCTCCACGTCATCATCCGCGACGGGCTCATCGACAAGCAGTTCATCGAGCAGCACACCACCGGTTGGGACGCCGTTGCCGAAGGCGTGAAGGAATATGACCCGAATCGCACGGCAGCCATGACCGGCGTCCCGCCGCAATCGATTGAGATGGCAGCCCACTGGTTCGCCAAAGCCGATAAAGCGATCGCCATGCATGCGCGCGGTCTGGAGCATCAGTCGAAGGGCGTGGAAAACTGTTCGGCTCTGATCAACATCGCGCTCGCCACCGGCCACATCGGACGCGAAGGTTGCGGCGTCACCATGATCACCGGCCAGGGCAATGGCCAGGGCGGACGAGAACACGGCCAGAAGTGCGACCAACTGCCCGGCCAGCGCTCCATCCACGATCCTGCCGCGCGCGCCCATGTCGCGAAGGTGTGGGGAATCCAACCGGAAGAGATCCCGGGCGCGGGAGTTTCCGCACAGGAGATCATGAACCTCATCCACTCAGGCGAGATCAAGGCCCTGGTGAACATCTGTTTCAACCCCGCGGTCTCTCTGCCGGATGCCGGCTTCACGCGCGAAGCCCTGTCGAAACTCGAATTCTTCGGTGTGATCGACTTCTTCCTCTCGGAAACCGCGCAGTTCGCTGACGTTGTGCTGGCCGGCAGCCTGCAGGAAGAAGAGGAGGGCGTGACGTGCAGCGCCGAAGGCCGCGTCATCCACATCAACAAGGCCACGGATCCGCCCGGCAACTCCAAAACCGATTCGTGGATCATCTGCGAACTCGCCAAACGCCTCGGCAAGGAGAAGTACTTCCCCTACAACACCACGCGCGAAATCTTCGACGAACTGCGCGAAGCTTCGCGCGGCGGCCACGCCGACTACTACGGCATCACCTATGAGAAGATCGATCAGCAGATGGGCGTCTTCTGGCCCTGCCCTTCTGAAGAACATCCAGGCACGCCTCATCTGATGACCGGCGGCATCTCCTACTTCCCCGATGGCAAGTGCCGCTTCCAGATCACAAACTGGCGTGAGAGCGGCGATCCCGTGGATGGCGATTTCCCCATCTATCTCACTACTGGACGCGTCGTCAGCCAGTATCTATCGGGAACACAGACACGCCGCATTGGCTCACTGGTCGACGTTTATCCGCAGCCGCTCGTCGAAATTCATCCTCGCCTCGCCGAAAAATACGGCATCAAAACCAAGGACTGGATCACCGTCACCACGCGCCGCAATGAGATCACCGTGCAGGCGAATGTGGTCAAAACAATACGCCCCGATACTGTTTTTATCCCGTATCACTGGCCGGACGCGCGCAGCGCCAACCTCCTTACTCATCGCACGCTCGACCCGCGCAGCAAAATCCCTGAATTCAAAGTCTCCGCCTGCCGCCTCAGCATCGCCGCGGCGCCTCCCGCATGGGCCGGTCACACAGAAGTGGAAGCGGCCAAACGGGGTGTGTCCGCCATCTCCCGCGCACCAGGCATGGCCGAACCGTTGATCAAAATCGGCGAAGGGGGCCGCCGCTGATGTTCGGCTACGAGTTTTACCTCGATCCTTCGCGTTGCATCGGCTGCCAAAGCTGCCTTAAGGCCTGCGAAGAGTGCGAGACGCATCGCGGCGTCTCCATGATCAACTTCGATTTTATTGACCGGCCCGATGGCATCGCCACCGCCGCCTTTGTCTGTTTCCACTGCGAAGACCCCACCTGCGCTCAGGTCTGCCCGGCCGATGCCATCAAAGTGGGCGACGACGGCGTGGTGCAATCAGCCCTCAAACCGCGTTGCATCGGGTGCGCCAACTGCGTGCTGGCGTGTCCGTTCGGCATCCCCAAACTGGTGCCGGAATACGAGCAGATGATGAAGTGCGACATGTGCTACGACCGCACCTCCATCGGCAAGAAACCGATGTGCGCCACCGTCTGCCCAAGCCAGGCTCTGGCTTATGTGAAACCTGACGAAATCGCCGCATTGCGCCGCGAAAAGCCCGTGAATACCTTCTATTTCGGAGAGCAGAAGATCGTGACCAAGGTCTACATGATGGCCCCCGCCGAAACCGATTTCGTATCGGTTGATGTCATGGATTACACCTGGGAGCCTGAGGACGCATATGCAAACTAAGCAACAGAAGACACCGCTCTGGCGTGAGGAGTTCTCCGTCTTCAAGAATGACGAGCGCTACGTCAGCCGCCGACAGTTGACCAAGTTCCTGACGCTCACCAGCCTCGCGATGTTTGCCGGCAACATCTGGATTCTGGTGCGGTCGCTGTGGAAAGGCAAGGCCGCCGGACTGCCAGGAGTCGCCATCGCCCGCGCGGGCGAAATCCCGGTCGGAGGCGTGAAGCTCTTTCAGTATCCAGTCCAAGGTGAGCAATGCATTCTGGTAAGAACCGCGGAAGAGACTTATGCCGCGTTCAGTCAGAAGTGCACGCACCTGTCGTGCGCGGTTTACTATTCGAAGGAATCGCAGGACCTGGTCTGCCCCTGCCACGAAGGCCACTTCTCCGTGCATGACGGCAGCGTGCTGCAAGGCCCGCCCACGCGGCCACTGCCCGCCGTCACCTTGCAGCGGCGCGGCGATGAGTTGATCGCCATCGGCATGACCAACACGGGGGCGGACTGATGCGAGCCGAACGTTTCTCACAACAGGGCCGCGGACTTACCGTGATTGACGGCGCCCTCGCCCTGATCGTCATGCTGCTGATGGTGCAGATCTGGTTGCTCTCCGCCACGTTGGACGCATACCTGGCGGGTCACGGCGAAGCCGCGCTGCCTGGAGCCATCGTGTCCGGCCTGCTGTTTGCGGTGTGCGCCGGGCTTTACCTGTTTGTGCGCCGGATAGAGCGCGCCGCCAAAGACTAGTCGCAACGTAAAGAATCGTTAAACCACAGCCTGGAGCCTTCCAATCCGCCACATCGCCGCGTCTACCTTAATGAATAAGGAGAATCGACCGATGCAAGCAATCCTGCCCGTAACCTCGGAAAAGGCCAGCGGACTCACGCTTCGCCTGCTCCAGTCCGTCAATGCCGAACGCGGCCACGTGCCGAACATGATCCAGACCATGGGCAATCCGATTCGACCCTCGAAGCCTATCTCCGCTTCAGCCGTTCCCTCACGGCTGGCAGCCTCTCGCCCAGGCTGTGCAAGCAGATCGCCCTCACCATCGCCCAGGCGACGATCTGCGAATACTCCATCGCCCAGCACTCCGCTCTCGCCGCCCGCCTCGGCATGTCCGATGAAGAGGTCCGCGCCAGCCGCATGGCCCAGACCGGCGACCCACGAATCGACACCGTGCTGCGCTTCGCCCGCGACCTCATCAACGGCAACGGCCAATGCTCAACCGCGAAGCTGCGCCGCGCCGGCTTCGACGACGCGGCCATCATTGAGATCGTGGCGCAGGTGGCGCTATGCCAGTTCGAAATCCTGTTCCACAGCGTCGTCCAGACTGAACTCGACTTTCCGCGGGTGGGTCTGCGCGCAGCAGCGGCCTAGGCGAAGGTCAAGAATTGCGACCCTTCCAATCTTGAAGTGAGCGAGTAAACCCGGCCGGGTCATCTGCGGATACGCCAAGCCTCGAGACCAGCTTACGCCGCCCATAGAGCCCTTCGGCCAACACTGGCTCGTGCAACTCGATCAGCAGGTTCGGCTCTCCCAGTCCGGTGATTCGCACATAGCCCGGGGCTCGCCGCTCAGGTATGGGAAACGTAACAGGCCCGATATTTGCAAAGTTCGCTGGAGTGACCTCGACGCTCCACAGCATGCCGGCCCGTAGCAAAAGGGAATCATCGCCGAGATCAATGGGGAATACAGCAAAAGAACGAGCGAGTGCGGCCAGCAGCAATGCGCCGTACACGCTCAAACCGGTAAGACACCACGCCGCAAGTCCGCTCCACCGTTGCAACACCATGTGCATCAGCCCCGCTTCTACAAGGCTCATCACAGCCATGGAACCGAAGATCATCGCAGTCCCGTTATCCTCGTGCATGGTGAAAGTGCGGCTCCCGGACCGGATTTGTGGCTTTAACAACCAGCCGGCAAAGGCCAGCCTCAGAATCGAAAGCTCCGCCATAAATAACCGTGCCGCGAAACTCTCTCGCCCCCGGCTCATGACAAACCACGCGATGCCGAGTTCACAGGCGGCCGCCACGGCGAGCTTCGTCAGACCTTCGAAGGAGGCAATATAGGTAACTCTCAACAGCCCGCTCAAAATCACCGGGATAATGGTAATCAAAGGCTGCGCTCCAGACCTGATGACGATGAAATAGTAGGCCGCTGGCAGTGTCACCAGCAGATCAGCACACGATCCAGTCATCACGGTCCGGCTGGAGTAATACCGTAAAAGGAAAAAGAGCACGACGTTGATGAAGACAGCAACGGCGCCAAACAGGAGCACCGGATTGGGGCGGCGAGAGACCATTGAATTGAAGTGATTTTCTCACACCAGCCACTTTCCTTGCTATCCTTGACGGTGTAACGAAGACCCCATGCACCGTCAAACCCTATTAGCCTTGGCCCTGATCCTGGCCCCCTGCGCCGCCCAGGCCGAATTGCGCGAAAACATTGAGTTCGCCGTCAACGGCGGAGTCAGCCTCACCCTTGATGCGAACGTCCCCGATGGACCCGGCCCCTTCCCCACCGTGATCGTCGTCCACGGCGGCGGCTGGATCAACGGCGATAAGCAGACCTACGTGAAACCCATCTTGCCACCCCTCACCAAGGCCGGCTTCACCTGGTTCACCATCAACTACCGCCTGGCGTCGAAGGCCCACTTCCCAGCCCAACAGGAAGACCTCGATAGCGCCATCCGCTGGGTCAAGAAGCACGCCAAAGAATACAAGGCCGACCCGAATCACATGGCCATCCTCGGCGAATCCGCCGGCGGCCAGATCGTGTCGCTCGGCGGCGCCGACTACAAGAAAGACACCCGCGTCCAGGCTGTGGTCGTCCTCTACGGACCGCACGACCTGCTCCATCGCGCCCGCCAGATGGGCACCGTCGGCGAAAACGTCATGCGCCTGCTCGACGTACCCGACAAACTGGACGATGCCACCGTGCAGAAATTACGCGCCGCATCGCCCATTACCTTCGTCAAAAAGGATATGCCGCCGTATCTGCTGATACATGGCACCAAGGACGACAAAGTCCCCTACGAGCTCTCAGTCTCAATGTGCGCGAAAATGAAAGAAGCTGGCGCAAGCTGCGAGCTGTTTACCGTACAGGACGGTATTCACGGCATGGGCGGCTGGGAAAAGCTCCCCAACGGACAAGCATATAAGGAGAAAGTGGTCGAGTGGTTGAAGAACAAATTGAGCAAGTAACAGAATCACAGCGCATCATGGCGCGCGAGAAGGAGTTCGTACTCCAGAACTACGGACGCTATCCGCTCGTGCTCGATCGCGGCAAGGGCTGCTATCTGTACGATCTTGACGGCAAACGCTATCTGGACCTGATCTCGGGCATCGGCGTCAACGCGCTTGGCCACGCCCACCCGCGCATCACAAAGGTAATCCGCGAGCAGGCCGGCCTGCTCATCCACTGTTCCAATCTCTACTATCACCGCTACCAGGGCCTGCTCGCCGAACGCCTCGCGAAGGCCAGCGGCTTGCAGCGGACGTTCTTCTCGAACTCCGGCACGGAATCGATGGAAGGCGCGCTGAAGTTCGCCCGCTCGCATGGCAACAAGATCAGCCCGGAAAAGATCGAACTCGTCTCGCTCGATAATTCGTTCCATGGCCGCTCCATGGGCGCAGTCTCAGTCACCGGCCAGCCCAAATACCGCCAGGATTTCGAACCGCTGATTCCCGGTGTGCGTTTCGTTCCGGCCAATGATATCGCGGCTCTTGAAGCAATCGTCAGCGACAAGACGTGCGGTATCGTACTCGAGGGCATCCAGGGCGAAGGCGGCATCTACCCGATGACGCAGGCCTACGTCGAGAAGGCCCGCGAACTCGCCGACCGCTTCAACGCGCTGCTGATCTTCGATGAGATCCAGTGCGGCGTCGGCCGCCCCGGCACCTACTTCTCTTACCAACTGTTGAACCCGGTGGTGCTGCCAGACGTGATGGTGACGGCCAAACCGTTAGCCTGCGGGCTCCCGCTCGGGGCTATTTGTGTCAACGAAAAAGCGGCTCCGGCCATCGGACCCGGCATGCACGGCTCCACCTTCGGTGGTGGCGCACTGGCCACGCGCGTGGCCGTGGAGTTCTTCGATATCCTCGACGAACTCATGCCCAGCATTCAGCGCGTGGGCGGCCATTTCCGCTGCGAACTGGAGGGACTGAAGAACAAGTATTCCTTCATCAAGGAAGTGCGGGGCTCCGGCCTCATGATCGGCGCCGAAATCGACTTCCCCGGCAAGCAACTGGTGATCGATGGCATGGCCGAAGGGCTGCTCTTCAACTGCACGCACGATACGGTCCTGCGCTTCCTGCCGCCCTACATCCTTACGGAAAAGGACGTCGACCGCGCCATCAAGATCCTAAACAAGCTCTTCAAGAAGGTCTAGGATGCTTGGATTTGCTGAAGATTCATTGGGGAGGATCGTGGCGCACGCATTCTTGCGTGCCGCCTCGACATTCGTGTCGAGGTCCGGAGCACCATGGAAAACAAAACGTCGAGAAGAATCTCGACGCGGCAGACATGAATGTCCGCGCCACAATTCTGCGAGCGACAAATGAGAGTCCTAGCCCTGGATCTTGGCAAGCGCCGCATCGGGGTCGCCATGAGCGACCCCATGCGCATCATCGCCCAAGGCTACGAAACCATCCAGCGCACCAACATCCGCGAAGACCTCGCACTCCTCGAAAAAATCATCCAGGAAAAAGAGGTCTCACAAATCGTGATAGGAAACCCGCTGCACATGAGCGGACGCGCCGGGCGCGCCACTGACTGGGCCCAGGACTTCGCCAACCGCCTCATCGAACGAACATCGTTACCCGTGGAGCTATGGGACGAACGCATGACCTCCGTAGAGGCAGGACGCGTCCTCCGCTCCAGCGGTATCAGCATCGAAAAGCGTGCCCAGGCCGTCGACCAACTGTCGGCCGTCCTCATCTTGGAAAACTGGTTGAGATCACACGAATGAAGCGGGCGTTAATCCTCATCCTGGTGCTGCTCATCGCCGCCACCGGATGGAGTCTGTTCCAACCCTACAAGGGCTTCACCGGAGACGTCTTCGTAGAGATACCCAAAGGCAGCGGTAGCTCCACCACCGCCCGCCTGCTGGCCCACGCCGGAGTGGTCCGCTTCAACTGGGAGTTCCTGCTCGTCCGCGCCATCAACCCGCATCGCAAGCTGCAAGCCGGCGAATATCACTTTCAAAAGGCAGCCTCGGCTTGGGACATCTTCGGCCGCATCGCCCGCGGCGACATCTTCTATTACGACCTCTCAATCCCCGAAGGCCAGACGATGTTCGGTATCGCAGAAAAGGTAGAAGCACTGGGCCTGATGAGCGCCGATGACTTCCTCGCCGCCGCCCGCGACGCCTCCTCCATCCACGACATCGACCCCCAGGCCACCAGCCTTGAAGGCTACCTCTTCCCCGCCACCTATAAGCTCACCGGCCACATGACCGGTCAGCAAGTGTGCGCCTTGATGACCGCGCAGTTCCGCAAGCAGTGGAAGTCGCTCGACGCAGAAGGCGACGTGCACAAACTCGTCACCATGGCATCGGTGGTTGAAAAAGAAACCGGCCGGCCCGAGGAGCGCACGCTGGTTTCGAGCGTCTACTGGAATCGCCTGAAAAAGGGAATGCGCCTCGAAGCCGATCCCACCACGATCTACGCTGCGCTGCTCGAAGGCCGCTACCGCGGCACAATCTATCGTTCCGACCTCGATAGCAAGCACCCTTACAACACCTACCAGCACAAGGGCCTGCCGCCCGGGCCTATCGCCAACCCGGGCCTTGCCTCGTTAAAGGCCGCGCTCAGGCCCGCCGAATCGGAGTACCTGTACTTTGTCGCCCAGCCCGGCCACACGGGCGCATCCACGTTTTCAACCACATTGGCCGCGCACAATCGCGCCGTTGCGGAGTACCGTCATGCGAAGCAGAAAAAAGGAAGCACTACGGCAATGGCTGGAAAGCGTCCAGCCCCCGCTCGTTAACGAGAGCCACTTCGAGAGGTTACGCGTGATCCTCGCGCCCATCTCCGAAGGCTACCTGCGCCGAATCCTGCGCCTGTGCGGAACACCTCTATCACCGGTGGTCGAAGGCGTGATGCAGGATTCGTTCGAAGATCTCGCCCGCACCCTGCGCGCCTTGTCCGAAGAGTACGAACAGGCCGATCGCCGCCGGGCCTGGACCATCCGCCGCATGGTGATCCAGGCCAAGGACCACGCCCGCTGGGCCGCCCTCCGCTCGCCAGAACACGCGGCAATGAAGCACGAAATGGTCACCTGGCTATTGGTCTGGCTGGAGAATCCCGCGATCTTTCCCGTCTGGGTTGAGTTGAAACAGAAGGGACATGTGAAATAATGTTCCAATGCTTCGCCTGCTCGTCGTAAACCTGTTTGCTGCCTCGCTGCTCACCGCGGCGTTGCCTCCGAAGCTGAAGCCTATCCTCGATCAGGCCTGCCTGGGCTGCCACTCCAAGACCACAGCCAAAGGCGGACTCGACCTCACGTCCCTGCCCTTCGATCTCAACGACCACAGCACGCGCGACCGCTGGATTCGCATTCATGACCGCGTCGAAAAAGGCGAGATGCCTCCCTCCGCCGCGCTGCTCCCGGCCGCCAAGCGCACGGAGTTAGCGAAGCAACTGGCCGAAGCCATCTACAAAGTGGAGCGTGCCGAAATCGTAGCCCATGGCCGCGGCCCGATGCGCCGCCTCAACCGCGACGAATACGAACAGAACCTGCGCGACATCCTGCAGCTGCCGTATCTAGATATCCGCGACATGCTGCCCGAAGACCGCGAAGAGTACCACTTCAACAAAACCGCCGACACGCTCGACATGTCTCGCGTGCAACTGAGCGGCTATCTAGATGCCGCCGAAGCCGCGCTGCGCAAGGCGATGGTGACCACTCCGGAGCCACCGCCGATGATGAAGTATCGGGCGTGGGGAACCAAACTCTTCTCCGTGCCATCCATGACCGGCGGCCGCGAATCGATGTTCTTCGCCAAGGATTCCAAGCTCCTCAACATCACCAATGAGAAGTTCAACGAACTACGCCGCACGGGCGAGCACGACCCTGAAGTGGAGCTCGTCATGTCGCGATCCGCGGGCTGGCCGTACAGCGCCTATCCGCAGAACCTTGCAGTCAAACTTCCCGGCGAGTATCGAGTGCGCTTCTCCGCCCGCGCCATCCTGCAGCATCGCGGCTTCATTTTGAAACCCGCCCTGCAGCCGGTGCCGATGACGTTCCGTTCGCGCAAGCCTTCGAACCAGGATACGGCCGAAGACGTCCGCCACACCGGCGGCATCATTGACGTTCAACCCGGCGTCCACACCTACGAAACCGTCGTCCGGTTGACCACCGGCCAGACCATCGAGTACGGCCTGCTCGGTCTACCCACGCCGCAGCCCGACGTCAACAACATTCCCGGCTCCTACCGCTTCCCGCCCATCAATGACGCAGGAGCGCCCGGCATTGCGTTCCAGTGGCTTGAAATCGAGGGACCGCTGCCACCAAAGATGTGGCCGCCCGCTTCGCACCGCGTCCTGTTCGATGAACTCGGCGTGAAAGTGGAACCGGGCAATCCGCGTGAAGAGGCCCGCCGCTTGCTCCGCCACTTCGTCAAGCTGGCCGCGCGCACGCCAGTGCCCGAAGAGGCCATAGCCAAATTTGAAAAACTGATCTTCGCGCGACTCGACAAAAAGGAAATGTTCGTCGATGCCATGTTCGCGGGCTACAAAGCCTTCCTCTGCTCGGGCAATTTTCTCTACCTGCAGGAACCCGGCGATCACTACGCCATCGCGTCGCGGCTCTCGCACTTCCTCGCCAACACGCGCCCCGATGCAGCGCTTCTCGAACTCGCCGCCGCCTCTAAACTGCGCGACACCAAAACACTGCGAAGTGAAACCGACCGCCTCATCGATGGCAGCACCTTCGACCGCTTCGTCAAGGCATTCACTGACTACTGGCTCAGCCTGCGCCACATCCGCCGCGACGACCCCGACATCAGGCTCTATCCCGAATACCGCCTCGACGAATACCTGGTGGAATCGATGGACATGGAGACCCGCGCCTACTTCACTGCGATGATTCGCGAGAACCTGCCTGTCTCCGCATTGATCTCCTCTGACTTCACCTTCGCCAATGACCGGCTATCCAAACATTATGGCCTCACGCCACTGACCGGTTCCGCCGTACGCAAAGTGAAGCTCCCGCCCGGCAGTCCTTTCGGAGGAATCCTCACGCAAGGCGCGATCCTCAAAATCAGCGCCAACGGCACCAACACCTCACCCGTGATTCGCGGCGCCTGGGTCATGGACCGCATCATCGGCCAGCCGCCGCCTGCACCACCACCTGGCGTGCCAGCCGTGGAGCCCGATATCCGAGGCGCGAAAACAATTCGCGATCTGCTTGACCTGCACAAGAAGTCGCCCACCTGTGCGGCATGCCACGCGAAGTTCGATCCGGTAGGATTGGCGCTTGAAAACTTCGACGTGATGGGCGGCTGGCGCACGCGCTATCGCGGCACAGCAGAGGGCGATCATCAAAAAGGCATCGATCCCGCCGGACACGACTACGACTTCACATTCGCTGGCGCCGTGGATTCGAGCGGCAAGCTGCTAGACGGCAAGACCTTCAAAGACGTCCACGACCTCAAAGCGATCTTCGCCGCCAACCCGCGCCAGCTCGCGCGCAACCTGCTACACCAGTTCACGGTCTACGCAACCGGCGTTCCGGTGCGTTTTGCAGACCGTCCTGAGATCGAAGCGATCCTCGACCGTTGCGCCGCCCAAGGCTACCGTGTACGCGACCTGCTGCATGGATTCATTGCAAGCAACATCTTCCGGGGGAACATATGAGCACCAACATCCCACGCCGCCGATTTCTACGCGGGCTCGGCGTAACACTAGGCCTGCCCGTTTTGGAGTGCATGACTCACGCCGCAAGTACACAGGCGCCGATGCGCATGCTGGTGATGGTCAACAATCTCGGAGTGCTCGCCAAAGGCTTCTTCCCCAAGGCCACAGGCCGGGATTACGAACTCACGCCGTATCTTTCCGGGCTTGCAGACTACCGCAACGATTTCACAGTGTTCAGCGGCCTATCGCATCCTGGCGTGAGCGGCGGCCACAGCGCCGACAACTGCTTCCTCACCTCCGCGCGGGGTGCCTTCAAGAGCGGCTTCCGCAATACGATTTCACTCGATCAATTCGCTGCCGAAAAGCTCGGCCCAGTCACTCGCTTCCCGTCGTTGAACCTCGGCGTCAATGTCGATAAGGCCAACCGCAGCTTGTCGTGGACCCGTGATGGCGTTCTGCTCCCGGCCGAAGACAGCGCCCCCGCACTGTTCCAGAAGATGTTCGTGCAAGGCGATCAGGCCGCGGTACAGAAGCAGTTGCATCGCCTGGAAGAGCGCGGCAGTATACTCGATACGCTGCTCGATGAGACCAAGAGCTTCAGCCGCAATCTGAGTGGCACAGACAAAGCAAGGCTCGATCAATACTTCACGTCCATCCGGGAAGTGGAGGACCGCCTGCAATCGGCGCGCGAATGGGAAGTGAAGCCGAAGCCCAAGGCCTCGCAGCCGCCTCCGCCCGACATCACCGACAAGAAACTGTTCTTTGAAAAGTTCGACCTCATGCTTTCCATGGCGCAGCTGGCCATGGAATCCGATTCCACCCGCATCGTCACGTTGATGGTGGACGCCTTCCTCACACCCGCATTCAAGCTCGATGGCGACCGCTTCACCACCGAGGGTTATCACGGACTGAGCCATCACGGCATGGCCGAATCCAAGGTGAAGCAGCTCGAAGCGGCAGACCATCTGCAGATGCGCGTGCTCCACCGCCTCCTCGAAAGCCTCGCGGCAAAAAAGGAAAACGGTCAGCGCATGTTGGACCGCACCATGATGCTCTACGGCAGCAACATGGGCGACGCAAACATCCACGACAACACGAATCTGCCCATCCTGCTCGCCGGCGGAGGCTTTAAGCATGGCCGCCACGTGGCTTTCAAACGCGACAACAATGCACCTCTGTGCAATCTCTACCTCAACATGCTGCAGCGCATGGGGGTGGAGGCGAAGGCATTCGGTTCCAGCACCGGCCCGCTCTCTGAAGTTAACGCTACCTAATTGGTGATAATATTGTTTCCATACCTGTAAGCCCGGCTGGCTACCCATCGGCGGCAGGTTCTTCGCAACAACTCATATGACCTTACGATCCGTCTGCACGCTTGTCCTGTTAACTGTTACCGGCATCGCATACACCACGCATATCCGTGTGGCGCAGGCCGCCACCGCTAAAATCGATGCAAAGACCTTTGAAGAGCAAGTAAAGCCGTTCCTCACCCAGAACTGCCAGCGCTGCCACAACGTCGAAACATCCATGGCCGGAGTCCGCGTCGATCAGTTGGATGCAGGTCTCGATGACCGCCACATCCGCCTGTGGGAAGGCATCCGCAACCGCGTGAAGGGTGGCACGATGCCGCCCAAGGGCCAACCGCAGCCTACCAGCGAACAGCGCCAGCAGCTCATCACCTGGATCAACAATTCGATCGAGGTAGCCAAGCTTCGCCCCTCGCCGAAGAACGGTCTGGTCCGCCGGTTGACCGTCGCTCAGTACCGCAATACACTGCGCGAGCTGCTGCACCTGGAAGACGATCTCGCCGTAGTGCTGCCTCCCGATGCACTCTCCAAAGAAGGCTTCCTCAACAACAAAGAGACACTGCAGCTTTCTCCGATTCAGCTTGAGACGTATTTCGAAATCGCCGAGACCGCGCTCAATCGCGCGATTGTCGATCCGAAAGTGAAGCCCGCCATTCAGGACTTCAAAGTCGAACTCGGAGCCGGCGTCAATAATGCGCCACTACCGGAACAACTCATCCTCGGCGCGGGCAGCCTGCTGCTCGAAAACAAGGATTTCGTAGTCACCCAGCCCAAGCCAACCAAAACCTTCCCGTTCGAACAGCACATGATGCGCACGAAATACCGCTACATTGAAGGCTATCGCGGTAACGATACAGTGCGCGGCTGGCGCGACTACGACAGCATTTATCACGCCGTCTTCGCCGACGTCCGCGGCAGCAACGGCTATCCCAAAGGCTCCGCCTACGGCACAGTGCCGGAAGGCCTGTTGCTGCGACCCGCAATACCCAACGACGAAATCTTCGGCGCCGATGGAACCTACGGCCCCAAGGCCAACTTCAAAATCTCCGTGCGTGAACTGCCCGATGATGGCCGCTTCCGTGTGACAGTTCTGGCCGCAAAGTACAACGACGGCCTGCTGCTTGACCCCGGCGCAAAGCCCAAAGCCGATGGAGTTGCGGGCGCGGTGAGCTATCGCGAACCGAAGACTCCCGGTACCGTCAATATTCCCAAGGCCGGCATCTATCAGGTGGACGTGCATGGCGCGGTTCCGAACGCGGCCTCGGCCGACGCTTCGAAATTGAAAGAAGGGCTCAGCGGCCCCTGGCCCGCCGACAGCAAAGTCCCAGCGCGCCTCGATGGTAAAGCCAAGCTCAGCGATTCGCCGCTCGGCAAAGCCGTTTCGCTCCGCGCGTCCACGGACGCATTGGTGGTCGCGCGTAGCGTGATACCTACGCATGATTCCGTCAACATGGGCGAAGGCGACTTCTCGGTCGCCGCCTGGATTCATCCCTACAATCTGCGCAAGTCCGGCGTCGTCAGCCTCGGCACCGCCGACCGCACCACGGGCTGGTATCTCGAAACCGAAAATCGCGGCATGCTGCGCTTCCAAACGGCAGGCCCCGAAGCGCAATCGAACGCCACGCTCTCATCCCAGAACGGCATGGTCAAGGCCAACGCCTGGCAGCACGTCGCTGTCGTGGTTCGCCGCGGCCGCAATGAAACGCTCATGTATGTGAACGGCTATCTGGTGGCAAGTTCATCGATGGGCGCGGCACGCTTCGATGCAACAAATTCCGATCTGCTCATAGGTAACATCCCCGGCGCGTCACCGTTCAATGGCGATATCGCCGACGTCCGCGTCTACAACCGTCCGCTAGGCAAAGCAGAGATTCAGGCGCTGGTCCAACCGGGCCGTGAATTCGTCAAAGCTCCGTCAGGCCGCAAGCAGGAACTCACCCTCACCCTCGGCGACCGCCAGTTCACTGGCACCCCGCAGCAGACAGCGTTCCTTGCGGTACGGCTCGATGCCGGCCCGCTGAACATCCGCGCCGAACATGGGGGAGTCGCTGATTTCGATCGCATCGTTCTTACCCCGCTCGCCGCAACTGACGATCTCGCCAAGCGCTTCAGCGACTTCGAAAAGCGCGTTCCGAAACTGGGTGTCCACCTTGGCCTGCGCCGCGATTGCGGCAGCACGTTCGGCCAGGTCGGCCAGACGCAGACGGTAGCCGGAACCAAGCTAACCAAGTACGTTTTCGAGGGCGCCATCCGCAACTTCCCCAGTCCCGAAGTCGAAAAGGACAACGTCAACTACCTCGCCGGCGTGCGCGAAATCGGCGTGCGCAGCGAATACACAGACGGCCGCGACATGCCTCGCCTGCTGATCCGCTCCGTGGAGTTCGAAGGCCCCTTATACGAAACCTGGCCGCCCCAATCGCACAAGAACATCTTTGTTGAATTCGATCGCAGGAACGACCAACCAGCCTACGCGCGAAAGATCGTCCGCGAGTTCGCCACGAAAGCCTACCGCCGCCCCATCACCGCGGGCGAAGAGGCATCGCTGATGAACGTCTATAGAAAGTCCTCAGAATCAGGCCGCAGCTTCACCGAGAGCATCAAGGACACGCTGCAGGTGGTGCTCACCTCGCCGCAGTTCCTGTTCCTCGTCGAGAACAGCAAGACGCCGGAAGCCGAACCTCTCGATAGCTACGAACTGGCGTCGAAGCTCTCGTACTTCCTGTGGAACGGTCCGCCCGATCAGACCACGCTGCAACTGGCCGCCAGCGGCACGCTGCGCAAGCAACTCGATGCCGAAGTCGCGCGCATGGTCGACAACCCCAAGTTCTCGCAGTTCATGCGCGAGTTCGCCTTCCAGTGGTTGAGTCTCGATAAGTTCCAGGTGCTGGAATCCGACAAGAAGAAATACCCCAGGCTCACCCGCGACGCGCGCGCACAGCTGCAGCGCGAACCGATCGAATTCCTGCAGTACCTAATTCGCAACAATCTGCCGGTGAAGAACCTGATCACATCTGACTTCATCATGGCCAATGAAACCGTGGCCAACTATTACGATCTCACCGGCAAGACCGATAGCGGCTTTCAGTTCGTGCCCATCAAGCACGAGCGCAAGGAACTGGGCGGCGTGCTCACCCAGGCCGCGATCCTGGCAGGTCTCTCCGATGGCCGCGAATCAAATCCGGTGAAGCGTGGCGCATGGATGGCGCGAAAGATCATCGCCGAACCGCCGGCAGATCCTCCACCGAACGTCCCGGCGCTGAAAGAAGACAACTCAGAGAAGCTCACCCTGCGCCAGCGCATCGAGCAGCACCGCAATCAACCGGGCTGCAAAGCCTGCCACTCCACCATCGACCCGTGGGGCGTGGCTCTCGAACAGTACGACGCAGGCGGACGCTTTAAGACCAAGCCCGCCGACGCACGCTCCACATTGCCCGACAAGACCGAAGTCAACGGCATCGACGACCTGCGCCGCTATCTCAGCCAGGACCGCATCGACCAAGTCGCCTTCAGCTTCCTGAAGCATCTGGCCACTTACGGCACCGGCCGCACCCTCACATACAGCGAACTGCACAGCCTGAAGCAGGACGGACTCAAGATGAAGGCCAGCGGCTATCGCATGAAGGATATGGTTCGATACGTCGTAAACAGCCCATACTTCCTCGAAAAATAGTAGAATGCAGAGAATCACCCAACGGAGACTACGATGACGAATTCACTCAAACTCGACCGCCGCGCGTTCCTCGCCGGACTGGGCGGCATGTCCCTGGCGCTGCCCGTTCTCGAAGCCATGGGCGCCGAAGTGAGCAACCAGATTCCACGCCGGTTCTGCGCCATCTATACGGCCAACGGCATGTCGTTGCCGAAGACTGAACATGGTCTCGACGAGTGGAGCTGGTTCCCGCGCAAGGGCACCGGCAAGGAATTTGAATTCGGCGCGTCAACGCAGCCCTACAAACCCTACCGCAACCAGGTCAGCTTCTTGGGCGGACTGCTCCACCCCAGTGGCCCCAAGGCCGACCCGCACACCTGCTCCGACATGTGGCTCACCGGCGCACCACTACACAATCCGAAGCCCGGCACCTACAACACGGCGGGCCTCGATCAGGTGATCGCGCTCCATACGAAACAGTATTGCCGCCAGCCCTCGCTGGTGCTGTCGATCGATGCAGGCACCGGTTATCTGTCGCGCACCGGCACCATCTCTTACAACCTCGACGGACGTCCAATCCCGGCCGAAAACAATCCTCGCCGTATCTTCGACCGTCTGTTCAAAGGCGACCGCTCTTCGCTGAAGGAAGAACATGCGAAACTCCAGCGCCACATCAAACTGGTGGATGCAGTAGTCGAGAGTGCAAAGTCGCTCGACGCGAAACTTGGCAAGACCGATCGAGAAAAGATGGAACAGTATCTTACCTCGTTGAGCGAAGTGGAATCGCGACTGATCGCTTCCGAAAAGTGGATCGACATTCCGCTCAAGAAGCAGGACTACTCGCACTTGAACCTCGATGCGACCAATGAAGGCGAGCCCGCTGAATTCTATCGCAACATGTTCGACCTCATCGCGCTGGCCTTCGATGCTGATATCACCCGGTCCATCACCTTCATGCTCAATCGCGAAGATGGCATGGGCATCAGCGACACGTTCCCGCTGAAGCTTGGCTTGTCGAAGACCCATCACCAGCTATCGCACGCCACAGACAAAGACGGCCAGCACAACTTCGCCAAGTATGACCTGTTCCTCAGCAACCAGATCGCGCACTTCCTGGGCCGCATGAACAGCTACAAGGATAAGAACGGCACAGTGCTCGATAACACCATCGTCATGTATGGCAGCGGTGCCAGCACAACCCACACATCCTACAACCTGCCGACGCTGATCGCAGGCGGAGCCAACATGGGCTTGAAGCACGGCACCTACTGGCGCAACGGCGAAACCCGCATGTCGAATGTGCACCTGAGCATTCTGCGATCGATGCAGATCGAAAAGGAATCGTTCGCAGACAGCACCGGCACGTTATCGGATTCAATCTTTAGTAAAGTGTAGTTATGTTCATCCAGACTCTTCTGCTTATGGCATTTCTTGCCGCGGACTGGCGAAGTGCATTCGACGTCAGCAAGCGGGATCTGGGACCAACCGGACGCAACGGTTACTTCATCCTTGAGCCGGGCTACAAGCTTCATTTCAAGGGCGGCAAAACCAGCATGATCATGACCGTTCTGAATGAGACGAAAATGATCGATGGCGTGGAGACGCGCGTCGTGGAAGATCGCGAGTGGGAAAATGGCAAGCTGGCCGAAGTCACTCGCGACTACTACGCGATCGACCGCAAAACTGGCGACGTTTACTACTTCGGCGAAGACGTGGACGTCTACAAGAACGGTAAAGTGGCGAGCCACAAAGGCTCCTGGCTCTCTGGCATAAAGGGCGCGCAGTTCGGCCTGTATATGCCCGCAAAACCTGTCGTGGGAGATCGCTTTCAGCAGGAGGTCGCACCCAGGAACAAAGCGGTGGACCGCTCAGAAGTCATCGCCATCGGCGAGACTGTGAAAACACCGGCTGGTACATTTGAGAAGTGCGTGCACATGAAGGATAGCAGCCGGCTGGAGCCAACCGCGGACCACAAGTTCTATGCTCCCGGCGTGGGGTTGTTGAAGGACGCCGAACTGGAACTCGTCAAGATCGAGCGCAATTGAAGACACTGTTCTTACTCGGTGTACTCCTTTCTCACCTGAACGCAGCGGAAAGTACTGTCACCTCCGTCACCAACCTACAAGCAGCAATCAAAGCGGCAAAGCCAGGCGACATCATCAATCTGGCAAATGGAATCTACACCAACAACACGCTGGCGATCAATACCAGTAACATCACCGTACAAGCGGCGACACCGGGCGGAGCAATCCTCTCAGGAACCAACGCCATCACAATCCCTGCAGATGATGTGACGTTCAGCGGATTTCAGTTTCTGTCAGGCAGCACGCCTGTGAACATAATCGAAGTCACCGGCAACAACAACACGCTGTCGCACCTCAATTTCAACGGCTACTCCGCACAGAAGTGCGTGGTCTTCAAGGCCGGCTCGCAGCACAACACCATCACGTATTCGAACTTCCAGAACAAGCCAGCCTCCGCGCCACAGGGCAACCTGATTGAGAGCGAGGCCGACGCGGTGATCGGCTATCACGTCATCAGCCACAATACCTGCCAGCACATGCCAGGCCGTGGCGGCGATAACGGCAACGAATGCATCCGCCTCGGAGAAGGCTCGCAGTCGCTGTTCACATCCAGGACATTGGTCGAGTACAACTACTTCGAAGACACCGGCCCCGGCGATAGCGAAGCGATCTCCGTGAAGTCTCGCGAAAACGTCCTCCGCTACAACACGATGAACAAGAATCCCAACGCCATGTTCACGTTCCGCAATGGCGACAATAATGTGGCCTATGGAAATTTCTTCATCGACTCAGGCGGCATCCGCATCAAGGAAGCAAATTCCATTTTCTGCTACAACAACTATTTCGAGCGAGCCGGCATCGGCGGCACGATGAACGCCGTGACCTACGATTTCGTCAGCCCCAACCTGCAGAACATCAGTTTCTTCCACAACACTTTTGTCGATTCCGGATTGATCGCGTTGGCCAGTGGACCACTGAACAACACCTGGACGAACAACCTGATCCGCAAGAGTTCAGGAAATATCTTCTCCGGTCCCTACACAGGCATCACCTTCGCGGGCAATCTTTACTCCGGCACACTGGGCGTATCAGTCCCGACTGGTATGGCCGCGCCTGGTGACCTCGGCATAGCGTTGAATCAGGCCGGCTACTACGGACTCACCGCGACGTCGCCGGCAGTCAATTCCTCCTTTCCTATGGTCACCCTCTTCAGCATCCCGGGAATCGATGGCGACTATGCCCTGTCGCTCGATGTAGCAGGCCAGACCCGCGACGCCCGCAAAGATGTAGGAGCCCTCGAATTCGGCGCCACCGGCCCAGTAATCAATCATCCCCTCAAGGTAACGGACGCCGGCCCGTCTTACTTACAGAGTCCAATCCGCGCATTCAACGCGGCTAGCTACACAGAAGGCGCTGTCGCGCAGGATTCGATCATAACCGTGTTCGCCAGTGGCGCCTCGGTAAACGTAATCGACAGCAAGAACATCAGCCGTCCAGCGCAGGTCTTCTTCGCCGGACAAGGACAAATCAATTTCCTTCTGCCGCAAGGTACTGCAACGGGACAAGCCTTGTTCGTCATCGGCGGCCAAGGCACACTGGTGAGCACTGCAACCGTCGCGGCATCGGCCCCTGGAATCTTCACTGTTGCAGGAAACTCCACAGTGCCAGCGGCGTTCTATCTGCGCGTCACTCCAGACAATCAACGAACCACTGACCTAACCTTTGACGCTGCCCTCAATGCAATCGCAATCCCGCGCACCAGCGGCGATCAGATCTATCTGCTGCTCTATGGCACCGGCTTCCGTAACGCCAGCCAGGTCACGGCCACTGCGAACGGACAAGCTGTTCCCGTTCTGGGAGCAGTCGCGCAGGGACAATTCGCAGGCCTCGATCAGGCGAACATCGGGCCGCTTCCCGCGAACCTCCCCACCGGAACCATCACAGTCAAACTCACCGCCGACGGCCAGTCTGCTAATACCCTTACCGTGAAGTTGCAGTAACAGCCATCAGTGCCGCAAGGCAGATGAAACGCAAGCCCGCAGCGCAGGCAGCAGCCGTTCCTCGAACCAAGGACGCTGTTTCAACCACGGTCCGTTTCTTGGCGAAGGGTGCGGTAGCACAATCGCCTCGGGGAGCAGCGACTCAAACGACTCTACCGCCGTCGTCAGGTCCGCATAATCCTCGCCCAAATAGCGTCCAACTGCAAACCGCCCTAAGTAGATTGTCAGACTCCGCTTCTTCAGCAACGGCAAAATTCGCGGATGCCACAGCGGTTCGCATTCCGGCCGTGGCCCGAAATCACCACCCTTACCGGTGCCAGGAAAACAGAACCCCATGGGGAGCAGCGCGATCTTCTTCGGATCATAAAACTCAGCATCAGTCACGCCAAGCCATTGCCGCAACCGGTCGCCGCTGCGGTCAGCCCAAGGGATGCCCTTGAGGTGCGTGGCCTTTCCCGGAGCCTGCCCTACAATCAAAATGCGCGACTCGGGATGAGCGGCAAGCAAAGGCCGCGGACCCAGTGGGAGGTGCGGCGCACAAAGCGTGCAAGCGCGAGCCTCTTCCAACACCTGAAACAGTTTGCTCATCTGATGAATACCGCCCCCTGATCTGATAGCATAATCGCTTCGAGGTCATTCATGCGTCAATTATTTGGAATCCTTCTACTCGCAACCGTCCCCGCCATCGCCGCCGACAAAGATTTCAACGGCCGCTGGGACATCACCGCCATGACCAAGCCGCGTCCGCGCGCCTTCTGGCTGGAATTGAAAGGCGTAGGCACTGCCGCGCCCACTGGCAAATTCGTCAGCGCCTACGCCGGCGATCTGAACATCATCGACACTATCAAAATCACAAACGGCGAACTGCGCTTCACCTTCAAAAGGCCCGCGCGTGGCAAGCAGACAGCGCCGCCCGAGTTGATCTACACGGCACGCCTCGTAAAGGGGAAGCTCGAAGGCAACTTTCTCACCGAAGGGCAGAAGAATCCGCCCACGCAGTGGACCGGAGTCCGCGCCCCCAAGATCAAAGACAAAGACGACGGCTCCTGGAAAGAGGGCACCCCCATCAAACTCTTCAATGGCAAAGATCTTTCCGGCTGGAAGGCCCTTGTGCCCGATGCCGAAATGAAGTGGACCGTGAAAGACGGCATCCTGCGCAATGCGCCACCCACTACCGATATCATCTCCGAACAGAGTTTCTGGAACTACACGCTGCACATCGATTTCCGCATCGTGGACAAATCGAACAGCGGCATCGGCCTCCGCGGACGCTACGAAATCCAGATCGCCGACGACTACGGCAAGCCTGCCGGCACGCACGGCGCAGCTGCGCTGTATAGCCGCATCGCTCCATCGGTCAACGCCAGCAAGCCCGCCGGCGAATGGCAGAGCTACGATATCCGCCTCGTCGGCCGCACGCTCACGGTGGTTCACAACGGACAGAAGGTGCTCGATAAGGTCGAGATCGAGGGTCTCACCGCCATCGCCAACAATGCCGATGAAGACAAGCCCGGCCCCTTCATCGTGCAAGGCGATCACAGCTACGTGGAGATCAAGAGCTTCGTCGTAACGCCGCTCATCAAGAAATAATCAACCGCCGCCTTTACTCGCAACAACGATCGGCTTCGCCCACTGTGCAAAGCCTGCGACTTTCATCTTGCGCGTGAACACCTGCGTCCCATCGGTGACGTAGAGCACGTCCATATTTGCGCCACCGAAGCTCAGACTACGCGCCGCACCCGTCGGAGTGGGCAGCGGAAGTATCGCACGCACGCGCCCATTTTGATCGCAGACCTGCACTCCCATGCGGGTCGCGACATACAGGTTGCCATGTGTATCGACGGCCATATCCTCGGCGCCGCTGTCATTCGGAACATCGGTCATGTGGAGCCAATAGAAAGGTTGCTTGGCCGTGAACGATCCATCCGTTTGAGCCACGTAACTATAGACCCATTTCGTGCGCTTCTCCGCGGCCAGCAGCAGCGAGCCATCCGGATAAAACGCAAGACCCGACGCCGCGAACAGCCCCTGATCCAACACCTTCTTCGCGCCGCCATTGATCTGCCAGATGCGGCTCGGCATATCGCTATGCGCGCCAGGGTCACTCACGTAGATCACGCCTTCATGAGTGACCGTAATGCCCTTCCCCACGATGCCATCTGCGATAGTGCGAAGCTCGCCCTTCGGCCCCACAGCAACAATCTTCTTGTCGCCAGGGACAAGAGCGTACAACGTTCCGTCCGGCCCGAACGCCTGCCCGCTAACAGCCCCTCGCGTTTGCGCAAACACCGCGGCATCGCCTCCACTCACCCGATACACCGTCTTCGCCAATGAATCGCTGACATAGACATCGCCCTTCGCATCAACCGCCAACCCCGACGCCGATTGAAATGTCCGCGGCATCGTCTTCCACGCCTCACCAGGCATCGTAACTTCCTCCAGCGTGCTGTTCTTCGACACGCCCGCCTTGATCGCCGCCGGGTACCCTCGCCACAACCACCGCATCACATCGGGAAAGATCACCTGCCCCGGACGCCCGTTGTGACCATGCTCGCCCCACGCATGCGCCACATCGTAGCCGGCAAAGGTCAGCGCGGATTCCAAATTCAGGTTCGCGTCATACCAGGAACCGAACAACAAATTCCACGAATCCGTGGAGCCGTCTTCCATGAAGATGCGAATCGGCTTCGGATCGGTCTTGCGCACCAGCACCGGATACTCATGCCCGCCGCGCATCGATACATACGTGCCAATCACCGAATACACACGACGGAACTGATCTGGCCGCCGCCACGCCAGCGTGAACGAGCCGATGCCGCCCGTGCTGCCACCTGTCGCCGCATGATCATTGCCATCCGTCGAGATGCGGATCGCGCGCCCGTCCTTCGTCCTCATTCTCTGGACCGCCGGCAGCAGTTCATTAAGCACGTAATCGGGAAAGTGGTCGTTCATGCTGTCGAACTCATATGACCGGTTGAACCGCGCCGCGGTTCGATTGCCTTTGCCCTCCGGATTTTTCCAGATCGTGCCCGGCGTGATGCCCACGCCGATGATCACCGGCACCTCTTTCTTCGCGATGAGATTGTCGAGCACCGTTCCCTCATAGGCGCTGAAGCCATCGAGTTTCACCAATAAACACGCGGGTTTCGATGCGTCATACCGCGCCGGCACATAAACCTGAAACGGATTCTCCGTGCCCGGGAAAATAGCCGAGTCCGTGATCTTTCCCTGCAGCATCTCGCCATGTGGCACGTTTGGATCCGGCTTGCCATCGGGCGGCGGAAACGCGGCGGTCAAATCGCCTTGGATCTTTTTAACAAGCGCATCGGCATCAAAGGACTGCGCGCTCGCCGAGAGGGTCAGCGCAATCACCAGAGAAACGAACGAAAGCATGCCTAGAGCATATCGTAAGCGACGCGGCAGTTGAGATAGAATCGTTGTTGCTTTTCCCTCTAGGAGTGTTCATGCATCGTCTTCTTTTCTCCATCGCCGTGCTCTCATTGGCGACGGCCATGGCCCAGGCCCCGCCCGCGCAAGCCACGAAACGTCCACCGCGTCCACCAGCGCCGACGCGCGACGCGCGCACTCCCGGCTATCCCGCGGCGAAAGAGATTCCCGACGGAACAGTCCCGCCGATCAATGCAGACGGCAACTTCATCCTCGGCCCCACGCATCCTCCAGCCGCGGAAGTGGCAGCAAGTGAAGTTGTCCCGCAGGGCACCGTGTTCAACTTCACCATGGAATCGAAGGACAGCAAATTCTATCCGGGCATCGCCCGCGAACAGGGCGGCTTCGGCCAGCCTGATCCGAACGATCCCACGAAACTGCTCATTAAAAGCCACCCCGCACCCTACACGCGCAAGGTCGCGGTCTACGTGCCCAAGCAGTATGTGCCAGGCACAGTCGCGCCATTTATCGTCGGCGCCGACGGGCCGGATAAGCTGCTATTCACCGTACTCGATAATCTGATCGCACAGAAACGCCTCCCCGTGATGATTGCCATCTCAATAGGCAACGGCTCAGGCGACGGGCAAGGCAGCGAACGCGGTTTGGAGTACGACAACATGTCCGGAAAGTATGCCGAGTTCGTCGAAGCCGAAGTGCTGCCTCGCGCAGAGAAAGAAGCGAAGGTAAAGCTCACCAAAGATCCCGAAGGCCGCGCAACTATGGGCGGCAGTTCCGGTGGATCGGCCGCGATGATCATGGCCTGGTATCATACGGGACTCTATCATCGCGTCCTGACTTACTCCGGCACTTATGTGAATCAACAATGGCCGTACGATGCCGCCACGCCGCATGGTGCTTGGGAGTTCCACGAAAACATCATCCCGAAATCGCCCGTTAAGCCGCTGCGCATCTGGATGCAAGTGGGCGATCGCGATAATTTCAACGGCCGCGACGCCTATCATGACTGGGTACTCGCCAACGAAAACATGGCGCACGTTCTGGCCGCCAAGGGCTATCACTATCAATTCCAGTTCGTCCAGAACTGCGGCCACACCGATCGCGCCGTGAAGGCACAAACTCTCCCACAGGCGTTGGAATACGTCTGGCAGGGCTATCCAATCGCAGGAAAGAAATAGCATGCCGGCCTTCTTGCTAGCAGCAGTCTTCACACTCGCGGGCGACTGGGACGTCAAAGTCGACGGCACCGTCCTGCATGTCGCGCCGCCTGCAATCACCACCGTCAAAGCGGAAAAGTACACCGCGCTGCCCATCTTCAATCCCAAAGCAGGCGGCTGGGTAAAAGGCACGCAGTTGCGCGGCGTCAAGGTTCAGGAGACGACCAGTCCCTATCTGCTCGACGCAACAAGCCTCGAACTCCGCTCCAGTCCCGAGCCCGATGCACCGCTGCTGGTCAAGGGCAAGGATTACGAAGCAGACCTGATGTGGGGAACGTTCGGCCGCATCGAAGGCAGCAGTCTCAAACCTGATCAGGAAGTATTCGCCAGCTATCGCAACACGCTGCTCCGGCTCGATGCCATCATCCAGACTCGCGATGGCAAAATCATCCTGCGCCAGGGCGAACCTCGCGCATCCGCACCCGCCGTGCCGGTTGTAGGCGAGGGCGAAAAGCATCTCGGCAACATCTACATCTCGGGGTTCCTCAACAAGCTCGAGCCCGCACATTTGTTCCCAGTGTTGGAGAGCGCCTATCCCGAAAAACCGATCGCAAAAACGCCAACAATCACTCGCGTAATCGAGCGGCTGGAGAAAGGCGATTCTTTGCGCATTTTGGCCTGGGGCGACAGCGTGACCGACGGCCGCTATGTTCCCGATCCCGCAAAGGACCGCTGGCAGGAGCAGTTCGTCATTCGCCTGCGCCAGCGCTTTCCGAAAGCCAAGATCGAGATGCTGACGCAGGCCTGGGGCGGCCGAAACACGGCCAGCTATCTCGCCGAGCCCCCTGGAAGCCCGCACAACTACAAAGAAACGGTACTCGCCCTGAAACCCAATCTGATCATCTCCGAGTTCGTCAACGATGCCGGCCTGAAGCCCGCGCAAGTGGAGGAGCGATATTCGAAGTTGCTCGCCGACTTCAAGCAGATCGGCGCTGAGTGGATCATCCTCACCCCGCATTACGTGCGGCCCGATTGGATGGGGCTCACGAGCGAACGGGACATCGATGACGACCCGCGCCCCTACGTCGCCGGTCTGCGCCAGTTCGCCGCGAAGCACGATGTCGCGCTAGCCGACGCATCACTTCGCTACGGCCGTCTCTGGCGTCAGGGCATCCCGTACAACACCCTGATGGTGAATGCCATCAATCACCCGAACCCCTTCGGCATGCGCCTCTTCGCCGACGCCCTAATGGCCTTGTTCTAGCGGAGCCGCGAACGTGAGTGAGCGGTCCTCACACCAACGCAAACCCCTTCCGGTACCCATAACTCATCAACGCATTCGCCTCCGCATCACCCGGGAACTTCTCCGCCACCGGATCAAAGGTCACGCTGCGCCCCAACCGGTACGAAATATTCCCCAAATGGCAGATCGAATTCGAAAGATACGTCTCCTCAATATCGGCCGTTTGCACAGACCGCTTATTCGCCCGCACGGCATCGAAGAAATTTCCAAAGTGGTTGATCTCATCATAGGTGCCAGGGTCCTTCTCCGGCTCCTTATTGCGTCCCATGAAGATCTTGAACTCACCCTTGGGGTCCATCGATAAGTACCCCTTCGAGCCATAGAACGTAACACCCCAGCGCACGCCACCCTCATCGTTGGTATAGAGCCCGCGCGTCTCACAGGTGAGAATTGTTCCATCCGGATACTTGTAAGTCGCCACCTGCGTGTTCGGAGTCTCCGCCTGGTCCTTATACCCAAGCCGTCCACCCGTTGAGTAGATGTGCGTCGGCAGGCCCTTGCGCAGTCCCCACCGCGCGACATCCAACTGATGGCTGCCATTGTTGCCCAGTTCACCGTTACCGAAATCCCAAAACCAATGCCAGTTGTAATGGACCAGGTTCTTATGGAACGGCTGCGTCTTCGCAGGCCCCAACCACAGATCCCACTCCAGGTTCGATGGCGGCTGCTCAATCGGTTTGAAGCCGATCGAATCTCGCACGCCGAACACAATCGCCCGCGCCATGTAGATGTCACCGATCACGCCGCCATGGAGCAGGTCCATCGCTTTCCGAATCCGCCCGCTCGAACGCCGCTGCGTGCCCCCCTGCATGATGCGGTTGTACTTGCGCGCCGCATTCACCAGCGTGCGGCCCTCGCTCAAGGTATGCGAAACGGGCTTCTCCATGTAGACATGCTTGCCCGCCTGGCATCCCCACACACCGGCCAGACAGTGCCAGTGATTCGGCGTCGCCACCACCACCGCGTCGATGCTCTTGTCATCCATCAGCCGCCGCATATCGGTCTCCATGCGCGGCTTGCGGCCCGATGCTTTTTCCACTTCCGCGGCGCCGGCAGCGAGACGTTCACGGTCGGGATCGCAGACTCCCGCCACCTCCACGCCGGGCATCACCGCGCCCTCTTTGGTCAGCACCAGTCCGCGCCAGCCGATACCGAGAATCGCCACGCGGATGCGGTCATTCGCGCCCATCGCAGCCGCCGCTCCAAATAGAAACTGTCGTCTATGCATATTCCTTTTTCTCCAACGGGCCCAGTTGACTCCACAGAATTGCCGCGCAAATGAGCGGCAGCAATCCGAAGCCAATGAACACCGGCGTGTAGGAGTAGTGGTCCACAGCCCATCCGGTCAGCAGCGAAAACAGCATGCCGCCAAAGCCCGACCCAAGACTCGCAAGCCCCCAGATCGACCCCACCGCCGTCTTCGGAAACACATCCGCCGGCATCGCCAACATGTTCGCCAAAGCCCCCGTATATCCCATCATAGCCACCGAAACAAGCGCCATGGAAACCCACGCACTGTCCACAAGTACGGCAGGAATCGCCGACATCATCAGCACCGCGAAAAACGTCACGCCGGTCTTCCGTGCCGAGGTCACGCTCCATCCCAGCTTCAACAAATACGCCGAAAGCCATCCGCCCGCATAGTTGCCGATTCCCGCCACCATGAACGGAATCCAGGAGTACTTCCCGATCGCCGCCATGTCGAAGTTCCGGCCATGCTTCAGATATTCAGGGAACCAAAAAGTGTAGAAATACCAAACCGGGTCAAGAAATATCTTCGAGATCGTGAGCGCAATCACAAACCGCGACCGCAGCAACTCGCGCACCGGCACTGGCGGCACCACCACTTCGTTGGCAGCCGCCTCCGGAGTCCTATAAACAGGCCACCAAAACGCCAGCCAAACAAATCCGATGAGGCCGACCGCAACGAACGCGGTGGGCCATCCGAAGGTCAGCAGAATATAGGCGACCACCGGAGGCGCAAGAATCGCCCCCACCGCCGAGCCGCTGTTGAAGATGCCCGAAGCCAGCGCGCGCTCCCGTTCCGGAAACCATTCCGCCACAACCTTCACACCGCCCGGCCAGTTCCCGGCCTCGCCGATGCCAAGCAGAAATCGCGCCGCGCCAAGACTCACTGCCCCCTGTGCGAACGCATGCAGCATCGCCGCCACGGACCACCAAGCAATACACAGCGCATAGCCGACGCGTGTGCCAAGCCGGTCAATCACCGGGCCGGAGATGCCGTTCGAAATCGTGTACGCCAGCATAAACGCGAACACCACGCGAGAATACTCGGTATTGCTCATGTGGAACTGTTCGCGCAGCACAGGCGCGGCGACTGAAAGCGTCTGCCGGTCCATGTAATTGATGACAGTCGCCCAGAAGGCGAAGCTGATCATGAGCCAGCGGCGCGGAGATGGATTCATGCCACTCCACGTTATCAGTTTTCAATACGGCTTTTGGAGCGAACAACCCTTCGGCGCATTCACTGGATTGCAGCGGGCCTTCTCTGTACCAAGCGTGACATGATAACCCGAGCCCGGCGCTTTCCAGCCGAACGGATAATCGGTACTGAGCATCTGCGCACCGCTTGCAATGCCCGCATCGAGGCGCTTGGTGTCGCCCGCCCGGACGGCCTTCACTCCTCCGTCGGTCATCGTGCGGACAAGGTATCCCTTGCGCACCAGTTCCGCGATCTCGCGCGACATCGCATTGTTGAATTTCACGAACGCCGCATCGGGCTCGCCGGGTTTGCCGTTCGTGAAGATCATGCGCCCGCGTAGCGATGGGTGGCCCTCGGTGTAGAGTGGCGTCACCCGCTCCTGGTCCAGCACGAACATGATCTTGCCGCGCGCACAATGGAGCGTTGGCCAACCATCACGCAGTACGGCTTCCTCCAATGTGTTGTGGTTGCCGCGGACCTCGTCAGGCGTGATCACTTCGCCAGACTTGAAGACCGAACGGATCTCCGCATCAAGCGCGTCCATTGTTGCTTTGGTAATTGTCTCCGGCGTGACGAAATCGGGCCGCGCACGCCCGTCTTTATTCTCCAGCAGGATGAAAACCGGCAGATGCTTCGGATGCGCCTTTGACCAGTTGCGAATGCCTTCCAGGCAGGCAACCAGCGTGTAACAGTGGCTGCGGAAATCGACATCGCTCACGTGCAGCACTTTGAACCCGGGCTTCTGCATGACAGCCTTCCACCCCGCTGGCATTGAATCCAAAGTGCCTGCCAGCCGGCCAAACAGCGGGTCAGCGAACAGCCCTCCCTTCGCATCCCCATAGACGTCCAACTCCAGTTGCCGCACGCCGGAATCCAACTGCGCTTCGAGCGTGTCGTGACGATAGTCGAGCGACTCCGCCGCCTGTGGATTCTGTTTGTGCAAAATCGCCATCTCACCAGGCTCCATGCCCGCGTGATAGCTGTTGTGAGTCCCGACTACCTGAATCTGATTCATCCGCAACCCATCTTGGGCAACGCATTGCAGGCACAACACAAAAGTTAATGGCAACATTCGCATGCATCCAGAATAGCCGTCGAATGTTTCATTACGATGGCAAGCCCGGGCAATCTATGTTATACGTTATGTATAACGAAATGCGCTTCGAATGGGACAGCAGCAAGGACCGGTCGAACCAGGCGAAGCATGAAGGACGCTATTTCAGAACTGCATCGCGAGTCTTTGCTGATCCATTCCTTATTACTGCGCAGGGATCGGAATGTGGATGGGGAACAACGTTGGCACGGTATTGGAGCCGTACAAAACTCTGTGTTGCTCGTAGTGCATGTTTATCGTGAAGAGGATTCTAATGGCGAAGAAATCATCCGTATCATCTCATCAGCCCGGGAAGCAGATCGCCGTGAGCGCCGAATCTATCTGGAGCAAGCCACCTGACAAACGCCAGAAAGCCGTATTGAAAGGGATCGCAGCGAGGCAACAGTTGGCGGCGGACTCAAGTCCGGACTATTCTGACATTCCGCCGCTCACGGACAAGCAACTCGCCCAGTTCAAGCGGCCTCCGAAGAAGTTGGTCGCCGTAAGGCTGGACGCAGACGTATACGAATGGCTCCAAACGTTCGGCGCGGGCTACTCGACGCGCATCAATAATGTGCTCCGGGGCGTCATGTCACAAGGCCGGTAATTGCCACATCTTCGCTGTGGCGAGGCACTTTAACGATCCACTTGCGCAGCGCAACGCACAGACAGCATCCTGTTGTAGCAATTCCACGACGCTACCGTTGATCCAAAGGAGGCGACCCGGCAATCTCCTCAATCGTCCTCATGCTTCGGCCTTCCGTTCGAACGAGCTTTTCGGCTCTAAAAGGCAAAACAGACTGTCCACCGTCCACCCTCGCAACTTCGTAATCCAACACTGCGGAGGCCTCTTTCAGCTGGCTCGTGGCCGGAATCCTCATGGCCCTGCGCGTGATTCTGAGCACGACCCGCTGCTGCATGTCCACATAGATCAATCCGCTATATGCGGGTGCGTCGTACTCTGAGTCGCGGCCAATCTGCTGCCCCGCCTTTGACCGCTCGACCGAATAGGCGAACACGTATGTCGATCTGCCACGCAGTTTTCCCCAGTGATCCCAGGTAAAGGACGCCTGCGCCGCCGCTTCAAAGGGCTCACGCAACAGGTTCACGAATTCGGCAGTGACCGGCGCGTTTCCTGATTCACGAACCATGCCGTCAGAGTCCCACGCCGAATTGGCATATCCGGCCGGTTGCACGTAGCGGCGCCGAATCACTCTGTACGGTTGAATGGGCGGCGTCCTCGTTTGATGAAGGACCGAGCTTCGCACCGCTTCAATGATTTCATGTTGCAGGTTTGCGCTTGGCGTGGCAGGTTGAGCGTCAGCGATGGCAGCGGAGAAGAGAAGCGCCAACGCGCAAAATGAGCTGACTGGGACAGGAGAGTTCCGCATTCCTTTGACCTTGGTTGACTCTTTACGTATAACACTTTCCATCTTGTACGGCTACGAGCGCCTTGCTCCCGAGGCCGCCAGCCGCGTGAATGAAATGCCCGGCAATCCGCAGGCGCGGATCGCCAACCCTGGCGAAGCAGAACGGCCAGAATCCTCCGCCCTCGTCAGACCCTTGGGCAAAGACATCTTCTGGGGACGCGCTTTCGTCCACAACGCGGAAGACCCCAACGTTCTCTACAAGCTCGTGCGCCGAAAGGAGCGAGCCCAATTCCTCCTCAGAGCTCCGCCGAGCCTCCGCAAACCCCACGCAACGCCCCCCCAGCCACTGCGAATCCGGCATCAAATACAGGCGGTGCCGCCGAGAAAGCGCACCCGCTCTACTCAGTGCAGCGTATGTCTTCCTTAGCGCCTTTGCGTCTTTGCGAGAAAAATGTTTTAAGTGTGTTTTAATAAGAACTTGCGAATCGGAATCCACTGCTCAACCTCAGGCTCGCTTGAAAAAGCCGCCATCAAGGCCAACGAACTGGGCGCCAACTGCCTCCAGATCTTCTCCTCCAGCCCGCGCATGTGGTTCGCCCCACAGCCAGACCCGGCCGCCATCAAACGCATGGCCGACTGCCGCGCCAAATGGGAAATGGCCCCGCTAGTCATTCACGATAATTACCTGATCAACCTCGCCGCGTCCGACCTGGTCATCCGCAAGAAGTCCATCAATGCCTTCCGTGGCGAAGTCGAGCGCGCTATCGCCATCGGAGCCGAATACCTCGTCATGCATCCAGGCAGCGCCAAAGGCTACTCCACCGAAGAAGCGATCACCACCTTCACCGACTCCATCATCGAAGCCACCGAAGGCCTCAGCAGCAAGCACCTGCAGATCCTCTTCGAAAACACCGCCGGCCAGGGCTCCGTACTCGGCAGCAAGTTCGAGGAACTCGCCGAACTCCGCCGCCGTTCACAATCGAAAGTGGACTTCGGAATCGGCTACTGCATCGACACTTGCCACTGCTACGCCTCCGGCTACGACGTCGCAACCGCCGAAGGTTTGAAGGACACCGTCGCACAGGCAGGCGCAGTTTTAGGCTTCGACCACATCCCAGTCATCCACACCAACGACTCCAAGGGCGCACTCAATTCCCACCTCGACCGGCACGCAAACATCGGGGAAGGCTATATTGGATTAGAGGGGTTCCGCCGCATTCTTTCCGACAAGCAGCTCAAGACCAAAGCTTTCGTCCTTGAGACGCCTATCGACAATGATGGCGACGACCTCAAAAACGTCGAGACACTAAAAAGCCTATGCCGGAAAAGATCTACGAGCACCAACCTATCGAGTTGAAGTGGAGCGCGCGCTGGGAGCAAGACCCAACGCTGTTCGCTCCGGAAGAGGACCACACCAAGCCCAAGTATTACCTGCTTGAGATGCTCCCCTATCCAAGCGGCGCGCTGCATATCGGGCACGTGCGCAACTACGCGATCGGCGATGCGCTCGCCCGCTATAAGTGGATGCGCGGCTTCAACGTGCTCCACCCCATGGGCTGGGACGCCTTCGGCCTGCCCGCCGAAAACGCGGCCATCAAGAACAACCGCCATCCGCACGAGTGGACCAAGGCTAACATCGAGCAGATGAAGAAGCAGCACCGGCGCATCGGCTTCAGTTACGACTGGAACCGCGAAGTCTCCACGTGTGAACCCGAATACTACCGCTGGAATCAGTGGTTTTTCCTCAAGATGCTGGAGCGCGGCATTGCTTATCGCAAGACCGCCTTGGTCAACTGGTGTCCCGAATGCGCCACCGTGCTCGCTAACGAACAGGTGATCGATGGCTGCTGCTGGCGTCACGAAACCACGCCCGTCATTCAGCGCGAGTTGGAGCAGTGGTTCCTCAAGATCACGGCGTATGCCGACGAACTGCTCACCGACATCAAGAAGCTCGAAGGCGGTTGGCCCGAGCGCGTGCTCACGATGCAACGCAACTGGATCGGCCGCAGCGAAGGCACCGAAGTCGATTTCACCATGGCCGAAACCGGCGAGAAGGTGCGCGTCTTCACAACCCGCGTCGATACCATCTATGGCGCGACGTGCGTCATCCTCGCACCCGAACATCCGCTAGCACCGAAGACGCCCGAGGTGAAGGCGATGATCGACGCCCGCGCCAACAAAGGCCCCGGCGATCTCGGCAAGGAAGGTCTGTTCACCGGCAAGTACGCCATCAATCCGTACAGCGGCGAAACTGTTCCCGTGTGGGTTGGCAACTTCGTCCTCATGGGCTACGGCACCGGCGCCATCATGGCCGTACCCGCGCACGATGAGCGCGACTTCGAATTCTGCACCACCTACGGCATCAACATCCGCCCCGTGGTCCGTCCCGTGGATGGAACGCTGCCAGAGAAACTCGCCGAAGCGTATGGCGATTACGGCATCGTCGAAAACTCCGGCGAATACACCGGCATGGCCAGCGCCGAAGCAAAGCGCGTAATGAGCCAGCGCGCAGAACGCGAAGGCTTCGGAAAGGCCGCCATCACCTTCCGCATCAAGGACTGGGGTGTCTCGCGCCAGCGCTACTGGGGCACGCCGATCCCGGTCATCCACTGCGCCAAGTGCGGCGTGGTGCCGGTGCCGGAAGATCAGTTGCCCGTCGTCCTGCCCACCGATGTGGAGATCAAAGGCAAGGGCCGCTCGCCGCTCGAAGGCGTGCCTGCATTCGTAAACGTCAACTGCCCCACCTGCGGTGAACCCGCGCGGCGCGAGACAGACACGATGGACACCTTCGTCGATAGCTCCTGGTACTTCTATCGCTACTGCGATAACAAGAACTCCAGCGCGCCGTTCGATTCCGCGAAGATCGCCTACTGGTTCCCCATCGATCAGTACATCGGCGGCGTGGAACACGCGATCCTCCACCTCATCTACTCGCGCTTCTGGACCAAGGTCATGCGCGATATCGGCGTCATCACCAACGATGAACCGGCCACGCGCCTGTTCACGCAGGGCATGGTAATCAAAGACGGCGCCAAGATGTCGAAGAATAAAGGCAACGTCGTCAGTGCCGACGACATGGTGGAACGCTTCGGCGCTGATACCGGCCGCCTCTTCGAACTCTTCGCCGCACCGCCTGAGAAAGACATGGATTGGACTGACTCCGGCGCGATGGGTGCATACCGCTTCATCGGCCGCGTCTTCCGCTTCGTCACCCGCAACTGCGATGGCTCTGCGAATGGTACCGGTGAAGCCGACGCCAAAGTCCTGCGCAAACTTCACCAGACCATCCGCAAGATCACCGAGGACTTCGAAAGCCGCTGGCACTTCAACACCTCCATCGCGGCCTTCATGGAACTGGTGAACGAAATCTACGCCAATGAAGCCGGCATCTCGGCTGCGGTCATGCCGCAGGTGCTCGAAAGCATCGTGCTGCTGCTCGCCCCCTTCGCGCCGTATGTGTGCGAAGAGATGTGGGAAGAGATGGGCCGCACCGGTCCGGTCTTCAAACAGACCTGGCCCAGCTTCGATCCGGAACTAGCCAAAGAAGAAGGAGCCGAAATCGTGCTCCAGGTGAACGGCAAAGTCCGCAGCCGCGTCATCATGCCCTTCGGAACTTCGAAAGAAGCCCTGGAAGAAGCCGCCAAAGCCGACGACAAGGTGAAGATCTCCATCGATGGCAAGCAGGTCGTCAAGGTCATCGTGGTTCCTGACAAACTCGTCAACATCGTGGTTAAGGGATGAAGCCGGTCTTCGCCTTACTGACTCTCTGCTCTCTCTCCGCGCAACCTGTGCGAGAGTGGCGCATGGCGCATGAGGCGGAGATCATTCGCGAGTACACCACACTCCTCGCCATCCCCAACATCGCCCGCGATACCGTCAACATTCGCCGCAACGCCGCGCTGATCTCAAAGATGTTTGAGCAGCGCGGCGTGCCGCTGCGAATACTCGAAGTCCCCGATGCCCCGCCCGCACTCTTCGGCGAAATCAAAACACCCGCCGCAACCCGCACCATTATCTTCTACGCCCACTACGACGGCCAGCCAGTCGAACCGAAAGAGTGGAAAACCGGCGATCCCTTCAAGCCGGTGATGATGGACGCCTCCGGCAAGCCTGTCACCTACACCAACCAGTTCGATCCCGAATGGCGCCTCTACGCGCGCTCGGCCGGAGACGACAAAGCCCCGATCATCACCCTGACCGCCGCCCTCGACGCCTTGCATGCCGCCAAGACACGGCTCAAAGCCAACATCAAGTTCTTCTTCGATGGCGAAGAAGAGGCCGGTTCTCGTCTGAGATGTAACTGGCGCTTTGGTGATACCTCATCCGCAGGAGAAAGACCTGTCCCAAATGCAGACTCATTGCTGTTCGGAAGGTAGGAGTTGCTCGTAAACGGCATCGGCCTCACAGTAGGCTTCCTCGAACTTGCGCCGTCCAGCTTCGCGCCAAAGGGAATCAGAGGATTGCTCGTCCCACATGAGCACAACCCTCATTTTCTGTCCAACTGGGATGTTCTCACCGACGTTGGCAGGAAGTGCAATTTGCCCTTCCACACCCAACGTAGTATCGAATTCAACTGCTTTCATAAGCCGCCCCTTTGTCATCATCACACATCGGAATTGCCTGCGCCAAACCCTCGATCACAACCAACAGAAAACTAGTTCAGCGCAGAATCATGAACCTGGCGCGCTCTCTAAGTCCCGCGGCGCTAACGCCTTCGATGCGAAGGTCCACCAATTGGTTCGCCGGACGCGCCTCGGCCAGCTCCACTTTCAGGTAATTGCTGGTGAGCGCCGTGTTATCATCGCCCAGGGTAACGGCAGACAACGTCTGCCCCACCATGCTCTCGCGGAACGCGAGATTCTTCTGCGCAGCGAGTTCGCGCAGTACCTTGTTGCGCTGCTTGCGAACAGGCATGGGAACCTGATTCGCAACCTCCGCCGCCGGTGTTCCCGGACGCTCCGAATACGTGAATACGTGCAGATAGGTGAACGGCATGCTCTCAATAAAACTCCGGCTCTGCTCAAACTCCTCGTCGCTCTCGCCCGGAAAACCGACCATCACATCCGCGCCGATCGCCGCATCGGGCATCCACTCCCGCGCCTTCAAAACACGATCCGCATAATGCCGCGGACGGTACTTGCGGTGCATCCTGCGCAGCACCGTATCGGAGCCCGATTGCAGCGGCGCATGGACATGCTTGGCGATGCGCGGCGAATCTGCCATCAGCGTCAACAGCTCATCAGAGAAATCCATCGGCTCCACGGACGACAAGCGTATGCGCTCAATGCCAGTCTCGTTCAGCAGCAAGCGGACCAAGCCTGCAAGCCGCATCGTAAAGCCCGGCTCCCTGCCCCAGCGCCCCAGATTGATGCCGCTCAACACTACCTCGCGGAAGTTCGTACTCAGGTTGCGAACCTGCTCGATAACCTGCTCCACAGGCGCGCTGCGGCTGCGTCCGCGCACGAACGGAATAATACAGAACGAGCAGCGGTTGTTGCAGCCATCCTGGATCTTCAGGTTCGGCCGCGTGCGGTCGCCGGCAGCATCCTCCACAGGCGCGGAGAGAAACTGCTGATCGGCGAAGATGTCGCCAATATGGATCTGACTGTGATAAGGCGCCGCCGTGACGATTTCCGCGATCTGAATCTTATGCGAATTCCCGACCACCCACTCCACGCCTGGCATCGCAGCCAACTCATCGGGCGAGCGCTGCGCATAGCATCCGGTCACCAGGATCTTGGCGTTTGGATTCTCCCGATGCACGCGGCGCACGGTAGACCGCACATCGCTGTCAGCCTCGGCCGTAACCGTGCAGGTATTCAAAACAACCAGGTCCGCTTCCTGAAATCGCGCAGAGCCTTCCAGCCCCTTTTCATTAAGCATCGACTCAAGCGCCGCGCCATCTGCCTGCGTCGCGCGGCATCCGAAGTTCTGAACAAAGTACTTCTGCACTATCTCTTCATTGTAGAATAGGCTCGGTATGCGTATCCTCGTTGTTGAAGATGAAAAGAGAATTGCCGACTTCCTCGGACGCGGCCTGGAAAGCGCCGGCTACGCAGTGGACGTGGCGAACGATGGATCAAGCGCCATCGATCTGGTGCACACCACGGCCTACGACATGATCGTGCTCGACCTCGGCCTGCCCGACATCGACGGCCTCAAGGTCCTGGAAAAAATCCGTACTCGTAAAGTAAGTCCTCCCGTGTTGATTTTGAGTGCGCGCGGCGATGTGGATGACCGCGTGAAGGGCCTGGAACTCGGCGCTGACGATTATCTTGTGAAACCCTTCGCCTTCGTTGAACTACTCGCCCGCGCCCGTGTGCTCCTGCGCCGCGGCCAGCCGACTCCGGAAAAACTCTCCGTGGGAGACCTCCAGCTTGACTGCATCCGCCGCAAGGTCACGCGTGGCGCCGAGAACATCGAACTCGCACCCAAGGAGTTCAGCATCCTCGAATACCTGATGCGCAACCGCGGCCGTCCGCTCAGCCGGACCATGATCGTCGAACATGTGTGGGATATGGATTACGATGGCCTCACCAACATCGTCGACGTCTACATCCGTCACCTGCGCAGCAAGATCGACGACAAGTTTCCCGAAAAGCTGATCCAGACCGTGCGCGGCATCGGCTACGTGCTGGACGCTCCTGAGAAATGAAGCGCGTCACCGCACGCCTGGGCGCGGCCGGGCGAGTCACCCGCGGTCTTCGTTTCCGCCTGATGATGAGCTACGTCCTGTTCTTCACCGTGCTGCTGGTGGCGATGGGCTTCCTGTTTCGCGAAACCATTCGCAGCCTGCTCGAACGCCGCATGCGCGATGTGGTGGAAGAGGAATGGGGCTCGGTCAAAGGCTATCTGAAGATCGAACGTGGCCAGGCGATGTGGATGTACGACGCCAACGATCCCGAAGAAGCCTCCATCGTGGAACGCCTGCGCCGCAGCTACTACCTGCTCACCAGCCTGGATGGCAAGACGGTCCTCGAAGTCTCCAACAGCTATCGAACGCTGAGCGTCGAATCGCCGGCGGAGATCAGCGAACTGCTCAAGCAGCAGCAACCGGTCTGGCGCATGCGAACGGACACGCGCGACGAAAAGGTCATGGTGAAGAGCGGCACCATCGTCGATAGCGGCAAAACCTACTTCCTCGCGCTCGGGCGATCACTGGGCGAAGACCAGGAGTTACCGGATCGCTTCACCAAGAACTACTTCGCGTTCCTGCCGGTGCTGATCGCGATCTCCGGCCTGCTCGGCTGGTACACGGCAGGCCGCGCACTAATCCCGGTGATCGAACTCGCCAAGACCGCACAAGACGTCTCGAGTTCGAACCTCAACATCAACATCCCCACGCGAGGCGCGAACGACGAACTCGATCACCTCATCGTCACCTTCAACAACATGATGGAGCGCCTGCGCAGCGGCATCGAGCAGATCCGCCAGTTCTCCACCGACGTCTCGCATGAACTGCGCACTCCCCTGACCGCGATTCGCGGCCAGTTGGAAGTAGCGCTCTTCACCGCCGAGACAACCGAGAACTACAAAGACGCAATGGTCAACGCACTGCAGGACGTGGAGCGACTCTCGCAGATCGTGCGCGCTTTGCTCATGCTGTCGCAAGCGGAATCCGGCCAGTTGCCTTTATTGCGCCAGTCCGTGAACTTATCGAGCCTCACCGAAGACATTGTCGATCAGTTCCAAATCCCTGCCGAAGAAGCGCAGGTTCATCTGTTCAGCGACATTCCCATGAACTGCATGGTGGATGGAGATCGCGTGCAACTGGAGCGACTGCTCTACAACCTGCTCTCCAACGCAATCAAGTACACCCAGGCCGGGGGACGCGTGAAGGCGAGCATCACGGTTGACGAGGAGTGGGTGGAACTGGCCATAGCTGACACAGGCCAGGGCATCCCTGCCGAGTACATCCCTAACATCTTCGACCGCTTCTATCGAGTCCCCGGCCACAACGATCCGGAGAAAGGTCTTGGCCTCGGACTCAGCTTTGTAGCCTGGATCGTCAAGGCGCATGAAGGCACCATCGACGTACAGAGCGAAGTCGGCAAAGGGACTACGTTCCTTGTCCGCATTCCCAAGCCTGCAACGGCGACCGATTCGGAGGTGGCATCGTGAAACGGCTCCTGTTCGGATTGTCGTTCGCGGGACTGCTGCTGTTGGCGCAGCATGAGACGGAGAAGCCCTTTCCAGGCTTCACCCGCGTTCGCTTGCAACTGGGTGCAGTGCGCCTTCGCATCACCAACGCCGCCGGCGAGTACTTCGCACCATTGGGACACCTCACCAGGCCCGACTCTGGCAAGCGCATGTCCGGCGACCTTATCATGGGCACGGCGGGCGATCAGCTCAACGCCTATGTTCGCGACGGCGCGGAGATCGATCTGCCGCATGGCGAGTACACCTTCGCCTTCCGTCGCGGACTCGAATTCATTCCCGTGGAGCAGAAGGTCACCATCAGTGGCGAGCGCCAATCCGTCGCCATTCCGATGCAGCGCATCGCCGATTTCGAAGCGCAGGGATGGTATCCCGGAGATACCCACATGCACTTCCCCGATCCGGCGGGCGTGCGCAATGAGATGGAGTGCGAGGGCCTGCGCGTATGCAGCCTGCTGCTGTTGAAGTCCGGCTATCCGAACGGGAAGCCCGGCGACGGACACTTCCAGAACGTCGAGCATTTCACGGGCAAACCGCACGCGGTCTCCGATGAAAAGTACTTCGTCAAGGTAGGCGAAGAGTTTCGTCACGGCCTGCTCGCGCACCTGATCTTCCAGGACCTGAAGAAGATCGTGTGGCCCGTCTCTACAGGCCAGTTGCGGGAGAACGGCGCAGGCGGATTTGACTGGCCGCTGATGTATCACGCCACCGCCGACGCTCGTGCGCAGGGCGCGGTTGTGACGTGGGCACACTGGCCCTACCCGTCGCTCGAAGCACCGCTCGATATCGCGGCCGGCCACATCGATTCGCTCGACCTGCTCACCACAGGCAGCCCGTTTGAGCACCACCCGATTCTTGTTGGCGTGTACAAGATGACCGGCGCCAAGGTCTATTCACTGGCGCCGATCGATGTCTACTATCACTACCTGAACTGCGGCTTCCGGCTAGCAGCATCAGCAGGCTCCGACAAAATGTCGCTCAATCCGCCGCTGGGCAGCGCGCGCACCTACGTCAAGACCAACGGCCCGCTCAGCTACACATCGTGGGTACAGGGAATCAAGGCAGGACGCACGTTCATCAGCACCGGTCCGCTGCTGACCTTCAGCGTCAACGGCAATGAAGCCGGCGCAACGTTACAAGTCACGCCGGGCAAGGTAAGGATCAAGGCAACCGCGAAATCGATCGAGCCCTACGACATCCTCGAAATCATCCACAATGGCAAAGTGATCCACTCCGTGAAACCCACCGGCCCGGACTACGCCGCGGCCATTGACACAGACATCCAACTCGAGCGCGGCGGCTGGCTCGCCCTGCGCGCGCACGGCCGGAAGATGCTGCCCTTTGGCGCAACCTGGTGGCAGCAGCCAGTGTTCGCCCATACCTCACCTGTCTACCTCGACATGCCAGGCAAGCCGGCGCCGTCGGCGGACGCAGCGGCCCTGTTCCTCGATCAACTCGACTACCTCCGCAAGTGGGCCGATGGCGCGAACTTCCCCACCGCCGCCAACAAAGCCGAAGCGCTTCGCCTCATCGCAGAGGCACGCAGGAAGTACGAACGGCTACAATAGAATATTGTGAAATTCGAAATCAGCAAGCGCGAAAAAGAGGGCATTGCGATCCTGGATGTGAGCGGCAAGCTCATCACCGGCGAGTCCGCCACGGCATTGCGTGACGCATTCTCAGCGGCGATTGCGGCCAGTTCGAAGAACGTCATCCTGAATCTCGCGCAAGTCGACTATATCGATTCCACCGGACTTGGCGCGCTGGTGATGTGCCACACCAAGGCCGAAAGCGAAGGCGGCACAATCAGGCTGCTGAATCTCACGAAACGGAATATCGAATTGCTGGTGCTGACCAAGCTCACCACCATTTTCAATATCTTCACCGACGAGCAGGACGCAGTGAACAGCTTCTTTCCCGACCGCAAAATCCAGCGCTTTGACATCCTCCAATTCCTACAGAAGAACAAGGGACACTAGCCTGTGAAGCTCGTTGTCATCGGCGGTGTAGCGGCAGGGCTCAGCGCGGCGGCACGCGCGCGCAAGCTGGACCGCTCCATGGAGATCGTCGTTCTGGAAAAAGGCCCCACCATTTCGCAAGGACTATGCGGACTGCCCTATTTCGTCGAAGGCCAGGTCCAACGCATAGAGCAGTTGATCCGCTACACGCCCGAACAGTTCGCGCGCGAGCGCAACCTCGATGTCCGCGTGAATGCCGAAGCCGTCACCATCTCACATCCCCGGCGCGAGGTCACACTGCGCAGCGGCGAGAAGATCCACTACGACAAACTCGTCATCGCAACCGGCGCACGCGGCCCCATGCCCGGTAGCGACAAGCGCGTCCGCGGACTGCACACTATTCAAGATGCCGCGCTGTTGAAGCAGCTGATCCAAAACACGGCGCCCAAAACAGCGGCGGTGATTGGGGCAGGCTACATCGGGATCGAAGCCGCCGAAGCACTTCGGGCGCATGGCCTGCGCGTCACTGTCTACCAGGCGACGGACCATGTTCTTGGCCGCGCCGATCAGGAACTGAACGCCATCGTCACTACGCAGCTCAGGCGCTTCCGCGTCGATCTGCGGCTGAACACTCGTGTCACTCCCGAATCGCTACAAGACGACATGATCATCGACGCCAGTGGCATGAAGCCGAACGTCATCCTCGCCCAGGAGTGCGGTGTGGAGATTGGGCGCACCGGCGCGATCCGCGTCACCGACCGCATGGAGACCAACTTCAACGGCGTCTTTGCCGCGGGAGACTGCGCCGAGAGCACGAACTTGATCACCGGCCGCCAGGTGTGGGTACCGCTCGGCACCACCGCCAACAAGATGGGCCGCGTCGCAGGCGCCAACGCCGCCGGAGCGCGGGAGCGATTCCAGGGAATCGTTGGCACATCGATCGTCCGCGTCTGCGGCCTCGCCGTCGCCATGACCGGCCTGTCGGAAACCGATGCGCGCGCCGAAGGCTTCGAACCGGTGAGCGCGGTGATTCATTCACGCGACAAGGCGGGCTACTTCCGTTCGCGGCCCACCAGCGTATCGCTCGTGGGCGACCGCCGCACACGCCGCATCATCGGCGGCTTCGTGACAGGCGACGACGGCGTCGCGGGCCGCATCAACGTCATCGCCACCGCGATCACCAACCGCATGAAGATCGACGAGTTCGAACTGCTCGACCTCGCCTATGCCCCGCCCTTCGCGCCGGTGTGGGACCCGGTGCTGGTGGCCGCGCAGCAATTGATCAAGGTGATGTGATGACCCGCGCCCCCGCCTTCGAACTGGATGGCCGGTCATTGCACGCGATGCTGCAGCAGGGCCCGGTACTGCTCGCGTTCTTCAAAATCTCCTGTCCCATCTGCCAGCTGACTCTGCCCTATTTGAGCCGGATGAAGCACGGCGCGCTGCAAATCGTGGCCATCTCACAGGACGACCCGGAATCGACGGCCGAGTTCAACGAGGCATTTCAGGTCTCGCTCGATACCCTCTACGATTCCGAAGACGCCGGCTATCCGGTCAGCAACGCCTACGGCATCACGAATGTGCCGGCGATGTTCTTAGTCGAGCCGGATGGCACGATTTCCAAAGAGATCAACGGTTTTGTGAAGCAGGAAATGGAGCAACTGGGCGCGCGCAGCGGCATCGCACCGTTCCAGCCGGGCGACTACGCCCCGGCCTGGAAAGCCGGTTGAAGCTCCAAGAATTAGTCTCCCGTGAGGAGAGGTCGCAAGTAAGGTAAAATAAGAGAATCCATGGCATCAATGATCAATGAGATTTTAGGCTCGGCGGCAGCCATCGCCAAGGGCATGAGCATCACGCTGGTGGAGATGATGCAGCCCACGGTGACCGAAGATTATCCGGACGCTCCGCCTAAGTTTCAAGAACGTTTTCGCGGCAAGCATGAGCTGCAACGCGACGAGCACGGCTTGGAAAAATGCGTAGCCTGCTTCCTGTGCGCGGCGGCCTGCCCCACGCAGTGCATCTACATTGAGGCCGCGGAGAATACGGCCAAGACGCGCATCAGCGGCGGCGAACGCTACGCCAGCGTGTACAACATCGACTACAGCCGCTGCATCTTCTGCGGCTACTGCGTCGAGGCCTGCCCCACCGATGCCATCACGCACGGCCACGGCTTCGAACTCGCCAGCTACAACACGTCGACGCTGGTGTACCGCAAGGAACAATTGCTGGTGCAGATCGCCCCTGGCGTGAAGCCTCCGGTGGTTCAAGAACCGGTCGCCGCCGGCGGACACTAAAAGCCGGGCAGCGAAACCGCCAAAGGCCACAAGTTGTGGCGCGGACACTCGTGTCTGCCGTGTCCCGACTCATCGGGACACGCTTTTCTCCACTTTGAAACTTGTCGACACGATTGTCGACACGGCACGCAAGAGTGCGTGCGCCACCCTACCGTAGAGAGCCCTTAGCTCAATACTCTGCAAGCGCGCCGCGCCACGATGATCTCCTCGTTCGTCTTCAACGTGATCACCTTCACGTCTCCCAGGAACTCCAACCCTTCCACGCACCGTGCCCGCAGTGTCGCCGCGTTCTCGCCGATACCGCCGGTGAACGCAATCACATCCACTCCGCCCATAGTCGCAGCAAAGGCGCCGATGGTCTTCTTCACTTCGTAGACAAACACATCAAGCGCGAGCTGTGCCGCCTCGCTGCCTTCAGCGACCGCCTTCTCAATGTCGCGCACGTCGCCGCCAGGGATTCCCGATAACCCCGACAAGCCACCCTGCCCCGCCAGTTGCTTACTCACCTGTTCGATATTGAGGCCGCAACGCTGCATCATGTACAGCACCGCGAACACATCCAGGTCGCCATGACGCGTGGCGTTCTCCAGGCCCGATTGCGGCGAGAAGCCCATCGTCACATCCACCGACTTGCCGTCCTTGATCGCGCACATCGACGAACTCCCGCCCAAGTGGCAGCTGACCAATCGCACCGGCCGCCCCATCATCGCCGTCACGTACTCGCTGACGTACTGATGCGAGGCGCCGTGGAAGCCGTACTTGCGCACGCCGTACTTCTCACGCCATTCGGTGGGCACACCGTAGCAGACCGCGGCCTCCGGAATCGTCGCGTGAAATTCTGTCTCGAACGCCGCCACTAACGGTGTGCCTGGCATCGCCTCACGGAACGCACGGATGCCGGTGAGATAGATGGCATTATGAGCCGGCGCGGCGGGCAGGAACTCTTCGAGCGCAGCCATCACGCCATCGTCGATCACATACGTGCCGCGGTAGTTGGGACCCGCATGCACGGCCTTGAACGCAACGGCATCCACCTGGGCGCCGCCCAGATCCATCGCCGCAATAGCGGCCTTATAGTCAGAGACTCGCTCCGCGCCACCTTTGGCAAGTACCTTCTCGCCGGGCATTTCCAGGAGCTGATACTTGAGGGAGGTGGAACCAAGATTCGCAATTAAAATGTTCACTACTGGATATGATACTGGCTTTTGATCGCCGCTACATTCTTGGCCGCCTGCGGTTGAAAACGGCTCTTCATCGCCGCGCATTGCTGGTTGAATTTCAAGGCGTCGAGGATGCGCTGCTTGTTGGGGGTCTTGCCTTCGCCGAGCTTGAAATTGGCCAGCCCCAGGTGAAACAGCGTCTCGGCCTGAAGATCGTTATTGGCCTTTAGATTCGGCAGCGCGACGCGCAGTGCCTTATCGGCCTCGGCCCACTTGCCGTCATTGCTGTTCAGCACGCCAACCATCCAATTGGCGAGCCCCACCTTGAGCATCTTGCGATTATTCCAATCGTCGTCGGAGACGCCTTCGGGCTTGGTCTTTGTGGGCGCCACCTCGGCCAGCTTCTGCGCATAACTCATCGCCTTGGCCTTGTCTCTGTTGCCTTCGTAGTAGTGGCTGGACACCACCAAAAGAATGTCGTCGTTGGTTGGATCCTTTTCCAGCAGTCTTTCGCCGAGCGCGACGGCCTTGTCCTTGTCGCCGGTCTGCATCAACAACTGGAACATCTGCGGCTTGGCCTGCGCCGCATACTGCGAATCGGGACTGCGTTGTTCGAGGTGCTGAAACAGCTCCAGCCGCTTCTTCGGATCGGTAGATTGCAGCGCCTGCGCGTAGAGCGCGTACTCGGTATAGGTGTCGACCTGCTTTGCATAGTCGACGGTCTTCTTCCAGGTCTCGACATCTTCCTCGTCCTTGGGCTTGGGCGCGGCGGCGGTCTTGCGGGCCGCTGTGGAGGTGGCGTCGGACCACTTCATCACCAACGCGGCGTCTTTCTTCGCCTCGGCGGCCTTCAGGCAGTTATGCGCAATCTCGGTATCGGCGGGATCGGCGGCGATGATCTTTGCGCCCGCTTCGATCGCTTTGTCCCACTGGCTGTTCTTGAGATAGATGGGCTGCATCTGCCCCAGCACCCAACCGGCCGACTTGCTGCTGCCATGCTCCGCAACGAACTTTTCCATCAGTCCGAGCTTGGCCGTCTCATCGCCCTCCTGGGCGATCTTCTGCAGCATGGCGCCCTCAGGCGTTTCGGTATTGATCTCAGGCGCGATCCGCTGCGCGGCGACGGGCAGCGCGGCCCAGACAAGAAGTGCAAACAGTGCAAGTCTCTTCATTTTCCATCCCCTTGGATTTTTGAGATGGTTTCGATTATATCGCAAGGCAGCAGCGCCAGGTGATAAACTGCCTAGTTTGTGGTGGGGCAGGCTGGTAGCCTGCAGCCGATTGAAAATCGGCCGAACAGCGGCGATTGGCAATTGCCGCGCAGATTGCCAATCTGCCCCACTGGTAAGCAGGTGATCGTTGACGAGGAGCAGGAATGAGAGTATTAGTCACAGGCGCGCAGGGTTGCATCGGCGCATGGGTAGTGAAGCGGTTGTTGGACCGCGGAGCCGAAGTTGTCGTTTACGACCGCGACATCAGCACGGCACGACTGGGCATGATCGCCACGCCCGCAGAGATAGCCAAGGTGAAGTATGAGCAGGGCCTCATCGAGGACGGCGACCGGCTCAAGACTTTGGTGAAGGATGGCGGCATCACGCACATCATCCACCTGGCGGCGGTCTTGATGCCATACTGCCAGGCCAATACCATCTCCGGCGGTATGATCAACGTCATCGGCACGTTGAACGTCTTTGAAGCCTCCCGCCACGCAGGCCGTCCGGTGCGCATCTCCTATGCCAGTTCCTCGGCGGTGTGGGGGCCGGAGGATGCATACGAAGCACGTGCACTGAATGAGAACGATCCGCTGCTGCCGTCAACCCACTACGGAGTATTCAAGCAGGCCAATGAGGGGAACGCCCGCGTCTACTATGCGTCGAGCGGCATCTCCAGCGTCGGACTGCGCCCATGGACCGTCTACGGCGTAGGGCGGGACGGAGGCCTCACGGCCGGCCCGTCGCTGGCCATGCGCGCGGTAGCGAATGGCGAGCCCTTCCAGATCGGCGTCACCGGCTTCATGGACCTGCAGTACGTGGAGGATGTGGCGGAGATGTTCATCCGGGGAGCCATCACGGAACTGGATGGAGCCCACGTGTTCAACCTCGCCGGCGAAATCATCAGCATGGACGCGCTGATCGAACTGCTCGACAAGATCCGTCCCGGCGCGGCAAAGCTAATCACTTGCACCGGGCCGCAGGTACCGGTGGCGTATCGCATGGATGCCTCCGCCATACACTCCAAACTTCCAGGCCTGCCCCAGACTCCTCTGGCCGAAGGCGCGGCGAAGTCGATCGAGATCTTCGAAAAGCTCCGCGCCGCCGACTAACCTGACACACAGACAGACAACCAGGGAGATGCGTTCCTCGCGAACGCATCTCCCTTTGTTTTGTCTAATGCGTAACCGGAACGCAAAATCACTCACGCACCAAAACTATTTTTGAGAGTCAGCGGCTGTAACATCCAAGTTACTCTTTTCTATTACTCACCATCCTAAGTAATGCGGAAACCGGACGGGAAACCAATCACTCGTTTGTAAGTTTTTATTGCCGCCATGCAGTCTCCGCAACTGCATGCCAATTAGAGCATATGCGTAAAAACATAGGGAAAGTGCATATCTTTCGTGAAAATATTATTTTGTCTTTTTATCGTAACAAACTCGTGACAAACAGGAATAAACCGGTCTACAATACCCCTATGAAAAACTTACTTATGCACCTCGGTGCACTTCTTGTTCTCGGAGGAACGTTCATCCCGTCCGCCATGGCACAAACCCGTCCGGCCATCACGCAGGATCGCGATCAGGCCGGCCGCAACTTCTACACCGCGAATCTGAGCTGTACTACGGTGACGTTCGGTTATTGTGGAGTGACTTTCCCAGCTGTGCCTGCCGGAAAGAGATTGATCATCACACAAGTCAGCATGCTCAATCTCTCACCAGTGGTGAATTCAATCACGAGCATCGATCTTCGGTACCACAATGGCTCGATCATTGCGTTCCTGAACAGCCAGCTCAACGCCGGCACCACCGGCGGCACATTTAACTACACGGTCAATGAAACCGTTTTTGCCAAGTTCGACGCAGGCGATGCGCCGCAGTTGCTCACCTTTCTGATTCCAGGGGTTAACAGCTTTCAAATGGTCGGGATTATCTCCGGCTACATGATTGACGTCCCGTAGGCGGGCCGGGGACTCCATCATGAAAATACCCATGCACGCAGCCAGGGCGCTGATCCTGATCACCGCCCTGACCCCAGCCTACGGCACAACGCTCTTCTTCTCCGGCAATCTGCGCAGCAACGCCGACATCTTCGCATGCGGCGTGCTGTGCAACCTGACACCGGCGGACTCGGACGCAACCTGGGCGAATTGGGCAGCCTATAGCGCGCCCTTCACCATCTACTCTTCGGCAGCGGTACAGGCCATCACGTTCGGCTTCGCCGGCGGCACCAGTCAAACTGGGGCCGTCGTCGCAGCCGGCGGGCTGGAACCGTACCTCTCTCTCTTCGACAGTTCCGGTGACTTCATCACCTCCACCTACTTCGGCACCACCTGCCCGGCCGGCGCCGGAAGCGTTGGAGGTAACTGTTACGATGTGGAGCTGGATTCACCGGCATTGGTGGCCGGCACCTACACGCTGGTGCTTTCCGCTTACGCGAACCTGTCGCTGGCGGAGAACTACGGCTCCGGGACGCTGGCTGACGGCTTCAGCGGTTTGGGGAATCTGTCTGGGTCGGAGAATCTGAACTTCGCCTTCGACATCAACATCCCCACTGCGGCAACGGTCCCCGAACCGGGAGCCGGATGGATGTTCCTCGTTGGAGGAGCGGCGATCGCGGCTCTCGTCAAAGCAAGGCAGCCCCAGGCGTAAGCTTGGGGCACTGCCCTTCAGCTACTGATAGTAGTTCTTATCCCACGCATGCCGTTTCAGTATCGCCATTGTTTCCGCCGGCAACGGCCCGCGGCCGGACACCGCAATATTCGCTTCCACATTACGGACGCGCCGCATTCCAGGAATCACAGTCGTCACGGCCGGATGCGAGAGGCAGAACTGCAGCGCCGTCGCGGCAAGATCGCCGGGGACATCGCGCTTGATCGCATCGGCATGCGCAGCCGCCTCGGCCTTGCGCCCATCGCGGAAATACCATTCGCGGAACTCCCCCGGCACAAATTCTGTAGCTTCTGAAAACCCGCCGGTCAGCGCACCTTCATCGAACGGCACCCGGGCGATCACCCCCACCTTGCGCTCCTGACAAAGCGGGAACAGCTTCACTTCGGGCGATTGGTCGAAGATGTTGTAGATGACCTGCACGGCATCGATCAGCCCGGTGGCGACTGCCTCCAGGCCGGAGTCAGGATCATGCTCACTCAGCGACAGTCCAAAGGCGCGGATCTTGCCGCTCTTCTTCAGGTCCTCCGCCGCCAGGCGCCACTCTTCGCAGCCCAGCCACTCCGGATTCCACACATGCAACTGCTGCAGGTCCAGTTGCTCCAGACCCAGATTCTTGAGGCTCGTCTCGGTACTTTCGATGATGTACTCATACGGGAACACCTCGCCGATCGCCGTACCCTGTTGCGCCGGCCAGATCCGGTTCTTCGGCGGCACCTTCGACGCAACCAGCACCTTCGCCGCCGACTCGCGCACCACCCTGCCGCACAGCAGTTCGCTGTGGCCATCGCCATAGGCCAGCGCGGTATCGATAAAATTCAGCCCCAGTTCAATCGCGCGGCGGAGTGCCGTGAGCGACTCGTCGTCGGAGGCGCCCTGCCACTGCTTTCCGCCGACACCCCATGCTCCGTAACCGATTTCACTCAAGTCCAAGCCTGTCGCGCCGAGTTTGCGAGTAATCATACATATCATTATGGCTGCCTTGGCTCCAAAGCGTGTACCATATTGGATGCTTGAAGAAAGAAGATCGTTCTCTCACACAAATGCTGATCGCGATGGTTACCTCGCGCGAACAGGATGGAACCCGTGTAGCAAGAGTGCTCCACGATGAGGTCGGACAGGTGCTCAGCGCTGTCGGACTCCAGCTCGACGTCCTGAAGCTTGACCTGCAGGACCGGGTTCCGGAGATTGTGACCCGAACCACCGAAATCCAGCAGATGCTCGAACGGGCCATTACGCAAGTGCGCGGACTGAGCTACGAACTCAACCCGGCGATTGTGGAACGGGCCGGACTGCAGTTCGCCATGGAACGGCTGTGCGGCAAGTACCGCGATCAGTTCCGGGGCAAGTTCAGGCTGCAGTACGATCCGGCTGTGCGGCTGCCCCTCGGACCTTCCAATGCAATCTACAAGATCACCGAGCTGGCGTTAGACAACGTAATCGCGCACGCCAATGCAACCCAGCTCGAAGTGATTGCGCGGGCAGGAACACGCGGCGCCACCATCGACATTAAGGACAACGGTGTCGGTTTTGACCCTAGCCACATCGACCCCAGGTCGGCCGGACTGGGTCTCATGCTGATGGCGCACCATGGACTTCAGGCTGGCGTACAATATACACTGAAGAGTTCACCGGGAAATGGAACGTTGGTACGGATTCGCTACCGGGCGGCCGGAGTATAAAGGCGGACTGACTTGGCATACGACATCTTATTAGTTGACGACCACAAAATCATGCGCGATGGCATTCGCGCCATCCTCAAGCATAGCGATGAGTTTCAAGTAGTCGGCGAGGCGGAAAATGGCGCGGATGCGGTACAGGTGTGCAAAAAGCTGCTGCCCGACATTGTCCTGATGGATATCGGACTCCCTGGCCTGAACGGCATTGAAGCGACCGCGGAAGTACTCCGCCACTGTCCGGAAACGCGGGTGATCGTGCTCTCTATGTACGATGACGAACACTCCGTCGTCAGCGCCATCCGCAGCGGCGCCCGGGCTTTCGTACTGAAGAAGGCTTCCGACAACGACCTGCTGGACGCCATCCGTACCGTCGCCAAGGGCGGCTCCTACCTCAGTCCACAGGTCTCTGACCGGCTGCTCAATCGCATTCAGCGCGGCGACCTGGAATCGAAACAGACCTCAAGCACTCTGGAAGGGCTTTCTCCGCGCGAACTGCAGGTCCTGCGACTGGTGGCCGACGGCAAGACCAGCAAAGAGATAGCCGTCATGCTCGACCTCGGGCTGCAGACTGTACGCAGCTATCGCAAGACGATGATGAAGAAGCTCAACGTCAATAATGTGGCTGGGCTTACACAACTGGCGCTGGCCGCCGGGGTCACCCGGTTCGCAGCAGACGGAAAAGAGACTCCGGAATAGCTGGCTGCTTGAAAATCAGGCCACCGGTGCTTTTTGGAGCATGCGGCGGTGATGAATCGGTTCACCAACGATGCGCGTCGCCTCAGAGGCTTCTGCCAGCCGTAACCGTGCGTGATCTTTCTTGTTCTCCTGATTATGAATCTGAAAGATCAGAATCAGGCAGAAGTAAAGAATGGTGATGCACAATTCGAGGACGCTGACGACCGTCGAATTGATGGCAAACACAAGAATCCCCTGATCACGAAGCAGGTGCACGCCCTGGAACACGCATACTAGCGTCACCATGTACGTACAGATCCTCAGGTGAGGGTGGGAGAGTCTGCGTAATAGATTCAGACACCAGCCGATGGTCAGGACCGACATGATAAGTGCCAGCCAAACAATCGGACTAACGGTCAGTAGCCTGATCATGAAACCTCCACTCTTGGAGTATATGGCGAAAATCAACTCAAAGATAGAGTACGACAGTACCAGGATGACCCTAAGGAGACTACTTTAAAACCCTGATTTTGTTAGTGAAGTGGAGCAATTGATACTAAGGCCAGCCCCACAACGAACAGGGCCAGCATCAGCATCAGCAATTGCTTCACCTTGGGGCTCGGGTTCTTAAACTCCTGCCAGTAGAAAAGTCCCCATAATGCACTGATCAGGGTAGCGCCCTGCCCGAGGGCGTAACTGACCGCCGGACCGATGTTGACGTGCGCAGGGGTGCTGGCGGCTACGAAATTCGAAACGCCGCCAATACACCAGATCGCCCCGCCCACCAGGCCCAGCATGTGTTGCTTGGAAGTTCCACGGAAGTAGTGAGAGAAGAATACCCGCTCGCCCTGCACCGGGAGATTCATAAAGTACAAGTTAAAGAGGAAGGTTGAGAAAAACACGCCCAATGAGAACAGGACTCCGATGGTATAAGGCCCCAATGCGAGATCGCCCTCTTTCGAGAATTCGATCAGTGGGTAGAATGACCCCATCAGGAGGCCGCTGATCAGGCTTAGGATGATGCCCTGGGCGCTAACGCTGGCTTGGCGTTTCTTCTTCCCGGGCGGAGGTGGCGGAGCGTTGTCCTTCGCATATCGGGAATAGGCGAGCGCGTCAACGATGATCGCAAAGACAACGATGAGTGCCCCACCGAAGAGCAGATAAGGATTACCTTGCGGATTGAGCAAGTAGCTCCAGATCACCCCAATAACCAGCGCAAGACCGATACCGACAGGAAACGCGACCGACATACCTGCTACGGTGATCGCCGCAACGAGCAGCATGTTGGCCAGATTAAAGATGATCCCAGCAACCACCGCAAACGCAATCTGCCTCTTACCCGTAACCATCAAATTGTCCATAAAGGACAGGTCGGAGCCGAAACTGCCGAAAGTAAAGGCGAGGATCAGGGACATGACGAGCATGCCCAGCGCATAGTCGTAATAGAACAGCTCAAAGCGCCATTTACCGCTCAGTTTCTGGGTATTCGCCCAGGATCCCCAGCAAATCATTGTCAGGATTGCCAGGAGCAGTGCAACGGAGTAAGTTGACGGAATAATCATCGTTATAAACCAGTGAATCGTAAGAGTAAAACGGAACGGAGCCTTAGGTCAAGTATACCAGTGGCCCAGGACTCCCACAGTCATACCATTCTACGTTTAGAATAGATAAGAATGCCACTGAACATCAACGGCGAGCGGGTGGAAGATTCCGTCATCCGCGACGAAGCCAACGCAATGCGTCCGCGCTATGAGGAAATGATGCAGGATATGGATCCCATCGCGCGCGAGATGCAACTGAAAGAATGGTCCCGTGAGAACGTGATCGAGCGGACGCTGCTCAAGCAGGAAGCCTGGAAAGACCCCGAGCCGATACCGGCGGAGCGGATCGACGAAGCCGTAGCTGACATTGAAGAGCAGGCTGGCGTTCATACCAAGTGCGTCGACCCCAACGCCCGTCACGAAGTCGAGACCCGCATGCGCCTGGAACGGCTGGTGGCTAAAGTCTCCTCTCGCGTGGCGCGGCCTAAACACAAAGATGCCGTGGAGTTCTACAAAAAGAACAAAGAGCAGTTCTTCGCTCCGGAGTTGGTAGGCGCCGCTCATATCGTCAAGAACATTGACGAGAATAATTCAGAGGAGTCCGCCCGCGAAGCCATCGAACTTGCCGCTCAAAAGCTGAAAGACGGCGCCGATTTTGCGGACCTGGCCAACGAAAGTTCCGACTGCCCCGGCAACGGCGGCAATCTGGGGTACTTCCCGCGCGGTCAGATGGTGGATGCGTTTGAAGAGGTGGTTTTCAAGCTCCCGGTGGGCGAAACCAGCCCCATTTTCCGCAGCGAATTCGGCTTTCATATCGCACGCGTCTATGACAAGGTGGCCGAAGGCGCGCGTCCCCTGCAGGAAGTAGAAGAGCAGATCATCGAAACGCTGCATCGCGAAAAGCAGGAACGCGCAATGGAAACCTTCATTGACGCACTCAAGGCCAAAGCCAAAGTCGAGGTCGTAAAGGCCTGAGCATGAGCGAAAATCCCATCGTCCAGCCGCATCCATGCTGCGTCCCCAGCAAGCAGCGGGCAAACCTGCTACAGATCTCCCGCGCCGGCTCGGTGGAGCGGCGGCAGGCGCGCGGAGGCTCTCACGAGGATATGGTGAAGCTGGACGGTGGACCGTTTTGGATGGGAACAGAATCGTCAGAAGCCTTCCCAGCCGATGGCGAGGGACCGGTCCGCAAAATCACCGTCGACCCCTTCTATGTCGACAGATACCCGGTCACAAACTCGGCCTTCGCCCAATTCGTCGCGAAGACGGGTTACAGGAGCGAAGCCGAACGCTTCGGCTGGTCGTTCGTGTTCCACACCCACGTCGCGCAGGAACTGGTGCAGGAGCGGGCGCCCGGAGTGAAATGGTGGTGCCGGGTCAACGGAGCCTACTGGCGCAATCCGGAAGGCCCCGGTTCAAATGTCGATACACGCGGCAACTTCCCGGTGGTCCACATGTCCTGGAACGATGCAGCTGAGTATGCCAACTGGGCCAGGAAACGGCTGCCCACGGAAGCGGAGTGGGAGTTCGCCGCCCGCGGAGGCCTGGAGCAGAAGATCTATCCATGGGGCGACGAACTCACGCCCGAAGGTAAGCACTTGTGCAATATCTGGCAGGGCGACTTTCCCGACGTGGACACCGCCGAGGACGGCTACCACGGCACCGCACCGGTGGATGCCTATGCGGCAAACGGCTTCGGCTTATATACAATCACCGGCAACGCCTGGGAGTGGTGCAATGACTGGTTTCATCCGTCGTGGCACGTCACGGCAACGAAGTTGAACCCGGTGGGTCCGCCGCAGGGCAATGTAAAGTTGATGAAGGGCGGCAGTTACCTCTGCCATAAATCCTACTGCAACCGGTATCGCGTCGCGGCCCGGACCTCAAACACGCCGGACAGCGCCACGACGAACATCAGCTTCCGCTGCGTCAGCGACGTATAGCCGGGGACAGTTCGCACTGTCCCCGGATCATCAGCACTTCTATTTCACAGCTACGGTGATATTCGACTGGCTGGCGCGCGAACCCACCTGCAGTTCGATCGGCAGCGAGCCAATCGTAGGCAGATCGATCGGAATCCGCACGTTCACCTGGAACGAGCCGGCCACGAATCCAGGAGCAGAACCCGCATACAGGATATCCAGTTGGCGGCCGTTGATGAAAAACCGCACCGGCAGCACGGGAACCCGCAGGTCCGTAACGATGATGCGGCCATCCTGGCCCAGCGGAATGGTGTTGCCTTCGCCAGTGCCAAAGATGGAGATCACGCTTCCCAACGCGGCAGGATTGGCGGGACTGTTAGGCGAACCGTTTTCGTTATTGATCGCAGCCTGCCCAAGGCCTGACCCGTCGCGCGTGAAGATGCCCGGAGCGGAGTCGAAGACACTGGAGCCGAACGGATTCGACTGAACACCCTGGTACTCCACCACGATGTTCGAATTGACCTTTCCACTGACTCCATAGGGAACCACCGCCAGCACGGAAGTCGCGTTGGCCGAAAGCACCGGAGCCGCCACGCCATCGAACAGGACCCTGGTCCCTCCGGCGATCGTATCGACCGCACCCGGAGCCAACAGCGTACCGTTGACGGTATTCACCGGCCCCATCCCAATGCCCTGCAATACGACGATCAAGCCCGGACTCAGCCACGTCGCCTGCATGGTGGCTGCGTGCAGGACCTTGGTGATCTGCGGTGCAGGCGGAGCCGACACCGTGAGATTAATGTTGATGCTTAACTTCTGATTCGATCCGTCGGAAGAGGTCAGCGTGATCGTACCCGGATAGATGCCAGTCGTCAGGCCGGCTGGATTGATCGAAACCGCCAGATTCGACGGAGTCGAACCGGCGCTTTGGCTGACGATCAACCAGTTGCCGCCGATGGAGGTGGCGACTTGCGTGGTGAACGGTACCGCGCCGCCAGGGCTGCTAACCGTGATGACTTGCGGCGCCGGAGTACCCAGGCCGGCCTGGTAGTTAAAGTTGAGTGAAGTGCTGCTCAAGCTCAGCGTGTTAGCCGGTTGAACCGTGAAGCTGACCGGAATCACCAGCTGGTTCAAACCACCCGAAACTGTTATCTGCGCATTATAGGTTCCGACCGAGAGGCTCGCGGCCGAGGCCGAAACCAGCAGCGAGCCGGGCGTTGTGCCGGCCGTTGTGGTCACGTTCAGCCAGGCGGCGTTGCCGACGGCGGTGAAGGCCGAGTTCAGCGGTCCGCTGGTGGTGGTAATTTTGACAATCTGCGCAGCCGGCGTGGGAGCGCCAACCGCCTGCGAAAATGCAAGCGAGGTGGGCGCGGCCGCGAAGTTGGCGTTCGAGGTCACGTTGAAGCTCACCGGAATGGTCTGCTGCGAACCATCGAAGTTGGTAAACAACAGGTTACCGTTGTAAGTCCCCGGTCCCGGCACCTGGGTCGGAGCAGCCACAACAGTAATGGTAGATGGCGTAACGCCAACGCCGGGAGCCACTGACAGCCATGCCGGGGTAGCCGAGGCCGTCACCTGGAAATTCTGGCTGGCGCCGGAATAGGCGGCCACCGAGATCACCTGGCTCACCGGCACTCCGCCAACGCCGGCCTGTAACGATACGCTGCTCGGCGTGATGGTGAGCTGATTGGTTCCGCCGGTGACACCGTAATTCAGCGTGACTGGGATGGCAGTCGTAACTCCGGATGCGATGTCGGTCAGTGTGATACTGCCCGAATACGTTCCATTGGTGAGCGAAATATAAGGGACGCTCACAGTGAGGGTGTTATTGCCGGAGGTATTGCCCGCTCCGGGAGAGACCGTCAGCCAGTTGCCGTTGGAACTGGCGTTGGCCGTAAAGTTGATGGCAGCCCCCGAAGAAGAGGAGATCACAACGGTCTGCGGCCCGGGCGCTAGACCCGCCCCGTAGTTGAAGGTCAACGAATTGGGGTTGGCGATAAAAAAGCCGGAGTTGGAAACGTTGAGCGTGACGGTGGCGTTCAGGGTCTGGCCGGTGGAGGCGGTGATCGAAAGATACGATGTGTAGATGCCGGCCGTCAGACCGGATGGCAGGATGGTAATAAAAAGCGGGTTGCCGGTTAGGCCGCCTGTGGTGGAACTGGGCGTCGGATTGGTCCCGGTGGAAAGCATTGCCCACGGCTGCGAGGAGGTGGCCGTATAGCTGATCGCCCCGCTGGAGTTATTGATGAAAATCTGCTGCGTGGCCGGATACGACGTGTTGATCTGGTAGTTGACCGGTATGTTGGTCGCGGAAATCGTGAATCCGGTGGTAGACCCATTCACGTTCATCGTCACCGGAATATTAAGCGCACTGCCGCCGCTGATGGGGGTGACAACAATATTCCCCGTATAGGATTGCGAGTATAACAGCGTCGGATCCATCTGGATCGTTATGGTCGCCGGGGTCTGGTTGTTGGTCGAATACAGCACCGTCAGCCAGTTTCCGCCCGAGGTGGTCGAGGTGGAAACATTGAAGCCAACGCCGGAGGTGGCCGAACTCAGGGAGATCGTCTGCGTGATGGGACCGCCCGAAGACGAAGCGTTGATGGAAAACGAACTAGGATTGGCAACGATCGGCGTAACACTGGTGCCGCCGGTTACGACAAAATTGACAAACACCGTAGCGCCGAATGAGCCAAAGAAGTTGACCCTTGAAAAATAGGTTCCCGCTTTCAATCCCGTGGGATCGGCGTACACAGACACATTGAAAGGAGTTACGCCATTGGTGGCGGAGATCTTCAACCAGTTTGTGGTTGTCCCATCCGTATTCTCGACGGTCACGTTGAGCGCGAGCGGAGTAGATAGGGATGATGCGGAGAGGGTTTGGATCCCTGTCGGGATGCCTCCGGCGACCCCGTTGAAGGTCAGCGTCGATGGACCGACATAAAGATTATTCGATTGTGCCTGAAGGGGGGCCAGCGAGGTGGCGATGAGGGCCGCTAACGCGGTAAGTAAAGGGCGGAACATTTGTGAACTCCCACTCTTAATTGTAACGCTGAAAAAACAAATTACCAGTAAATTGTTGCAAGGAAAGGCCGCTGAGCGGGTTTATTTACTAAAACAACAGCCCTGGAAACGCCAAAAGGGCCCGGACTCCGAATCTGCATCGGAAGCCCAGGGCCCTTCGGCGTTACTAAGGTGACTTACTGAACGGTGGTCTTGATAAAGTTCACCGTCACCTGCGATTTGGCCGAGACGCCCTTGGTGTTTGTCACGGTCAGCTCGAAGATGTAGATGCCGAACTGCTCACCGAGCTGTACGCGCGGCGTGGGCGAGTTCACATCCAGAATCACTGCGGTCTGGTTGAGGATTCTCCAGCTATAGGTCAGCGGGAGCCCGTCGGGATCGGTCGACTTCGAACCATCGAGCGTAATCAAACGATAGATAGTGTCGAAGTTCTGGCCGGCGTTGGCAGTCGGCGTCTTCTGCGGCGGAGGCGGAGGCGCCGGCTGGTTGACGTTCACCGTCACCTGGCACGAAGCCTGATTGCGCGGGCCAACCGCGGTGATGGTGTAGGAGGTAGTGGTTCCCGGACGAACCAGAATGCCACCGTAAACCTGGCCGATACCGGAGACAGTCACCGAAGTCGCATTGTTTGCCGTGTAGGTCAGCACCGAGTTGTCACCCGGATTGATCGTGGACGGCGTCGCGATGCAGCTTCCGATGGTCGTCGCCTGGGAGACAGTGATGACAAGATTGGTGCTCGTCTCGCCATACTGATTCTTGGCAATGATGGTGTATGTGGTGGTCTGCTGCGGTCCAACAGATTGGGAACCGGTCAGCGGCACCACACCGATACCGGAGATATTCACCACGTCGGCATTTTCAACCTGCCAGTTGATAGTGGATTTCTCGGTGCTCAGGATGTCCGGCGGAGCCGCGTTGAATTTGATGATGCGCGGAGCCTGGCCGGCCGGAGGAGGATTCACCGGCGGCGGCACAGTGATGCGCACAGCGGTGGTCGCCGTAACATCGCCATACTTGTTACGCGCGGTCAGCGTGTAAGTGGTGGTTTCCTTCGGCGTAATCGGCGCGGTGCCATTCACAGGCACGTTGCCCACACCCGCCAGAGTGACCGTATCGGCGTTTTCCGTCGTCCATTGCAACGTGGAACTTTCGCCGGTATTGATGGTCGCCGGAATCGCGGTGAAGCTCAGGATGCGAACCTGCGGACGGGCGACAGTAACGGTGGTGGTGGCGCTCACCGAACTGATCTTGTTGGTTGCCGTGATCTTGTAGATGGTGGTCTCGGCAGGCGTCACCTGCGATGTGCCGTGGCTCGGATCAACCTTGCCGATCGCATCGATAGTGACAGAGTCTGCGTTGATCACATCCCAGGTCAGAACAGAAACCTGACCGGCCGTGATGCTCGAAGGCGTTGCGGTGAAGGTGAGGATCTTCACGCCCTGCGGAGCAGAGGTGATGATGGAAACCTTCGCCATGCTCTGCGCGCCGAAGTTATCCTTCACAGTCAGACGGAACGCATAGGACTGGGAGTCGGCAGCAGTGAACGTCGCCTTGGCGTTTGTGGCGCCATTGATGTTCACGTTCGGACCGGCGATCTGGGTCCACTGGTAGGTGATGGGGTCGCCATCCGGATCGTAGGATGCGGAGCCGTCCAGCGTGATGCTGCCGGAAGCGATACCGACCTGATCGGGACCTGCGTCGGCGACTGGTGCATCGTTGCCGGTGCGAACGCGCTTGGTCAGCACTTCATAACGGACGCGCGGAATGTCGACCGGAACCGGATGGTTGGCGGCGACGAATTCGCGCGGACGCAGGAAGCTGCCGAACTGCAAGCCGACCGCAACACGGCCGTTGGCGTCCTTGGTCAACATGGTTTCGTTGAAGCCGCCTTCCACCGTCACGGCGATGTAGCGGTTGATCGGGTTGATCAGGCGGATGGTCCCGCCCGGCTTGTCGTCGCCCAGGCGGCTCTTCAGGTAACCGATATTGCCTTCCACGTAGGCGTTCTTCCACAGCCCGATCGAGGCGCTGCCACCGATCTGGTCGATGATCTTCAGATAGCTGATCTCGAAGATATTCCGGTTGATGAACTTGTTGTTCACCACCGAATTATCGAGGAAGCCCTTCGACCCGAACAGACCAATGCGGCCGAACTTGAACAGGTAATCAAAGGTGGCCGAAGCCTGCGCCAGGTTGCCGCCGTTCTGGAACGTGCTCACATCCACATGCTTGAAGCTGCCGAACAAGCCAGCCTGGAAGCGGTTGTAGCGCTGCACGATACCCAGATCGAACTGGCCTTCCTTGCGGTCGCGGAAGTACATGAACTCGGCTTCCGACTGGATGGCAAAGCTGTTATTGATGGGGTTGAAGTAGCGGCCCTTACCCGTAAAGGTGAGGTGCTTTTCGCCATCCACTCCGGCGTTGACGCCGAGAATGGAGAATTTGCTCGCGTTATGCGTGCTGAGTGCCGCGGCAGCAGCCTTCTTGGCGATATCTTCAGCATCGGGCCTGGTGATCTGCTTGTTGGTGTTGTCTTCCACCTTCTTGGCAACTTCAGTCTGGCCGGTCTTGAGAGCGTCCTGGCCGCGCTTCAACGCGTCGACATCGCTGCGGAGGCGGGCGTTTTCGCTCTTCACGTCTTTGAGCAGCGCCAGAATGTCATCGAGCTTATCGAGGCGCTTGAGGATTTCGTCGCAGCACTTGGGGTCGGCAGCCATGGCCGGACCTCCGGCAGCGCTGTTGAGGTTTCGAATGGCATCGCCCACGCCGCCCGCGGAGATCGGTTTGCCGTTACCATCGGTAACTGCCACCTCAACGCGGCGGTTCATGAAGCGGCCTTCCTTGGTCGCATTATCGACCTTCGGCTTCTTCTTACCCTGGCCAGCTACGTCAATCTGACTGGGCTTTGCACCGTATTTTTCGAGAAACGATTTGACCGTATTGGCACGCGCCATGGCCAGTTTGTCGTTGCCCCGTTCAGACCCGATCGAGTCCGTATGACCCTCTACCTTGACCCGGTAGGTCGGATTCTTGCTCAACAATTCGGCCAGCCGCAACAAGCTGGGATAACCATCCGACAGTACGGATGACCCAGTTTCAAAATTGATTTCTTCCCAGTCGTCCTTTGTCGCAGTGGTGTTCAAGCCCTGTGCAAACAGGCTGGCAGTACCGAGCGAGCAAAGGATCAGCAGTGAAGTTAAACGTGGGAACATTGGTGCTCCTCCTTTGTTATTTAACATGTAAACAAGTTCAGTATACTACAGAAAAAGCAGACGTTGCTGCGATTGGGCGGCCTCCGGCGAGGCTACTTCTTCTGCGCCCTGGCGGTCGATGGCGGCGTGATTCCCTTCATCCGTAGATAGCCAACCATATTTCCATAATGCTCATTCAATGATGCAATAAGTGACACCATTGCCGTTACGGGATAGCTCTTCTTGCCCCCGATGGTTACCTCGGCCAGGGCCCCTTGATCAGTTATCGTCTTTAATGCCTCATCGCAATAGGTAAACGAGGCAGCTAAAACCTTTTGAATCTCCTCTTTGGATTTCGCGTCCCCGGCCGCTTTGGCTTCCGGCGGCACCGTTTTCCCCATAATGGCCGAGCAGCGGGTAAAGTTGCCCTGCGCCGTGTGGCTGATCCATTCACCCAGCGGCCGCTGTGGCGGCGTCAGCTTGTAGGCATAATCGCCGGCCGGAATGGCCGCGGCGCCCTCGATGAAGTTCAACTTCATGGGCTTGTACTGGGCGGTGATCGCATCCACCAGCGGGGATTGAGCAAACGCGCCTGCCGAAATGAGTCCTATCAGTATTGTTTTCATGGGTCCTTGTCCTATCTCATGGAATGATCGACCTCGGCCAGCCAGTCCGGGCGTTTCAAAACCTCGCGCGGGCGGCTGCCATCGGGCGGCCCGATGATCCCCTCCCGCTGCATCATGTCGAGGATGCGTGCAGCCCTGCCGTAGCCGAGGCGCAGGCGGCGCTGCAAAGTCGACGTGGACGCCTTGCCCAACTCTAACACGCAGCGGACGGCGTCCTGATACATGGGATCTTCGGCCCCGTCCTCATATTCCTCTACCTCTAAGTCCTCGCCATCCTCGTTCGGAGGGGCGGTCAGGAAGCTCTGGTCATATTCGGGAGCCGCCTGCGCCTTCCAGAATTCCACCACCTTGTTCGTCTCGTTTTCCGTCACGAACGCCCCGTGCACACGGGTTAAGCGGGACGAACCTGGAGGCAGCATGAGCATGTCACCTTTGCCGAGCAGGTGTTCGGAGCCCATCACGTCGAGAATCGTACGCGAGTCGACGCGGGTGGCGACGCGGAAGCTGATGCGCGCCGGGAAGTTGGCTTTGATGAGTCCGGTGATCACGTCGACGCTCGGTCGCTGGGTGGCGAGCACCAGGTGCATGCCGACAGCGCGAGCCATCTGGGCGAGACGGGTGACACTCTCTTCCACGTTGGCCCGCTCAAGCATCATGAGGTCGGCCAACTCATCGATAAGGATGAGGATGTATGGCAGCGGCCGCAACTCGTCCAGTTCCGGCTTGGCGTTCTCTTCTTCGAAAAGGCTGCGCGGTTCGGAGAGGATCGTGCGGACTTTTTTGTTGTACTGATCGATGTTGCGGACCCCTTGCGCCGCGAGAAGTTTCAGGCGGCGCTCCATTTCGAGCACAGCGTTACGCAGGGCATAGGTGGCCTTTTTCGCGTCGGTGATCACCGGTGTCAGCAGGTGTGGAATGCCGTCGTAAAGACCGAGTTCCAGCCGCTTGGGATCGACCATGATCATGCGCACTTCGTCCGGCGTCGATTTGTACAGGATCGACATGATCAGCGTGTTGAGCATGACGCTCTTGCCGGAGCCGGTGGAGCCGGCGATAAGCAGGTGGGGCATGGTTTCGAGCGGCGCGACTTTAATGCGGCCGCTGATGTCCTTGCCGAGCGAGATGGTCATCTTCGAAGTCGAGTTCAGAAACTCATCCGATTCCAGAATCGCGCGCAGGCTGATTACTTCGCGGCGGGTGTTGGGAACTTCGATGCCCACCGTGGGCTTGCCGGGAATGCGTTCGATGCGGATCGATTCCGCCTGCAGCCCGAGGCAAAGGTCGTCATTGAGCGTGGTGATGCGGGTGTACTTGATGCCCGCTTCCGGTTTGAATTCGAACGTGGTCACCACCGGGCCTGGATTGATCTGCACCACCGAGCCAAGCACGTTGAACTCTTCGAACTTCGCCTTGATGCGCGAAGCGGTCTCTTTCAATTCCTGCTCGTCATAGGGATTCCGCGGCGGCGGTTCGTTCAACAATCCGGTGGACGGCATCACGAACGAGGTCATATGGCGCGACGGCTTGCGGCGTTTCGAATCCGGCTCGGGCACGGCTTCGGGAAGTGGCTGGAACGTTTCACTGACGGGACGTGGCAACTCCTCCATGGCCTTGATGGGAATATCTTCAATGCGGGCAGGCGCGGGTAGTGGCTCTTCCCATGGGGCGCGATCTTCAAACGGCACGATCGGCGGACCATCCGGCATCGCCCTCGGAGCGGCAACAGGCGCGGCGGCAGCACCGGCGGCAGCGGCCATGGCCCGGGCGCGGCGACTGGTGCGAGGTCCATCGACAATCTCCGCCCCCTGCGTGGCCACGCCACCCGCGGCTTTGGCAGTCTTGGCAGCGGCTTTGGCCTCCGCCTCAGCCTGTTTGCGGGCAGCCTTCTCCTGGCGCATCTGCTCGCGGAGTTCGCGCCTTTCGGCGCGGCGGACCTGGAAGGCCTGCCACCGTTCCGACCAGCGCGCGATCATGGCTCGCCACCAGGCGATAGGACCGGCAAACCAGCCATAGAGCTTGGCCATGGAGAAACTGGAGATCAGGTAGAGCGAGAGGAAAATCGAGGTGGCGGTCACCAGGCAGGCCCCGGTGAGGTTGAGCGTGCCGACCAGGTAATCAGCCAGCAGCATGCCGATCAGGCCGCCGGCCAGTCCGACTCCGCTGAACGGCCTCCATTCGGGCAGCATCGACAGTCCCGCGCAGGTCGCAACCAGCAGCACTGCGGAACCGATGATGCGGATCCACGGCGAGTCAAAGTCCTGCGACCGCATCCACTTCACTCCCAGCACGAACAGCAGCGCGGGAATGATAAAGCTGCCGAAGCCCAGGATGTGGAAACACACATCGGCAAAGTAACTGCCGGGGTATCCGATCAGGTTGTGGGGCCGCGCGACCGACGCGGTATTGAGCGATGGATCGAGGGCGTTGTAGGAGGCAAGACTGAGAATGGCGATCAGTCCAACGACTAGATACACCACTCCTATGGCTTCATTAAGCCTCGTTCTGGGGGTCGGTCCAAAGATTTTCATTTCCGCAATTTCGCGGAAGGTAGCGGCTGCATGTCTATTATGCCAGAAAACTTTTGGCTTGAATAGCACGATTTAAACCGGGGACAGCCCGCATGTTCCCCAATTAGTGCAAGCGTTTTACAACCGCGAAAAACCAGGAAACATGCGGTCTGTCCCTAGTTTTTCTTAGAGCTTGACGGGCGTGTGCTTCCTGACCCAATCCGGATCGAAGTCAGCCCCGAAGCCAGGACCCGTGGGAGCCTTGATCTTCCCCGCCACCACCTTCAACGGCGACGTCTTGCACTCGAACCGGACATTGGTTTTGAACGACTTAAACTCGTGGTGTTCCCCCGCATTGGGGAACGCAGAGACGAACTGCAGGTTATACAGGAAGCCCAATCCCCCGCCCGACATGTGCGGAACAATGGTCTTGCCAAAAGCGGCGGCCATGCGCGAAACCTGGATCGACCGGATGAACCCGCCGAAATAGTAGTTGTCTGGCTGATAGATATCGAGCCCGTCGTTGGCCAGCAGCCAGCGGAAGCCGTACAGGCTGTTGTCCTGCTCGCCGTTGGCGACGGGGATCGTGAGTTCGTCCGCCACCTGCTTGATCTCGTCAATGTGATCGAACATCACCGGCTCCTCGAAGTAGACGTACTTGTACTTTTCGAGCAGCCTGCCGGCGCGGATCGCCTCGGGCACGCTATAGAACCCGTTGGCGTCGGCATAGAGGGCCATCTTGTCGCCGAAGGTCTTGCGCATCAGCGGGATCATCGCTTCGGTGCGGCCGGCGGGTCCCCGGGCATACATGTCCTTGGTCATAAACATGAGCCCTCCGACTTTGATCTTCAAGGCGTGGATATCGTACTCGGCGACGGCGCCCTTGATCAGCTTCAGCGACTCCTCCACCGGTTTTTCGCGCCACTCAGTGGCCATGTACACGCCGACCTCGCGATTGTGGATCTCGCTCACCAGTTCCGCGGCCGGCTTCCCGACCATCCGCCCGAGCATGTCGAGAATCGCGAATTCAATGGTTGCCAGCGGAATTCCGAGCGAAATGCCATTGAACCGGTAATTGAACCCATAGACAAAGACCCGGTCCATGATCATGTCCAACTCGCGCGCGTCCTTGCCGATAAAGAACGGTTGCAGGTTCTTCAGAAAGATCGGATACAGCGTGTTCATGGTGCTGTGTGCTACCGCGATGCCTTCGGCGCCATCGCGCGAGCGGACGCGGCAAAGGTAGCTGCCATCAAGATGCAGCAGTTCGCACGACTCAATAATAACCGGAGCCTTGAACAACTGCTTCTTCAGCACAGGCTGCTTCAGCACCTCATCGAGCTTGCGATAACGTGCGGCGAGTTTCGCATCGGGCGCAGCGGAAAGGGTCTGGGTGGCGAGGCCGCCCGCAACGGCGGACGAGAGGAACCTGCGGCGATCGGATTTCATGATTCGTTACTCCAGATATAGATGCGCCCAGCTTATCATATGGAGTATGAGACAGACGCTGAGCCGCCGGGCATACCTGCAAGGTGGGACACTGATGTTGGCAGGGAACAAAAGCATGGCCCAGACTTCGCCGCAGTCCATACGATTCGGGCTGTTCACCGACGTCCACCACGCGGACAAACCGGAAGTCGGGACGCGCTATTACCGCGAGTCGCTGACCAAGCTGGAAGAGGGCCTGGCCACCTTCCGTAAGTCAAAGGCCGAGTTTCTGGTCTGCCTGGGAGACCTGGTGGATGCCGCCAGGACCCTTGACGAAGAACGTGCCCTGGTGGCACAGGCGATGGGCCTGATCCGTGGCACGCAGTTACCTGTTCACTTCGTGCTCGGCAATCACTGTGTCCAGACCTTGACCAAGCAGCAGTTTCTCGAAGAGGCGAAGCAGAAACGCAGCTACTATTCGTTCGAGAGAGGCGGAGTTCATTTCGTCGTGCTCGATGCCTGCTACCGCAAAGACGGAGTCTCCTACGATGCGGGGAACTTCGACTGGAAAGATACCGAGATCCCGGCCGCCGAGCAGTCATGGCTGCAACAGGACCTGGCTGCCTCAAAGGGGCCCGTGCTCGTTTTTGTCCACCAACGGCTGGATGTGGAGGGAGTACACGCCGTGGCGAGCGCACGCGAAGTGCGCGCCATCTTAGAGCGCAGCGGTAAAGTTGCGGCCGTGTTCCAGGGCCACTCGCATCAGAATGATTACCGCGAGATCGACGGCATCCACTACTGCACCATGCGTGCGGTCATCGAAGGCAGCGGAGCAGCCAACAATGGCTATGCGTTGATCACATTGCAGCCCGATGGCAGCATCGCCCTGGAAGGCTTCCGCGCGCAGCGGGCCTACCAACTCGTTAGCCGCGCAAAAACGCCATCGTCAAAATGAACAGGCCGAACAGGATGCGGTAATAGATGAAAAACTTCAGGCTGTTGCCGCGCAGATAGCGGATAAAGAAACCGATGACAATACACCCCGTGATCGCGCTGACCAGCACACCGATCGCCATGGGCATCTGCATCTCATGAGGAATACCGCCCTCTTTGCGCAGGTCGAGAATATCCTTGGCGGCGGCAGCGAGAATAGCGGGGGTCGAAAGCAGGAATGAAAAGCGAGCCGCGGCCGTGCGAGTCAACTGGCGCGACAGGCCGGCCACCAGAGTAATGCCGCTGCGTGAGGTACCCGGGACGATGGCAAGAGCCTGAAACAGTCCGATCCACAGCGAGTCTGAGAGCGAAACAGCGCCCATCTCTTTGCGCATCGAACTCATCCGTTCGGCGGCATACATCAATAGCGCCACGGCAATCAGCATGAAGCCGATGACGAACTTGTTTTCGCGGAGCACGGTCTCCACCGTATGCTTGAACATGTAACCGAATATGCCGATGGGCAGCGAAGCCGCCGCCAGATACCACAGTAGGTGCGGGTTCTGTTTCAGCTCCGGATCATTGCCGATCTTCAGCCCGAAGCCCTGTGCGACGATCTGGATCCAGTCCTTAAAGAAGAAGATGAGGACAGCGGCCAGGGTGCCGACATGGAGCGCAATGTCAAAGCTCAGCCCCTGATCCTTCCATCCCAGCAGCCACGGGGCCAGCGCTAGATGGGCCGAACTGGAGATGGGCAGGAATTCGGCAAACCCTTGAACAAGGGCGAGGATGACAACCTGATAAATGGGCATAAGTGTGAATTGTTATGGTAGCGCACTCGCCAAGTTACTAACCAGTGGTTGTGATACGCTATTCGGGTCATGCGGAGTATCATCCTCATTTTACTGGGTCTTACTGGAACAGCACAGGCTGCCCCGGTGTTCACCAAAGACGTCGCGCCGATCCTCAACCGGCATTGCGTGCAGTGCCACCGGCCGAAAGACATCGCTCCGATGTCGCTGCTCGATTACAAGTCGGCCAGGCCGTGGGCCAAGTCGATCCGGCGGGCTGTTACAGCACGCACGATGCCGCCGTGGTTTGCCGATTCACGATACGGGCATTTTTCGAATGACCCGCGCCTCACGAAGGAAGAGGTGGCGACCATCCAGGCATGGGCCGATGGCGGTGCCGCCGAAGGCGATCCGCGCGATCTCCCCGCGCCGCCAAAATTCGTCGAGGGCTGGCAACTGGGCCAGCCGGATGTGGTGATCGATATCGGCGAAAACCACAAGGTGACGCCCGGCGAAGATGCCTACGAGCATTTCGAAGTGCCCACCAATTTCAAAGAGGGCATGTGGCTGCGTGCCGCCGAGATCAAGCCCGGCAACCGCCAGGTGGTACACCATGTCCACGTTTTACTGGTGCAGCATGACCTGAGTGCAATGGCCGCGGCTTCCACCTTGAACATGCCGGGGCTGTCGGATTTTCTGGTGAAAGACGGCAAGCTCACTCGAATCCGCATGGATTCCCCGGTAGTGAACGATGCGTGTGCCTCCGGCGCGCCAGCCCTTCCCTTCCTGCGCGGCTTTCAGGAGGGCGGACTGGCGGCGTTTCTGCCGGGCCGCCCTCCGGATGTGTTCGAAGAGGACACAGCCAAGTGGGTCCCGCCCGGAGCCCAACTGGAGTTCGTCATCCACTATTCAAAGATCACAGGTGAACCCCAATTCGACCGAACCAGCGTAGGCCTGTACCGTGCCGCTGGCCCACCCAAGCGCGAACTGCACCGCATGGACCTGCGCAACTTCTTCATGCGGATTCCGCCGGGTGCGCCCAGCCAGGAAGTCCGCCGCTGCCACACGCTCGAAAGTGACACGCTGCTGCTGAGCATCACGCCGCACATGCATTATCGCGGCAAAGATATCACCTACGAACTGGAACATGCGGGCGGCCGCCGCGAAACGCTGCTGGCGGTGCCAAAATACGACTTCAACTGGCAACTCGTCTACCGGCTGCAAAAGCCGGTGCTGGCTGAAAAAGGGAGCCGGATCATCGTCACGGCTCACTATGACAATAGCGCCAACAATAGGGCGAACCCCGATCCCGCGGCCGTAGTACGTTGGGGCGACAAGAGCGAAGAAGAGATGATGACCAGTTGGATTGAGTATCTGGCGGCGAACTAATACCGGAAACGCAGACCGCTGCATTCCTCGGCGGAGAGCCGTTCCAGCAGGCGGCGGCAGGATTCATCGTCAAGGAGCAGGCGCTCCACGTATTTGCTCAGAGCGAGGCCTTCGGCCCGGGCCCGGCAGGAAACCAGCTGTTCTACTTCAGGTGGAAGTGATATAACCATGAATGCCTCCATGGGGACTGGGGTTAGAGCGCACAAGCCGCTTCGGCACCGCATGACGGCGGGCACCAAACTCCACTCTTCAATTGTAGAAGCGAGTCTGTTGTGCGCGGTTCAAGAAATCCGTTGGTGCGAATGGGGAGGGTCGAACTCCCATTCCCTTTCGGGAGCCAGATCCTAAGTCTGGTGCGTCTGCCAATTCCGCCACATTCGCGCTCCAACTATTATTGCAAGATTACGAGCTAGCCGCCATCACCCGGCGGCGTGCATTTCCTTTGCATAAGCGATGCATATTGACCAGCCGCGGCACTGCCGAGCCGCACTCGCAGGGCGCTTCATGCCATTCGGCGGCCATGCCGGTGGCGAGCCGCAACAACGGAAAATGGGGGTTCTCGAGAAAGCTGACCAGGATCTGCCCGTCATCTGCTCGTTCGAAATAAGCCGCCTCGCGCGACATGTGCAACCCGGCGTGGGCTTCACATTCATAGGCCAGCCGGTCCCCGCCGAAGCCGAAGAACTGTTCGTAAACCGGCACACCAAAAGCGCGCCAGAAAAGCTGGCGGTCTTCCAGGCTGAGCGGACCTTCCAGTATTCCGGTGAAGGCGATGACCGCGTAGCGCAGCGGCGGAATCCAGGTAGCGCCGCGCAACATCGATTCGGCGAAGGCGCGCAGAGTGTCCACTGGTCCCGCCAGCACCTCCGGCTCGTAGCGCGAAAGGGCAGGCGTCCACGGATTGGCGAAGACCCGCGTCTGCAACCCGGGCAGAAAATTCGCCGCCAGCACGGCAGTGCGCGGCGAATTGTCAATATCGTGCTGCAGGCGGCTCCAGCCGAAGGACCACGCTTTGGGATTGCGGTAGCGGTCGCCGTGCTTGAGGTAGTCGACAAGATCAACGGGGTCGATTCGCCGCAGACACTCCTCCACATCCGTTGCCGGGATGTGGCGGGCCTCCCACCTGTACTTCTGATAGTGTCTAGTCCGCTGCGTAGCCGCCAGCATCACGTCCCTGAGACGGCGCAGTTGCCGCGTCTCGGGCTTGGCCATCCAAAGGCGTTGAAGGATTGAATCAAGTGCCACGATATAATTAATGTTGGTTTAGAGGCCGAAAATTCTCATGAAACAATTCACACTTCTTCTGTTCGCCGCAACAATGGCAAATGCACAACATTTGTCGTACGGAGTAAAGCTTGGGGCGCCGCTCACCGACGTAGTGCAAGGTAGTGGAAATGTAGCGGCCTCCACCACACGGTTGACCATCGGGCCGATGTTCGAACTGCGGCTGCCGGCCGGCTTCGGCGTGGAGTTCGACGTCCTCTACAAACGCTTCTCTTCCAATAGCGGCACCGGCGCCTCCAACGCCAGCAGCCTGGATTTCCCGATTCTGGGGAAATATAAGATGCCCGGCATTATCGCGCGGCCCTATGCCGAAGCCGGCTTCAGCTTTAACAAACTGAGCAGCATCGCGACGTTCAAGCTGCAGGACCGCAAGGGCCTGGTGCTGGGCGCGGGCATTGAGTTCAGCCTGCCAAAGGTCCATATCGCGCCGGAGCTGCGCTACACCAGATACAACCAGAATGTGACGCTGCAGTCGCTGCTGCCGAATGCGAATCAGGCGGAAGTGCTGGTCGGGATCTCGTTTTGAGATTAGCGATCTTTGGCGGGACGTTCGATCCGATTCACAACGCGCACCTGACCGTGGCCAGGGAAGCGCTGCTGCATTTCGACCTCGATAAAGTAGTGTTCATTCCGGCCGCAATCCCTCCGCACAAGGCGGCTATGACCGGCGCCAGTTACGAAGAGCGCTTCCACATGGTGCGGCTGGCCTGCGCCGGTGAGCCGCGGTTTCAGCCCTCGCGCCTCGAAGAGGACAAGCGCAAGAGCTATTCCATCCTCACGATTGAACGCGTCCGCGCGCTGCTGGCCCCCGCCGACGAGTTATTCTTCATCATCGGGGCCGACGCCTTCGCCGAGATCAGAACGTGGTTCCGCTGGCAGGACGTGCTGGCCGCGGTGGAGTTTATCGTGGTGACCCGCCCGGGCCATGAATACGAGATTCCGCCCGGCGCCAAAGTGCGCCAACTGGAGACACTCGCCCTGCCCGTCTCATCATCCGAGATCCGCAGGAAACTGGCAGCGGGGGAAGCAGCCGAAGAATTACCGCCGGAAGTGGCGGACTTCATCCGCGCCCGCGGTCTATATACGGTTTCGTAGCGCGGGCCCCCAGGCCTGCCGTGTCGGCATTCGTGTCGACATGTCCTACGCAAATTGCCAATCCCACCTCTGCTTGCCGCCTATAGAAGTATCGCCGCCGCTCTAAATCCGTTGCCCCCAACGGAGGAACAATTCTCCGTGATCACCCACGGAAGCCGCGGGATCATCCTGTTTTCCACCTACGCCGCCCCGCCCGATAAGAAACATCTTCTGATGTCCCGCCAAGCCAAGCCGTTGTATAGTGTCATCCATGAACCTGTTTCTCTCCGCACTGCTGCTCGCCCTCCCAGCCAGCGCCGCCGAGGTCAGTTGCGAGTCACTCGCCAAAACGGCAATCCCACACGTGGAGATCGCCTCCGCCACACCCGCCACGGGCCCCGGCCGCTGCATCGTGAAGGCCGTCAGCCGGCCCACCGAAGACTCTGAAATCAAGATAGAGGTCTGGCTCCCTCCCGCGTCAACGTGGAACGGCAAATATCAGCAGGCAGGCAACGGCGGCTGGGCCGGATCGATCCCCACCGCAACACTCATGTTCGGCGTGCGTCGCGGCTTCGCAACCGCGGGCACCGACGACGGCCACTCCAGCGGCGGCGCCGCGTGGGCCATCGGACATCCCGAAAAGCTCATCGATTTCGGCCATCGCGCGCTGCATGAAACCGGCGTAGTAGCAAAGTCGCTCATCCGTGCCTACTACGAGAAGCCGCAGACCCGCAGCTACTTCTTCGGCTGCTCCGATGGCGGGCGCGAAGCGCTCATGGAAGCCCAGCGCTACCCCGAAGATTTCGATGGCATCGTCGCCGGTGCCCCCGCCAACGACTGGTCGAATCACTTCACCGGCTTCATCTGGAACGAGCAGGCGCTGACCGCGTCCCCGGAGAGCTTCATCCCGGTGGCGAAACTGCCCGCAATCCAGAAGGCGGTCATGGACAAATGTGATTCCCTCGACGGCGTGAAAGACGGACTCATCGAGGACCCGCGCAAATGCCACTTCGATCCGCAGGTGCTGCTCTGCAAAAGCGGCGAATCCAAGGACTGCCTCACCGCGCCCCAAATCGCCACGCTCAAGAAGATCTATGCCGGCCCGGTGAATCCGCGCACCGGCAAGCAGATCTACCCCGGCTATCCGCCCGGCCACGAAGCCATCACCGGCGCCTGGGCGCCCTGGATCATCGGCGACCCGGCCGACCGCGCCATCCAGTTCATGTTCGGCAACACGTTCTACGGCCAGACCGTATTTGAAGAGACCGACTGGAACTTCCGCAAGCTGAACTTCGATACCGATGTCGAGTACGGCTTCCGCAAAGCAGGCATTCATTTGAACTCCATGAATCCCGATCTGCGCTCGTTCCGCGCGCATGGCGGAAAACTGATCCAGTATCACGGTTGGGCCGACTCGGCGATCTCGCCCTATGGGTCGATCGACTACTACAACAGCGTGGTCGATTTCTTTGCGCGCTTCCCCGACGGGCGCACCAAGGGCAAACCGCCGGTGCAGGATTTCTATCGCCTGTTCATGGTCCCCGGCATGGGCCACTGCGGCGGAGGCATCGGACCAAACAACTTCGGCAACGGCGGCACGGCGGTCCCGGCCGACCCCGAACGCGATCTGCTGCTGTCGCTCGACCGCTGGGTGGAGAAAGGCGTAGCACCAGAGAAACTGATCGGCAGCGGGAAATCGGTGGTAGAGCCCGGCAAAGCGATCACCCGTCCGCTGTGCCCGTTTCCGCAAGTGGTGAAGTATAACGGGTCAGGCGATCCAAATGATGCGGCCAGTTTTTCTTGCGGGCAGTAGCAGTATGATTTAGGTTCGACAGTTGGTAAAGATCACGGACGACAGACCTACTCAAGGGGAAGGAAAGGTTGGTCAGTCCGGGCAATGCCCATTACTGTCCTTTGACCGTTTGTTCCGCTCCAGACTGTGGCCAATGGAAGGTAACGCCGGTTCACGTTCTTTGACCGGGGGTGGCGCGATGTAACAGACGGCCAAAGGTTGATATCGCCGGTTGAGCCGCAACACCGTCGTTGAGCCTTGAAACCAGTCGAAATTAGAGTGGCATAGGTGGCCTTGGGACAATCGCGCATGGTTCGAATTGCCACACGAGGCGACCATCAGCTCGGATATATGCAGGAGTGTCGCCCACGTAGACCAAAGCAAGTTCCCCAAAGAAGGGTTTCACCTTGTCGTAGGCCGGTTCTATAGCCCAGACTCCAGTCGCGTCAATGTAGCCGCACTTGCCGTCCAAACGCGCAGTCGCCAGACCATTTACGAACTGTCCGAGTTCATCCCATTTGGGGGCTAAGCGCACGGCACCCCCAACGTCTACCATGCCCCATCTTCCTCCGATTTTGACAGAGGCGAGTCCTTCCGTGAAAGGGCGCACGGCTTCGAAAAGAGGCTTTATTGAGAATGAACCTAAGCGGTCAATAAATCCCCATCTTCCGCCGATTTTTACTGCCGCACACCCAGATTTGAAGTGCTGTGCCTGAGCATCCTCAAATTCAAACGGAATGGCTACAGTGCCATTTTCGTCTATGAATCCCCACCGCCCATTTTTCATAACGGGTGCCAAACCCGCGCGGAATCCATGCGCTAGTTCAAAACGATCCTTGCCTACTGCTTTCCCTTTGAGATCAATCATGCGGAACGTTTCACCGTCGTCGGAAACAAATGCACGTCCGCCCGCAAACGCCATTGCGATCAAAAACCTCGGTTCAATTAGCCACTTGCCCGCATGGTCGATGTAGCCGACGGTGGACTCCGCACCGATCGAGCAGACACTGTTGTGGAACTCACCCACCCCGCGAAACAACATAGGGATTGCCAATTCACCGCGCATATCTAGAAATCCGGAATGTCCGCCAAGATCGACTACGGAGGCTTTTCCTTCGGAGAAGTGACCGGCTGCTGAAAAGCGAGGCGGGATTCTGACGTTTCCGATTGCATCAATGAACCCAACGGCAAAATCTGCACTGTCTCCAACAAACAATGCGATGGGATATAGCATAATCCCCAGTGTACTCACCCCGAACAGACGACGCATTTCCTTTCAGTGAAAGTCTGTAGCTTCATTCAAGGCGTCCAAGAATCTCAACGGCAATGAAATGCGCATTATCGGAAAAGTGCCGTCACCCCATCTGTTCTTGATTAAACAAGGCGAAAACCGGTGCTCAGAGCGATTGCCCTACCACTCCAGCGAAAAGGTTCGATATACATCCACGCTGGAAAGCCACAGAATTCCAACATCCGGCACAATCGTTCTAAAGTGCGCTCTGGATGTCCGTCTTGGCAAAGTCAGCGCCGACGTACAGCAATCGGCAGCCGTGAGTCCTGGCCACTTCATATGCGAAACAATCGCCGAGATTGAGCCCTGCCGAATGGACTCCTTTTCCCCAGTGCTGGTACACCTGAGAAATCCGCTTTGCCGAGGCGGGGGTGACAGAGACAACCTAAAATCCGAGTCCTTCGATCAGGCCGGACACCTCCGCAGATATGTTTCGCCGCGCGGCGACGATCAGCACCTCGGCCAGCGTGCCGGCGGAGATCAGGACACTGCCTTCAGCTTCGAGTACAGCAATGCAGGGCTCAGCCTCCGGTTCATTGAGGCAGATCGCCATCAGCGCGGATGTATCAACCGCAATCATTCCGGAATCCCATCCTCGCCATACAGGAAGTCCTGGCTACGTGCCGCGCTCGGTCCAGGGATTGCCCGCAAAACGCCCGAAGTCCGGGCTGCTTCCATCAGTTCCCGTCGAGTCTTCGCGTTTGATACAGGTTTGATTGGAACCAGCAGCACAGCAGGGTGACCATGGCGGGTCAGAATAACTTCGTCTCAAGCTTCGGCTCGACGCACCAACTCGGTCAACTGTCCTTTAGCTTCGGTTACGGAAACGCGCATCGGTGCTCCAGATTAGACTATCGCCTGGTCCAGATTTCAGTACAATCACGGCCAGCGGCGGCAGCGGCTCGAAATGCGTCCACGATGGAGAGCCAAATTTCTGGAGTGGCGTAAGCTTTCAATCGGGGCACGAGTGGAGCGTGGTGCGCTCACGGCTGCCCCTTCCCAGAGGCGACAAGCAACCGTTGGGTTCGCTGGCCGCCATTCTGGATTACCCTAAATTCGGGAGTTGACGAGTTTCCTATATCTCACCGACCTGTGATGATTTACGCCTGGATTGATGCTCACCCGGCGGGTGAACGATGCACGAAGCAACAATCGGGCTAAAGCCCTCATCAGGCTCAATCCCAATGCCACATAGTTTTCGCAAATCACCAATACAGTCTTGGTGAAATCGTGGCGCGGACATTTATGTCTGCCGCGTCGAGATTCCGAACTCCTGATCTCATGGAATTTGGGTTGACCCAAGTTTGTATACCAACCGCAAATTCGTGCCGGGAAAGGTTGTTTCCGTTTGGGTGAGCTCGTC
>Ga0073936_10000263_pt1 | contig 78110 bp, 61 predicted proteins | sample AliMusrvi5mmetaG_FD_87041 | JGI IMG/M metagenome (GOLD analysis project Ga0073936, IMG submission 87041) | Freshwater lake bacterial and archeal communities from Alinen Mustajarvi, Finland, to study Microbial Dark Matter (Phase II) - Alinen... | ecosystem: Environmental > Aquatic > Freshwater >... | reverse complement strand
ATGGGGTGCGGATCACCCCCGAAGCCCTAATTGCCGCGACGCGCGCCTAACGGGAACGCGACGAGGTCAAATCCTCGAAAAACCCAGGCACCACTGCGTCTGAAAAAGGGCTAAACTTCAGGGGACGGATGACCACAGGATCGCAAGTCCCGGCAGGGACGGCCGAAATCCGGGATGGCTAACGATCCGACGATACGGGTGTTCACGAGTGATTTGACATTGCTGGTTCGTCGCTTTCGGCCGTCCCTGCCGGGACTTGGCATTATTGTTACGACACAAGCCCCCCAATAAATTGGGGGGCTATTCTCGGTCTTCCCTCCGGACGATTGGACGCCGAAATTCCAGGATGGAGACAATGCCCGCATGTTGCGCCGTGTAGCCGAACCTTTATTCTTCAACAAACCAAAGGGTTACACTTCAGGGATCTCATAGGATCGCGATCAACGCATCAAGGTAAAAGCGATAGTTGTCGTAGGAAATATCCGCGGAAATGGTGTGATCGATTCCCGGGACGAAGCCTCCGTCGCGGATAACGGGCTCGAGACGCGCAAACTCCTGGGTGATGGCCTCTGGCCCGGCGGCCACAATACGTTTATCAAAACCGCCGCCGATGCGCAGGTCGCGTCCGAATTGCCGGCGCAACGCCACCGGATCCATGCCGGCGGCCACTTCGCACGGCTTGGTACTGTTGACGCCGACCGCCAGCATATCGGGTAGTAGCAAGCGACAGTCTCCGTCGCTATCGTGCCAGGTAAGGTCGATCCCATGGGCGTGCGCAAATTCCATCATACGGGTATAGCGCGGCAGGATGAAACGACGAAAGTGGGCGGGAGAAAGCAATGGGCCGTTTTTGTAGGCAAAATCCTCCCCGAAACCAATCACGTCCACCGTCACGATGCCCACGGCACGACGCAACCCCTCCATGACCACGGTAAAGTAGCGTTCACACAGTTCATCCACCAGATCCGGGCAATCATAGAGCAGGTAGCTGGCGCCTTCCACCCCGGCAATCGAGCGCAGTGTCCAATAGTAACACCCGCCATCAATCATTATTATTTCATCGCGCGACGCCGCGGCGGTGACGGTGTCGGCCCAGTCCGGCGCAAAGCGCGCCTCCAAATCTGTCACGTCAAAGTGTTCGTCGAGCAGACGGCGCAGGTCCTCGCCGTCCTTGACGGGGAAATTCAACCACTCCGGAAACGAGGTATGGGTTTTAAAGTCGCGCACCGTCCGTCCATATCCGTCGATCCGCGTGATGAATTCCGCGTCTTCGGCGACCACGCGCGGCGCAAAGGGTGGAAAGAGCCCGGCCATCGGCGTGATATTCGTCGTCCCATACCCATATCCGGCGACGCCCAGAAACGCGTGCACATCCTGCACCTCGGCAGGCAATCCCTCGCCATGCCAGCGCGTCAGGGTATCCGGCCAGGGTTCGGCCAGGGAGGCCGGACACCGATCGACCGGTTCATAGCGCAAAGTATGGAGAAATCGTTGTTTACTGTTCATACGCGAATTTTCTCCTCGTGCCCCACTCGCTCCTGCCGTCCTTGACAATCTCCTGGCACTTCCGCACAATAACCGTATGCTGGTACTTGTCCTCTGCCTGCTTGGATGCCTCTTGCTGCTGCTTGTCGTCGATCCAGGTCGAGACAATGGGGTGACGGGGATCTCGCTGGAGCCGACAGCATGTTTTAACCTGCAGGTTCTCCGGAGCGGAGCGGCAGAGGTCGAGGTGACGCCGCACGGGCGGTGCCACCAATGGTTCGCCGGCATCTTTACCGGCTTACCGACGGAAGGCGAGACCACCATCCGCGTGCGGATGGCCGGACACGATATCGGCGTCAATAAAGCCAATTGCGCGAAATGGGACGGCCTGCACCCACTGCTGACCTATGCCGATCCGACACGCTACGAGAGTTATGAGGGGTTTCAACGTGATGCCCGGGGGCGCTGGGTCTCCAACGATCTCTTCAAACACGGCAAAGCACGCTTCGCCGGACGCGGTCCGACGCCGGACCAGCAGGTGATCCCCCCCGATCTGGCGCATGACTTTCTCTCACCGGATGGCAACTACTGGTTCCCCTGGCGCGATATGCTCCACGGTGAAGCGGACCCCAACACGGCCACCTTTACCCTCCGCGAACATTTTGCACGCCCCCGGGCGACGGTCGCCATGCATCTTCCTTACACCATGGCCTACCATGAAGCCTTTCTCACGCGATTGCGCGCGGCAAACTATCCCGGAGTGAGTATTGATCTTCTGGGCCATTCGGCGGAAGGCCGACCGCTCTATATGGTGCGCGTGGATGATCCGGCATACCCCACTCCCCTCCACTGGCGCGACACGCCGTCGTCGCCGACCGTCGCAAACGCGCGCCATGACGGCGAACCGGCATTTCCGGCGGGACATAGCGCCCCACTAGCCAGCATCGATGACCCACCGGAGGCCGAAAAACCCCGCGTCATGCTGATCATCGCCCGTGAGCACGGCACCGAACACGCCCCGAGTTGGGTGGTGCAGGGTGTGCTGCGCCAATTGCTGGCCGATACCCCGGAAAGCTGGAAACTGCGGGAACGCACCACCTGGTTGCTGCTGTTCATCTACGATCCTGACGGGGCCGCCAACTCGGTGTTTCACGCGCTCACGGATCGCTTCTTCCCCCATAAGAATCACCCGGTCTACGGCAGCGTCACCCCGCGGGAGGTTATTGCCTACGTGCGGTACCTGCGCACCTTCATCAACAGCGGGCGTCTGATGGCCGCGGTCACGGCCTTCTACGGCCTGGAGTGCACTGAGGGAGAAACAGTACTCTGTCCGCATGTCATGACCCAGGAGAGGGCGTTATTGCTCGATTTCAACGCCTACTGGTTTAGCCGCCTGCGCAAGCTGGGCATCCCCACGCACGCCCCACGCGAACCCTGGCACGAAGGCCATGTCCCCTATCGCCCGCACGGCTGGTGCTGGTACTGGTACGGCGCGTTTTCTCCCACCTTCGAAATTAACGACCGCTACCCCGCCTATCGCCTGACACCGGAGGCGCTGGAACGTCTGGGGGGCCACTATGCGCGCACCCTGGTCGCCTTTCTGGACACGCCCGCCGGCAAACGTCGCGTGCAGGAAACGCGCCTCTTCCTCGAACACCGCGCCATTGAACGCACGATGTGGTTTCAAACCTCCATGTCGGGCACTCCGGACGACCCGACGCTCTTTGATATGCTGTCGATGGGGTATTAAGCCGATGCTCAAAAGGCCATAACGATGCCCGCTAACAACCGAGATCGACATCACCCGAATCATGGCGTGCAAGATAAGGATGACCGGACGACGGTCGTTTTTGTCACGGTGGCTACCGTCCATCGCCTCCCCTGGCTGGCTACTGAGGAATACCATCAGCTCCTGCACAATACATGGCTGGCGGCGACGCATTGGTTGGTCGGTCCATATCTGATGATGCCTGATCATCTCCATTTCTTCGCCGCGCGTGGTATGCTGGATTACTCATTGGAATCCTGGATGACATATTGGAAACGCGAGTTTTCTCAGGCGCTCCACCGCCAACGGCGGTTGCAGACGGATCACTGGGATACCCGTATCCGCAACGGCGCGGATTTTACCGACAAGTGGAATTACGTACAAGCAAATCCAGTGCGCAAAGGGTTATGTACCGCGCCGGAAGACTGGCTATATTGTGGAACGGTCCATGAGTGGATGTATATGGGGCCGTAGAGACGCCTACTCTCGCTGCGCGAGAGGGACGGTGGGTGGCTCGCGGGGACCATTCGACGGGCTCATGACTCCGCGCTCGCCCTCCCGCCAGGCACGGCAAGCGTATCGCAGTAAGCGGGAGGGCGAGCGTCCTCGCGAGCCAAAAACTTATCGCCAATAACCGGTGCGTGTGGATTTCACCCGGGATGTGCTGCGACATACCCGCTCTATTTTTGTGTCATCCCTCCGCCCCGGCATGCGACCAGCGAAACAGGAAATCGTCACGTCTCTCAAACGTATGGTAAAATAAAACGACATTTTCCAGGAGAAAAGGAGACGCCCATGACGCGCTGGTTCCTTGTCGTCTGTTGCCTGCTGTTGGCGATGACGCGGATTTTTGCCGCGGAGCGGACATTGTCAGTCGGTCCGGGGAAGGCCCTGGAACGGCCCAGCCAGGCGGCGGCCGTGGCGCGCGATGGAGACATCATCGAGATCGCCGCCGGAGCGTATCCGGGGGATGTAGCGGTGTGGCGGGCCAACGGGTTGACGATTCGCGGAATTGGTGGTCGCGCGGTGCTAGACGCCGCGGGGAAGGCGGCGCAACAGAAAGCGATCTGGGTGATTGCCGGGCATGACACCACGGTGGAGAATATCGAATTCACCGGGTGCAAAGTACCGGACAAAAACGGCGCGGGCATTCGCCAGGAAGGCGCCAACCTGACGGTGCGCGGGTGCGTGTTTCGTGATAACGAGGACGGCATTCTCGCCGGCGCCAACCCTGCGAGTACGATTATACTGGAAGCCAGCGAATTCGCGCATAACGGTTTCGGCGACGGGTATTCCCACAATATTTATATCGGACACATCCGCCGCTTTGTCATGCAGTATTGCTATTCCCACCATGCCTACATCGGCCACCAGGTGAAGAGCCGTGCGGAGGAGAATCTGCTCTACTGCAACCGCATCGGCGACGAAGCGGACGGACGCTCCAGTTACCTGATCCAACTCCCCAACGGCGGTCGCACCCTTATCCTGGGTAATCTGCTGCACCAGGGACCGCGCGCCGAGAACAGCACCGCGCTGTCATTTGCTGATGAAGGCGCCACCAATCCGCTGCAGGAACTGTATGTGGTGAACAACACCTTCGTCAATGAGCGGGGCAATGGCCGTTTCCTGCGCGTATCCGGCGCCCCGGCGACGGTACGCGTGGTGAACAATCTCATCGTGGGGACCGACATCGTCCTCATCGGCAACGGCGTCATGGACCACAACCTGCTCACCGGCGCCGCGGGCTTCGTCGATGCCGCCCACTATAACTACCAATTGGTCAAAACGTCCCCGGCTGCCCATGCCGGCGTCGACCCGGGCAAAGCTGGCGCGACGCCGTTACTGCCGGGATTCGAATACGTCCACCCACTGGGCAAGCGCCCCCGTTCGGTGGAAAAACTCCCGACTATCGGCGCCTATGCGCTGCAGCCGGAATAAAACTTGCAACGATGAATCATCCTTACCGCCGAGACCAGAATTGCACGGTGTTGCCGACTTGCAGCTTGAGGGAGGTGGCGCCGTTGCGGACCAGGCCATAGCGCCAGGAATCCATGGCGCCGTTGCTCCACATAACGAACAAGGTGCCGTTGCCGGCGTTCCAGCGACCGGTTTTTTTATCCTTCTGCTCACCGGTGTCGATCCATACCTTGCTGCTGCCTCCCGCGGCGCCGCCGCCGGCGATCATGCGATAGATCGACACGCGCTGCGCCGTGCCGTCGGGTCGCAAGAGCAACGTGGTCTGCTCGCTGGACACGGAACTGGCACGGCGCGGATCATCCGTCGTGAAGTTGATGTTGTCCTCGTTGCGCAGCGTGCGGGTGGCGAAGAGTTGCCAGGCGCCGACGACCGCCGGATCCTGTTTGCCGGCCTCAAAACCGAACGAATTGAAGATCGTTTTGAGATCCGCTTCGCGTGCCAGCACTTTATCCTTGATGCCGAACGCGCCGAAGATCACGCCCCACCCTTTCAGAATGCAGGTGTAGGTGCGCGCCAGCACCGTGCCATGCTCACCTTTCACCTCCCACTCCATCACCAGGCCTTTGCCGTTAGTCGTTGTGATGGCGGTCGGCTCTTTGGTGCGCTGCATGGCCGCGGAAACTTTCTGGTGGATGAGTTGATCAAGGAAGGCGATTACCTGGGGATCATTGGCGCTGGTGACCCCGGAACCCTCGAGCGGTTGTCCGGTAATGAAATACACCTCGGCTGGTTGGCCATTGGCGACGGCGGCATTATGCGGCACCAGTTGCAGCGCATCGTTGACATCTTTCACCACCCACCCCTCGGGGTACCAGAACGAAAAACCAATGGCATGCTCGTACGTTTTCCCCTTCCGCGACGTATCGTACTTCCGCTCCGGGGTACCCGCGGGAGTGGTTTTCGCCGGTGTTGTGTCCGGCTTGGTGGCCGGTTTGGCGGCGCCGGGTAGGAGCAGCGTATGTTTCGTGACCTTCGCTTCCGTGTCGGTAATGAAGAAGCCGTTAAATTCCACGCTGCCGGTTTTGCCGGTCAGCACCTTTTCCACCGCCTGCGGCGAGTCGACAATCTGCCCGGCAATGGTCAGAATGACTTCCCCCGGCACAAATCCGCCCTTCGCGGCGAGGGAATTCGCCAGCACGTCGGCGACCTGCACCCCGGCGCGTTTGCCGAATTGCTGCTGAATGGCATCCAGGTCCGCGGCGTCCAGCGCCGTCAACGAAAGTCCCAGCGAGGCCGCGCGCCCGTCGGCCATCGCCGGGCGCAACACGGCGCATACGCAGAACATGCAGAGCAACAGGGAAAGCAAGCGTATCATCAGGCGCCTCCTCGCGATGAGCAGTTGTAAATTATAGCAAAAGAGTGGTGCATGGGATATAGCCCGCACCGCAACAGGATTTACCGGGTACTGCCATCCCTCGGGAGCATCGCACCCCATATGCACACCTCGGGGCCACGGTGTATCCCGAGCCCGCCAACGTCTACCTTGGCGCTCTTCTCCCCCTGTGCTAGAATACCGCTGTTCCACTCAAGCGCCGGCAGCAGTTCGGGCGCCCGCACAGGAAGGTAACTTTGCCATGGTCACCGGTACACTCCGTAGTCAGATCGATCGCATTTGGGATGCGTTCTGGTCCGGGGGTATTGCTAACCCCCTGGAAGTGATCGAGCAAATCACCTACCTGCTGTTCATCAAGCGGCTGGACGAGTTGCATACGCTGGAGGAGGTGAAGGCCAACCGTTTCCACCAGCCGCTGGAGCGGACGATCTTTCCGGACGGCGTCGACCCCCGCGGCGGCGCGTATGAGGACTTCCGCTGGTCGCGCTTCAAGAACCTGGCGCCGACGGAGATGTATACCGTGGTGGCCGAACACATCTTCCCCTTTCTGCGCACATTGGGCGGCGACGACTCCACCTATGCCCACCACATGAAAGACGCGCGCTTTACCATCCCCACGCCGGGGTTGCTGGCGAAGGTGGTGGATATGCTCGACGGGATCGAGATGGGCGACCGCGACACCAAAGGCGACCTGTACGAATACATGCTGGGGAAGATCGCCACCGCCGGGCAAAACGGACAGTTCCGCACCCCGCGGCACATCATCCAGTTGATGGTGGAGCTGACGCAGCCGCGGCCCGAGGACATCATCTGCGACCCGGCGTGCGGCACGGCGGGCTTTCTGGTGGCGGCGGGCGAGTACCTGCGGGTGCGCCACCCGGAACTCTTCCGCAATGAGAAGCTGCGCCAGCATTTCCACCACGGCCTGTTCCATGGCTTCGACTTCGACAACACCATGCTGCGCATCGGCAGCATGAACATGCTGCTGCACGGGGTGGAGAACCCGGACATCCGCTACCGCGACTCGCTGGCGCAGGACCACGCCGGCGAGGAGGAAGCCTACACGCTGGTGCTCGCCAATCCCCCCTTCGCCGGCTCGCTGGACTACGAGAACTGCGCCAGGGACCTGCTGCAGATCGTGAAGACGAAGAAGACGGAGCTGCTCTTCCTGGCCCTCTTCCTGCGCCTGCTGAAACCCGGTGGGCGCGCGGCGGTCATCGTGCCCGACGGCGTGCTCTTCGGCTCCTCCAACGCGCACCGCACGCTGCGCCAGGCACTGGTGGAGGAGCAGAAGCTGGAGGCGGTCATCAGCATGCCCTCCGGCGTCTTCCGCCCTTACGCCGGCGTCTCCACCGCGGTGCTGGTCTTCACCAAAACGAACTCCGGCGGCACGGACCACGTGTGGTTCTACCGCATGGAGGCCGACGGCTACTCGCTGGACGACAAGCGCACCCCCCTGCTGCCCGAGGAGAAACTCGGTCCCACCGCGGCCCTTACCGACGAAGAAGCGGCGAAGAACAACCTGCCCGACATCGTCGTCCGCTTCCACGACCGCGCCAGTGAGGTCGGCGGCGCGCGCACCGAGCAGAGCTTCCTGGTGCCCAGGGCGGAGATCGCCGCCAACGCCTACGACCTCAGCCTCAACCGCTACCGTGAGGTGGAATACGCGAAAGTGCACACCGACTCGCCCACCGACATCCTCCGCGACCTGGCCGCGCTGGAGAAGGAGATCGTGCAGGGGTTGCGGGAGTTGGAGGGGATGCTGCATGGTTGAGAGACGTTTGGGTGACCTGGTACGTATTAGGACAGGGAAACTTGATGCTAATGCGAGTTCACCGAATGGTGAGTTCCCATTCTTTACGTGTTCAAAAGAGCCATTACGTATCAGCTCATACAGCTACAATTGCGAGTGTGTGCTTGTTGCTGGAAACGGCGATCTGAACGTGAAGTACTATTCTGGTAAGTTTGATGCCTACCAGCGTACATACATAATCGAGTCGCGAGCGAAAGATACGTTGCATGTTCCATATCTCTTCCGCTTCATGGATCGGTACGTTGAGCAGTTACGATTAATGAGCATTGGGGGAGTCATCAAGTACATCAAGCTGGGGTATCTTACAGAAGCATTGATCCCCCTCCCTCCCCTCGCAGAGCAGCGGCGCATCGCCGCCATCCTCGACGCCGCCGACGTGCTGCGCGAGAAGCGGCGGCAGGCACTGGCGAAGCTGGACGGGCTGGTGCAGGCGGTGTTTTTGGAGATGTTTGGGGACCCGGTCGTAAACCCGTATGGATGGCCTGTGGTGACCATCGGGGATATTTCGGCAGAGACTGCCTATGGTACGAGTGAGAAGTCCAGCACAACCGGATCGATTCCTGTACTTCGCATGAATAACATCACCTATTCCGGCGATTGGAACTTCCACGACTTGAAGTATATGGAGCTTACAGACGATTCTTTTGACCGTTACACAGTATGCGCGGGTGACCTTCTATTCAATCGAACAAACAGCAAAGAATTGGTCGGCAAGACTGCTGTTTTTCACGAAACCAAGTCGATGGCCTTTGCCGGTTATTTGATACGCGTAAGACCAACCGAGGAAGCCAATAACGAATATATCGCGGGATTCCTGAATAGCATTTATGGTAAAGCATTGTTACGCACGATGTGTAAGAGCATCATCGGAATGGCAAATATCAATGCAACGGAGCTTCGCGGTATCTCTATTGTGAAGCCTCCCATTGCTTTACAACACCGCTATGCCGACATAGTGCATCGCGTCATATTCGAAAAGCAACGACACCAACAATCTCTCGCCCATCTCGACACCCTCTTCACCTCCCTACAACAACGGGCCTTCCGGGGGGAGTTGTAATGATCACCCGAGTTACGCTGCAGCGCACGGGATGTGAGGGCACCTGTCCGGTGTATACCGTCGCGGTGGAGGCGCCGGGGCGGGTGCACTGGCAGGGGCAGCAATTCGTCGCGCGGTTGGGGGAGCACCGCTGGCAGCTCTCCCCCGCGCAGTGGGACGCGTTGTGCGCGGCGATTGACGCGCGCGATATACACGCGTACGTCGACGCGTATCCGTTCGATAACAACAGTCGTACCTGTCAGGACGACTGCATCACGACGATCACCTTCGCCGACGGCCGAGAAAAGCGCATCGCCCACCACCAGGGCAATCCCGCGGCCCCCCGGTCGCTGACGGCCTTCGAAAAGCGCCTGGATACGCTCATCGGCACCGCGGTATACATCGGGATTGACGATGAGCGCGTGCCGTGGCGGCGGAAAGGTATGGAGTGATCGGCGCCCTGCGGCCGGCCAGCGATACCGTCATCCGCGATGCCCGCTTCACCTCGCTACAGTTGCGTGTGTTTCGTGGGGAGTTGTGAGGGGGAGTGGCTTCCGGCTTTATGCGCTCTCTTCACCCAATGGGGATAACAGGCAGAAGACTTTATAGAAATTATGGAAATATTCCGCACGAAACCGTCCTTGCCCGCCATCGAGAAGAGCCAGGGTTAACTTGGTTGTAATGCTTTGACCAATGTCCGTGCATTCGTCCAGTGCGATTTTGACAAAGGTATCCCCGGTATCCAGCACTGTATCGAAATACCGAATGGCAAACGCCGGTGAAGATACGGTATATTGGAGATACCAGGTTGGCAGGAAACTCAGGTCAATATTCCTGTCACTCTTGGCCTTTGCGTAGGTTATGAGCATATACGGTCGCAAGTTGGCTTCCACGAGCTGCCGCGCGGTCGCTTCATACGAGGCGCAATACCGGTCGGCTAACACTTTCACGGTTGTTGCGGTAATCGCATGCGCATTGGCCTCAAGCTGAAATCGATCCCCGTGGAAGAGCAGGTGTGCCGCAAACGCATTGGCTTCCTGTTCACGCTGCCGTTGTGCATGATAGCTCATATCGGTGTCCGTACAGAGCACGAGTTCCTCGACATGTTGCGGCAATACATAATGCCCGATCTCGTGGAAGGTGCTAAAACGCGCACGTTTCTCGTCCAGATCATGCGCAGTGGCAATGATGCGGTCAGGAAAGGACAGCAGCGCTCGTGGACAATCCGCAGTACCCTCGACGACTTCGGGTAATTCGCTGCGAAAATTCAACGAGAGGTGACTGATCCCCAACACGTCGAGAATGGGCACGGGATTCACGGCGTCTTGTTCATCCTGCCCACTGACCCGCAGCAGATACCGGACAAGCTCATTGGGTTCGATTTCTCGAAACCCTGGCGCGAATGGCATCACAGCACCTCCCCCGTCGCTAAGCCCCCGTGCGACGCGCGGCAAGTATCGCGCGCAATTTCGCGCGGATCATCCCAGCATGTGTCGCCTGGGGTTGTTCGCCATGTGCCGCCAAGGCGACCTGACTCTGCGACTTTACGGTAGCGAGTTGCGCCACGTAGTCCTCAACCGCTTGCTGCCAACCGGGGATACGTGAAGCTTCGATCCAGAGGAAGAGATCGGGGTCTTTTTCGACAATCCGAATGAGATTGTCCATTGACCGGTTTTGCATATTCTGCCCGGTCTCCCAGCGTGTATACGTCTTGTCGCCCACGCCCAACTGTTTTGCCATCGCAACCTGGGTTAACCCCAGGCGTTCGCGAATGGCTTTGATCTCTGTAGGCGTTAGGAGACCTTCGAGCACATACCGCTGTTGCTCAATGCGTTGCACAAGCTCGCCAGGGAGAAACTCTTCTCCGCAGTGCCGGCAGGCTTCCCACACGGCATTTTCGAATCGTGCTTCCTTTTGCGTTGACCCTTCAGGCCATGTGTGAGTGTATGTCCCCTCACACTGAACCATCTGATGACCACACACCGGGCATGCACCAACCATATGTGGCTTCCTCTCTATTTCACAAGTGGGGCATCAGTCGTGGACTGAAATGATGTATAAAGAGTCGGATACATTGACAATCCGCACCTTGACATAGCGCGGGTAGAGGCAAATATCCGGGAACATCTCATACATTATCTCACCAATGTGCCCAGGAGTAGTGTCCGTGAAAGTCTCATCGATAGCCCCACCAGCATCGAGATAGTCACACAACGCCGCACACACCCCTTTTACGGTGACGCCGATGCGTTGCATGCTGTCTAATGCACGTCGACTGACCTTCACTGAGACATGGTCATCAGCCATCGTACGAATGCACGACAGCAGGACCGGATCGGTAACCGGTTTTCGTTTCCCCAAAGCTCCACCCCTCATTATACCGTATTTTAACTGATATTTTCAATACATTTGTATCATATGATACTATTGGTCGCGGTGTATGTCAAGCGCTTAGTATAAACAATACTCTACTAGCTTCATTACATCAATCTTTATACCATGTCCGGACGAATAGCGAAAATGAAACTTTGTGGCGAATTACAAAACGCTGGCTACACCGTACGGCACGTGGTACAATGCCAGTAGGCGCTTGATCCGGTGCGCTGGGCAACGGTGAGAGAGGCGTACAGTATGCACTTCCCCCGTATACGATAGCCCCCAAGTTCTCGTTGCTTCCGGCATTCTGATATTTGGCCAGGTATTGCTTTTGAAACAAAAATGTAGTATTATTTATTTCTAAAAATCATGAAGAAGCACAAAGACTCCATCGATGCTCAAATATGGCAGCGCATCCTGGATCACGGAGGGGGGTGGGTCTTCACGCCGTCCCACTTCCTTGATCTGGGTAGCCGCACGGCTGTTGCCCTGGCATTGATGCGCTACAAGCGCACAGGTACCATCCGCCAGATCGCGCGCGGTCTGTATGAGTTGCCGCGTCACGATGTGCTGATCGGCCAGCTCGCACCGTCCGCCGACGCCATCGCGAAAGCGGTACAGGGGCGCGATGCCATTCGCCTGCAGCCCTCTGGTGCGTATGCGGCTAACCAGTTGGGCCTATCCGAGCAGATTCCTTTGCGCATCGTTTTCTACACTGACGGTCCGACGCGCAACTTACAGGTGGGGAAGCAACGCATCCAACTGAAGCATACCACGCCACGCACGATGGCCACCGCGGGGCGCAGCAGTGGGCAGGTGATTCAGGCGTTACGATATCTCGGAAAGGCGCATGTGGATGAGACCATCATCGCGCAATTGCGTACTCGGTTAACCAGTGACGAAAAGGCACAACTGATCGAGGACTTGCGTTACGCCCCCGCCTGGGTGGCCGCCATGCTCCGCCGCATATCGGCTGTGGAGTAGACCGTGGATCAGTACTGTCCAAGACAACTACGGCCTCAACGGATACGTGAGTACGCGTGGTAAAATCGGGGGGAGGGCGAGTGCGCAGGATGGGTTTAACGCCGAACCTGCAGGCGCCCCCGCCTGACGCAGCGAATACTATAAGACATAAGACAGACGCTCCCGCTACTCGCAGACCACGGTGAAGATGACGGTGATGATATTCGTCACCACCACCAGCACTATATTGATCAGGACTTTCGCTTCCGCTGACTCCCCTCTCCTCGGGGAGAGGGGTTGGGGGTGAGGGAAATACGCTCGCAAGCGAAAGTCCTGTTGATTACGGGCATATAGCATGAGCAACTTCGGCTTCCTACAGGATGAATGGCCCGAACTGCACACCTCCGCAACGAAAGCGGAGGCGTTGATCGCCGCCGACGCGCGGAGCGCGTGCTTTTACGCGCGGCGCACGCTGGAGCTGGCGGTGCAGTGGCTGTATGCCCACGATTCGGCACTGACGTCCCCCTACCAGGACCACCTCAGCGCCCTCCTATATGAGCCAACCTTCCGCGATACCCTCGGCCCGACGATCTTCGCCAAGGCGCGGCTGCTCAAAGACCTGGGCAACCAGGCGGTGCACTCCACGCGCCCGGTGCGCCCCGCCGATGCGCTGACGGCGGTGAAGGAGCTCTTCCACCTCCTTTTCTGGCTCGCGCGCACCTACGCCCGCGGTGTTCGGCCCGCCGACACCCTTACCTTTGATCCCGCCCATGTGCCGCAGACGGTTATCACCCATGCCAAAACGCTGGCCCAGGTACAGACGCTGGCGGCGGAAGTGCAGTCGCGCGACGCGCAACTGACGGCATTGCAAGCCGACCACGCGGCGCTGGACGCCGAGTTGCAGGCGTTGCGCGCAGAGATCGCCGCCGCCAAGGCGCAGAACACCGCCACCCCCGACGCGCATGATTACTCGGAGACGGAGACGCGCGATGTCTTCATCGACCTGCTGCTGCGCGAGGCCGGCTGGTCGCTGGACGCGCCGCGGGACCGCGAATATGAAGTGCGCGGCATGCCCAACCCCACCGGCCTGGGTTATGTTGATTACGTGCTGTGGGGCGACGACGGCCTGCCGCTGGCAGTGGTGGAGGCCAAGCGCACCCGCCGTGACGCCCATGCCGGCCAGCAACAGGCGAAGCTCTACGCGGACTGCCTGCAGGCGCAATTCGGGCGCCGCCCGGTGATCTTCTACACCAATGGCTACGAGCACTGGCTGTGGGACGACGCGCTGTACCCCCCGCGCGCCGTGCAGGGATTCTACACGCAAGACCAGCTCGCATTGCTGCACCAGCGCCGCACCACGCGAAAACCGCTGGCGTCCGCGCGGATTGACGAGGCCATTGTTGAGCGCTATTACCAGCAGCGGGCCATCCGCCGCATCGGGGAAGCCTTTGAGCGCGATCACGTCCGCAAGGCGCTGCTGGTGATGGCCACCGGCGCCGGCAAGACGCGCACCGTCATCGCGCTGTGCGACGTGCTGATGCGATGTAATTGGGTCAAGCGTGTCCTCTTTCTTGCCGACCGCACCGCATTGGTACGCCAGGCGGTAAACGCCTTCAAAAAGCACCTGCCCGACGCCGCCCCGGTAAACCTGTTGGAGGATAAAGAGAGCGCGGGGCGCGTTTTTGTTTCCACCTACCCCACCATGATGGGGCTCATAGACGAGACGCGGGATGGGCAGCGGCGCTTCAGTCCCGGTCACTTCGATCTGGTGATCATCGACGAAGCCCACCGCTCCGTCTACCAGAAATACCGCGCCATCTTCGAGTATTTCGACAGCTTACTCGTGGGACTCACCGCCACCCCGCGCGACGAGGTGGATCGCGACACCTACGGCCTGTTCGATCTGGAGCAAGGCGTGCCCACCGATGCCTACGACCTGAGCGAGGCCGTGCGCGACGGTTACCTGGCGCCGGCGCAGGCGGTGTCCGTGCCGCTGAAGTTTCCGCGTGAGGGCATCCGCTACGACGACCTGTCCGACGATGAGAAGGAGCAGTGGGAAGCGAAGGACTGGGACGAGGAGGGCGCCATGCCCGACCGCGTGGAGGCCGCCGCGGTAAACGCCTGGCTCTTCAACGCCGACACGGTGGACCAGGCGCTGGCTCACCTGATGACGCGCGGCTTGCGCGTAAAAGGCGGCGACCAACTCGGAAAGACGATCATCTTCGCGAAGAACCATGCGCACGCCGAGTTCATCGCCCACCGCTTCAACGTGCACTATCCACATTACCGGGGGGAGTTTGCCCGCGTCATCGACGTGAAGGTGGACTACGCGCAGACGCTCATCGACAGCTTCTCGCACCCGGAGAAGTCACCGCACATCGCCATCTCGGTGGACATGCTGGACACCGGCATCGACATCCCGGAGATCGTGAACCTGGTCTTCTTCAAACTGGTGCGCTCGAAGACAAAATTCTGGCAAATGGTGGGCCGCGGCACGCGCTTACGCCCCGACCTGTTCGGCCCCGGCATGGACAAGGCACACTTCTTCATCTTCGACTACTGCCAGAACCTGGAATTCTTCAGCCTGAACCCGAAGACCACCGACGGCGCGCTGGCGGCATCCCTTGGCGCCCGACTCTTCCGCGCGCGGTTGGAGCTGCTGGCCGCCCTCGATGGCCGCGGTGAAGGTATCCCGGAGCGCGTCCAGGAAGCCCTTCCGGTGTATACTGATCTCGTGACCGAAACCGACCTGCGCCGCAACACTGCTGACCTGTTGCGCCGGGAAGTGGCGGCCATGAACGTGGGCAACTTCGTGGTGCGCACCAAGCGGCGGTTGGTGGAGCGCTTCACCGCGCCGGACGCCTGGTCGGCGCTCTCCGCTGACGATCATCTTGAGCTGGGACGCGAGGTGGCCGGCCTCCCGAGCGCATTGCCGACGGAGGAGGAAGAGGCCAAACGCTTCGACCTGCTCCTGCTGCGGGTGCAACTCGCACTGCTCCATGCTGAACCGGCGTACGCGCGGCTCTGCGCGCAAGTGCAGGAGATTGCCGGGTTACTGGAAGAGAAGCGGGACATCCCCGCGGTACGCGAGCACCTGGCGCTCATTCAGGACCTGCAATCGGACGAATGGTGGCCGGACGTGACGACGCCGATGTTGGAAACCGTGCGCCGGCGCCTGCGTGCACTGGTGAAGCTGCTGGACAAACGGCAGCGTAAGGTCGTTTACACCGATTTCGCCGACGAGATGGGCGAGGAAACCCCCATCGCGCTTCCGGGCTTCATCGCGCCGGATAACTTCGAACGCTTCCGCGCCAAAGCCCGGCATTTTCTGCAGGCGCACGAGAACAATCCTGCCGTGCACAAGCTGCGGCAAAACGAACCGCTCACCCCCACCGACCTGGCCGATTTGGAGCAACTCCTGGTAGACGGCGGTATCGGCACCATGAGCGACGTGCAGCGCGCAGCGGAAATCAGTCATGGCCTGGGCCTCTTCGTGCGCAGCCTCATCGGCCTGGACCGCGATGCCGCTCACCGTGCCTTCACCACCTTCTTCGGTAAACCGCTCTCCCCGAATCAGTCCGAACTGCTGACACTGATTGTTGACCATCTGGAAGAACACGGCATGATGGCGCCGTCGCTCCTCTACGAGTCGCCTTACACCGACCTGAACCCCCTGGGCGTTGAAGGCATCTTCACCGGCCCGGACATCGACGCCTTATTTGGCATATTGGCCGAGATCGGCGCGCGGGCGGTGTGTGTCGCGACATAGCGCCCGCATTATTCATGAACGCATGAATAATGCTATAGCTAGCCGAAGCTTTATTCGTTTCGCGAATAAAGCGGGATAGCTCAGCCAGAGCAGTATTCCCCATTCCGCCTCTTACCGCAAAGACGGTATAATGTACGAGCAGTGCTGCAGCAGCGAGGAAGGACATCGTGGCGGATTATCATAAAGTTGGACTTATCACCGTGCAGGAGGGGCGCGTGTTGTTGTGCCGAAAACGCACGTTGACCTCCAAACTCATCCTGCCGGGCGGGCGGCTGGAAGCCGGGGAGACGGCGGAAGCCTGTCTGCGGCGGGAAATTCACGAGGAACTGGGGAATGTCGCGGCAACGGGGTTGTCCTATATCGACACCTACCTCGACCGTGCGGCGTCCGATGATCCACGCGAGGACAAAACGGTGGAAATCCAACTCTACCAGGGTGAATTGCGGGGGGAGCCGGTGGCGTCCGCGGAGATTGTGCAACTTATCTGGTTCGGTGCGGGTGATGACTGGTCGGTCCTTTCCCCGATTCTGGTCAATAAAATCTTCCCCGACCTGTACGCGCGCGGCATTGTTGCCTGGACACACTCTGATGGCAATTGAACTCCTGGCGCCGGCGAAGGATTTGGCGTGCGGCATCGCCGCACTGGACTGCGGCGCCGATGCCGTCTATATCGGCGCGGCGCGATTTGGCGCGCGCGGCGCGGCCGGCAATTCGCTGGCAGATATTGCCGCCCTGGTCGCGCATGCGCACCGCTACTGGGCGCGGGTATATGTGACCCTCAATACGCTGCTCTTTGACGAGGAATTGCCGCCGGCCGTCGAACTGGCGCACGCGCTGTATGATCAGGGTATCGACGGGTTGATCATCCAGGACATGGGATTACTGGAATGCGCATTGCCACCGGTGCCGCTCATCGCCAGCACGCAAATGCATAACACGACGCCCGCGCGCGTCGCGTTTCTCGGCAAGGTGGGCTTTTCACGCGCCATTCTCGCGCGCGAACTCAGTCTGGAGGAGATTCGCGCCATCCGGCAGGCTACCGACATCGCGCTGGAATGCTTTGTGCATGGCGCGTTGTGCGTCTGCTACAGCGGGCAATGTTATCTCAGCTACGCCCTGGGGGGCAGAAGCGGCAATCGTGGGCAATGCGCGCAGCCGTGCCGCAAGCCGTATGTTCTGCGCGACGGGCACGGCGCGATACTCACCCGCGACGGGCACCCCCTCTCCTTGCGCGACCTGAACCTGTCCGCCTACCTCGGCGAACTGCTCGACGTCGGCGTCACCTCCTTCAAAATCGAAGGACGGCTGAAAGACCAGGCCTACGTGATGAATGTGGTGCGTCATTATCGGGAGCAACTTGATGCCCAACTGGCGGTTCGCGGTTTGGCGCGCAGTTCCTCCGGAGTCAGCCGCGTCGATTTCACCCCGGATGTCGAGAAGACTTTCAATCGCGGTTACACCCGCTATTTTTTACTGGGACGTGGGGAACCGGTGGGGTCGGTGCGAACGCCGAAGATGGTCGGGGAACTACTCGGTCCGGTGACCGCCCTTACCCCGGCCGGCATAGCGGTGAATACCGCGGCAGTCGTGCAACCCGGCGATGGCGTTTGTTATTTCACACGGGAAGGTGAACTGCGTGGTACGGCCGTCAACAGCCTGCGCGGGTCGGCGCTGATACTGGAGAAGGTCGTTGACATGGAGGTGGGCACGCTGCTCTACCGCAATCATGACCACGTGTTTCTCACCCGCTTAGGCAAATGCCGCGCGGAGCGCGGCGTTGACGTCACTTTTTCGGTACGCGAGGCGGCGGACGGTCTGCTGGTCCTCGCCCGTGATGAGGACGGCGTCGAGGCGGAATATCTGCACCCGTGCACCAAAGAACCGGCCACGAAACCGGAACAGGCGTTGCTGCAGCTTGACGCGCAACTCAGGAAATGCGGCGGTACACCCTACACCTGCCAGGGTGTGGAGATCACGCTGCCCACCCCCTATTTCCTGCCCATCTCCGCGCTCAACGCGCTGCGGCGCGGCGTACTGGAACGCTTAACGGAAACACGAGAGCGGCACCGGCCGCGGGAAAGCGGAGGGGCGCGCATCAATGATGTCCCCTATCCCGCGAATGCGTTGACCTTTGAAGGCAATGTGCTTAATCGCCAGGCACACGCGTTCTATACCCGGCATGGGGTCGCTACGATCGAACCCGGCGCGGAAACCGGGTTGAGCCTGCACAACCGGCGCGTGATGACCACCCGCCATTGCCTGCTGCAGCAATACGGCTTCTGCGTTGGCGGCAAACGCGTCCGGCCCATCGCGGAACCCCTCACCTTGCACAACACCGAGGGGCAGGTGTTGGAACTGCGCTGCGATTGCCGGGCGTGCCGGATGGAGGTCTGGCTGAAATAGCCGGCATATTTCGCTCCGCGGTCTTCCCCACGCCTTCCGCTACTCCACTTCAACCAGGGTATATGCCGGCGAGCCCAGTCCAGCTTCCGCGGCTTTGCGCACCTGTTCGTAAGGGTCTTTGCCATGGATGCGCTGGAAAAGGTGACCTTCGGTACCCATGGGGAGGAACTGTTCAGGCAGCGTACCGGGAATGTAATGCTCGACTTTGATGAGGTCGAGGGAGGCTTGTTCGATCGCCACAATATCTTCGCCGGCGACGATGCCGATGTCCGGCACCAACGGTTGGGTGGAAAAGCCCCAGCAGTCGCACAGCGGGGTCAGGTTCATCAGTGTGGTAATGTAGAAGACGCGTCCGGGATCGAAAGTCGCCAGTGTGGCTTTCACGGCGGCGGCCATGCCTTCCTGGAAGGCGCGGAACTTGTCTTCCGGTTCGTCCATATGCAACGCCTCTACCGGGCAGGAGCGTGTACAATGCATACAATACCGGCAATGGTGTTCGTTGATCGTCAACACCCCCTGAGCGTTAAAATAGATAGCGCCGGTCGGGCAACCGCTGCTGCATTGCCCGCAATGCGTGCATCGTTCACTGTTCCACTCGAAGTGACTGGCCATCAACGCATGGATGGCGCCGCGCGTGGGATAATTCACACACCCCATGGCAATATTCTTAATCGCCCCGCCGAAGCCGGAATGCCCATGCCCTTTGCCGTGGCTGAGCACCAGCATCGCATCGGCATCCACGATATTGCCGCAAAGATGCACCACGGGCAAACCAGGCACGTCGGTGGATCGTTCATAACTGTACCGATCCATTTCCCCGCCGGCGCCTACTACGCGCGCGCCGACGACTTCCGGCACATACCCACGGGCCGTCGCCGCATCGGTAGAAAAGGAGCCGTCGGTGAGGAAGCAGGACCCCCCGGCCTTTTTGATGGCGTCCACCACCAGACGGATGAAGAGCGGGTGAATGGTGTAAAATCCGATGTCCCCGCCCACATGCATTTTAATCGCCACCCGTTTCCCGGCAAAGTATTGCGAAAAATCGAGTTGATCGAGCATCCGTTGAAAGCGCGCGGGTAAGGAAAGATTCCGATCGACACGCGGCACGTGCGCGGACGCGAAGTAGACATTGCTCATAGTGAACCTCGAAACGTTTTAGATCTATCATTTTATTCGCTCCATAGCTGCCCTCCCCTTTTTGTATCCCTGGACTTTGGCTTGCGCGCGTCTTGTCGATACCCCTACCTGAAGTTTAGCCATTTTCAATCATGCTGTTACAGACGAACGCCGTGCTCATCTGGCGTCATAGACCCACCGTTCCTCCCGCTTCGCGAGAGGAACGGTGGGCGGCTCGCGAGGACGCTCGCCCTCCCGCCTGGCACGGCGAACGTATCGTATATAATCGGGAGGGCGAGCGTCCTCGCGAGCCAAAGACGTATCTTAATGGAAGGGGTGTGTATTTCACCCGGGATGTGTTGCAACATACCCATTCCATTTTGTGTCATCCCCCCGGCGAGCAGAACATTTAGTCCGGATTATTCATGAAGTAATTGACTACCGGGCTGACTGTGGCATTTTTCGAAATATTATGAAAAATGCAGGTTAGGGGCCGTTTCGTCCTGACGACGTGCGAAAAATGCTGGGGGCTGACAAGCGCACGATCCAAGTAACCTACTCTCGCTTCGCGAGAGGAACGGTGGGTGGCTCGCGGGGACGCTCGCCCTCCCGACCTGGCACAGCGAACGCATCGTATATAATCGGGAGGGCGAGCGTCCTCGCGAGCCAAAGACGGAGCGCCATGGGCTAAGGCGAGCACTCGCTCCGTCGATGTACCATGCGTATTCGAGTATTCGTGGGCCATAATGATATTGGACAACAGTGAGACAGATAAAAGAGCTAAACTCCTGAAACCAGCAGAAGCGGAAAGTCCTGCAATGCTTCCCCCTAAAACCACAAAAAGCTCTTGACACGAGGCGGCCTTCCCCCTAGACTAGCGGCGGCGTGGCAACACGCCCGGAGATCCGGTGCCCCGGGGCTAGCACGGGGTGAAAATGGGAAGGCGGTGTGAATCCGCCACGTTTGGCCGGCGCTGTGTGCGGGGATGACCCTCCCGGAAGCCACTGTCCCACATTAGGGACGGGAAGGCGGGAGCAGTAAAACGATCCGCGAGTCAGAAGACCTGCCGGAGATCCGCTGAAGCGAACTGTCGCCCCGTGCTGGGTGACGCGCGGATTGTGATGCCATTAACAATCCCACTTGTGGTTCAAGCCACAGGTGGGATTTTTTTCGTTGGTGCCGGGCCGGCCGGGCGCCGACAAGTAGAAGGAGAAGAACAATATGTCGACGCAACTCGAACTCGCCCGTGCCGGGCAGATCACGCCACAAATGCTGGCGGTCGCCAGCGCTGAAGAATTGGCGCCCGAGACGATCCGCGCCGCGGTCGCTGACGGCCATCTGGTGATTGCGAACAACCCTAACCGTCCGACCATGCGCGTGGTGGGCATCGGCGCCGGCTTACGCACCAAGGTGAACGCCTCGATCGGCACGTCCAGCGATATCATCGACCTGGATGCTGAATGCGCAAAAGCACGCGCCGCCGAAGAAGAAGGCGCCGATACGCTCATGGAACTCTCCGTGGGCGGCAATCTGGACGAGATACGCCGCGCCGTGCTGGATTCCACGTCACTGCCGGTAGGCAATGTCCCATTGTACCAGGCCTTTTGCGCGGCCAGTCGCAAGTACGGCGATCCCAATAAAATGGATCCGGAGATGCTCTTCGACCTGATTGAACAGCAGTGTGCGGACGGCATCAGTTTCATGGCTATTCATTGCGGCATCAACCTGTACACCATTGAACGCCTGAAGAAGCAAGGGTATCGCTATGGCGGGTTGGTGTCCAAGGGCGGCACCTACATGGTGTCGTGGATGATGGTCAATGGACGCGAGAACCCGTTGTTTGAACAATTTGATCGCGTGGCGCGCATTCTGGCGAAGTACGATGCGGTGTTGTCGCTGGGTAACGGCATCCGCGCCGGCGCCATTGACGACAGTCACGACCGCGCGCAGATGGCGGAGTTGATCATCAACTGCGAACTGGCGGAAGAAGGACGCCGGCTGGGGTGCCAGATGATGGTGGAAGGTCCGGGCCACGTGCCGATGGATGAAATCGAAGCGAATATCATCATCCAGAAACGGATGTCCGGTGGTGCGCCATACTATATGCTCGGTCCGTTGCCCACGGACATCGGCGCCGGCTACGATCACATCACACAGGCGGTGGGGGCCGCAATGAGCTCGCGCTACGGCGCCGACCTGGTGTGCTATATCACCCCCGCCGAACACCTGGCGCTGCCCAACCTGCAGGATGTGCGCGAAGGCGTGCGCGCTGCACGACTGGCCTGCCATATCGGCGACATTGTGAAGCTGGGCAACCGCGCACGCCGGCGTGATAAAGCCATGGCCCTGGCCCGCCGCGACATGGACTGGGCCGGTGAATTCGACTGCGCTCTCTTCCCGGAAGTCGCCCGCGCCACCCGCGAGAGTCGCCGTCCCGCCGAGGAGGATACCTGCACCATGTGCGGCGACTTCTGCGCCAACCGCAATGGCAACCGGCTGTTCAGCCCATTTTTGACCGGAGATCGGATTCGAAAGTAGCACGTACTGCGAGGCGTAGCGCGGAGGGCGAGGGGGGAGCGATGGAAGACCTACTTCGCCCTTCCGAGCTACCGGTGAGGGGGCGGTCCAGCACTAATGTGGCACTAAATAGAGCGTGTCCCAAAGTCCACGCATTCGCCTCGCGGAGTCTTTTTCCGCCAGGCGTTGTCGAGAATTCCACGTTTATCTCCCTGCGATAAAGTGTGGAATTCTCTCCTCGCCTGACGAAAAAAAATTCACTCGCGATCCAAATACGTGGACTTTGGGACACGCTCTAAATACGTCCCGAGCGTAGCAGGGCCACCAGGAGCACCATCATGAAGACGCCGTCAGCGATAAGCGTGACGTAGCCCAGGTATTGCAGCCAGAAGCCCTTACCGACGGAAACCATCACCGTGGCCGCGAGAAGCAGGCCGATGGTCAACGCCGCGAAACTGAGGCGATTGACGAGGATATTGGTGGCATTCTGTTTCAGGTCGAGCATGTCGTCGCTGACGCGTACACGCATGGTGCCGCGTTCCAGGTGCGTCAACACGCTATTCAAACGGCGCGGCAGGTCGACAATTTGCCGCCGCAAACCGCGGAATTCGCGTACGGAATCGGTAAAGAACGTTTGTGCCGAATAATACCCGCGACGCACTTCGGCGATCAAGGGTCGCGCTGCGATGTTGTAGTCGAAGTTGGCATCAAGCTCCTGGGCGATCCCTTCCGCGACGAAGAGCGCCTTGGCCATTAAACTGAATTCATAGGCCATGCGGATGTGGTGCTCGAAGAGCAGGTGATTCATGCGTTGCAGCAGTTCGCCCAGGCGCAACTCACGGCGCGGCAGAAAGTAATACTTGGTGATGAGTCGCGAGAGATCTCGGCGCAACGGCAGCATATCCACGATATCCTCTACCACGCCAAGCTGTTGCAAGTTTCCGAGGATGGCATCGATATCCTGGTCAAATATGGCACTGGCCAATTCGATGAGCAGTTCGCGGGTCTTCCGGTCAAAGCGCCCCACCATACCGGTGTCGAGAAATACGATATGCCCGTTGGGCGTCACCAACAGGTTGCCGGGGTGCGGGTCGCCGTGAAACATGCCATGCAGCAAGATCTGTCGCAGCAGGCTATCCGCCAGGTTCACCGCCAGCCGGGCACGGTCAATCCCCTGCGCATTCAGTGCGGGGAAATCAGTTATCTTCACCCCCTGGACCAAAAATGTCGTCATCACAGTGCGGGAGGTATACGGCCAGTAGACCTGGAGAAATTCCACCTCCGGCGTATCGGCCACTTCTTTCGCCAAGGCCTCGCCGTTATGCGCTTCCAGCGTGTAAATCAATTCGTCTTGCAACACCGCGCTGAATTCCCGCGCCAACGCCGGCAGGTCATAGAGTTGCAGTTGGGTAATCCGATGGGCAAAGGCCGCGACATGATAGAGTAACGACAGGTCAGTGCGCACCTGCTGCTGTACGCCGGGACGCTGAATCTTCACTACCACCTCGCGCCCGTCGTGCAGGCGAGCTCGGTAGGCCTGGCCAATGGATGCGGACGCGATGGGCGTGGGGTCAAAGTGATCAAATGCCGCGGCGGGGGCCACCCCGAAGGCTTCGCGAAATATCGGTTCGACCTGTGCGAAGGGTAATGGCGGGACGTCATCCTGCAGTTTCGCGAGTTCCGTCAGGTATTCCTGCGGCAGTAAATCCGACCGTGCACTTAATACCTGACCGAGTTTGATGAATGTCGTACCCAACTCGGTTAAGGCCAGACGCAGACGAACCGGCGGTGAGATCTCGGCGAACCGGCGTTCCATACGCCGCCAGAATGGCACGCGGAAAGTCCAGCCCAGGCCGATGGCCTGGGCCAGTGGTGCATAGCCATAACGTCCGATGACGCGGATTATTTGCGCGGCTCGCGCGAGCTCACGCTTGGAAAAGAAGAGTGACGGCATAGGTTACTCTTGATCAACATACAAATCTTTATCATCAACCTTCATCGGAGGTATTGGCGCGGAAGTTTTTGCCTGCCCGAAGACCTGATGTTCCAGCGCCGCGACACGTAAGCGTAATTCTTCGACATCGCTGCGACGCGCCAGGTCCAGGCGGTCGAGGGCGCACGCGATGTTTTTTTCGATCATGCCGCGTAACGCTTCGCGTTGTTCGTGTCCAAGAGCCAGCAGACGGTCCACCATCCCCCGGCTTTCTTCGTGTCCTACCTGCCCACGATTCACCAGATCATTTACCACGCGGTGCGCGGTTTCGGCGGTCAACGTGGCGGCGCCCAGTCCGAGTTCGACGGTGCGCATAAAAAGGTCGCTCCACGTTGCGATCGGTCGGTCGTTGTGTTCATCCACCATCGTCTATTCCTCCGTGTTGAATTTTTTAATTACCTTCGGACTATCGCTTCCACTTACTCCCCTCTCCTCGGGGAGAGGGTTTGGGTGAGGGTTAGATGCGCGCAAGCGAAAGTCCTTACCTCTTGATTGTAACCGAACCTCCCCACGCGTCAAACGTCACGCGACCTTCACCAGGTATCGAGTATGTGGTCCACCAGGAGGCGTGCAAAGGCGGCGTGGTTGAACGTGCGTGCTCCGGGCAAACAGATGCCGGTGGTAATCGGAGAGTGGAACGTCCGCCGTACTGTGATCCGCTCCTCATCGAGGCGGCGCCAGCGCACCTGCACCTCGGTCGTTTGCGACCAGCCCAGCAACTCGGCGCCGGCGCTCCGCAGCATGGCCGTTAAGCGACAGGTCATCCCTTGCTCGGGATGCGCGAGAAGTGTTTCCAGCACCTGCTGCGCGTCTTCTGCGGCGCCGCCGGCGGGAAGGTCGAGTAATTCACCGGGGGTAAAAATCGATGACGCGCCAAACAGCCCTGCCAACGGGTTGTCCGCGGCCACCGTGCGCTGTTCTTCGCCAAAGAGATTCAAGCCGTCAAAGCGCGCGGTCACCTCTTCGAGTGGTTGACCGAACGCAAAGACGATGGGCCAGGGATCGGTGATCCCCTGCAGACGTTCTGCAAAGGTGGCCGGATACGCCAGTCCGTCTTCGAGGAGAATGACCCGGGCGGTAGGGAGAAAACTCAAGAAACGTCGAATTTCGCCCGCGTCGGCGGGACGCACCGGGGTAGCGCGATCGCCGTCAGTACCCAACAACTGATACCCTTCATACTCGATAGCTTCGGGTAAATGGAACAGGCGTGGCTGACCCTCGATCCACACCGCGGCGTGCGCGACTCCCGGCCAGAGCGGGGCGACAAACTCCGTCAGCGCGTCATCAGCGCTTTTGAGACCACGCAACACCTCGGACAGGTCCAGCGACTCATCGAACATGGTTGCATTGTAATCCGTGAAGGGGGAAATAGCAACAACACTGATTTGCAGGGATGACCAGGACGACTGTGGCGATGGGTGAGCAACACAGCGTCGGCGTTATAAGAACGTCCTCTTGAGCAATCATGCTTATTGCTCAAGAGGACGGTTTCCCAAAATACGCTGACCCCGCGGGCTAGCTTCTCGCTTGAAAAATCTCCCGGCTCAGTTCGCGACCGTGGTCAACAAAATAGCGCATGGTGGCATAGTCGACTTCGGGCGGTTCAGAGTGATCGGAGTGCAGGATGAAGCTGCCACCGTTTTTCAACACCTGACACATCTTCTCCAACTCGTGATCGATCTGTGCGCGGTCATTGCTGATCAGCGCGCGCACATCCAGACCACCGAAAAAGGCAATGCGGTCGCCAAAGCGCTGATGCAGGTGCACCAGATCCATGCCCGCCTTCACTTCCATCGCCTGCAAACAATCCATGCCCGCCTCAATCAGACCGGGTACCAGCGGTTCGACGTACCCACATGAATGGACGATGACTTTGCACCCCAGGGAATGCGCGAAGGAGAACAAACGTTGATGTCCGGGGAAGATGATCTCCTGGTACATGGCCGGGGACATAAACGGTTTGTTTTTGAATCCCATATCTTCAAAAAAGAAGAAGCCATCCGGCTGACCTTCCTCGGCAAACAGCGTTTCCAGATGCATGATGGTGAAATCGGCAAAAGTCATCACCATATCCTGCACCCACTCCGGGTCTTCCGCCATGCCCATCAGCATGTATTCGTGCCCGCACACCGGATGCATCTGCTCAAACGGCGCGACACCGCCCCAATTGAAGAAGAGTTGTCGATCGGCACTGAATTGCTTGCCCGTACGATATTCTTTGAAATTGATGCGGCGGCGATCGACATCCAGTAAGAATGGCTTGATGTGCGCTTCCCAGGAGGCGCGGTCCTTCACGGTGAAATCGACATGTTCCGGTGTGCTGTCATGCAGTTTATGCCGGCGCAACTTGGCGCCGTTGCCGTCGATTTGCAGAATCGTTTCTTCCGTCTCTTCGAGCGTCACTGCTTCAAAGTCCAGATTAGCGCAGGAATTGAGCCAGCCGTTGGAGCTGAAATCCTGACCAAAATGTTCCGTGGGATTCTCGCCCGCGACGAGGTGACCTTCGCGAACCCACCGCTCCACCGTCGCTCCCCAGGGACTGACGGCGATCGGCACCTGATCAACGGGTTTCATAGCGAGCGTATTGGCCATACGCTCGTAACTGGTCATGGTCATACACCGTTCTCTTTCTGCCGGGTTATTACCCGCACTTGTAGACTACCTTTGCATATACGCGAAAAAATGGGGTTTTCCTTTCAGACCGCGATGAGATAATTGCCAGTTGCTATTCTGGACCAATAAACAGCTTGAGATGCGAGAAGGGCGAGAATCTTCGTGAGCCACCGACGGTTCATGAAGACTCTCGCCCTGACAAGGCGTTTATCTGGTGACGGTAATCCCGGATTATTCATAAAGTTATTGACTGCCGGGCTAACTATGGCATTATTCGAAATGTTATGAATAATGCAGGGTTATCGATCGCGATCGTGTGCTTTCAGAAACCGTTTGCGCAGACGGATGGATTGCGGCGTCAGTTCGACAAACTCATCGGCTTCGATATACTCGATGGCAGCCTCCAGTGAGAGGATGCGCGGTGGGGTCAGTGACACTGCCATGTCCGACGTGGACGCGCGCATGTTCGTCAACTTCTTCAACCGGGTGACATTCACCACTAAATCCTGATCGCGGGCATTTTCGCCAACGACCATGCCCTCATACACTTCGGTACCCGGTCCCAGGAAGAGTACGGCGCGCTCCTGGATGCTCTCGATGGCATAAGCGGTAGTTAATCCCTGATTCATCGAGATGATTGACCCGCGCGAACGTTGATTGATGTCGCCAAGCATGGGAGCATACTCCAGGAAAAGATGGTGCATAATGCCGGTGCCACGCGTGTCGGTAAGAAATTCCGTGCGATAGCCGAACAAGCCGCGCGCCGGAATGCGAAATTCTAACCGGGTTTGTCCATCATCGCGAATCGACATCTCCCGCAACTCTGCGCGCCGCGCCCCCACCTTCTCCATCACCGCCCCGACATAGTTCTCCGGCACATCGATGACCAGTTCCTCGTACGGTTCGCATACTACACCGTCGATCAGGCGCGTGATCACCCGCGGCTGGGAGACCATGTATTCGTATCCTTCACGGCGCATCGTCTCCATCAGGATCGTCAAATGTAACTCGCCGCGTCCGGAAACCGTGAACACATCCGGGGAATCCGTTTCTTCCACGCGCAGGGCGACGTTGGACTGCAACTCACGAAAAAGTCGATCACGCAAGTGGCGACTGGTGAGAAACTTGCCTTCTCGTCCGGCGAAGGGCGAGGTGTTGACCAGAAAGTCGACGCTCACCGTCGGTTCATCCACGGCAATACCCGGTAGCGGATCAGGGAAATCAGGATCGCAGATCGTAGCGCCTATCTGCACCTGTTCGAGCCCGGCTAACGCGACGATCTCGCCAGAGTCGGCGTGTTCTACTTCCACGCGCTGCAAATGCTCGAAGGTGAACAGGCGCGTCACTTTTGCGGTCACCGGGGCATTGTCCATGGTGTGCAGGGTGACCTGCGCCCCCACGTTGATGTCGCCACGATCAATGCGTCCGATGGCCAACTGCCCCAGGTAGGGGGAGTAGTCCAGCGTGGAGATGAGCATGCGAAATGGTCCCTCCGGGTCCACGCGCGGTGAGGGAACATGCGTGATAATCGTTTCAAACAGCGGGACCAGATCCACGGCGTCGTCATCCGGATCCAGCGTCGCTGTCCCATTCTTCGCCGAGGCGAAGACCACGGGGAAGTCGAGTTGTGCGTTAGAGGCATTCAATTCCACAAACAGATCGAATACTTCGTCATGCACCTGATGTGGTCGCGAGCCGGGACGATCAACCTTGTTAATGACCACAATCGGCTGTAGCCCGAGTTCTAACGCTTTCGAGAGTACGAAACGTGTCTGCGGCATGGGACCGTCCACGGCATCGACCAGCAGCAACACACTATCGACCATGCGCAGAATACGTTCGACTTCACCGCCGAAATCGGCATGGCCCGGGGTATCGACAATATTGATCTTCGTGCCATGCCAGTGCACGGACGTATTCTTGGCGAGAATGGTAATCCCCCGCTCCCGTTCGAGCGGATTAGAATCCATCACGCGTTCCTCGACCTGCTGATTAACGCGAAAGGCGCCGGCCTGGCGCAGCATCTGATCGACCAATGTCGTCTTGCCATGATCAACGTGGGCGATGATGGCGATATTGCGCAGCGCAATCCAGGGTAGGGTTGTCTCGGTTGTTATTGTCATAATCTCACACACAAAAACGGCGCAGCTTCTTTCATGGCTGCCCCGTTGCGGAATTATACCAGATTTTACCGGTGTTGGCGAATTGAAGGCTTCTCGAACTTCAAAAGCAGGTTAACAGAACAGATAAGTTCATCCATAATAGAGGTTATGCGCGCTGCCGTCCGGGACGCAAACGCGTGGAACGGACACCGTCCAGATAGCGTTCGGCGAGGATGACGGCAACGTAGTCGTCGTAGGGTTGATCGGGCGTGCGCAGACCGGTGGGCAGGAAGCGTTGCCAACCAGGGCCGGGGTGTGCCAGAAGGAATCGCCGGCGGCCAAGTTCGCTGCTGCGATGTTCATCCACGAATACGATCTCCAGCGGGAGTCCTGAGACCCGCAGTTGTTCGCGCACCTCGCGCGCACCGGTTCGATCACCCAGCACCACCATCTCAATGCCATAGCGACCGACGTGGCGGGCGATACGCAACACCAGCTCTTCACGCGAGAAGATGTCCTGAGTCAGTACCTGACGCGCATAGGTAACCACTGCCACCCCGCATTTATCGGTGCCCGGGTCCACCGCCAGCAGTGGGGGTCGATTATCCGCGCTCGCTGTGGTCATGATCCGGGAAGCACCTCAAACGTTAACTCGACTGGCCCGTAACGCGTCACAGTGGATTTGGTGCGCGCGACGATTTGCAGCGCCCCCCCCTGAGCACGAAGGCGTTCAGCCACCGCCAACAAGTCATCCCAGGATACCAGCGACTGCGTCGCGGTCGGAACAAGCTCGGGATGGTTGACATCGAAGCGTCGTGTCACCATTTCGACGTGATGCGCGCGCAGGGCCGCAGGCACACGCGTGGTCAGCAACTCATCCATGATCTGGCGCAGAATCGTGGCGGTTGTACTGGTGGTCGCTACCCGCAGCGGTAAGCGCGCAACTTCGTCGCCAGCCGCGTAGGCCGGAAGATTGGGGATGACCGCCAAACTATCCACCGCAATGAGCGCCGGGCTGTTGACCGGGACATTATTCGCCGGCGCTAAACGCACGATTACTTCGCGCACGCCGGAGGTGTGGGTGATCTTTGTCGCCAGTTGTCCTATCGCTTCTTCTCTGGTCAGTTTCACTGGATGTGGCCCGGTAGTGCCGATGAAGATGAAGAAGGATGCTTCGCGTGGATATTCGGGGTACTGTTGACGAATGACATGCTCCCCCGCGAGGAAGAAGGCGGCGACCTGGCGCTTACTTTCCTCTAGCGACATGGTGGTGGCAAATACCCCGGAGACGATTTCTTGCCCTGCCGTGTAAGCCAGGGGGGCAAAGGTCGCCATCGCGAACTGGCTCAACACATCCACCCGTTCGGATAATTCGTTGATACGGCGCTGGTATTCATCACGCGTGGCTTCCAGGCGCAGTAGATCACTGTCCAGCCGCAACTTGATCTTACTCACACCGACCAGCCGATCACCCGCGGCGTCAAGTTCGCTATGGATGCGTTGGTCGGCGCGTTGCGCAGAGGCCAGTTCCCGACGGGCGCTCAACAGCTGTTGTTGATTGTCATGCAAGCGTGCGACCGTGCCATCCAACTCATGTTGGGCGTCAGTCAAAGCGTGGTGGATTAGCTCACGTTGTGCGAGTGACTGCGTCAGCCGGGATCGCGTCGCGCTCAATATGTTCGTATCCGCGGTTAATTGTGTATGGAGTCGTGCCACCTGACCGCGCGCCCGCCCAAGCTGTACTTCGACATCCGCCACCGCCTGTCGCTCTCGCTCCAGTTCGACGCGCAAGGTATCTACCGGGATAATGAAGGCGTCACGGATCGGTTTACTGATGAGGAATGCTGCAGCCAGCGTCAGGGCGGCGAGAGCCATGCCGCCGCTCACCGAAATGATAATGGCGGTATGTCGCGGACGCAGCCCGAAAAGCGTCAGGCGCCGGCGTCCCATTTTTCGTCCTATCCAATCCCCCACATAGGCGACAACTCCGCTGACGACAATAATGAGGGCCAGGAAAAAGAGCATATAGTTCCCCGCGATGTTCGAGCCCGAAGGCGTGATGATGGCTATCCCGCGTTATTCGCGAAGCGAATAAAGCTTCGGATAGCCATAGCATTACTCACGCATTCATGAATAATGCGGGCTATCAATGGGCCAGACCCGCATGAAGCACGGGATCATGCATCATACTGGCTCGCAATAAAACTATATCCGCCGGCTGTTGCGGTACGAATTGGCCACCGAGTCTTGATCTCTACCTCATTATAGAAATGCCGGCAGTGAGCGTCAAGGAAGGTCCTTCCCCGAAGCCGTTTCTTTATGGTAACATAAATGTTCACTTACTGGTGAGGAGGAGCTCATGGACACCACACCTACCCCGAAGAATCTACCGCCAGATTTCAAGGCAGGACTCGAAGATGTCATTGCCTGCTCTTCCAATATCTGCTTTATCGACGGCACTGATGGAAAATTGCTCTATCGCGGCTATGACGTCGCGGATCTTGCCGCACATAGTTCATTCGAAGAAGTGGCCTATCTACTCTGGTATGGGCGTTTACCGGGCAAAATCGAATTCGAAGTCTTCCTCGACGGCTTCACCGGCAGTACGGAATTACCGCTCGAAACCGTGATGATTCTGCGCATGTTTCCCAAAGCCGCCACGCCCATGGAAGTGTTGCGTACCGCGGTGTCGTCACTCGGGCACTGGGATCCGGACAGCGGCAATACACGCCTGGATGCCTGCCTCCGCAAAGCGCAGCGCTTAACCGAGCGCATCCCGTTATTGGTCGCCGCACACCAACGCCTGCGACTCGGTGTGGAACCCAAACAACCCATCCCGGGTAAGAGCATTGCCTACAACTTTTTGTATACGTTGCACGGCAGCGAACCGGACCCGGTAATGGTTCATGCTTTTGATGTGGCGTTAATCCTGCACGCGGATCACGAATTGAACGCCTCCACCTTCGCCGCTCGCGTCACCGCGGCGACGATGTCCGACATCTATTCGTCCGTCACCAGCGCCATCGGCGCCTTGAAAGGCCCACTCCACGGCGGCGCAAACGAGCAGGTCAAGCAGATGTTGACCGAGATTGGCGACCCCGCCAATGCGGAAGCCTGGACCAAAAACGCGCTGCAACAAAAGGTGAAAATTCCGGGGTTCGGTCACCGCGTCTACCGTACGGAAGACCCGCGTGCGACGGTGCTCCGCAACTACGCGGAGACACTCTCCAGACAAGCCGGCGATACGCGTCTCTTCGAGATTTCCCAAATCGTCGAGCGCACGATGCGCGCGCATTCCAAAGTCTACCCCAATGTGGATTTTTATTCCGCGACCTGCTATACCGCGATGAATATCCCCACCGAACTTTTTACCCCCATCTTCGCCATCAGTCGCGTAGTGGGCTGGACCGCGCACATCCTTGAACAATGGGGGAATAATCGCCTGCTGCGCCCACGCGCCCACTACACCGGCCCGGCGTGTCTGCAGTATGTTCCCGTAGAAGAGCGCATCGTGTAATGTGTCGCTGTCATCTTTCTCTTCGCGATGTACGGAACGATCTGCGCAAGAGCTTCGTGCATCCAAGATGAGGGGCCATCTTAGGGTAAAAACCCGAATGCTTAGTGGCTGGCATCCGGGTTTTACTTTTTTACATTTTCCTTGGACTCCCTGGTGTTATGTTATAATACTGAAAGAGGAGACGGCTATGCGTTGTTTATGCGTTATCGGTGTGCTGCTGCTCCTCAGCGTCCCCTTCACCTGCCGGGCCGCCGCACCAGAGGCGAGGTCGACCATTGGCTTAGTGCAGGCCCGTTATCTCAGTATCGACGCACTCCTTGCGCAATTCTCTGTCCTCCAGGGATTCCTGCCGGACGGGATTGAAGCCACCTACATCCTACCCAATACCAACGCCATGCTGGTGAAAGCGAAAACCCCCGAAGCCATCGTCAAACTGCAACAGTTCGTGCGCGCCCTCGATCAACCGGTGGCGCAAGTGATGCTGGAGGTGGAACTGGTGCAGATGACGGCGCAGGATGCGCAAAGCCTGGGGGCGAGTTGGGAGGCCGCCAGTCCTCCGGTCTCTGCCGTCACGAACAGCGGCGGTGGGTCGGGGAATACTGGTTTCCGGTATGGGCGGGGCACGCTCAAAGGGGGGCTGGCAACCATGATTTCGCGCGCGACCGCGAAAGTCGTCTCAGCTCCGCGCCTGCTGGTGCCCAGTGGGGGCCAGGGGGCCATCACGGTGATTGACCCGGATCATGGCGCATATCAATTGAGTTTCAACCAGGTCTCGGTGCTGCCGGACCGGAGCGTGGCCGTCCAATTGCCGCCGGTGCAACTCTCCGTAGAATCTACCGTCACAACTCCGGTCATCCGCGCGAAAGACGGGGAAACCGTCTTACTCGGCGCTATTAACGGCAATACCACGCGTCACGACGCAACCCATGTCCCGTTCGCCGCGATTATTCCGCTCTCCAACGCGGTGAGCGGCTCCCAGGCGCAGAGTTCCACCTCACCCATCCTGGTCGTATTCCTTACCCCGCACATCGTACAACTGAAGTCGGGAATTGACGCGCTGCGCGCATTTGCGGCGCCGGCGCCAATATTTTAGCCCGCTGTATTCGCGAAGCGAATACAGCTTCGGCTAGCTGCGAATTCGCGGCAAAACGGATCAATCTACTCTGCCTCGACCCCCAGATCTCGTACCGTGAAGAGCGCCTCAAAGGCGTAACCGGCAGATTCAAGTCGTTCGCGAGCGCCTTCCAAACGATCGATGAGCACAAGGACGACATCCACGGTGCAGCCCAGCGCCTCCACGGCGGCGATGGCTTTCAACGCTGATTCCCCGGTGGTCACCGTATCCTCAACGATGGCCACACGCGCGTTGGGCGGGAGGGGACCTTCCACCAGCTTCTGTTTTCCATGACCTTTCGCTTCCTTGCGCACCAGGAACGCCGGCAACGGATGACCGTCCAGGTGGCTGGCGACAGCAACGGCGGTGGCCACCGGATCGGCGCCCATCGTCAACCCGCCAACGGCCTGCACCGCACGACCGGAGAGTTTTTCCAGCATCAGTTTGCCGGTCAGGAAGGCGCCTTCCGGGTGCAAGGTCACCATGCGGCCATCCAGATAGAAACTACTTTCCTTGCCGCTGGCCAGAACAAAATGCCCGCGTGACAGGGCCAACGTTTGCACAAGCGCTAACAGACGTGCACGATCTTCACTCATTGTTATTTCCCTTTCTGAAGTGATCAGCGGGCGCAGCATTCAAAACCATATCTTGTTTTTCGTGCTCGCTACTCGGTACCCCTCTTCGTCTCCTGACAAAAAGGAAGGGGCCATGCAATGTAGAATGGTGAAGTGAGCGTGTGCAAGAGGCCTTCACCGCTGCCCCGATACTATTATTCGGGCCTTCACGATCCGGCATCTATATGGGGAGTACGTTCATGACGACAAAACGGCACATACCGCCAATGGCCATCGTAACGGCCGTCGTGGCGGGTTCCGTGGCAGCCGGAGTTGCCTACTTGTTATATGTCCGTCCCCAGTGGCGGAAGGGGATGCTCGAGTTCGGTCGCTATCTGCTGAGTGCGGCGGAAAATGTCATCCACCACCCCCCGGTGCGGCATGACGGGGACTGACCAGAGAAGGCATGATGCGGAACGCTCACTCCCCCCCATGCAACGGACAGGTTTCCGTGGGTGCGTCGTGCGTAAAACGGCGCAACAAGACGGTGGGGCAGTTGGGGGTGGCAATTTTGCCCGTTTCCGCACAAATGCTGATCAGCACCCCTTCATCCTTCTTCTTTCCGGTCTGCTTCTCATGTCCTGACGATTTGTCCTCGTCGGCATTGGGCACCGACTCCGGCCCGGTATGCAGGGTACAATACCGGGTGGGTGGACCGGGTTGCTGCCCTTTCACATAGGTGACCGCCACCTTGTTCGGACACCACTGGGTGGACAGATCGCCGGAATCCAGGCAAATCGACACCAGGTATTCCTCCCCCTGCTTCGCGGTCGCTACCGAGGGTGCGGTCTTCTCCGCATAATTCTGCTGTTGGGCTTTCCGCATCTCCGTGGTGCTGATCTGGCCGTTGAGCTTCATGATATAGGGTGTCGGAGAAGTATCCAACCCGGTCATGTTATCCGGCAAATCATTGATGCGCGCCAGTTCATCGGCGGTCTCGCTATGTTCGGCAGCCATAATCGGTTCCGCTACTAACATAAAGACCCGCCAGATCGGTGCGGGGACCGTACCGCCGTAGGTATGGTTCATGGGTTCATTCGAACGGTTGCCCACCCACACCGCGGCGACCAAATCATCGGTATAACCGATAAACCAGGCGTCGCGGAAGGAGTTGGTGGTGCCGGTTTTACCGGAGGCCGGGAAGGGACAGCGCGCCGCGCGCGCCGTACCGCGTTCGATAACCCCGCGCATAGTCTCCTTCATGGTATTGGCGATGGCGATCGGAATGGCGCGTTGCGGTTGGGGCCGATACTCGTACAGAACGTCGCCATCCGCGGTCGTGACGCGCGTGACGCCGGTTGGGGGATGATGCACCCCCTGGTTGGCCAGGGTGCCATAGGCCGAACATATCTCCATCGGGACCACCACCGACGCTCCTAGCGACGTGGAGAGCATCGGGGTGAGCGGATAGCGAATGCCCATGCGATGGGCCACCGTGATGATGTCACGAATACCCACGTCGTATGCAACACCGGCCGCCGCCGCATTGCGTGAAAGCCACAAGGCCTTTTTCAAAGGCATCGGGCCATGATAGCCGCCATCCGAATTCTTCGGCGTCCAGGGTTTGCCGGATCCGCTGGGATAGTGACCCGGGCGGTCAAAGACGGTGGTGTCGGGCGTATACCCGCGCAGCAGCGCCGTGGTGTAATCGAACGGTTTGAAGGCTGATCCTGGTTGCCGGTGCCCCTGGGTCACGATATTATACTGATCATTGGTAAAGTTCGTCCCGCCAACCATCGCTTTGATCAATCCGGTTTTGGGGTCGATGGCGATCAGCGCCCCGTCGTCGATCTTCCGGAAACGATTCTTGTCCACACTGTTGGTGACCGCCTCCTCAGCGACTTTTTGCATGCGCGGGTCCAAACTGGTATATATATCAATGCCGTAATGGTAGGTCAGTTTTTCCCAGTCCTGCCCGAAGATGCGTTTAATCTCGGTAGTGAGGATATGGCGGACGAAGTACGGCGCGTGATAATCGGCCATCGCCGGGAGATCTTTCTCCTGTGCCAGTTTCAGCGGTTCAGCCACGGCGTGTTTATACTGCGCCAGTGTAATGAAGTGATTATCCCGCATATTGACCAACACCACTTTGCGCCGTTCCAGGGCTTCTTTCCGATGTCGATAGGGATTGTAATCACGTGGATTCTTCGGCAGTCCGGCCAGCATTGCTGCTTCGGCCAGCGTCAAACTTTTCGCCGACTTGCCGAAGTAGTTGTGGGCCGCCATCTGCACGCCCCAGGACTGCAGGCCAGAGGTGTTTGCGCCGTAAAAGACTTGATTTAAATACGTTTCAAGAATTTCTTCCTTGGAGTAGCGGCGTTCCAGTTCCAGGGCCAACAGGATTTCCTGCAGCTTGCGGGTGATTTTTTTCTCGCGGGTCAGGTACAAGTTACGTGCCAATTGCTGGGTGATCGTGCTGGCGCCTTCTTTCGAATCACCGGCAACGGCATTTTTAACCAGAGCACGCAAAATGCCGTGCGGATCGATACCCGGATGGCTGTAAAAGCGGATATCTTCAATTGCCAACGTGGCATTGACCACCTGGCCCATTTGACTCAGATGCACTAATTCGCGATTTTGATCCGGCAAATAGACGCGCGCGAGCAGTGAACCATCACTGGCCAGCACGCGTGTTGGCGAAGATGGACGGATGTCCGACAGCGCTTCTCCCTTGGGCAAGACACGCGACACGGCGGCGAAGAGCCCACCGATGAACCCCATACCGAGGCCCGCGCCGAGAAGGGTCAGAATGGTGATCGCGCGGAAGAATTTAAACCAGCGACGCCGCCCGGTTTGCTTGCGATCATCGTCGTCCGGATTGTACATCACAGTTGCTCGTCCCATGATTCCACCAGTGTGTGGGCGTCGTTTTGCGCCGCGAATACAGATATGCTACCCGATTTCCGTTTTTTTTGCACGTTTTACCGTTCGTCCGCTTTATTCGCACGCGATTACAGCTTCGGCTCACCGAAGCTGTAATCGTGTGTCGATGAATAATATCTGTTCGCCACGTATTCTCCGCCGTCATTCCCGCGTGATAGCAGGGAAAACCGCGAGTAAGTCGAATGAGCATTCCCTATGAGTCAAGACGTAACAGAATCGGAGCCCCTGCACCTCGGAGATCGCCTGACGGTCACCATTACCGGCCTGGCGGCCGGTGGTGACGGGATCGCCCGTCCAGCAGGCTTCACGCTCTTTGTGCCGCACACCGCTCCCGGTGATGAGGTGGATGTCGAAGTCACGCGCACCACGAAACATTATGGGCGCGCGACGCTGATTTCTCTCCGCCAACCCGGACCTGATCGAGTCCCGGCGGTATGCCCACTGGCCGGGCAGTGTGGCGGATGCCAATTGCAACACCTGCGCTATTCCGCCCAGTTGGAGGCCAAACGTACCTTTGTACGGGACGGCCTGGAACGCATCGGGCATTTGCATGACATTGACGTACAGCCGACCCTGGGCATGGATGATCCCTGGCGCTACCGGAATAAAGGCGAATTCATTGCCACCCGCCTGGAAGGTCGCGTGCGCCTCGGTTATCACACGGACGATGTTGACGGAGTCCTCCCGATTACGGATTGCCCCATTCAACACCCGTTAAGCCTGGATATTCTTCGCGCTGTTGAAGACGTGGCAACTGAACTCCACTTGCCGTTAGCCCAGCTTATCACCCGCGTCAGCCCCGGGGACGGGGAGGCGTTGGCGATTCTGGTCTGTTGGGATTGGCACGAACAGTTAGGGCAGGCTGCTGAGTTGCTGCAGGAGCGCGTACCGGCACTGGTCGGCGTTCTGTGGTCGCGGGTGCGTGGCAAATCCGTGGTGCGGCGCACGATCGCTGAATCGCTGACGGGGCGCATAAAACTCATTCAGCATCTGGGTGCCTGGGCCTATCAGGTTTCCGCGGAGTCCTTCTTCCAGGTCAATAATGCGCAAGCCTTGCGTCTGGTGGAATTAGCGCGCGAATACGCCGGAAATTTGCGCGAACAAGTCTTCCTTGATGGGTATTGCGGGGTCGGCGCCTTCCTCATCCCGCTGGCAGCCTGGGCCGGCAAATCAATCGGTATCGAAGAGCATCCGCTGGCACTGCGCGATGCGGAGCGCAACGTCGCCCATGCCAACTTGCGCGAAGTACAGTTGTATGAAGGTCGTGTTGAAGTCGTGTTGCCGCGCCTGTTGCGCAAAGGACGACACCTCGACGTGACGGTGCTCGATCCCCCGCGCAAAGGCGCGGGACGCCAGGTGCTGGAAAACCTGGCGGAACTGGGTACGCAACGCGTCGTGCTGGTCTCCTGCGATCCGGCTACCCTGGGCCGCGATGCGGGCGATCTGGATTCCCTTGGGTATCGTCTGACGGTCGTTCAACCAATCGACATGTTCCCGCAGACCTGGCATGTTGAAACGATTGCCCTGGCGGAAAAAATTTAAGGATCACATATGCTCATCGATGGATTTACACTCTTCGGCAGTTGGCCCGGTTTGCCGTATGACCACCCGGCGGATCAATTGGTCAACGGCGTGGAGCGCTATAAACTGGACCGAGCGTGCATCGTCTCGAGCACCGGCATCTTCCTCGATGCCGCGGCAGGCAATCAGGCGACCTGGCAAGCCAGCCGGCAGGATCCACGCCTGATCCCCATCGGGGTCGCCGATCCGCGTTTAAATGGCATCGAGCAGGTTAATTATTGTAAGGAACAGGGCTTTCGTATCCTCGCGCTCTTTCCGGTATGGCAAAACTGGTCGGTGGACAATATCGCTGCGACGCGTGTGCTGCAGCGCATCAATGAATTACAGATGCCGGTGATGGTCGAGGCGCATCGCGAAGGCGACGCCTCTGCTATCTTACGTCAGACCGTGGACACGACCATGCCGTTGATCCTGCTTGATGTCAGTCTGACGACACTCACAGAGGCCATCATGGCGGTGCAGCAACGGCCGAACACATATCTTGCCACGCGCCTGCTCTGCGGAGGAGACACTATCGAATATCTGGTGGAAACGATCGGTGCGGATAAACTCATCTTTACCTCCGGCTTCCCCATCAACTGTTTCTCGTCAGCCTACCTGACAGCCAAATTCGCCAGCATCACCGACGCGCAACGTTCCGCCATACTGGGCGGCACCATAGCGAGGTTGTTTGGGTGGTAATATCAACGAAGCTTTAAGGTCACATGTATCAACGCGCCATCCGCTTCCTGTCGGCGCTTATCCTCCTGGCCTCCCTGGCAAACGACGCACACCTCCACCTTTGTTAGCGCAAAGGGAACCGACGGCAATTCGACACCAGGCTACCCGGAAGCAAGACGAATCATTGATTCTCGATGCGCTTCACGACCGCGGGTAGACAAGGATTTTCACCAGAGCGGGCCGAATCCTGTGGAGAGCGGAATGAATCCGCTGAAGGGGAGGACGCCACATGACCGTGGAAGCACAAGCCGCTGCGTTGCAAAGGGATATCGCGCGGTTACGCGCGGAAGTCCAGAAAGTCATCGTTGGACAACAAGAGATCATCGACGGTGTGCTCATCTGCGTTCTGGCGGGCGGACACGGCCTGTTGGAAGGTCTACCCGGACTTGGGAAGACGATGCTCATCCGCACCCTCGCCTGTGCGCTGGACTTACAGTTTGCACGCATTCAATTCACACCGGACCTGATGCCCTCGGACATCACCGGGACGAATATCCTGGTGGAAGCGGAGGCGGGGAAGAAATCATTCCAGTTCCAACCTGGTCCGATCTTCGCCAACATCGTACTCGCGGATGAAGTCAACCGGGCGACCCCGAAAACACAATCCGCCATGCTGGAAGCGATGCAGGAACACTCGGTTACCGTGGCCGGCGTGGTGCGGCAGTTGCCACAGCCCTTCTTCGTACTCGCCACCCAAAACCCCATCGAGCAGCAAGGTACGTACCCGTTGCCGGAGGCGCAACTTGATCGTTTCCTCTTCAAACTGCTGGTTGGCGCCCCCACACTCGAGGAATTGAGCGCCATCGTCGACCGCACTACTACTGGAGGCGAGGTGCAGGCCACGCCGGTATTGAATGGCGCACGCTTGATTGAAATGCGGAAATTCGTGCGCGAGATTCCCATTGCACCTCATGTTCAACATTTTGCTATGCAAGTGGTACTGGCCACCCATCCCGGCAGCGAATTCGCCACGCCGCAGGTGACGCGTTTCGTCCGTTTCGGCTCCAGTCCACGCGGCGCGCAGGGCATCGTGCTTGCCGCCAAAGTCCGCGCACTCTTTGCGGGCCGTTTCCATGTCGCCTACGAGGATATATGCGCCGTGGCCGCACCGGTGCTGCGCCATCGTATTCTGCTCAATTTTGAAGGCGAGGCGGAGGGCATAGTGACCGATCAGATCATCACGGAGATCGTCGCTACTTGCCGTGTGCAGCAGGAACAGACGGTGAGGGTATAACCCGTAAAGTGATCGTTCGACATATACGCTTCACCACCGGCTCTGTAGCGCCTGTCCCAAAGTCCGTGATAATTCTTCCCGGACTTTGGGACACACTCTATGTATTGGGCCAATCCAACGGTGTACCGACGGCGATATGCGTAATCTGTTCATTTTTCGTGTGATACATCGCGGTATCCGCTTGCGCGATAAGCATCTCCAGTGCCTGCTGGAAAAAATGGTGATCTGCGGGTGGTTGTTGTTGGTCCGGTAAGGCGCCGGCATGCCGCAGGCTGCCGATACCGATGCTAATCCCTAGCGGAATATCCAGGCCATTCACGTTCAGTCGATAATTTGCCACCGTCCGTTGAATGCGTTGCGCGACTTCAAACCCACCGGCGACTGAGGTATTCGGGAGAATCGCCAGAAATTCATCACCGCCGTAGCGTCCGAGGATGTCCGTCTCGCGTTGTCCGGCGTGGAGCAGTACCCCGATTTCGTGCAACGCACGGTCCCCGGCCAGGTGCCCATAGGAATCGTTAATCTCTTTGAAATGGTCCAGGTCCATCATCAGGACCGTCAACTCATGCCCGGTGCGATAGGCGCTTTTCACTTCTTCAAACAGGCGTTTGATCGTGAAGGTGCGCGTCAATAAACTGGTCATACGGTCGATCGCGGCCAGATCGTACAGGATCGCGTTTTCCAATGCCGCGGCGGCATGTGCGATGAAGAGCGCCATTGCTTCCGGCGTGGCAGTCGGCAGATCATCCCCTTCGAGCCACACAACCCCACGTGCCCGGTCCCGCCAGAGCAGCGGAAAGGCCAGGCACTGCTCTTCACGACACGGGACACGACGTTCCGCTGCCTGCATCGCCAGCGCCATCAGTTTTTCGGGAGGTTCCTTGTCGAGCACGGCATCATACGGCGGCAACGCCGCACTAAGGCGCAACGTGCCATCATCCTGCATCAGTAACAACGCGCCGGTGGCGGGGATCAGTTCAACGGCGGTCGTCAAGATGGCATGCAACCCTTCATCCATACTTGCGAAACTCGAAAGGGTGTCGGACAGATCAACCATTCGCTGCAGACTCTCCCGCTGTCGCCGCATCGCCAGCCGGCTCTGCGCCAGGTCGAGAGCCGCGGCTAGCCACGAGACAATGACCGCCGGTTCATCATGCTTCTTGCAAACCGCAAAGACCCCCGCTCCGCGCGCTTCCGCCAGCGTCGGTATACCGTCATCACAAACAACCATCACCACTACGTCGGGTGCAACACGGTGCGCATCATGAATGACCCGCGCACACGCGGCGTCATTCCAGGCGCCTGAGACGACCAGCACCGCTGCCGGCGCGGCAGACAACTCCGCGTTTACCCTTTCCGACGAGTCCACCAGAAAACATGACGTGGTGGCCTGCGCGCAATAGGCGACGACCGCCTGCGCCCAGGCGGCGTGGGTGCTGGAAAGCACCACGCACGCCGGCATATTGAACTCTTTCGACGTTATGGCCATCACACTACCTTCGTCCTTGGTAAGATCTGAGAATGACGACAAGTGGCGGCGACAAGATGTCCACTACTGAACAGTCGTCATCTGTACTTCGCGCACATTCACCAGTCTTCTGACGCCGTTGCATCACATCAGATTGACCCGAGGTGTCGGCCCAGGTATAATACCGCCGTTACCGATGATCACGACCGCGCTGCTGCGCGAACGGGCCACGACAGTCACTCTACATCTGTTACCGGAGAATACCATGTCCCAAACACTGAAAATTGCGCTGCCAAAAGGCAGTTTACAGGAATCCACCTATCGCCTTTTCGAACGCGCTGGTTGGAAAATTTCCGCCTCCTCACGTTCCTATTTTCCACGCACGGATGATCCGGAACTTGAAGCCATTCTTATTCGCGCTCAGGAAATTGCCCAATACGTACAGGACGGCGTGATGGATTGCGGACTCACCGGTCGCGATTGGGTGGCGGAAAACGACGCCGACGTCATCGAAGTGGCACCCCTGGTCTATGCGAAGCAGGAAGCGCGCCCCGTACGGTGGGTCGTCGCTGTGCCCAATGATTCTCCGATGAATTCGGCGCAGGACCTTCAGGGGAAACGGATCGCCACTGAATTGGTGAAGACCACACAAAAATACCTGGCGCGCAACGGCGTCACGGCACATGTCGAGTTCTCCTGGGGCGCGACGGAAGCCAAGGTGCCCACATTGGTAGACGCCATTGTAGACGTCACCGAGACAGGAAGTTCCCTGCGCGCGAATAACTTACGCATCATTGACACGGTTATTGAATCTGTCACGGTGCTGGTCGCCAATAAAACGGCTTGGAATGATCCCTGGAAACGGCGTAAACTCGAACAATTGGCCATGCTGTTGCAGGGCGCGTTGCGCGCCGAAGGTAAAGTCGGCCTAAAAATGAACGTGCCGGAAGATCATCTCGGTCGCGTCACCAGCTTGCTACCGGCCATGAAAGGCCCCACCGTATCCAAGCTGTCGGACAGTACCTGGGTCGCCGTTGAGACGGTCATCGATGAAAAAATAGTCCGTGAAATCATCCCGCAACTCAAAGCTGCCGGGGCACAGGATATCATTGAATATCCGCTTAATAAGGTCATTCCATAAAGCGCATCCGCTCATAACACTCTGGCGCGGGTATTCTCTTCGCGCCGGCTCGGTTTTTCGCGCAAACGACGATGTCGACTCCTTCGCCCGGCGGCCCACGCCGGGCGAAGCAATTCATACTGGGTATTCGGGATATAGTAGACCTGACCGGAAATACCGACTGAGTGAATTTTCGGTCAAATCCAGTTCCTCTCCTACTCTATTTACGAAGCGAATAGAGCTTCGGCTGGCTGAAGTATTATTCATGCGTACATGAATAATGCAGACTATTGAGCACTATCGCCAGTCGGCCGCACCAACGAGATCGCAAACTCCAGCACATTTGCACCATTCGCGGTGGCATAATCTCGCGGAGGGATCGCTTCCACCGGCACGTCATAGCTAGCCCCGCGCGCGACAAGTGTGGCGAGTTGGTGACGCATTTGCGGACCGATGAGCACGACGTCGGCGCTGCGCCACTGCCCGTCGTCCAACGCACTGGTACTCATCGCTTCGACCGTCACCGACACTCCGCGCTCATCGGCGGCGTGGAGCATATTCTTTGCCAGCATACTTGTTGACATGCCAGCCGCACAGGCCAGAATAATTCGCATCGACCTCTCCTCTACTTCATCGTACCCCGAGAGCAACCAACTGGCAAGAGGACCAGTACCGCCGGGCGAGTTGGTGGTCAAGGAAAGTGAGACAAATTGACGTCTACCGCTTGAAAGGATACAATAAGATCATCTACTGGCGGGATTGTATTCCACCAGCGGTGAAAATGAGACCTGACCGTGAGGTAATTCCGAGCGGGAAGGCGCGCTGAGCGTGTGAAGAGCTGTTGTTGACGCCACACCCTCCCGCGCCTTTGCGCGGGAGGGTTTTTCTATGCAAAAACGTTTAGGCGTGGTGGGAATCGTCATTGATAATTTATGTGCCGCCGAGGAAGTCAATGCCGTACTCCATGAATCCGCCGGAATCATCATCGGCCGCATGGGCCTCCCGTATCGGGAACGCGGCGTTTCAGTGATTTCCGTCATGGTCGACGGCACAACCGATGAGATCAGCACGCTCACCGGACGCCTCGGACGCATCCGCAACGTCTCGGTGAAAGCGGCGTTGACGAAAGAGTGAAGGATGAGGCTGAGATGTGAAGGGACGTTACGTGATGGATGGGAGTAGGGCGATGTATGATGTTCGATCGATGGATGCAAATCTGTTTATCAGCGATGTGGAAGTGCAGGCAACGTTGCAGGCGGCGCGACAGACCGCCGGTGAGTCGGGGGCGGTGCGGGCTATTTTAACTAAAGCCGCCGGTTTTCACGGGCTGACGCACCGCGAAGCTGCCGTGTTGCTGGAAGTGACCGATACGGAGACATTGGAAGAAATCTTTGCGCTGGCGCGCACGATTAAAGAACATATCTATGGACGGCGCATCGTGATCTTCGCCCCGCTCTACCTTTCCGATTACTGCGTCAATCAGTGCACCTACTGCGGGTATAACCACGAGCATTGCATCACCCGGAGAAAACTCACCCAGCAAGAGTTGGCCGATGAAGTACGCGTCCTGGCGAATATGGGGCATAAACGGTTGGCGCTCGAGGCTGGTGAGGACCCGATAAACTGCCCAATTGAGTATGTGCTGGACAGCATTGCGACCATCTATAGCCTGCGATTCGACAATGGTCTCATCCGCCGCGTCAATGTCAACATCGCCGCCACCACGGCGGAAGACTATCGCCGACTCAAAGATGCGGGCATCGGCACCTATATCCTGTTCCAGGAGACCTACCACCAACCGACTTACCAGCAGGTACATCCCGCCGGACCCAAGCATCATTATGCCTGGCATACTGAGGCGCATGACCGGGCGATGACCGCGGGCATCGACGATGTAGGCGTCGGTGTTCTCTACGGATTGTATGATTGGCGTTATGACACCGTGGCCATGCTCATGCACGCGGAACATCTGGAGGCCGTCTTCGGCGTTGGCCCGCACACGATTTCCATGCCGCGCATCCGCGCTGCTGAAGGGGTGACGGCCCAAGACTTTCCCTATGTGGTACATGACGCGGACTTCAAAAAGCTGGTAGCCGTGCTGCGGCTGGCCGTCCCCTACACTGGAATGATCCTTTCCACCCGCGAACCACGCGGATATCGCGATGAGGTGATCGCCGTAGGCATTTCTCAGGTGAGCGCCGGGTCCTGTACCGGGGTCGGCGGGTATGCCCATACCGGCAAACTCGGTTTCGAAGCGACTCCGCAATTTCTCCCCGAAGATCATCGCACGCCCACCGAGATGTTGCGCGACTTGATGCACGACGGCTATATCCCCAGCTACTGTACTGCCTGCTATCGCGAGGGCCGCACCGGCGACCGCTTCATGCAGTTGGCGAAAACCGGCAAAATAGCCAATGTCTGCCAACCGAACGCTATCCTGACCCTGCGAGAATACCTGGAGGATTATGGTGATGACGAACTCCGCCGCATCGGCGCGGAAGTGATCGCCCGTGAACTCGACGCCATCCCGGATGAGAAGATTCGCGAAAAAACCCGGCATTTCCTGGAGCGGGTGACGAATGGGGAGCGAGACCTGCGCTTCTAGCCCGCTTTCTTTGCGATGCGTAGAAAGCTTCGACTAGCAATTGCATTATTCATGCGTTCATGAATAATGCGGGCCAGCAGCCCAAAAAAGTCGAGACCGCCGCCACTGCACCAGGTCCGTGATCTGCTCGAGGAGGCGTGCGGGTACAAACTGGTGACAGTTTCGACTTTTTCGTTCACCAGCTAACGTGCAATATTCATTGACAGCGCGATTCCTCAGGTGTAGAGTTTATCCCAACGATTGCAGCAGGCGCTTGATATTGATTGTCAGGTACCTTATCGCGATTGCTCACAAAAGCACACCTAGCCCGGATTATTCATGAACGAATTGACTGCCGGGCTAACTGTGGCATTATTCGAAATGTTATGAATAATGCAGGCTAGGAATGCTCCCAATCTCTCAGGAGGGCTGTCATGGATAAAGGCTCTGCGACTGCGCTCTACAGCGTGCTGGTGGAAACCGCCACCGCGCAACTCACCGGTTCCCAAAAGTCTATCGGCTTCGTCACCAGAGAACTCAACCGCCTCTCACACAGTAAACGCAAATTCGGGTATAACGCGCTCTCGCTAAGCACCGGGCTGGGTACGGCGGTGGGAGGCGTAGCGATCACCGCGGTCATCGCGGGCACCGCACTGGCCGCCACCCCGGTCGGCTGGGCATTGCTGGCTGCCGGGGGAGCCTTTGCCGGCGGTTATGCCATCCGCAAAGTAGTGCGGAATTTGCGTTCCGCATATTACAGTGTTGATGCCTCTATCTTCGAAGCGCCGATAAAAATCAATCTCGGGACCGACTGGCAAAATGGCGCGCGCTACTGGATCCAGAAGAATAAACTCTCCACGCTCGTTGGCGATGCCAAAGTGATTACGGAAGCCTCCGCTCAATACCAAAAACTGCTGGGGTCCGGTATCACCTCCTGTCCAAAACTCGTACAGGTCGTCCAGCAATTCTATATCATCAAAGCCTTTCTTGACGTGCTGTCGAAAGACGCCCTCGTGCTGGAGAACTTCTTCGACTTCGAGAAGCGACAATACGATGCGTTCCAGAAAAAAATGAATCCACGCGAAATTTCGCAGATGCTGGTCATGATTCGCATCTGGTCGAAGATGTATCTCGGTGACGAATATGTCGTGCTGAACCATGCCATGCAGCGGGTGGAATTGGGCAAGAAGACCTATAAGATTACACCGCTCCGACTGATGAAAAATCGCGTCGCACACGTCAAATCGATGGAATCCACCCTGCGCGGACAGGGACAGCTCGATGCAGAGCATTTCGACGTTTCGTATCTCAAACCAATAGCCAAAAGCATGGGGATTACGGCCGGCATGCAAGTCGGCACGCTGGGTGGGAAAGAAGTTGGGCTCGTAACCGGGTTGCTTTCGCATGCCGAAAATATCACCACCGCGACCGCCATGACCGCCACGGCTGGCTCCGCGGGCCTCGGGGCGGTCGGCGCCCTGATTTCCGCGGGGGTTCAAGCCTGGGGGGAGAGCTATAACACCAAGCAGGAACTCGCGAAATATACGAAATTACTGGAGTCGAACAGCACGGATAAAATTGCACGGCTCACCTCGCTCCGTACGATTCTCAAAGACAGTGGCGTGTTCGAGCGTGTGGTCGATCATTTGATTAAAATTCAAGAGTGCCATGCCACCTACACGCGCCTTTCCACCGCACAGGGGTCGTGGACGGAAGCGACGGTGTTCGAACTGGCCGTCGCGATCTTTCGCAGCGTCAAACATCTCAAATCAGTCTACGAATTGTTTCCCTACCTGGAGGATTTCGTCGCACAGATTCGCGCGACGAGAAATATACTGCCCGACACCGCCTTCCCGGCCGCGGAAAAGCAGTTGCAACAACAGGGAATTGCCTTCCTTGAACGTCATCCACATACCCATTGTACCGGCTATTGCGTGTGCCCTGCTCTGTATCCGCTACCGCCGACGCCAACAGCACCCCAGCCTTCACCGCGTCCCCACCGCATGCCGCCGCCATTGCCCCCCCGCAGGACCGGACACTAGTCCTAACGCCGCTCTCAGTCGACTCCCTGCTGGCGGCGATTCGTCAGGCGATCTCGGACTCGCCTTCAAAAGTGAGGGTTATCGGAAAGTGTAGTCATTGCGCAGGGACTGGCATTATGGCTGTATCACAGCTCAGTCAATTGCTTCGCGCACTTTCAGCAGGTGATCACATGCCTGGGCCTCACGACCAGCTTCAGCTTTGTGGAGGAACCGCAGATGAACGGGCTCATCGAGCGATTCAATCTGACGGTTACGGAACAGGTGATCTACTGGTGGGTTTTTCGTACCCTTGACTAGGTATGGGAGGCCGTGCTAGCATTTCGACAGGACTACAACCGCTCATGGCGGTTGGAACAACTGGGCTTCATGACGCCGCTGGAATCCCGGTAGCGCGACAAGAATGCGCGCGTATGACTGGCCTGGCTAACCCGTGTCCTAAAAAACCGGGTGTGGTATTCTATTGATTTGTAAAGGGGAGCGTTGTGGCAACTGCATACGACACCATTTTGCAAAGACCGCACCCAATTCAGTTGGATAAGGGGCTTTCACAAATAGAAATGCTCTTTGCCAATTTTTGTGATTATGCCAAACACCACTATAAGTATAGCGCCACGAAGGTGACGGGGTCCGAAGGGGCCACGTTGCTCGGACTCACCGCGGGCATGCAGAAAACCGTGGACTGCGCCTCCCTTGCCGATGCGTACATCTTGCTGGCGAACAGCGCATTGCAATTGCGAGTCCGCTGTCAACGCGTCACGGTGGGCAGCCATGCGGTAAAATGGGCGACAAAAGCCGGCTCGAAATGTTTCGACTCAAGCGTCGTCGGTAATATTCGCACCCAGTCAGGCAGGTATGAGACGGTCGCCCGTTGCGTCTTCGCCGAACACTACTTTGTCGAGATCGCCGGCAATTATTATGATCCCTGCCTGCTCACAACCTACAATTCGCAGAACGAAGTGCAATCGTGGATGCTCAATGACGGACACGGCGACTATCTCAACAAACTGTTTCGCATCGCGAGTGATCCGTCACACCTGCTTATTCGCATTCCGAACACCACGAATCCGAAGCCGAATGGTTTCTCCTGGGGGTTTCTCCTTGTCGAAACAAAAGATCTAGACTCCGCGGTATACAAGAAGGCGTTCAGGATAGATAAGCCGATGTATAAGCGATTCACCCACTCCGTCAACGGATTCCTGAAGTCCGCCCACCTCGCACCCTGGCCTGAAGCAATATAAATAGCAGATACTTCAGGACTTTCGGTTGCGTTGTTATTCAGCCCCAGACGTCTCCATGATCTCATCGGGGCTGCACCACCTGTTGATTCAATATCGCGTCGCACACGCCAATTCGAAGGAAGCTACCCTACGCGGACAGTGACAGCTCGAAACAGAGCTTTTTCGACTTTTCCTACCTCAAACCAATTGCCAATCGCATGGGGATTACGGCCGACATACAATTCGGTATGCTGGGAGGAAAGAAGTTGGACTCGTAACCGGGTTGCTGCTTACGCCTGCCGCAAATAATACCACCGTGTCCCAGCCTGCACTGCGCACCACCTCCATCACTCCCGTACGACAGGTCGCTTTTCACTTTATTCGCGCAGCACATACACTTCGACTAGCAATAGCATTATTCATGTGGTCATGAATAATATGGGTTATGTGACATTCAGCGTTTCACCGACCTTGTTCTGGGAACTATAATGATAGCAAATAAGTGTCATATAAATGCTGTGCAGTCAGCGGAAGGGGACTCTGATGGTTCGTGTAGTACATTTTGAGCTCGGTGTAGACGATCCCGCGCGCGCCGGTGCGTTTTACCAACAGGTATTCGGATGGAACGTCACTAAGTGGGATGGACCATTCGCCTATTGGATGGTGAAGACCGGCGAGGCGCCGGCGTCCGGCATTGACGGGGGCATTGTCCCACGCTCTGATCTGGTGAAAACCACCGTGATCACGCTGGATGTCACGGATATTGACTTAACCCTTGCCCAGGTGGTCGCGCATGGCGGGAAGACCCTCGCGCCGAAAATGCCCATTGGCGACATGGGCTACATCGCATACTTCCAGGACACGGAAGGTAATGTCGTGGGGTTGTGGCAGAACGCCTGACGAGCTGTGACACGGACGGGCGACTCCGGTCTCTCATCCATCACCTCGTATGCGTGTGCGAATCCAACATCAGGTCGCGTACGCATAACGAAGGACGAGTATGAATGGCGTTTTGTTCTATGACCACCGCCAAAATTCATCCCGTCTCCGCGATTTGGGCGGGAGGATATGACGGGTCGGCCGAGAAAGATAAAGTACGGTTCACTGGATCATTTAAGCTGCTCACGCGGCGCGCTTTGGTGAACCATGATATGCAGGAATAGATCGTTCCGTTGAAGGAGGCATGTGAGTTGGGAACTATTACCGAGGCGACGATCGCCACGTTTGATGCGGAAGTGACACAGGCCACAGTGCCCGTGCTTGTTGATTTTTGGGCGCCCTGGTGCGGCCCATGCCGCGCCATTGCCCCGATCCTGGAAACGATCAGCCAGGAACTGCAGGGGAAAGTCAAAGTGGTCAAAGTGAACGTTGATGATAGTCAACAGTTGGCTGTGCGCTTCGGCGTGCAGGCCATCCCCACCTTGATCATTTTCAAAAAGGGCGAGGTAGCCGATCGGATCGTCGGCATGGTCCCCCGTGAAGAATTAGTTCGGCGCCTCACCGCTGTGTAACCGACACAATTCTAGGCGCAACAATCAGGTCAGTCCGTATTATTCGCGGAACGAATAGTACTGATGAAATAAATGCATTATTCATGTGTTCATGTATAATGCAGGTAATACAGTGGGGGTGGATGCTCATCCACCCCCACATGTCCGTGAAAGGAATCCTCCTCCATGGCTGCGGAAACCATTTATGATTTAGCCGTGATCGGCGGCGGACCAACCGGCCTGACAGCCGCGATCTATGCAGCGCGCGCGGAATTGAAGACAATTGTGTTGGAGAAAGCGCTGCCGGGCGGGCAAATCCAAAATACCATGGCCGTGGAAAACTACCCAGGATTCCCGGAAATCAGCGGCGCCGAGTTGGCGGAACGTTTTCACGAACACGCGCAAAAATTCGGGGCAGAAATCCGCACCGCCACCGTCGCGGAGATCGCCTTTGACGGCTACGTTCACCTTACCACGGACACCGGCGTGCTCTGCGCGCGCACCGCACTTATCGCCACTGGCGCACACTGGAAGCACATGAATGTGCCAGGTGAAGAAACCTATATCGGACGCGGCGTCTCTTCCTGTGCTGTGTGCGATGGATTTTTCTATCGCGACAAAGACGTGGTGGTGGTTGGCGGCGGCGACTCCGCGGTGGAAGAAGGGGTCTACCTGACGCGTTTCGCTAAATCCGTGACGATTCTTCATCGTCGCGATGCGTTGCGCGCGCAAAAAATATTGCAGGAACGGGCCAAAACGAATCCAAAAATCACCTTCGCGTGGAACAGCGTGGTGAAGGAAGTCCTCGGTGACGGCACGCGCGTCACCGGTGTGCGTGTGCAAAATCTGGCGGAGAACCGCGAATACGAACTGCCCACCGATGGCATCTTTGTCTACATCGGCATGATGCCCAACACCGGGTTCCTGCGGGGCGTTGTGGACCTTGACGAGTTGGGGTTCGTCAAAGCCGACTGCTGCTTCCGCACCAGCATGCCCGGCGTCTTCGCCGGCGGCGATGTACGCAGCGGTGCCTGGCGCCAGATCATTTCAGTCGCTGCTGAAGGCGCGCAAGCTGTCCGCGAAATCGAATATTTTCTGGTCGAAGAAAAGGTTGAAGGCGCTGAAGAAATCTGGCGCACCCGCCCCCGCGTGTAACCTGCAGGTATTCCGTTCTGCCGGCGCCCAACTCACCCTCTTCCCCACGGGTCTCCTCTAGCCGGAGCATTATTCATGAAAAATGAATAATGCTCCGGCTAGCCTGCTGTGGAGCGCTGGTGGCCGCAGGCCGCAGCGTCCCTGCAACCCAAAACCGGTGTAGTTCGTCACCGAATCCGCGGGTCGCGGACGCGACATAGTATTTACCCCGTAGTGCGTGCCACGGCTGGCACACACTACGGGGGAGAAACCACACTACTTTTGATCTCGGACGACAGACGGTGTGACGGAGTAGGTACATACTGCCGTCCCATTCTTCCGGCCTTCAGTTTCCCCGTTCGGCAGCACTGAGTCGATATATTCGACCTTCACTTGTTTGTCCGAGACGATAATACGAAGATGACCGGAACTACTGAATATGGTCCCCGACTTGTAGCCGTATTCGGCGATACGTTGCGAGTCGAATTTCCCAATCCAACCGGGTTGCGGCACTTCCTGGTAGATGACACCCTCCACTACTTGTTTGTCGAAGAAGTGGTCATGACCATGAAAAACGGCGGTGACGTGGTGCTTGACCAATAGCTGGTGGATGGGTGTGGACCAGCCGGGCCGATGTGCAGCCAGGCCGTCCGTGCCGTCGGCATTTTTGCCACCCCATTCGTAGAAAGGCGCGGCCTCGGCGCCACCTCGAGAATCCTTATCCAGGCCGCCGACCAAGTGGTGAACGAAAACAAATTTATACTTTGCGGTACTCTTCTCGAGTGTGCGGGTCAGCCATTGATACTGTTCTGTACCCAAGGTCCGCACCCAATTGTCCTCGTTGCGGCGTTGACGCGGTGTGTACCAGAAAGGATCGAGCACGATGAAGAGGGCGTCACCCCACGTCCATGCGTAGTAATCCTGCAGTTCACCTGCCAGCGGGTGTTTCGTCGCGTTGCCGGTATAGAAGGCATCGGGCACCGGGCAAGGGAAGTAGCGCTTCCGCATCGTGCAGGCCCACACCGCCTTGCTATCGGCGGTGCCGTCCTGCTCGCGTGCAGTTTCCCCGTCATGGTTACCAAGCACGAGGAACAGCGGCGCCCCGATTTGCGCGAAGAAATATCGCTGTGCCAGGTACTGCGCCAATGCAGAATCACGGTTCAGGTGCTTCTCTGTCATGAAAGTGTCGCCAAGGTCGATGTTGAAGTCCGGCGCATCGGCGGAGGCGTTCTTTACCGTCTGCAGATACTGCGCGGGCTCGGTGTGCTCGTCGAGGTGCGAATCGGCGGTAATAGTGAAAGTGAAGGTGCTAGCCGCCGGGCGTGCGGTGTGGAAGGCGCCTCCAGCCATCGCTTTTTCGCCTGAGCGCAGTTGATAATAATACTCCGTATCCGCCGACAAGCCTGTCAATACCATTTCCACGGGTTGCCCACTGGGAAAGGTGCGTGCTGGCGTCTGTTGCGTCAGCTTCCCCGGCGCTATGCCATACGCGAGGTAGCCATCTATATCGGCGACATAGGCAAGCACACTCACCGTCACCGCGTTGCGGGTAGGCCGCGCGAGGATGATATCTACGTTATGGGCCGGCACTTCGGTGTGGAAGACACCAGGCGGCGGTGGCTCGGGAGCGCTGTGTAGCCCGGGGACCAGACACACCAGTTCTAATACGATGCAGCAACCGATAATCATCATGCGTCGCGCGGCCATCGTCATGCTCCTTATTTCGGCGTGGTGAAGAAGATGTCAGTGTTCGGCAGCGTCGGCGCCGTCTGCACCGGCTGGCTGTAAAGGTAAGCAGGCGCGCTCTGGTAGCCGTCCAGGTTACGCAGCTTCACCAGCGCGGCTTTCTGGTCGGTAGAGAGCGTCTTGTTCACCTTCGCAAAGGCGATGGTGTAGTACCAGGACATCTCGCCATCCAACTCGCCATAGCGGTGGCCCAAAGTGATGACCTTCGCCTTATCAGGCGTCTGCCCGGCCAGGAACTTGCGCAGCTCAGTGGAGATCAGCCGGCGCACGGAAACGACTTCCTTGAGTGCAGCCCGCTGCTGGTCAGTGATCGCCTGCATGATCGTCTTCTGGTCGGCGTTGCACACCTTCTCCACGAACGCTTCGCCACTGTCGCCAGTCACCGACGTGCTGATGTTGAAGTCGCGTTTGCCCATCGCCGGCATATCCTTCATATAGAAACCACCGAAATAGGTACCGTGTCGCTCAGGGCAGAAGTAGGTGTCCGCGTCGACAGAGCCGGCGGTCCAACTGAAGAACTCGCTCATGTAGGTCATGAACGCGATGTTATAGAATGGCTCACGGTGGTCGCGGGTGAACTGTTTAATGCCTTCTTCGTCCACATTCGGCCAGGAACTGAAGTCGCCAAACTTCATCTTCGCAAAGGCGGTCTTCTGGGTAGCGGTCAGTGAGAGGTAGACCTTCGCGGTCACCTCGGCGCGACGGTAGCTCATCTCGGCGTCTTTGGCGAAGAAATCACCCACATATTTCGTCACCGCGGCCTTATTCAGTCCGTCACTCCCGGCGGGAATCTCACCGTTGAGCTGCCGGTAGAAAGCTTTGATCAGCGGCCAGCGCAACTGGGCGATGGCCACATACTCCGGCGCTTGCTCGGTGGCCAGCGCTGCGAACTGCGCCTTCTGCGCGTCGTTCAGGATGCCGAACACGGCGCCGGAGATGCGGTTCATAAACGCCGGATTATGCCCCTGCCCGGCAGCGTCGATGTCGCGCATATACTGGAAGCCGAAGAAGTCGCATACCTTGCCGGGCGGGATAAAAGTGGCCGCGCCAAAGTCGCCGGTGATGAAGGCCAGGCCGTTGAAGGCGATGGTGGTCAACTGCGCGCGGTCGGACATGGCCTGTTCCAGGGTGTAGCCACTCTGGCCTCCCTGGTTGTGCGGTGGGTGTTGCCCGTTATCGCGAGGCGGGGGCGTGTTATTCCCATTGCGTGGCGGCGGTCCCTGGGCCAGCGCACCGATGGCCAACAGGCCGCAAAGGCCCAGTATCAAGAGTCGAGTAGTCTTCATGGGTAACTCCTTTCACGGTATACAGGTTATGGTTTTCGGGCAGGCACAGAATAGCTGAACGCTATTTCGCCGTTTTTGTGCTCTGCCGTCTCGTCTTTCGGCAGGTATTGCCGGATATAATCCACCGTGGTCTTAGTTGGCGCTACCGTGACGCGCACATAGCCGGAGCCGGGCAGCTTGTCACCAGTGCGATAGGCATTGGCGTTGTACAGCGTCGCAAATGGATCAGCCGGCAAAGGCAGTGTCTGGTACACCACGCCATCATACTGCGCATGGACGAAGATATGGTCGTGCCCCTCGAAGAAAATCGTCACGCCGGTCTTGACAAAAAGTTGGTGGATCGGCAGCGTCCAGCCCGGACGTTTGACGGCGAAAAGGTTGGCCCCGTTGCGGTCGCTGCCGCCCCATTCATAGAGACTGATCTCCTGATCGCCGCGTCCTGTGCCCAGCACGTGGTGCGCGAAAACGAACTTATACTTCGCCGTGCTCTTCTCCAGTGTGGAGGTCAGCCAGGCATATTGCGCGTCGCCCAGGGTCACCTCCCACAGGTCGCGCGCTCCTTGGGCATGGTCGCGGCTGCCAAAGAGATTGTCTACCGGCGTTTTGGAATGCCAATAAGGGTCGATCACCACGAATAAGGCGTCGCCCCAGGTCCAAGCGTAATAGTCACGCAACAGGCCGATGTGCGCCACGGGCTGCGCGTCGCCGGTGTAAAAGGCGTCCGGCGCGGGCTGCGGGAAGAGGCAGTTGCGGTCCGTCTGTCCCCAAACCGCCACGTTGTTCGCCGTACCATCCAGGTTGCATAGTGCCGCCTGCTCATGATTGCCATTCACTAAAAAGAGCGGCGCTGACTGCGCCACCAGGCTAAGGCAGGCGCGCTGGTGCAGGTAGACATCTTTTACCGTGTCGGCATCTACCTGGTGCAAGGCGTCCACGCTGAAATCGTCACCGATAGTCATATAGAAGTCCGGATGATCAGCCACCACCGCGGTAAGTGCCTGCGCGTAAAGCGTTGGATCGTGCATCTGCGGGCGCTCTGGGTGGGAATCCCCCTGAATAGCGAAGGTGAAGGCACTGCCAGGCACGCGCTGGGTGTGGAACGGGTGCGCCGCACCGGGGGTAAATACGACCTCGCCGTGTTTGCGCGCGCAGAGACGATAAACATACGCGGTGTTGGGCTGCAAGGTGGTCAGTGGGATTTCCACCGGCGTGCCGGCGGGAAAGGCCATCTGTGGCGTGTGCTGGTCAAAGGCGCCCGCATTGCGGCCAAACTCCACGTACCCCTCCCGCGCCACGGCGGAGAGCACGCTGATAGTGATGCCGGTGGCAGTAGGCCGCCCCAATACTACAGAGAAGTCACCTTGCGCCGTGATGACCGCAGGCATCTCCATCGGAGGACGCCGCTTTCCACCCCCCTGCGCAAACAGGGTCGCGCTCAACAACACTGTGCCTATGCAGATCAACCAGGTGTGAATGCGCATCGTCATCAATCTCCTCTATTCTCATCATACGCGGCAATTGTCGCAACCATGTCACACGGGTGTCAATTCTTTTTCTTATTGTGTCGAAGGCGGCGGCAAAAGATTAGTGCGATCATAGGTGACATGTAACTCGGTCTGTCCCAGGATATGTCCATCCATCGCCTGTAGCAACACATCGCGAGTCACTTGATCAGACGGCACGGTGAGATGCATCGGGGCATCCAGCGCATACACCGTCAGGATATACGTCTTCTTCCCCGGTCCTTTCGAGTGCGGCGGAGCGTAGACCGTCTGGTGATTCACACTATTGGTGCCGGGGATGCCGACACCGTGCACATTTTTCGGCAACGCCTGCACTTCGGGAGGAATGTTATATAGCATCCAGTACCACTTCGTCATATCCGGCGCCACGTGGTGCATGATCAGCGCATAACTCTTCGTGCCGTTCGGGGCGCTGTGCCATGCCAGTGGCAAGGTCGCGCTATCTCCGTCGCCGGTGAATTCAACTGGCAAGGCACCCCCATCTTTGACGGCAGAGCTGGAGAGCGTAAAGGTCCCATGATGATGCCGTCCCAGGGTAACCAGGGCAAGCACCAGACACAGACCGAGGGTAATCAATCCCGTAGTATGCATGGCCGACTCCTTTCATCCTCAGGATAACCGGCCATTGTCACAACGCTGTCGCTGTGGGATCGAGAGTTTATCGTATTTTCTGATGCCATAGGGATCGAAAGAGATGGATATTGCCGTCTCTATTCTACGATGTTCTCGATGGCCTGGCTGATCGCCATGCGCAATTCCAGGTAGCTGTGGCGCGCCTGTACCGCAACCAGCAATGTCCCTGCATCCCATCCGGTGTAGTTTGTCACCGGTTCCGCCCCAGGACGGATAGGACGAATAGGATATATAGAACCCCGCAACACAAAACCGGCGTAGTTTGTCATCATATCCGCGGGGTCGCGTGTACGGCATAGCACATACCGCCCAGCGGGTGCGTACTTCGCGGGGCGACCAAGGTCAGACGACACCCACTATAGGGAAAAAGAGATTGCCTGCTGATGCGATATCAGCAGGCAATCCAATCCGTTTGCTCCCTGACCATCGGCGCGGTGTGACGCGCTGATGGGGTTTGGGTCGATTACTTCAGGTTGTAGAACGCGCTCATGCCGGCGAAGAGGGCGGCGGCGCCGAGTTCTTCTTCGATGCGCACGAGTTGATTGTACTTCGCCACGCGGTCCGTGCGGCTGGGAGCACCGGTTTTAATCTGCCCGGCATTGGTGGCCACCACCAGGTCGGCGATAGTGACGTCTTCCGTCTCTCCTGAGCGATGCGAGACGATAGCGGTATAGCCGGCGCGTTTGGCCATTTCAATGGCCGCCAGTGTTTCGGTGAGTGTGCCGATCTGGTTCACTTTGATGAGAATGGAGTTGCCGAGGCCATCGGTGATCCCCTGTTCCAGACGAGAGGTGTTGGTCACGAAGAGGTCGTCGCCCACGAGCTGCACGCGCTTGCCCAGCGCGTCGGTGAGTTTCTTCCAGCCGGCGAAGTCATCCTCGGACATGCCGTCCTCGATGGAGATGATCGGATAGTTGTTCACCAGGTCAGTCCAGAAGGCCACCATTTCGTCGGCGGTCTTCATCATGTTGGATTTCCAGAAGAAGTACTTACCCGCTTCGCCCTTCTTCTTCGCTTCGTCAAAGAGCTCAGTGGTGGCGGGGTCCATGGCGATTTTAATGTCGTCGCCCGGGGTGAAACCGGCGGCGTTGATGGCATCCATGATCACGTCCAGCGCTTCCTGGTTGCTCTTCAGGTTCGGAGCATAGCCGCCTTCGTCGCCGACCGCGGTGCTGTAGCCTTTGTCCTTGAGTACTTTCTTCAGGGCATGGAAGATCTCCGCTCCCCAGCGCAGGCACTCCGAGAAGGACTCAGCGCCGGTGGGCATGACCATGAATTCCTGTAAATCCACGCTGTTGTCCGCGTGCTTGCCGCCATTGATGATGTTCATCATGGGCACCGGCAGGGTGCGCGCCGATACACCACCTACGTATTTGTATAGCGGCAGGCCCAGTGCGGCGGCTTCCGCTTTGGCGACCGCCATGGAGACGCCGAGGATGGCATTGGCGCCAAGGTTGGCCTTGTTCGGGGTGCCGTCCAATTCGATCATCAATTCATCGATGTCGATCTGGTCGCCGGCGTCCATCCCTTCAACTTCCAGGGCGATGATTTCGTTGACGTTCTCTACGGCTTTCAACACGCCGCGGCCCAGGTAACGACAGACGTCGCCATCACGCAACTCTACGGCTTCGTGGGCTCCAGTCGAGGCGCCGGAGGGTACCGCCGCGCGGCCCAGCGTGCCGTCTTCCAGAACGACATCGACTTCCACAGTGGGGTTTCCACGGGAGTCCAAAATTTCACGAGCGATGACTTCTTCAATCAGCACAACAGTTCTCCTTTACCAAAAATCTCGCCCTCGTCATGGCGACCAGGGCGTAATTGACCGCCGTCAGTATAGCAGATTGTGAGATCGGTCACAAGCCAAAATCAGTTCGCCTCGGGGGCTGCGCGTCTACGGTAGCGACGCCTCGCAGCCCCATCCCTTTGCCTTCTCCCCTGTACTCAGGGTATAATCGGCGCGCAAAAAGTCGGCAATCGTTCTCATGAAAGGGGCAGGCGGTGAAGGATTTTGTACGGATTACTGACGAGGGGCAGTTCGCCCTCGCCGGAAATCGCTGGTTTTGCAATTCAGTGATTTATTTTGGACATGAGCCCGGGGCCATGCTCGATTGGTTTACGCCTGACGTGTGGCCGCGCAACGCCGCAGTGCTGGATCGTGATTTCGCGCGCATGGCGCAGTTGGGGATCAACCACGCGGCGCTGTTCCTGTCCAACAGCATGTTCTTTGACCACGGGCGCATCATCAACCGCGGCTTTGACTGCCTGGACCGGGTCGTGGATGCGGCGAAGGCCAATGATGTGCGCATCACCTTGTTCTGTGGACCGTTCATCGATACCCCGGAATCCTATGAACAGATCACCGGACAACACTGGGAGCATGATGACCGCTGGTTGCCTTCCTTCAACCCGGCGCTCTTCGAGGCGTATGTGCAACAGATCAAACCGATGGTGGACCGATATAAGGATGAGCCCACTGTACTGGGGTATGGCGACCGCATCGACCGCTTTTACAAAGGCTTCGACAACATCGGCATCCCCTTCAACTTGAAAGACGAATGGGCGTCGTGGCTGCGGCAGCGCTATGGCAGTTTTTCCTCGTTGCTCGCGGCGACTGGCGGCACGTTGGAAGGCAACCCGACGGATTTTCACCAGGTGCTGCTGCCCCAGGAGAGTCAATTCAACTCCTCATTACGCTACCCGTTGGCGTATGACTATATATTGATGCAGAAAAAGGAAATCGGCGACGCGCAGGCGCGCTGGGATGCCCGCATCCTGGAAATGGCGCCGAATCAGATCATGTGGACGCCCTTCGAAGGGTGTACGCTGGACTGGGCGATGCTGGATGGGTTTACCCCCGAGCCCAAAAAACTGCACGCGATCTGGATGGAATATTACCACTGGCAAGTGGTGCGGCAATCCCCGGTCGGTCCGTATGATGAATGGGCACATACCCGCGAATTCGTTTCGCACCGCATGGCGGACCAATCGCCAAGTATCTACAACATGGCATATATCATCACCCGTTATGTGAAGCAGTCAGTGCAACGCCCGGTGGTGCTGTGCCATGGTATGCGTCTTGATGCCCCGCAGACGGGGGGGGAAACCGAGGAACAACAGGTGGCGATGATCGACCGGGTCAACGCCGCGTGCCTGGCGGCGGATGGCGACGGCTGGCATTACTGGTGCTGGACGGACGACTGGGTCTCCTCGCTGGCCTTTACCCGGGAACAGAAAATCAACACCACGGACTACTATATGCAAGGCGAGAGCATGGGGCTCTACGACTATGACGACGTCCCACGACCGGTGGTGTCGCTGGTGTGCCAGTATTCTGCCGAACTGGAACGCCGTACCAAGCGTCCGGCGGCGACACCGCACGAGACGCTGTTGCTCTCCAGCGCGGCGAAGATGTACAGCCTCTATCGCCGCATGGCCACGCCGACCGCGGCGGCCGTTAACGGCGCGCTGGCGCGATTAGGGGTGGAAGCGGATTACCTGTGGACGGCGCAAAACGACCTGCGTATCAGCCAGGAGACGCTGAACGCCTATAAACTGCTCGTGATCGCCGACAACATGTATGGGCGCGATTTCCGCGATATGCCGGAGAAGTTGCTGGCCTACGTAGAACAAGGCGGCACCCTGTATCTACCCCTCGAGCATTTTGACACGTTCGAGGATGAGCATGGCGTGTCACATGTCAGTCCGGCGCTCTCTCGCCTGTGCGGCATCGATCCGCACGGGTATACCGACTGGCCGGGGGCACATAGCCCGTGTCGCAATTGGCCCTACCCCACTAACAAACCTCATGAGCCGAATTTCGATTACGGCTCCTTCACGCGATTGCACTGGGGCATCTGTCCAGAATTTCGCCATCGCAGCGCGGTAGGGCAGCGTCTGCAATATCTGAACTTGCGCTCGACGGATGGTGATTTCTTCACGTCCATCCCCGGCCTGGTGGCGGGAGCGGAGGTTATCGCGGTGGGTAAGGAGTCCGGCGGCACCAAACCGTTCTTCTATCGCCACCGCCTGGGCGCGGGGATGGTCTATGTGAACGCCTGGACGAACAACCTGTTCCGTGACACGCATATCCGCCATGACTACGGTGGTTGGGATTACGACTTCATCCTGGCCCTTCCCATCGAAACCGCCGGACTCATCGATGTGGATATCACCCGCGGCTCCGCGCTATGGTTGCGCAATACGTGGGGGTATTTCTGGAAATCGATGTAGCGAGTATCGGTCAACTCGCTTCCGGGTAGCTGCCCAGGATGCGCAGGAAGAGGCAGAACTCGCGCATCTCCTCGATGGCGGCGCTGATGGCCGGATCTGAGATGTGCCCTTGAAAATCAACATAGAAGAGGTATTGCCAGGGCATCTCTTTGGTGGGACGCGACTCGATGAGCGTCATGTTGATGCCATGACGCTCGAGAGTCGCCAACGCGTGATTAAGGGTACCCACCTGGTGTTTGACGGAGAAGACCAGTGAGGTTTTGTCCCGCGCGCTGGGCTGTGACATGGCCGGGCCGACGATGCAGAAACGTGTGCGGTTATAGGGGGAATCCTCAATACGGTCAGCCAACAAGTGTAAATCGTAGCGCTCAGCGGCCAGCCCGACGCAAATAGCCGCGGCTTCCGGATGCCCGGCCACCTGTTCCGCCGCGCGGGCGGTGCTGGAGGTGGCCTGCATCTGGGCGCGCGGGAGATTGCGATGGATCCAATTGCGACATTGCGCCAGCGGTTGCGGGTGGGAATAGATCGTCGTCACCTCTTCCAGTGTACCGCTTCCCCAAAGTGCCTGTTGGATGGGCACATTCATCTCGTCGGCGATATTCAGCGTTGAGCGATACAGGGCGTCCAGCGTCTCGCGCACCACGCCTTCAGTCGAATTCTCAATCGGGACTACCCCGTAATGTACCTTGCCGTGTTCCACCATGTCGATCACTTCGCTGATGGTGTCCGCGGCGACTAGTCGCCCGGTCGCGCCGAAACGCAACAGGGCGGCATGGTGGCTGAAAGTATATTCCGGTCCGAGATAGGCCACGGACACCGGTTGCTCCAGATTGCGGCTGGCGGCAATGACCTGTTGAAAAATGCCGCGAATGGCGGCGGCGGGCAGTGGTCCCTTATTCACCGCTTCCACGTGATTGAGCACGGCCCGTTCGCGCGCGGGCACGAACGTAATGCTGTCGCTGGCATCCTTCAACGCCCCGATACGCTGCGCGAGTTCCGCGCGCCGTCCGAGCAGAGACACCAAATCTTCATCCACACGATCGATCGCCGCGCGCAATTCGCCAAGCGCAGCGGGTAAGGGATCGGCTTGTTTATCTTTCGCCACTATGTGCTCCTCGTACCGTAATGGTCGCATATTTTTCGAGTGGTGGCAAGTTCGCGACGGAGCAGAATGCCCGGTGCGACGCGCGATATTCGCTGAAAAATCCAACACCAGAATATCGACGCGGTGTTGCCACCTCCTCCGGGTCATTTGCCAAGCGGCATAAAACCTGATACGATGAGCGTTCGAGAAAATGGCGAGGATGGCGCGCGGCATGTCTCGCGACGCGGTTCTCCCACACCAGCTCATATTGAGGTTGCTTATTCATGTCCGACACCTCACGTCCCGGCATGCCGCCCGGGTTGTGGCAGAAATGTCCAAAATGCCGCGCTTTGCTCTACGGAAAAGAGCTGGAGCGCAACTTACGCATTTGCGGACAATGCCAGCACCATTTTCAGCTCAGCGCCAGCGAACGCATTGCTATGTTGGTAGATGAGGGACAGTTCACCGAACTGGATGCCAACCTGCTACCCGGTAATCCGCTGGACTTCCCCGGCTATGCGGACAAACTTGAGCGCGGGAGGCTGAAGTCAGGGATCAATGAGGGGTTTGTCTACGGCGATGCGGCGATTGCCGGAGTGCCCACCGTGCTGGGCGTGGCTGATTTCTCCTTCATGGGCGGCAGCATGGGCTCGGTCGTGGGGGAAAAAGTGACCCGCGCGCTGGAGCGCGGCGCCGACCTCAACCGACCAGTCGTGCTGGTCTGCACTTCGGGCGGGGCGCGCATGCACGAAGGGATCGTCTCGCTGATGCAGATGGCCAAAACCGCGGCAGCGTGCGAGCGCTTAAAAGCCACGGGGAACCTGTATATCGTCGTAATGACCGACCCGACCACGGCCGGGGTACTGGCGAGTTTTGCCTCGCTGGGCGACATCATCATCGCCGAACCGGGCGCGTTGATCGGCTTTGCCGGACCGCGCGTCATCGAACAGAATCTGAAGGTAAAATTGCCGCCGGGCACCCACACTGCCGAATTTCAGTTGAACCATGGGATGATCGATATGGTCGTCACGCGCCGCGAACTGCGTGCCACCCTGGCAAAACTGGTGACCTACCTGACCCCCGCCGTGTCGTGCGACGTGGCGCCGGTCGAACCCATTGCGACCAACTAATCTCACGAGGAAACCGCGACCATGTTGTCTACCAGCCGCTGGCTTCCCTTCGAAAAACCGTTGCAGGAAATCGAGGAGCAGATTAAGCACCTCGAGGAGTATGCCGCATCTCACGGCATTGACCGTTCTGAGAAGATTACGGAACTCCGCACCATGCACGCCCGATTAAGCCAACAAATCTTCACCAACCTCTCCGCATGGGATAAAACGATGATGGCGCGGCATCCCAACCGCCCCTACACGTTGGATTACATCAAACTGCTTTTCGACGATTTCATCGAACTGCATGGGGATCGGCGCTTCGGGGATGACCCGGCGATTATTGCCGGCGTGGCACGCCTGGATGGGGAAACGGTCATGATCATTGGCCACCAAAAGGGCCGTGATGTGAAAGAACGACAATTTCGCAACTTTGGCAGCGCGCGTCCGGAAGGCTACCGCAAAGCGATGCGCGTGATGGAACTGGCGGAACGCCGGCGTATCCCCGTCATCTCCTTGGTGGATACCCCGGCCGCCGAGGCCCGGTTGGAAGCAGAAGAGCGTGGCATTTCGGAAGCCATCGCCTCCTGCATGGGATTGATGTCGCGATTGCGCACGCCAATTCTGGTAACGGTTATTGGTGAAGGCGGTAGTGGGGGGGCCATCGGCATCGCGGTGGGCGACCATGTCGCCATGTTGGAGCACTCCATCTACTCCGTCATCCCGCCGGAAGGTTGCGCCGCCATTCTGGATACCTTCGGACGCGACGGTACGCGCGGGCATGAAGCAGCGCAAGCGCTGAAACTCACCGCGGGCGACAATCTGCGCTTGGGCATCATCGACGAGGTGATCCCGGAGCCGTTGGGCGGCGCACACCGCAATCCGGTAGAAACCGCGGCGTTAATCAAACAGAGCATCCAGCGTGTCCTGCCCGGTTTGCGCCAACTCTCCGATAGTGAGCTGACAGCCCGTCGCTATGCGCGCTTCCGCAAGCTTGGTCAGTTTAGCACATAATATCAGCGGCGAATGCCCTTCCTACAGCGCGGGAAAAGTACGCCGGTCGCCGCGAAAACGATGGCACGCGGCCCGGAACGGAATAACTCTGCACCTGCCGCGATACTCATTTACAGGAGCATCCACCGCCATGGCCACTGCCACGCCACTCCACATCGTGTCTGTCAGCCTGGGATCGTCCTCACGGGATAAAACCGTCACCGCCGAATTCCTGGGACGCACCGTGACTATCGAGCGTCGCGGCACGGATGGCGACATGGCGCGTGCTATCGCCCTTATTGGAGAGTTGGACGGCACGATCGACGCTATCGGCCTGGGTGGCATCGATCTGTATCTCATCGCCGCGGGACGCAAATACGTCATCCAGGATGCGCTCAAAATGGCGCGCGCTGCGCACAAAACGCCGGTGGTTGACGGTTCAGGACTCAAGCACACGCTAGAGCGTCGGACAGTGCAACTGCTGCAGGAACAGGGGATTGTCGATTTTCGCGGCAAACGTGTGCTGCTCACCTCGGGCGTTGATCGTTTTGGCATGGCCGAGACCTTGCCGACGCTGGGTGCGATCACCTACTTCGGCGATCTGATCTTCGCACTGGGCATCCCGATCCCCGTCAAAACCCTCGGCGGGTTGAAAACCCTCGCCACGCTGCTCTTACCTATCATCTGTCGACTGCCTTTTGAAATGATCTACCCGATCGGGGAAAAACAGGAACAGATGGTCTCGAAATACGGGAAGTATTTTGAGTGGGCGGAAATCATCGCCGGCGACTGGCATTTCCTCCGCCGCTACATGCCGGACCGGCTGGACGGCAAAATTATCCTTACCAATACCACCACAGAACAGGATGTCGCGCTGCTCCGCCAGCGCGGCGCCACGATGCTCATCAGTTCAACCCCGGAATTCGATGGGCGCAGCTTTGGCACCAATGTCATGGAAGGCGTAATTATCGCCCTACTCGGTAAACGCCCGGAGGAAATGACCGCGGACGACTACCTGAATTGCCTGGAACGATTAGGGTGGGCGCCACGTGTTCTACGATTATAGCCCCCGGAATTTTCCCCTTTTATCTACTATCTACCTCAAACAGATGAGCTATCATTGCGGGGTGATTCATCCTGATACTACTCCGGCATAGGTAATGTTGTATATATTCGCTGAATCTGCTATACTAAGGCATGGAAAAGATTGACGCCCGTTCGCTGCCACCTGTCGCGCAAGAAGCTCTGCGGAAACGCGCGGTCTACGCTGTGGTGAGCGGGCAGAAACAGAACGCGGTGGCGGCGACGTTGGGCGTGAGTCCGTATATCGTGTCGCAATGGATGAAGGCATACCGCCAGGAGGGGGAAACGGCGTTGAACGCCCGGAAGAAAGGCCCCGCGAAAGGCACCGGAGCCCGGTTGACCGCCGCCCAGGCCGCCACCATCCGCCAGCTGATCGTGGACAAGTGCCCCGATCAGCTCAAATTGCCGTTCTTTTTGTGGACGCGCGAGGCGGTGCAGGAGTTGATCTTCCGTAAATTCCTGATTCGCGTGGCGATCCGCACGGTGGGCAACTACCTGCGGGATTGGGGCTTCACGGTGCAGAAGCCCGTGCGCCGGGCCTATGAACAGAATGCCGCGGCGGTGCAGCGCTGGCTGGCGGAGGAGTACCCCGCGCTGGTGAAACGCGCAAAAGCCGACAAGGCGCTGATCTACTGGGGCGATGAGATGGGCTTGCGCTCGGATGACCAGGTCGGGCGCAGCTATGGCCTGCGCGGGCAGACTCCGGTGATTCCGGGCACCGGCCAGCGCTTCGGGTGCAATATGATTTCGGCGGTCACCAATCAAGGCCATTTGTGCTTCCAGGTATTCGACGGCTCCTTCAACGTGAAGGTCTTTCTCAAATTCGTTCGCCGCCTGGTCCAGCAGGCCCAGCGGAAGGTGGTGCTGATTGTCGATGGGCATCCCGTGCATCGGGCGAAACTGGTGCAGGCCTGGCGCGTGAAACACGCCGCCGCGATCGAGATCGTGTATCTGCCCGGCTACAGCCCGGAATTGAATCCCGATGAGATGCTCAACCAGGATGTGAAGCGCGCCGCCTTGCGGCAGCGTCGCCCCAAGCAGGTCGATGACCTGAAGGCCGACGTGCGGGCGTATCTGCACAGCACCCAGAAACGCCCGGATGTCGTCCGCAGCTTCTTCGAGGAACGGCATGTGCGCTATGCCAAAGCCGAACCCGAAGCAGCCTGATAAAACTTTACCTATGCCGGGGTAGTAACACAGAAAAAGGCTTCGCCGTGAACTACCTGCCGGCGAAGCCTTTGTTCTTTCACACCGTCATCTACCGCAACCGGCGTTACATTTCTCCCGGCTTTTCATCACCTTCACGAATTTCGACGCGACGAATTTTTCCACTGATCGTTTTGGGCAGTTCCGTGACAAATTCGATGATGCGCGGGTATTTATATGGTGCGGTGGCGTGTTTCACATAGTCCTGCAATTCGACTACCAGCGCATCGCCGGCGGTGTAGCCTTTGGCAAGAACGACCGTCGCTTTGATCACCTGCCCGCGGTCAGGGTCCGGTACGCCAGTGACGGCGCACTCCAGTACTGCCGGATGCTCGATGAGTGCGCTTTCCACTTCAAAAGGCCCAACACGGTAACCGGACGTTTTGATAAGGTCGTCGGCACGGCCGACGAACCAGTAGTAGCCATCTTCATCGCGCCACGCCATGTCGCCGGTATAGTACAGGTCATCGTGCCAGGTTTTGGCGGTTAATTCCGGATCGCGATAGTAACCGTCAAAAAGACCCACGGGTTGGCCGTCGTGCAAACGCAGGATAATCTGCCCCTCTTCGCCGACTTCGCATGACTCGCCTTTGTCGTTCAACAAATCAATATTGTAACCGGGTGATGGTTGTCCCATGGAGCCGGGGCGCGGTTCGATCCACGGATAAGTGGCAATGCACACGGTCATTTCCGTCTGCCCAAACCCCTCCATCAATTTCAAACCGGTGGCCTTATAAAAGGCATTGTAAACTTCAGGATTTAACGGCTCGCCGGCCACCACGCAATAGCGTAGTGCGGAGAGATCATACTGCGTGAGATCTTCTTTAATGAGGAACCTGTAGATGGTCGGTGGCGCACAAAAAGTGGTGACGCGGTTTTTCGCAATGACGGAAAGCAGCTCTGCCGGATTAAAGCGATCATAATCATAGACAAAGACCGCGGTGCGACTGAGCCATTGCCCGTAGATCTTGCCCCAAGCCGCTTTGGCCCAGCCGGTATCGGCTACGGTAAGATGCAGACCACCCTCCGTCACATTTTGCCAGTACTTCGCGGTAAGGATGTGACCCAGTGGATAACTGAAGTTATGCTGCACCATTTTGGGCATCCCGGTCGTACCCGATGTGAAGTAGAGCAGCATGATATCGGAATTCTTCACCGCCGCTGTGCCAAGGGGCCGTACAAAGGTCGCGGACGCCGCGATTAACCCGTCGGCCAGCGACAGCCAGCCGTCGCGCGCGCCATCGGCGACGATTCTGAGTTGCAGGGTCGACGACTCGGGTGCTGCCGCATCGATTTCCGTGAGTAAACCATCGTCATGCACGGCGACGATGGCTTTGATGCTGGCGGCATTATTACGATAGACCAGGTCCTTCTTTTTCAGCAGATGAGTAGCCGGAATGGCAATGGCCCCCAGCTTGTGCAGCGCAACGAGACAGAACCAGAAGATGTACCGGCGCTTCAGAATGAGCATCACCGGATCACCTTTGCCGATACCCAGCGCACGGAAGTAATTCGCCGCCTTGTCGCTGTACAACTTCATTTCAGCATAGGTAAAGGTGGCGGCATTCCCACGGTCGTCGCACCATACCAGCGCGGGTTGGTCGGGACATTCCCGCGCCAGACGATCGACGACATCGTAGCCGAAATTGAAATCTTCCGGCACATTGATGCGGAAATGCTCCCGAAAATCGTCGTATGAGGTAAAAGTTGATTGAGAGAGGTAATCTTCAAGCATGCCTGTCGTTCCTCAACGCCTATCCTGCATTATTCATAACATTTCGAATAATGCCACTGTTTGCCCGGCAGTCAATTCGTTCATGAATAATCCGGGCTATAAGATAATCGCCAAAAACTGCGCGGGGGTGTTGCCGGCCGCTTTCATACCATGCGGAACCCCGGAATCAAAATAGATGGCGTCGCCTTCCTGCAGTTGCACTTCATGAGTGCCGATGGTTAGTTTCACCGTCCCGGACAGGACGTAATTAAACTCCTGTCCCGGGTGTCGGTTGAGCGACACGGGGACATCATCGGCCTCGGGTTGTACGGTGACCAGGAACGGTTCCGCCTTCTTATCTACGAAATTCGCCGCTAAACTCTGGTGCGAGTATTCTTTCCGCCGGTCAATTTTAATGCCGTGTCCATTACGCACAATGGTGTAGACACGCAACCGCGGCTCCTCACCCATAAGCAGCGATCCCAACTCGACGTGACAGCATTTCGCGATATTATAGAGTACGCTCACCGGTATATCGATGGCCCCGCGTTCATATTGGTCCAACACGGCAACTGGAATTTGTAGTTGTGCGGCCAGCGTTTCCGCCGGCAAATCAAGAATATCCCGCAGTCCCCGAATGCGCTCACCGATTTGTTGTAATTCATTCATCGTTGGTATCCCTCCCTCCGCAGTGTTCCTGTCAGAGTGGATATTTGCTCCTGTAGTTCGACCGAAAGTTTGGGAATCCTTTCACACCTACCGTTATTGTTCCGGAGGCGGCGTGCTGTGTTGCTCCCATCCATACGCCTTTCGTACCCAATTCCAATTCAACTGGACATGAACGACGACCAGCGCAACCAATAATCCGCCGCCACCGAGATGGAGGATACGATAGATTTTATCGGGGATGCGATCGACATTCAACCCGATACCGAGTTGCCAGAGCACCAGGAATGCCTGGATCGGAATGGTGATGCGCAGCCATTTTTCTCTGGTCATACATGCCTTGCTTTCAGTGATCCCGATGCTACTGTCACAGCGCAGGCTATCCGAAACCACTGTGCCAGATCAGCAAGCTGGTAATGCGCGTTCAGTCCACTGGGGTTAGGCAGCACCCAGAGGTCGGTGTTGGGATAGGGGGAATCCTGACGACCGATTTTTGCACGCGGTTGCGCGAAGGCGATCCGATAGGCACTGATACCCAGGATGGCCAGCACGCGTGGTGCAAAGTGGCGCACCTTCGCGTCCAGCACCATCTGCCCCGTGCGGAGTTCCTCTCGCGTCAGGTCAGCCGCAACAGTGGTGGTGCGCGCCACGATATTGGTGAGACCAAACCCCCAGGTAAGCAATTCGTGATCCTCCTCCGGAGTGAGCAGGCGCGGCGTAAGTCCGGCGAGATAGAGCGTCGACCAGAAACGATTGCCCGGTCGACCGAAATGACGCCCCACTGCGGTGGAATAAACCCCCGGGTTGATGCCGCAGAACAGGACACGCAATCCCGGCGCGATGACATCGGGCAACGTGTTGTCCCGGGCGTCCACCAGCTCCGCGGGGGTCGGTTTCCACTGCGACATGCGTTACCTACTTCACCGGCGCATGAAACAGCGCCGCGGGGGGCAACGGCTGCAACGGTTGATGCAGTGCGCCAAAAGCGACTGACAACGCCTGGCCACCGCCTCCTTGGCTGAAGGCAATCGTGATGGCATGTTTACCCGGCGCCAACGCCACGCGGCCTTCAAGCGTGCGCGGGGCATGCATGCCGTCGTTATCCACCACCAGTGTTCCATCCACCCAAAGCTTACTTCCATCGTCCGAATTCGTTGTGAACGTGTAGATGCCGGTCGCGGGAATCTCCAGGTAACCGGTGAAGAGCAGACCATAATTCTGTGTCCGGTCGGTCACGGAAAGATCGACCACTGTCGTTGACCCATGTTCGGCCGGCGTCAGGGTTGAAAAATCAGGCAGCGCTGGCCAGTTGCCTTCAAAGGTCTGATAGGTCAGACCCGGCTCTACAACTCCAGGGGTGACAGCGGGCAGCGGTGTCAATTTTGTTAGTTTGCGAACGATGACCGCACTTACCGGTTCTTTTTTCCGGAACGCACACACCTTCACGGTCGTGGTGTCCTTAATGAGTAGCGGTTTTTTGTAGGCGCGGGATTTCGGTTGTGGATCGCTGCCATCCAACGTGTAGCGAAAGGTGATGCCTTTCATATCCTGTTGGGGACGGAAGCCAATCGTGCACGTGGTGGCAGTATCAAGAAAATCCTCCCCGGTGAGCGACGGAATCGGTCCAGCGTGGTTGAGCGCGGCGACCAGACTCTTTGCGGCTTCCTCCGCGACCAGGCGATTTCCCAATACCGAGAGGTGTACGCTATCGCTGGTGAGGATGCCACTCGTCTTTCCATCCGTATTATTCGTCTTCAGGTACGAGGTAAAGGCCAGGCGCAAGTCGCAGAGTTCAAGGTGCATCTCTTTCGCGATGGTACGACTGGTGTCGGAAAAAACATCCAATGCGTGATCGAGCGGGTTGCTGCCGTCGCCTTTTTCACCAATAACGCTGGGTGTGGCCAGCACCACGATGATGCCGCGCTGCTGCAAGGTCGTAATGATCTCGCGCAAGCCCTTCTCGAAGATATCCTTTGGCGCACCCAGATCGCCGTTGTGATGCCAGACATCGTTGATGCCGATGTAAATAAAGACGATCGAGGGGTTCTTCGCGAGCACATCTCCTTGCAATCGACTCTGCAGGTCCGGTACTTTATTGCCGGAAATACCGGCGTTAATCACGGTGACCGCCGGGTGCGCGGCCTGAGTAAAGGCCGCGCGCATCAGCCCCACATAACCCTCCGGTCCGTCGCCGAACTGGGTAATGGAATCACCGAGAAAGACCAACTGGTCGCCATCGATGAAGGGTGTTTGCGCATTCGTCAACACAGTCAAGTCCGGTCCCGCCGTTTGTGCCACAGCCGCTATGCCGCAAAACGCCAGCAACAGACAGGAAAGGAAGAAAAATCTGTTCTGCATCATCATCACCTCATTTCTCTATTTCTAAAGTCGATAGGTGTTTACCTGCCGACGATCCCGTACCCTTTCGTCGGGCAAAGATGATACAATGACCATCGAGGTAGGACGATGATGCGATTCGCTTGGTACGGCGCGGTGATCTTATCCATGATCGTGGGCGGTGTGCCGGGATGGGCCGGCGAGGTGAACTTTCGCCTGATCGACGCCTTGCGCCAGACGCCGGTAGAGTATCTGCAGAAAAATCAAGAGTTGCCTGCCGGGATGTTGTTTTCGCGCTTTCCCACCGCGACGTTCGTGGATGGCAAAGCGGTGAATTATGCCGCGTATGGCGGGGAAGATAAGGACAACCTGCTGGGCGGCGGCGACGCCGGCAACGACATGGATCGCGACCTGGTACCCGAGCCGCAAGTCGAAAGTGATCGCAAGTCGGAGGTGGTGGGGAACATCGGTGTTAAAGCGCTGGTGAAGACTGAGGTGGCAGTGGGCGCCCATACCTTTGTACCCGGCGGACTACGCTTTTCGACTACGGAGAAGGACGGCATCGCCACGACTGACCCCTCGTTGCTGAAGAAGACGCGGGTCACCTGCTATGTGCTCTGCTATCCGGTCGACATCAATCTACTCCAGGAAAACGGCGGTCCGGGGAATATCGACGTCTCTGTCGCCAGCGACAATCAGGTGATCTACGAGGAAACGCTGGCATCGGCGCGCCCGGCGGCTTTACGCCTGTATCTTCCACTCTCGACCACGGGATATACCTTCACGCTGGATAAATTCGGGCATCTGAAACTATCGGTGACCAAAGATGGCGTGCATCTCCTGGAGGCTCCCGCCGGTCTGAACGCGGTGGCTTCCGGATTTGCGATCACTGTTCGCCGCGGGATACCGCCCCTTCTGGCGCCGCCCCCCCTCGAAGGAACAGCTGACAGCGAGCTGTACCTGTTCACGGATCGCAACCGCGAGGTGTATGTCGAAGGCGAGCACGCGCAATTTTCGTTGCGTGCCTGGGGACAAGCCGCGAAAACCGGCGTGGTGGAGATGTGGTTGGACAGTCGCGGGGTAATACTGCCGTTGGGTCCGGTTGTACTGAAGCCGGCTGGCGACGGGGCCTTCGCGGAAGCGGACCTGGATACCGCATTGCTGGCGCCCGGAAGCTATACGGTGCATGCGAAGACGGGCACCCTGCATGCCAACCCAATCTCCCTGACGCTTGCCCCATTACTGCCGGCCACCAACATGAAGATCTTCTCCCACCTCAAATGGGGTGATTCGACGGACGATCCCGCCAAACTCAACCGCCTGGCCGACCAGGGATTCAACTGGCTGAGCAATAGCCTGAACGGGGAAGATCGCAGCAATGCCATGGAGCCGAATGCCATCCTCTTCGACGCCTGGAATGGCGTGCCGGTTAACGCCCAGCGCACGGATTTGCCCGGTCCGCACTTCCCTACCGAACTGTTGGAAGGGCGTACGCCGACTTCGCATGCCATGGAGACGATGCTTGCACGCGGGGTACAACTCCTCAATATCAACCACGGTCTCATTCTCTATTTTAACGTCGGCGACAACTGGCGCGAACAAGCGGATGACCGGTACCAAACCGACCGTCATATTGGTATGCTGCTGCGCCGGTACCCGAACTTCGCTGGTCTGACCTTCTGTACGGGTGATGGCCCGACTCCCGCGACTATGGGTTCGGTGTTTGCCTCTGCCGGCGTGGCCAGCTTCGACATGCTCCATGAAGAACGGATGAAAAAACTGCGCGACGCCTTTGAAGTGAAGTACGGCAAGTTGGAAGTCGACCTGCATAATCTCGAGAAGGTCAACCAGTTGACCGAGAAGGATCGCGAAGCGCAGGAGGCGCACGGTCTGGCCTGGGGGTACAAGGTCGGCGAGGATATCCGGCTGACCGTAACCAGCGACGATGAAAAAGCCTTCCTGTGGGGCCAGTGGATCAACGACTTGTATCCGGACAACTTCCGCACCTTGCGTGCCGACCTGACACCCATGGTCCGCGATCCGATCGTGACATGCGGCGCGAGTTGGGGCATCGGCGCGGGGGGCGGCATGTATCCCGGTACGTTCTACCGTGCGCTTGATTTCTCCCTGAATGATATGCACGGCGACTATGGCGTGTGCAATTTCAATGAGATCACCGGCAGCGACATCCTATCCATGGGGATGGAAGACGCCGGCGCGCGTCCATGGGTCGCCCTGGACATGATTCATGAGCGGGAGCCGGCGAACGGCTTCAAGTTGTGGTTGCAGGCACTCTCCCGCAACCCCTCCGGTGTTGGTGTCCTCAATGTCAGTCAGGGGCAATGGATCTGCGGGTGGGCCCAGAATAAAAAACAAAGCGAAGAATTAGTCCACCTCACCGATCTGACCCAACGCTTCGGCGATCTGTACGCCGGCCTGGAGCGGGTGGATGAAATCGGCGTGGTTTCCTCATTTCGCCAGGAAATTCTGGGGGGACAGCCTTTTCGCGCGCTATGGGCGGCACATTTCATCACGCAGAAAGCGGGCTACCAGGCCAATATTCTTTCCGATGCCTATTGCGCCAAACACCAGGATGAGTTGCGCGCGCGGTTTCGTGCGCTGTTCCTCTTCCGCATGACCAAACCGCTCTCGCCCGGTGTACGTCTCGCGCTGGACAATTACCGCAAAGCAGGCGGTATCCTCCTTATCGACAAAAGCACGACCGTAGAGATTCCCGGCGCCGTTAGGCTGCCTTTTAGCGTACCGGATGATCATGGCCCGAGTAACTCCAATGACCATCTGGAATTTGAGGAGTATTTCCTCCCCTTCATCAACCAGTTCCGCGCGACGGTGGGTCCGCTTTTCACTCCGCACTTTAGCTTTAGCTCACAACGCAAACCGCTGCACCATGCGATCAACTGGATGAGCATTCGCAGCCGCAGCGGGGACCTGGAATACTGGACGATCGTCAACGACGGCAAGCCAAACATCAAAGACGGCACGTTTGCCCAGTTCCTCTATGAAGGCGACTCCGCCGCGGTAACTGCAGCCAGCTCCGGTGTGCTCTATGATGCACTGCGCCGTGCGCCGGTGGCGACGCAGACACCCCCCAACATGTTGGCCTTCACCTGCGACGGACTGCACTACCCCGGTACGATCTACCTGCTCGCACCCGCGTCCTATCGTCCTGCTGGAAGTGGCCGCCTCCCCCACTGTCGCGCAGGGGCAAGCGGTAAAACTGCGCGCGCGGGCGCTGGATGCGGCTAAACAAGCCTTTACCGGCCTGCTGCCGGTGGAATTCACCATAACGGACCCGACGGGCGCCATTCGTTATCATTTATTCCGCACGACGAATCGCGAATTGCTGTTAAAGATCGCCGCGAATGACCCGCCAGGAACCTGGACGTGGCAGGCCGCGGAGCAGGCCACCGGTTTGCAGGCCACCGGCACCTTCAGCGTGAACGCGGGCGCCGGCAAAGCACATCTGACGCCGCTGGAAGAGACGATTTTTGACCCCGACGCTATCTACCGCCTGCTGCACCACGAAGTGACGGTGGCGTTAACCAGCGAAGAAGTTGCCCTGCGCCCGCAGGCCCTGGCGCTGGTGGAAGGCCTGAAAGCACGAGGAGTGAATGCCGTGCTGCACGACATCCCTCCGTCAGAAACGCGTTACTACCCCATGCAATGGGCCTACAAGACCGTGGAAGACCGCGAAGTGTTCGACGGCGTTCAACACGGGGATCTACTCGGGTACCACGTACAAGGAAAAAACCACCTGGGAGACTTCCGCACGGACAACTTTGGCAACTTCGCGTATTACAAGCACTACACCGGCTCGACGTCCTACATGTATTCTCGCGACGTGATTTTGCTCGGACGCCAGGATGTGACGCCTGGACCATTGCTGCAAACGATTCTGCGCGGGCGCATGCTGTTGCGCAACCCCTCGCCCTCCTTCCCGGCCAGCGGACAGGGGATGGTTGCCTATGCCTGGGGAGCCTTCCAGGCCCACCACGACGCGATCGTGGTTTATGGCAACGGGCGAGAGGGATTGGATCGGGCGATTGCATCGGTGCTGACGCTGGCGGGGCGCAAGGAGGTGCCGGCGCCGGCATTTATCCCGGCTATGCCGCGCCGCGCCATGGAAGACGGACTGGCCTATCGTGAGTTGGGCATCGCCGCGGTCGAAAGTGCACAGGCTACCGTGACCAGCGACGTTCGAGTAAAGATTTCCCTCTTGCCACCCACGTATCCCTCAACGATCGTTGAGGCGACAACCGATTCCCAGGGACGCGTAATCGTCCTGCGCCAGGATCTCGTTGAAGGTGTGCAAGGTGTCGTGACGCACGGCGTAGTCGCGCAACCGGGAAAAGACGACGCGCGTCTCTATACGCTGCCGAACTCGCTGACTCCAGCCTCCGCGGAGGCGTTGGCCTGGCATGTGGGACCGGGGCAAGAACAACGCTGGCCTGCCACGACCGGCGTCAGTGTAGGCGACCAATACATCGCACCCGGTGCGTTCGGGGTAGGCCGGTATCGGCTGGATGGCACGCCGGTGTGGCACTACGACCCCTATCCCCTGACGCATAGCTACAACGAAACCAAGTATCCCCGCCGGGTACGCAATGTCGCGGTGTCGGCGGACGGAACGACGGCGTTAGCCGCCTTCTACAGCAAAACGCCTACTCAGGAGATTCCGTTTCGGCATAACCGTTGCGACGTCGCGCTGCTCGATGCGATTACCGGCAAATTGCTGGCCACCGTCCCGAACTACCACGGCGACTGGCTGTTGCCGGCGCACGACGGCTCGCGCTTCGCGATCATTGATCTCTTCCACGATTATCCCTGGGAACACAATCACCGGGAATTCCCCAATCCGCATGACACCACCGGGTTGGGGGTCTTCGATCGAACCGGCAAAGAGCTGCATTTCTTCCCGCTGCCGCGCGAAGTAGACAATGTCGCGGTGGATGCACAGATTTCGCTGGCAGTTGTCACCTTCTCCGATGCCGGACGGCACGTCGCGCTCCTTGATTTGACCACCGGCGCCGCGCAAGACTATCGCTATCCGCGTGTCGATGTCGGGGTGGCCGTGGCGCCGGATGGCCGATTTGCGGTCATCACCTTCAGCGACGGGGCCGTCCATTGCCTTGATCGCGCCGGAGTGTTGCTCTGGAAAACGAACTTGCCGATTGCCGGCAAGCCGGTAATTCTGGCCAAAGATGATCGTATTCTTGTCGCAGGACCGGATGATGCGCTCTACCAACTCGATGCGCAGGGGAAATTGGCCGGCACACAGTCATTAGCCGCTGCACGTATCGCTCCCTTGACGGCAACGCCCGACCCGCTGCCGGCCACACTGGACGCCCCAGCGCCGATTGGTTGGTGGGACGCTCCTCCCGATGGTGTAAAAGTCACCCCACTCGCTAACGTGGCGTGTCCGTTGCCCGCGACATTGACCGGCACGCAAACGATCACTGTCACCTTACCGCCACTGAAACCGTTGCAAACGGTGCTGCTGGCCTTCACCTATCGGTTGCATTCCCTCGCGGATCGCCTGGACATCACCGTCAAAAACGGCGAGTTGAGCGTTGTGTATCCCTTTTTGGCCCACGCGGAGGCCTGGCCGGCAGCGATTCCTTTACGTTTCCCCGACGGCGGCGTCACGACGTTGACTTTCACCTGTCGCGACAAAGCGACGCTCGCCGGCGTAAAATTGCTGCTGACGGACGCCGGCGTCTGGCATAACGCCGCAGCGACGCGTGAAGATATGCCGCCGAAAAATGCCCCGTTGCCGCGTCTGATGGTGTACAACGTCTTCGGTCTTCTCGGTGACCCGCGTGTGGAACAACTCTGTTCGGGCTTGAAAACGACGGAAATTTACCGCTGCTTCGACGGCGATGTATATAATGGCACGAAGCTCTATGACACGAAATTCCCGCTCAATACTTCCTGGGATGGCGGAGCGGAGCCCGACTTGCGTTCCGCGCGTATTCTCCTGGAATTCCGTGAGCCGCGCACGATCCTGGGCCTTGGGCTGTGGGCTCAGCCCGGGGATTTGCCGGTAGAGTCCTGGACACTGGAGTGCTGCGACAGTTACACCGAAGAAAAGCAGATGACCCACGAACTGAAAGGCAATTGGAAGTTGGTCACCGCCGGACGCGGCAATACACAAGTCTATGCTCTACAAGGTTTCAAGCCAACCAGGGCACGTATCTGGCGCCTGACGTTGGTGCGTACCCCCGCTCAAGCACAATATCTGGCCGAGTGTGAACTCTTTGAGAACGCACTGGACAATGTCGGCGACGGGGGGGACGATACAGCGGATACAGGAGATTTGGGACTGGCTAAGTAGAACGTGTCCCAAAGTCCACGCATTCGCCTCGCGGTGCCTTTTTCCGTCAGGCGTTGTCGAGAATTCCACGTTTATCTCCCTTCGATAAAGTGTGGAATTCTCTTCGAGCCTGACGACAAAATCCACTCGCGATCCAAATACGTGGACTTTGGGACACGCT
>Ga0073936_10000257_pt1 | contig 78957 bp, 66 predicted proteins | sample AliMusrvi5mmetaG_FD_87041 | JGI IMG/M metagenome (GOLD analysis project Ga0073936, IMG submission 87041) | Freshwater lake bacterial and archeal communities from Alinen Mustajarvi, Finland, to study Microbial Dark Matter (Phase II) - Alinen... | ecosystem: Environmental > Aquatic > Freshwater >... | reverse complement strand
GTGTTGATCATCGCGACCGGACGCTTCGACCTTTCGAAGTTCCGCAAGCTGGCGATCAAGGAAAAAGCGACGATCAAACCTTACAAGACCGCGGAGTTCATTTATCCTCCAGGCTACAAGGTTGCGGACACGCTGGTGGCCTTGGTGGATGCACAAACCATCCTCATCGGCGAGAGGCCCGTGGTGATGGCCGCAATCGATAAGGCACGCGCGATTTCCGGTCCACTTTCGGCCTTCAATAAACTGTTCGCGCGGGCGACAGCTGCATCAACGGACCACGATCTTTGGATGATCTCCAGCGTGAGCCCTTCCGAGCTGTATTCGGCGAATGGACCCGCAACGCCACAGATGCCGTTCCTCAATGACATCACGGGTGCGGATCTGGGCATGGACTTTCATGACGGACTTGGACTCTCTTTCCGGATGGCGACCAAATCGGACGAGAGCGCGCAAGGCATGGCCGGCATGATGAAGATGATGATGAACATGGCCGCGACCCAGGCCTCCACAGGAAATGACCAGGGCAATCAGCAGATGCAGGATTTTCTGAAGACGCTAGATATTCGCGCTGAGGCCTCCGATGTGAAGATCTCAATGAAGATCGACCAGGCACAGTTGCAACAGGGGATCCAGCAAGCGATCGCAACGGCGATGAAGCCCAAGAAAGCACCGGTCGATCTCGGCGGTTTCAAACCGGCAGCGGGCCTGGCTTCCTCCAACACAATCCGTCAGGTGGTGCCTGTGGATATCGCGGCGATGACCAGGCCCGCGGAGCCGCAGAAGGCCGCCGAACCGCCTGCTCCACCGAAAAAACAGTTCATCCGCATTGAGGGTCTGGATGAGGGAACCAGAGAGATTCCCTACCCCCAAACGAACAAAGATTAGAGTAAATCGAAAAAGATTGACTTTCGTTTTTTCTTCGCCTAAGATGGAGCTACAACACCATGGCTCTTACTAAAAGGCAGAAAGATGTATTGGATTTCCTGGCTGAATTTGTAAGGGAGAACGGGTACTCTCCCAGTTACGAAGAGCTCGCCGATAAGCTGGGGCTGTCGTCGCTGGCTACCGTCCACAAACATATCTCATCGCTCGAAGCCAAGGGCTATCTCCGGCGCGGTTTCAATCAGAGCCGCTCGCTGGAAGTATCGCCGGAGTACATTGAGCAGAGCCGCCAGAACAGCCGCGATCCACATTCGGTGCCGCTGGCTGGCCGCATTGCCGCGGGTAACCTGCTCGAGCAGGTCGAGCAATCCGATGCGTCATTGAGCTTCTCCGATTTTATCGGCAACAAGAATACTTACGCGCTCGAAGTCACAGGCGATTCCATGATCGAAGACCACATCTGCGATGGCGACTACGTCTTGATGGAACAGGTGAAGGAAGCGAGCAACGGTCAGATCGTTGTGGCAGTGGTCAAGGGACAGGCAACCACGCTGAAGCGCTTCTACAAAGAAGCAAACGGCATGGCCAGGCTTCAACCGGCGAACGCTAGCATGGAACCCATCATCGTTCACCAGGAAGAGCTGGCGATTCGGGGCCGATTGTTGGCCGTCATGCGCAAGTACCGCTAGCGCCTTTCGAATTCAAGAAAGTACTGATAGGTAAGAAACGTGTACGCGGCTTTCTTCTTGAAGCCAGCTGCGGCAAGTTCCGCAATCACCTGCTCCTCGCTTAGCTTCATCTCAACCGGTGGCCCGATCGGCAGCTGTTTCTTAAAGAAATCAATGTTCACGATCCGTCCGCCGGGCTTCAATGCTTTTGCCAGCTTGGCGAAGTAGGCGGGCCGGTTGTCGATGTGATGGAGCACGTCGCAGATGAAGATCAGGTCCACCGATGCGTCTGGCAGCTTCGGATCATCCGGCGCGGAGAGCACCGTCTCCATGTTTTTCGGTGCACCGTTGGCGGCGATCTTCAACAACGACGTGTCGATATCCACCGCGTAGACCTTCGCCGCATGCATCGCGAAGCGGCGTGCAAAATAACCGGTTCCCGCGCCGATATCGGCGACAACATCGGTAGATTTCAGATTCAATCCCATCACCACTTCGTGAGGTTTCTGCCAGCCGTCGCGGGCAGGATCGTTCAACACCTTGGCGTATTCATCCGCGGATTGCGGAGGATGATGCTGATGGGCGGTCTGGGCAAAGAGCGCGACAGCAAAGATGCAAAGAATCATTATTCACTCATTGCAGCGGCACGCTGCTTTCCGAACAGGAAATAGATAGCCAGGCCGATCGCCAGCCAGACAAAGAATCGGATCCAGGTTTCGAGCGGCAGGCTCATCATGAGGATCAGGCACATGAAGATCGAAAGGCCCGGCAGGAACGGAACCCAGGGAACCCTGAAACCACGCTTGCGCTCCGGCTGTGTGCGTCGAAGGACAATCACGCCGGCCGAGGCAAGAATAAACGCGAACAAAGTCCCGATGTTCGAGAGATCGGCGAAGGTGCCGATATCCCAGATGCCGGCGGGAATGCCCACCAACAAACCAGCCACCCAGGTGCTGATGTGGGGTGTCTTGTGGACCGGGTGCACCTTCGAAAAGAGGCCGGGAAGCAGTTTATCGCGCGACATCGCGAACCAGATGCGCGCCTGGCCGTACTGAAACACCAGCAGTGAGCTCAGCATGCCCATCAGAGCGCCCGCAGTCACCATCACCCTCAGATTGTCCATCCCGATCGCCTTGAGCGCGTTAGCAACCGGCGCATCGTTGTTCAGAGTCTTCCAGTTGACGATGCCGGTAAGTACCAGCGCCACCGACACATAGAGTATCGTACAGGCAATGAGGGTGGCGATAATGCCGAATGGGAGATCACGCTGAGGATTCTTGCACTCTTCGGCGGCCGTCGAAACCGAATCGAAGCCGATGTAGGTAAAAAAGACAATCGCCGCGCCAGTCAGCACCCCCGGATAACCGTTGGGCATGAACGGATGCCAGTTCTCCGGCTTGATCGAACGCGCCGCGCCAAAAACAAACACCAGAATCGCGATCACCTTGATCACCACCATGACGTTGTTGGCGCCCGCGCTCTCTTTTACGCCACGCACTAGCAGCCAAGATAGGGCCATCAGCACGAGCAAGGCGGGGACGTTAAAAATACTACCCGACGGCAAACCGTTGACGATTGCCGGTTCGGAAAAAGCCTTTGGCAGATGGATGCCAAACAGCCCGTCCAAAATATCATTGAAATAGGCGGAAAAGCCTACCGCAACAGCCATGTTCGAGACCGCGTACTCCAGAATCAGATCCCACCCGATAATCCAGGCGAAGATCTCGCCGAGCGTCGCATAGGCGTAGGTATACGCACTGCCCGCGATGGGTATCATCGAGGCCAGTTCGGCATAACAGAGCGCTGCGAAACTACAGGCGAACGCCACCAGCACGAACGAAAGCGAGATGGCCGGACCAGCGCCCGGCCGCCCGATCACACTCGTGGCATTGTGGCCGTTCATCAACAGATCGAGAATCGGCGCATGGAGAACAGAAGGGAAACTCAGCGTCAACCCGGCAGCAGCTGTGCCAGTCAACGTGAAAATACCGGAGCCGATGACGGCTCCAACACCGAGCGCAGTAAGACTCCATGGTCCCAGCGTACGCTTCAGTTTGTGACTTTCTTCTTCCGACGCGGCGATCAGAGCGTCGATGCTTTTAGTGCGGAAGAGTTGACTCACACATCTCTCCGGGTGGGCAGGTCCCGTTGTGTTCTCAAATATTCGAACGAGGCCGGGTTAAGCCGGCCTCATGCGGCTAGCGTTTGCGAGTCTGGCCCTTGGCCATCTTCTTCACTTTTTTCTTGTTGTCTCCGCGGTTCACACCGGCGGCGCGCTTCGCTTTCGGAGCTGCCTTCTTGCGCGCTGCGCGCTTGGCTACTTTGCGTTCTTCTTTATCTTCAATCGTCTTGGTGTTCATCAGTCTACTTTCAATCCTGCAAATTTAGCGATCAATTTCTTGAGACCATAACCAGGAAAGCTTACGGTGACTTTCATATCGTCCCCTTCCCCTTCCTGGCGCAACACAGTTCCCCGGCCATACTTCGAATGGTTCAGCACAGTCCCCACTACCGTTTTCTTCTTCGGCGCCGGCGGACGGGCAGCAACAGGGGCGGACCTTTGCGCTTGCGGCGCGGCTACCGCTTTCGGAGCCGCTGCTTTCGGCGGTGGAGCCAGTCCCCTCTGCTCAAAGAACTGCGAGATGTTCTCTAATGAATTATAAGTCTTTCCAGTGTACATGTTGCGCTTGACAGTTTCACGCACTACATGCTGCTCGGCGAAAAGATCTACCTGCGGCATCGTGGTTTGCTTGCCAAGCGGCTCAATCAGGCGCGCTGGAACTTCGCGCAAGAAACGGGAACGGATGGTCGGCTCGCTGGGGCCGCCTCCGAATTTACGGCGAAAACGGGCCCAACTCAAGGTCAGGCGCTTTTCAGCGCGGGTCATGGCGACGTAGCAAAGACGGCGTTCCTCTTCCATCTGCGACTCGCTATCGAGCGAGCGGCTGTGAGGAAAGAGCCCGTCTTCCATGCCCACGACAAAGACCGATGGGAACTCAAGTCCCTTGGCATTGTGCATGGTGAGCAGGTTGATCCGCGCTTCGCCATCAATACCATCGGAGTCGGAAACCAGTGCCGCATGATCCAGAAATTCGTTGATTGTCTCGCCACGCTCCACCGCTTCGGCGGAGGCGTTTAATAATTCCGAAATGTTTTCGACACGCGCTGGAGCTTCGGGCGAAAGGTCAGCCTCGAGCATTCGCTGATAGCCGCTGCGTTCGATGATCAGGCGCATCACATCCGATAATGGCTGCGTCTGCGCGGCCTCGTGGCATTCGGCGATCAGCTTCTGGAACAGGCCCAAGGCGTTTTCTGCGCGGCCGGGAAAGTGCTTTTCTTCGAGCATGCGCGCGATGGCGGCCCAGACGCTGATGCCGTTCTGAATGGAGAAGCGCTCAATCTCTTCCACCGTGGTCTTGCCGATGCCGCGCGCCGGGGTGTTGATGACGCGCAGAAGGCTGATGGAATCGTCAGGCGACTGCGCGCACTTCAGATAGGACAGCATGTCCTTGATTTCGGCGCGCTGGTAGAAGCTGAAGCCGCCGACCACCACGTATTTCAGGTTGTAGCGGCGCAATGCTTCTTCAATCTGACGGGACTGAAAGTTGGTGCGGTACAGAACAGCGACGCGCTCTTCGCGGCCTTCTCGCAGAACCTTATCGATCTGATCGGCGACAAAGAGAGCTTCGTTTTCGCCATCCAGTCCTTCGTACAAGCCGATGCGGCTGCCGGTGTCGGAATCGGTCCACAGCGTCTTGCCCTTGCGCATCTTGTTATTTGCGACAACAGCGCCGGCGGCTTCCAGGATGTTCTTGGTGGAGCGGTAGTTCTGCTCCAGACGGATGACTTTGGCCTTGGGGAAATCTTTCTCGAAATCCAGAATGTTCTTGATATCCGCACCGCGCCATCCGTAGATCGACTGGTCCTCATCGCCGACAACGCAGACGTTGCGGTGCGAATCCGAGAGCAGCCGCATGATGTCGTACTGGCAGCGGTTGGTGTCCTGATACTCATCGATCATCAGGTATTGGATGGAACGGTTATAGTGCGCGCGGGTTTCGGTATCGTGCTTGAGCAGCCGGACGGACTCGAGCAGCAGATCGTCGAAGTCGAGCGCGTTGGCCTGACGCAGCGCATTTTCGTAGCGCTCGTAGATGACGGCCAGCTTCTGCATTTTCGGATCGGGCTTCTTTTGAAAATCGAGCGGGGTCTCGCGATTGCTCTTAGCGTTGCTGACCACCGAAATCGCGGCGTTGTACTTCATGAACTTCTCGTCCAGCGACAGCGAACGGAAGATCTGCTTCATCAGCGCCAGTTGATCGTCGGAATCGTAGATATTGAAGGTCGTGGTGAAGCCCGGACGGATCTGCGCCAGATTCGCACCGCTGCGCCGCAACAGTCTTACGCAAAAGGAGTGAAACGTGGAAACCTGGGGCAGCCGCATGCGATCCACTTCATTCAGCAGTTTTCCAATGCGGTTACGCATCTCCTCGGCAGCTTTGTTGGTGAAAGTGACGGCTAGAACCGAGGAAGGATAGATCCCCTTTTCACGAATCATGTACCCCATGCGATGGGTGATGACGCGCGTCTTTCCGCTGCCCGCACCAGCAAGGATGAGCAGTGGGCCATCGACATGGCAGACAGCTTCCCGCTGCGGGGGGTTTAAGCCTTGGAGGAAATCCATGAAATCTAAGGAGTCTTTGTATTTTAGCACGCGCCACGAACAAAAACCATGTACATTTATACACCCTCAAAAGAGTGTACACCATACCCCACAAAAAGACGTATTACCACCCCACAAAGCGGGATTGCACCTAAGGTATAGTACTGGTACAACTATTACATGGCCTCTAAGATTCTACAGCCTCCCCCGATGCGTGATCTTTCGTTAGAGGAAGATCTGGTAGAGCTCTACAAGCGGCGTTTAGCCGTTGAGAACCTCATCCACAGCCTGGAAGAATACGACCGCTGCTATGCGGTTTCGGCTATCGCAACCGTGGGACACCATCGCTTGATGGACAAATGGACGGGATTGCTAGCATCCTGATAACCACTCTAATTTCAGTATAGCGGGACAGTTAGTAATGTCCCGCTATTTTTTTTCTGGTAACCTAACTACTTGGCAATTCGCCATTTGTGTAGGACAGAGTTTTGTTCTAACCGGTGGCCGGCCAAGATGACGGCATGCTGGTAGACTTCGAACTCATAAAACGGGCGCAGGGCGGCAACGATGCCGCGTTCAACGAAGTCGTCACGGCTTACCGGAAACGGATTTTGGGTACGATTTCGCGGCTCATCGGCAGGCCGGAAGACGTGGAGGATGTGGGCCAAGAGGTTTTCCTAAGGCTCTATTTTTCACTGGACCAGCTGCGGACGCCTGAGGTTTTCGAGCCTTGGTTATACAGGCTCACAGTGAACGCAGCCTACGATTATCTGCGCAAACAGAAGAGGCGTGGAGAGTCGAGGATGGCAGACCTGAGCGAGCAGCAGGTGATCATGGCCGATGCGGTTGCAGGCGGAGAAGTGGACCTGGAACAGCGTCGCCGGCTCCAGTTGCGGGAGCAGGTGCAGGAATTGTTGGGAGCGGTCAGCGAAGAGGACCGTGTTTTGTTGTTGTTGAAAGAGGTAGAAGGCCTATCCCTGAAAGAATTGGAGAAGGTCTATAGCGTTAATGAGAATGCGTTGAAGGTCAGACTGTTCCGGGCAAGGCAGCGAGTAATAAAAGCGTTCGAAACCCGTGAAGAGGGGAACCAGTGAACGATCTGATGCGTCAATGTAACAATTCGATTTATTGAGTTACGATGTAAGATAGAGGGTATGGCGATGGGAAATCAATCTGAAGAACGGTTCGACAAGCTTCTGGCCGAATATAAGATGTCATTCGGCGAGTACGAGGCGTCGGCGAATTTTTCCCCGACGATGTGGCAGAAGATCGAGGCACGTAAGGCGATGACGTTTGGCTTTGAACGGCTTGCGCAAAGGTTTGTCACAGCCGCGCTGGCATTATGCCTGCTCATGGGTTTGTTCCTGATCTCTCCCCTGCCCCACACCTCTTCGCTCGCCAGTTACGTGGAAGTTCTGGCCGACGAACACGAATTCATGGCCTATAGCGATGTCACCCCAACTGACGGGATGGCGCAGAAGTAAGCATGGGGACTGCATAATCAATGAGGCCTGGCAACTCAAAAGTCGCGCTTTATCTGGTGCTGGTATTTGTGAGTGGTGTCGCCGTTGGCGCGTTCTCGCTCCACCTGTACAATGCCAACAGCGTTAGCGCTCGCACTTCCCGCCAGCGAGGACCGGAGCAGTACCGCGAGCTGTATATTAAAGAGATGAAATCACGGCTGGGCCTGAATGAGGAGCAGACCGGGAAACTCGGCAACATACTGGATCAGACCAGGAACAAGTATGACGAGTTGCGGGAGCGTTCAAAGCCGGAACGCGATGCAATCCAGAAAGAACAGATCGATCACATCAACGGCATGCTGAATGAAGGTCAGCGTGGCGAGTACGAAAAACTCCGTAAAGAACGTGAAGCGAACCGTCAGAAAAATCGCTCCATGCCGCCTGGTTTCTAAGCGGCAACAAACTCAGAGAATTGAAAACACAGAAAAGGCCCTGAATGCAAGCATTCAGGGCCTTTTCAATTTCGTTGGCGAGAGTTAGTTCTTCTCGGCGGCCTTCTTCTGCTTGAGCGCAGAAGTTTTCTGCAACAGTTTCTGGAAGCGATCGACGCGTCCTTCAGTATCGACCAACTTCTGGCGGCCCGTAAAGAACGGGTGGCAGTTGGAGCAGATTTCAACGCGAATGTCGCCCTTGTGCGCCGAACGGGTCTTAAATTGATGACCACAAGCGCAGATGACGCTGATTTCGCTGTATGCGGGGTGAATTCCAGCTTTCATGACTAGAGAGTAGTATAGCACAACCACCTTTCGCGCGGGGGGAGATTTAAAAGCGAAAGCCCCTGCCCGGATGGGCAGGGGCTTCGGGTAGTTATTGCCGCGTAGCGTAGCGAGGCAAGCCGGTCCACAGGAACGTCAGCCTCGTCACTGAACGAGACACTACATTAGAGCATCCGACTCAACAGTCGGCCACCTCGCTACGCGTGGGTTTACAACCTATTTTCATTAGACTGGACCACCTCCTTTTTCAGTGATGAGATCAGATTAGAGCCAATCCGGAAAATTGTCAATAAACAAAAGACGTCGAAAATGTTTTTTTTACAACAGGCATGAAAAAAGCCGCCCCTTCCAATCGGAGAAGAAGGAGCGGCCGTGTGTGAGGCAATCCCCACCAAAACCGACAAACCTCAAAAGAACCCTGCACCTCTCAGTGCAATCCACGGGCCAAAGCACGCCTGACCTGAATGCAATCATTTACAGCCAGTACATCGAGGAATCTACGGATTTGCATATCGCTATGCTCCCGGAAACGGTAAAATACATAGGATGCCATTCGCCTCAGGCGCCCGAAAGTCTCTGTCGGCCTTTTTCCTGTCGGGACAACTATTCTCGCTACTAGGTGCGATCCTGCCTGCCTGGGGACATCATATTCACTCGAGCTACAGCGTCATCGGATGGTATTTCTTCGCCATGAACCTGGGCGTGCTGGTGTCGATGCGCGCCGCGGGCGCACTGCTCAAGCGAAGACCGATTGAGTTCGTCCTGGCGCTCTCCAGCGGCATGGCGGCAGCCTCCCTCCTGTTCCTTGCATTTGTCTCCGGCCCGGTCGACCCGATCTGGCGCATGGGCGGATTGTTGATGATCGGCCTCAGCCTAGGCTTGATGCACACGGCCGTCTTTGAGGCTATTTCTCCACTCTACCGGCATAATCCTGCCGCCACCGTGAATATAGCAGGCGCGATGTTCGGACTGGGAGCGCTGGTTACCTCCTTATTGGTTGCAGGCACGTTCTATGTCTACACCGTTCCCAGCATCCTCTGCCTGATCGCCGTCGTCCCAACCTTCTTTTCGGTCCTCTACGCCCGCTCCAAATTCCAGGTTGAGGCTGGCCCGGCACGTCCGACATTGAAAGAATCAATGGAAGGGTTCCGCAGCCTGAGTGGCGTGCTGTTTCTACTGCTGCTGTTTTTTCAATTTGGCAGCGAATTTGCGATCGCAGGGTGGCTTCCGCTGTTTTTGAGCCAGCGTTTGGGGTTGAGCCCGGAGTCGAGCCTCTTTATGCTGGCCCTTTACTGGTTCTCGCTCCTGGTTGGACGTGTAGCGGCGCAAACAATTCTGCCGAAGGTGAACCATGCCAGACTGTTGTTTGGAAGCACGCTGGCGGCGCTGTTCGGAGCGGTGATCCTGACGGCGACCAACAACCTCTCCGGCGCCGTTGCCGGGTTGCTGCTGATCGGCTTTGGCTTTGCTCCGATTTATCCGCTGGTAGTGGAGAAGATCGGAGGAAAGTTCCCCTACTACAGGCCTGGCTACTTTAACGGAATATTCTCTTTTGCGATCTCCGGAGGCCTGCTGGCACCTTGGAGTTTAGGCTTCCTTACCGAATCCTTCGGGATCGGCGCAGTAATGGCGATCCCGTCGCTTGGCACGTGCATGGTTTTCCTGCTGGTCAGCCTGTTGTGGCTGGAAAGCCGCTTCAGCGTAGATGTAGGGTAACTTCGCCGGCCGGTCCGCGATAGATCAACTCCACCGTGTTCGCCTTCTTGCCGTCCCCCCGGAATGGGAAAAACAGATAGCCGGCAACCGGTTGCCCCACGTCTGTATCGTTGAAGCCGGCCGCGGTTACAGCCTCTTGCGGAGTGCTGGCACCACGCTGCTGTTCCGGCAGGCCGGCAAATCCCAGCGACAACGCAGCAATCCCAGGAGTCTCCGGCCGTAGTTCCTGCTTCTTGCCATTGATGCGAAGCGTGAAGTCGCGAAGGGCAAAGGGAATCGTAATCCCTTTGTCCGGATAGACGGCCAGTTCCACGGTGAAATACTCAGGAACGAAGTAGTTCTTTCCGCTCGAAGAAACGACATGCACCATGAACTCCGCCCCAAAAGCGGCCTTCGCCGCTTTTTCATGGACGGGGTACTCTTCCACCTTCTGCTTCGGCTCAACTGCCTGCGCAAGGAGCACCTGTAAAGTCAGCAGCAAAGCGATAAGCAGGCGCATCTTAGAACTCCAGGCGCAATGCCAGTTGGAGCTGGCGAGGACTCTTGGCGGCGGTGATCGTACCGCCGGTCTGGATATCCACCTGCGTGGTCGGCATGTTGAAGTTTGTGCGATTGGTTACGTTGAACGCTTCGGCACGGAACTGCAATGCTTTTGTGTCGTTGTAACGGAAGCGGCGGGACAGGCCGGTGTTCAAGTTGAATGTCCCCGGACCGTCGAGAATGTTGCGCCCGGAGCTGCCGTAGCGGAAGGCCTTCAGCGGCACGACCGGAAATGCGGTGCGGTCGAACCAGGCATCGGGCGTTGGATTGGCAAGTGCGCCATTAGCGATGCGGTCGGGGCGAGCCGCGCCACCGGTGGTGATATCGTAGTTAGCCACCTTGGGCGTAAACGGTGCACCGGTATAAGCAGATGTCGTCCCTGAAATCTGCCAGCCGCGCAAGACGAAGTTGTGGCTGAACTTCGGAGCCCAGATGAAGCTGGCGAGGAATGCCTGGCGGACATCGAAGTCGCTGCGTCCGCGCTCCTGGTTGAGGTTGTATGGATTCTGGGCGGTTGGGAAATTCGGGGCAACCACGCCGCCCGTGTTTGAGCTGACATCGATCGACTTCGAGAAGATGTAGCTGGCGCGCACGAATAGCTGTCCGCTCAGGCGGCGCCGCAGCGTCATAGTGCCTGAGTTATAAGACGAGTTGGCCACATCAGCAAAGACGTTGATCGTTGAGAAGCCGGCATAAGGCCTGGGGCCGAGCCCGACACCCACGTTGAGCGGTTGCTGGTTCAAGTTGTAGTAGCGCGGAAGGTGAGTGCCTTTGGATGCGGCATACGACGTTTCAAGCACGGTGTTCCAGCCAAGATCGCGCTCAATCGTCATGTTCCACGTCTGCAGATATTGCGTAGGGGTGTTGAGCGACATTCCGGAAGTGCTGGTAACGCCGGCGCTCTTGGCGATTGTGGTTGGGAATGGATTCGACACGGTAAGGGCCAACGGATTGCTTGTGCTGGCGCTGAAGGTCAGCGTGTTCAAGTAAGGGAACGTATCGGTGAAGCCATCGTAACGGTACAGAGAATCAGTACCATAAAAGATGCCGTAGCCGCCGCGAATGACGGTTTTCTGGCCTCCGAAGGGCCGATACGCAAAGCCGAAGCGTGGCGCGAAGTTTTTGTAGTTGGTCTTGACGATGCTGCGCCCGAGGCCGGCATCCTTGGCCAACACAATGTACTGCTGCAGGCCAGTCGATTTAATGGCGGCATCGAATTCCGCTTGCGACAGCACGCCCAGGCCGGCAATCACCTGCTTACCCAATTCAGGAATGAACATGGAGCGGGCATCGTACTTCTCGGCGGGCTGCTTCATCAGTTCATAGCGCAGGCCGACGTTGATGGTGAGGTTCGGCGTAACTTTGAAATCATCCTGCACGAACGCGGAGTAGTTGGAAACGAGCATGTACTCGGTGCCGACCTGCGTAAGGCGGCGGTTGGACTGCGCATAGCCAAGAACGAAGTCGGCCATGGGATCGGTGGTGAAACGTCCGAGGAAGTTGAGCCGGCCGCGAAGATCGGCGTAGTCGTGATTGAAGTACTGATAATGCAGGAAGTCGCCGCCGAATTTGACGTTGTGGCGGCCGTGAATCCAGGTGACCGCATCCGCATACTGGAAATTGTTGTATGACCAGATCTTGGGAAGATCGTACGCCTGTCCCAAATCGATGTAGCCGCTGACGGTGATGTAGGGGAGTCCCAGGTTGATAGGATCTTTCGTGGCGCCGTTAAAACCAACCTCGGCGGACCAATCGTGATCGCTGCCGATGGAGCGCTGGTCAAAGGTATTGCGTGAGAAGTTCACGCTCGCCTCATTGTAAAGGCTTGGGGTAAAGGTGTGGATGTAGCGGATGCCCGATAGCAGGCCGAAGTTCTTGGTGGTGCCGGCAAAGATGGCGACAGGCGAGCGCTGGAAAGGATTCAGTGAATCACTGTTGTTCCACAGGGTGCTGAAGGTCAGGCGGTCGTTGTTGCCGATGGCGTGGTCCACTTTGGTGCTGAACTTGTCGTAATTGCTTTGCGAATTGGCCTGTACGTAATAGTTGTTGGTTGAAGAAGCGATATTCGGCTGAGGGTAAAATGCGCCGATGTTTCTTGCAACCGGATCGATGCGGTTGGCTGGAATGATGTTTCCCGCGAAGGGCGTATTCTTGGCGAGCGGGTCGGTGATGATTTCGGGTTTACCGAAAGCGTCGGTCGCCTTAGAGAAGTTGCCGGCAAGCAGCGCAGGCGCGGGTACGGAGCCGCGCGTGGTGGAGCCGCCCAACTGACGCTGGGATTCCCAGCTGAACAGGAAAAAGGTTTTGTCACGCCCATTGTAAATCTTGGGAATGTACACCGGACCGGAGAGAGTCGCGCCAAACTGGTTCTGGATCAGCTTTGGGTTGGCAAGCGAGAAGTAGTTGCGTGCGTCGAAGGCATCGTTCCGCAGGTACTCATAGAGTGCGCCGCGGACGCGGTTGCCGCCACTCTTGGAGACCATACTAAGCACGCCGCCGGCGAATCGGCCGTATTCAGCGGAGAAGCCGGAGGTGATGAGCTTGAACTCCTGCACGCTCTCCAGCGGCGGGCTGACCATCGACGTCGTATTCCGGCGCTGCGTGTTGTTCATGCCATCCACCATCAGGCTGACATTGTCGGCGCGAGCGCCGTTGACGGCAAACTGGCCATCGCCGCCTTCGCCCTTCGGCACGACGCCGTCGGCGAGATAGGCCAGGTCGGCATAGTTGCGGCCGTTGAGAGGCATCTCGGTCAGTTCGGCGTTCGAGGTGAAGGTACCGCGGGAACCGCTTTCGGTAGTGAGCGCCTCCGGGGTCTCGGTGATGGTGATGGTTTGAGTGGAGGCGCCGACTTCGAGCTTGATATCGATACGCTGTTCCTGATCCACGGCAAGGGAAAACGAAGAATGTTTGTAGGTGCTGAAGCCAACGGCTTCGGCCTGAAGCGTATATTCGCCAGGCGCCAGATAAGGTACGGTGAAATCGCCAGAGCTGTTGCTCAACGAACTGAACGGCCGATTCGTAGCCGTGTTGATTATCTTGATGGCAACGTTCGGCACGACCGAGCCGGAGGCATCCGTAATCCGTCCGATCACGCTGGCAGACGGGGATTGCGCGAACAAGGATGGTAGCGCGCAGAAAAGCAACGAGGCAAGTGCCCGCATGGTAAAACCTCCTGAAGTTACCTTCAGTCTAGCAGAGGCGTTTACGCCAGAAGCGGTTGGCTGGCTCTTCGATGACGGTAAAGACAAACCCTGCAAGACAAACAACCAGGAAGACGTACATGGCCGCGAAGTTGAATCCCACGATATGAACGTGGAAGTACCGCTCTGCGATGAAGTCGATCCACATCGCCACAGGCGCATGCAGAATGTACATCGAATAGCTCGCGCCCCCTAGAAATACCAACGGCGGCCACGAGAGGATGCGCGGCAGGATGCCTCCTCCCAATGCCAGACCAATGATCGCCATCGCGTGCAGCGGCAGCAGCAGGCCATTGTGAATCAGCGGATACGGAATCGCGTCGGCAAAGGCGAGCGCCGCGGCTTCGAGCAGGAGTGCCGGCACGTACAACAGGTAACCGGCCTGCGACAGTGGGTTCCCACTGGCGCGCAGCATCTGGAAGATCCTGGCCGCAAGGACGCCTCCGCAAAACTCCGGCAGGCGTATCAGAGGATTAAACTTCACCAGATTAGCCCACAGGATTTCGGCATCTGGCAGCGAAGAGGTCGCCGGAACATTGCCGAACCCATTCAGTGGAAGCGCTACCGCTACCAACGGCGCAATGGATGCAGTTACCCATACTGCTACAGCAAGCAGCAGCACGCTCCGCAGCCTGCTAGCGCTCCAGAGCGCAACACCGATAAAGGGGAAACAGAGATAGAAGAACGCCTCGTCAGACAACGACCAGCCCGGCGCATTCCAGGAGAGTGCGATCTGGGGCACCCAGGATTGGAGCAGCAGCGAATGGACTGCAGCGCTTCCGAGCAAGCTCCCAAGACTGGCGTCAGGCGCCGTGTTCCGCGCTGTGCGAATCACAAGCGGCGCCACAAGAACCAGTCCAACACAGTAGACAGGGTAGATCCTGGCGAATCTGGAAACGGCAAACCGGCGCAGTTCCGCTGAGGACCAGGATCTCAGCAGTGAGTAGTTGTAAGCAAGAATGAAGCCGGAAAGGACAAAGAATACACTAACCGCAACATACCCGGTTTTGAAAAAGCTTACCGCGGGTTCCGGCAGTGCGAGCAGCCACTCCGCCAAATAGCCAAACGTATCGGTCTGGTGAAAAACAACGACCCACAACGCCAGAAAGAAACGGATACTTGTCAGCGGCAGCAACTGCTCTTTGTCATTCGGCATCAAGTCTTTCAGTTTACCAGTTAGAACGTGTAGCCGAGCATTACGTAGGGATAGGTGTAGGACTTCCCTGCCGTAGTGCTTTTGATGAACTGGCCAGGAAACAGGTGGCCGACGCCGAAGCCCACCTGGGTCTGGCGGGTGACACTGTAAGTGGCCTGTCCATCCAATTCCTGGCCGACATGCGTGCCCGCCGTGCCCGCGACGTTGCGGAGCAGCAACGCCCCGGCCGCCGTATAGAGTCCGTCCTTCGCCTCGGCCAGCCACCAGTTGTTATAAGTGCCATTGACCATCCACTTCGCATCAGGCTTGAACTCCACGCCGGCACGAAGATCGTGGATGTTGCGCCAGCCGACCTGATCGGCGATGCCATACTTGTCGTGCCCGGTGGGGTACAGCTGATCGAATGTGCCGTGAGCGCGATCCTTCGGATCCTTGTCACCGCTGGCAAAGTTGTACTCGCCGTACACGCGAGGTTTCCATTTGAGCGAGGCGAGTGTCTGGCCTGCTACATAGTGCGCAGCCCACGCGGAGATCGTGTCGGTCGAACCGATCTTGCCTCGTTGAAACGGCATCTCCACCCCATAGTCGAAACCCGCCGCGGGAATCTTGCCAACCCAGCGGAAGCCGTAGGTCTTAAAATCCGTGCTCGCTTTGCCACTGACTTCGAGAGCCTGGGCGGGCGCGACGCGCCACAAGGCATAGGGCTCGATGACTGCGTTGGGAATCAACTTCTCGATGCCGCCGTAGAGGCCGTGGAAGTCGTTGCCCTTGGCGCGGCGATCGAACTGCCCATCAGTTGCCACCACTACGGCGGAAGCGAACGCGTCCAGCCGGTAACCGTTGTGGCGAAGCGTCATGCGCACGCCGTCAAAGGAACGGGCGGCGTTGGTCCAGTTCAGGTGGCCGATAAGGCGCTGATCGCCAAATACGAACTCCTGCCTGCCGGCGCGAAGGCCAAACGTCTTCTTTTCCGTGCCACCGATTTCGAGGTAGGCCTGGCGCACGTCAAGTGTATCTTGAAATGGCGGGACTGGCGGGTTCTGATTCTTGCCCCACACGCGCGAGTCCTGGCCTTGCGCGAAGAAGGTCAGCCAATCGGTGGGCTTGATGGCAAGATTGAGCCGGAAGCGATTCAACCAATAAATATCGTCTTTGTTGTCGGCGAAACCGCCACCGCTGAACCCTTCGACGCGGGCGCGATAGTCGCCGGTAAACTGGATCCATTTGGGCAGTTCCTTGTTCCACTCATTGGCAATCGACTGCCCGTAGACAGAGGCCTGCGCGAGCAGACACACGAATAGCGTCTTCTTCATTTGTACAGATTCTCCTGATGGAATTCCGAGGGCTGATGGCTCAGCCGGTTATGTGCTTACGACGGCAGCTCTACTTCGATAATGCCGTCCACAATACGGACTGGATACACCGGCGTGCGGACAGGGAGCGCCGGTTTTAAGATAGCTCCGCTTCTTAAACAGATTCTCCAGCTATGCAGGGGGCAGACGACCTTTTCGCCGGTCACGATTCCGTCTGCAAGCGGACCGCCTTGATGCGGGCAGCGGTTATCCACCGCCACAAACTCTTCGCCAAGATTGAATATCGCAAGCTCCTCGCCGCCCACTTTGATGGCCCTGCCTTCACGCAACGGGATGTTATGCGGATACGTTACCTTGTGCCACTTCACGTAACCATTGTCTCCAATGATTCGATCTGCACAAACTGCGTTGGATGCGTGGGTTCGTCGCGCTCCAGCCAGGCATCTTTTGAGAGGGCCTTTGCTTTTCGAAGGCGCTGGACGAGTCCCTTCTTAATTGGCTCGGTCGCATATACGGTGTCCTTGCGAATCCGTTCGATGCCGGTGCGCTCCACGAAATCGTAAGTGCGCTCCATGTAATTTGCGTTTTCTCGATAATACTGGAAGAACAGCTCAGTGGCTTCAATGGCTTCTTCCGTGGTCTCGACCGTGATCAACAGATCCGCCTTGCGCACGATCTTACCGGCCGCACCGCCAACCACAACCTGCCAGCTGCCCTCCTGGCCGACGAGTCCGATATCCTTCACCGTTGCCTCGGCACAATTCCGCGGACAGCCCACTGCGGCCATCTTCACTTTGTGTGGCGTATAAAGATGTTCCAGCCGGCGTTCGAGTTCCACACCGGCGCCGATGGCGTCCTGAGTGCCGAAGCGGCAGTACTCGGTGCCGACGCAGGTCTTCACCATGCGGACACCCTTCGTATAAGCCTGTCCGGACGGCATGCCGAGGTCCGCCCAGATCAGGGGCAGGTCTTCCTTCGAAACACCCAGCAAATCGATACGTTGGCTGCCGGTGATCTTAACCATCGGGATATGGTACTTGTCGACCACATCAGCGATCTTGCGCAGTTCGGCGGCACTGGTGAGTCCGCCGCGAATGCGTGGCACGACGGAAAACGTCCCGTCGCGCTGAATGTTGGCGTGGACTCGATCGTTGATGAACCGCGCGGAGCGGTCTTCATCGTGATCGCCACACCAGACCACGTCGACCAGATAGCTGAGCGCTGGTTTGCAGATTTCGCAGCCGACGCCGTCACCGTAGATATCGAGCACGTCCTGCACGGACTTAAGGCGCTGGGTCTGGATGATTTCGCGAATATTGTCCTGGCTGAACGGCACGCAGCCGCACAGGACGCTTTTGCCGTCCTCGCGGAAGTCCGGCGCGACGGCCTTCAATAGCTGCTGGCACATCGCACTGCAACTTCCGCATCCGGTGGAGGCGCGGGTGATCTCTTTCAACTGCGGCATCGTATTGACGCCCTTTTCATGGATGGCGTGGATGATGGCGCCCTTAGTCACGCCAAGACAGCCGCAGACGGTTTCACTGTCGGGTACTTCGGCCACCAGCACGCCGCCATCGGCCACAGGCTCGGGAAACAGCAGGCTCCTGCGTGCGGCGGTCAGATCGGTTCTGGCGCGGAGCCACTCCATATAGCGCGGACTGTCAGAGATGTCGCCGACGAGTACAACGCCGATGAGACGGTTGTTCCTCACGGTCAGCTTGCGATAGATGCCGACTGCTTCGTCTTCGTAGCGCACGATTTCGACGCCGGGCTGCGTTTCGTCCGTATCGCCTGCGCTGAAAACGTCCACTCCAACGATCTTCAGTTTCGCAGCGGGGATGGAGCCTTCAAAGACCAGACCACGGTTGCCGGTGATGGTCGCGGCCAGCACCTTGCCCTGTTCGAGCAGTGGAGCGATGAGGCCGAAAGTCGTCCCGCGATGCTCAGTGCACTCGCCGACGGCGAAGACATCGGGATGCGAGGTCTCCATGAAATCGTTCACGAGAATCCCTTGATTCACCTGAATACCGGCCTTGGCGGCGATCTGTGCGTTGGGGCGGATGCCGGCGGCGACGACCACAATATCCGCGTCGAGGATTTCACCGTTCTCCAGTTCAACACCCTCCGCGTACCCATTGCCAAGGATCGCCCTGGTGCGGCTGTTGAGAACCACGCGCATTCCCAGGCGTTCGAGTTTGGCCTTGAGATAGCGGCCGCCGGTCTTATCGAGCTGCTTGTCCATCAGCGTATCGCCGATGTGGACGACCGTCACTTCACACCCCTGCAACTGCAGGCCCCGGGCGGCTTCCAGGCCGAGTAAACCGCCACCGATGACCACGGCTTTTGCGCCCTTCCGCGCCGAACGGAGCATGCCGCGGGTGTCATCGAGGTTGCGAAAGGTGAAGACGTTCTTCTTGCCGGTACCGGCGATCTCCGGGAGGAAGGCCGAACTGCCGGTGGCGATAATGAGCTTGTCGAAATCCATCACGGTGCCGTCGTCACCGGTGAGGAGTTTCTTTTTTAGATTGATGTCAGTGATGCGAACGCCCAGCTGCAGACCGATACGGTTGTTCTGATACCAGGAGAGATCGTTGAGCGCAATCTCGTCGATGGTCTTTTCGCCCGCCAGGACCGAAGAGAGTAGAATGCGGTTGTAGTTGACGTGCGTTTCGTCGCCAAAGACGGTGATGTCGAACTTCGGGGCGTGCGTGAGAATCTGCTCAAGGCAGGCCACGCCGGCCATTCCATTACCGATAACGACCAAATGCTTCACAGGCATCCTCCCTTCTTAAGGTACGGACGCCCTGGTCCCACAATCAAGGTTCCGTAGTAGCGGGGTACAGAACCACCAGATGATTGACTCTTCTACCTTAGCGTCTGGGGGCTGATACCACAAATCAATAAATTCGATAGGGGGGTGGTGGTTTATTAATCTTACAACGCACGCGGCCCATTGCGCTACGCATAGGAATAGAATATAAGTGTATGAAAACCAAGCCTCGAAGTTTTCACCTAGCATGCCTCACGTTGGGCATTCTCACGCTGGCCACCACGCTCACCGGCCAGGATGCGCGCGGCCGAATCGGCGGCCGTGTGCTCGATCCGAACGGGACGGCCGTACCCAGGGCCGTTGTGGACGCGATTGAAAGCACTACCGGTGTTAAGCTCGCAGCCTCGACGAACGAAGGCGGCTCGTATGAACTGCCCTATCTCGCCCCTGGCATCTATACATTAAAGGTGGCGGCCCCTGGATTCAAGACTTATGACCAACCGGGAATCGAAGTCCGGGTTGGCGATCGCCTGACTATCGATGTCGCACTCACGTTGGGTCAGGTGAGTGAATCGGTGACCGTCTCCGCGCAAGTTTCCGTAGTAGATTCCTCGTCGGCAAATCTCGGTCAGGTCACCGATACGAAACGGCTGACCGAATTACCGTTATCGGCTGGAAATACTCTGACGGTGGCGCAACTGGCGCCGGGCGTGATCAATCTGGCCCAGCCCAATCACCCCAGCCTGGGGATTGGGGCCGTGGAGATTGTCTCCAACATGTCTGTGAATGGAACGCGCAATGGCAACACGGAGTATACGATCGACGGCACGCCCAGTATGTCTGGGACGAATCCGACGTATTCACCGCCCACCGAAATGGTTGCCGAGGTAAAGGTGCAAACCGCCACCTACGATGCCGCGGCAGGCCGCGTGCCAGGCGGGAACGTCAACATCGTTTTGCGCACCGGCGGCAATCAGCTTCACGGTGCGATCCAGTGGTTCCATACGGACCAGCATCTGGAAGCGTTGACACTCTTCGGTCGCCAGTTTTTGTACAACCCGGCGACGGGTCCGTTGAACGACGCCAAACGACAGTCCATCAATCCGCTGAATATTCTGAATCGCTATGGACTGACTTTGACCGGACCGGTGGTTCTGCCGAAGCTCTCCGACGGCCACAACCGGACATTCTGGGCCTTCGGCTTTGAAGGACTGAGCAGGCCGGTGGTGACACAAGGAAGTCCATTAACGGTACCTACGCCGGCAGAGCGGCTCGGCAACTTCGCGGCGCTGTTGAACGTAGGCGCTAACTACCAGATTTACGATCCGGCAACGATTACAGCAACTACCGGCGGGCGTTTTTCGCGGCAGCCATTCGCAGGGAATGTGATCCCCACGAGCCGCTTGAATTCCACTGCGCTGGGTTTGTTGAAGTACTGGCCCGATTCGAACTTGAGCGGCAATGCCGATGGCGTGAATAACTTTGTGCCGGAGACGAGCCAGGCGAACCGGCAGAAGAACGTGGTGGCGAAGGTCGACCACAATTTCAACGACCGGCATCGTGCCTTTGCGCGTTACAACTACGGGTCGCAGATTTACATTGCGAATCCGCTGGTTGGGAGCTTGACGAATGTGCCGGACCGCTGGCGGCACAGCCATGGCGCGGTGCTCGATGACATTTACGTGTTGTCACCGTCGTTGTTGAATGACTTCCGGGTTGGCTTCACTCGCTACGACCAGTCGAACACACCTGAACTAGCGGGCTTTGATTTAACGGCGATTGGGTTTGCGTCTTCCTTGTCGAACGCCATCGACCCGCGTGCGCGGCAGTTCCCTACCCTGAACGTTGGCGGATACCAATCGATCGGTGGCGCGGCAAATAATGACGCTGTGACCAACTACACGACCTTCTCCGACGATTTGAGCTGGCGCAAAGGCAGCGCAATTTTCCACTTTGGCGGCGAGTACCGGTTGTATCGCTCGAACAGCTTCGCACTGGGTGGGCAGAATCCGACGATGGCATTCAACAATACTTATACTAACGGTCCGTTGGACAATTCGGCGGGCTCGCCCATCGGCCAGGGGTTGGCCTCGTTCCTGTTGGGGATTCCGTCCGGAGGGTCGATCACTTACGCCGATTCCTACGCCGACCAATCCTACACCTATGCGTTTTATGCACAGTCAGACTGGCGTATCTCGCGCAGGCTAACCATCAACGCCGGCGTGCGCTATGACTTCGATGGCCCCATCACGGAGCGCTACAACCGCAGCGTCAGCAGCTTCGACTTTGCATCGGCGAGCCCGATCGCCGCGGCGGTGCTGGCGAACTACGCCAAGAGTCCAATTCCGGAAGTCCCCGTCAGCCAGTTCAAAGTGAATGGTGGCGTGACATTCGCCGGTGTTGGATCACAGCCACGCGAGATCTGGCAGACTCCGAAGCTGAACCTGGCGCCGCGCATCGGACTGGCATGGGAGGTTGCGCAGAACACGGTGATTCGCACCGGCTACGGCATGTTCTACGTTCCGCAGGGAGTGGATCGCAACGCCGTGAATCAGTCAGGCTACACCGCGGCCACGACACTTACTCCTTCGAACGACAACGGCCAGCACTTCATCGCAACGCTTGCCAATCCCTTCCCGAATGGCTTCAACAAGCCGATCGGAAACGGCGCCGGATTGCAGACCGGCTTGGGCCAGGCCGTGAGTGCATTCCCGGCCTTCCAGAAAAGCTCGTACATGCAGCGGTGGAGTTTTGGTATTCAGCGTCAGTTGCCCAAGCGCATCTTCGTGGACATCTCCTATGTTGGCACGCGCGGAACGAGGTTGGCCATCGCACGGCAATATAACCCGGTTCCAGCTGCCTACTATTCAAAGTCTCCGTACCGCGATCAGGCAGCGATCAACTTTGCGACAGCCGCGGTGAACAATCCGTTCTTCCCGTTGCTGCCTGGCACCAGCCTGTCAGGCGCGACGGTTCAGCGCCAGCAACTGCTTCGTCCATTCCCTCAATTCACGGGCCTGACGATCAACGAACCGGATGGCTACTCGTGGTATCACGCCATGCAGTTCCTGACCGAGAAGCGCTTCAGCAGCGGCTTCACCGCGCAGTTCAACTGGGTGTGGTCGAAGTATATGGAAGCAACCGCCTTCAATAATGAGACGGATGCCAAACCGGAGAAGGTGATTTCGGACCAGGATCGCACGCACGTCCTTCACTTCAGCGGAATCTACGAGCTTCCGTTTGGACGCGGCAAGCACTTCCTGTCCCAAGCTCATGGCATCACCAACATCGTTTTGGGCGGATGGCAGACGCAGGCCACCTGGCAGCACCACACAGGCCAGGCGCTGGGCTTTGGCAACTCGGTGCTGACCGGTTCGCTCCAGGACGTGGTCCTTTCGGGCGACCAGCAGACCATCTCGCGCTGGTTCAATACGGCGGCGTTCGACACGAAGTCGGCCGACCAATTGTCGTGGAATATTCAGGCATTGGGCTCGCGTTTTTCCGGAATTCGCGGTCCCAGCATGGACATCTGGAACGTCTCGGGCGTGAAGAATTTCGCGGTGACGGAAAAGCTCAAAATGCAGTTCCGGGCGGAGTTCCTGAATGCCCTGAACCATACCATTCTGTCCAATCCGAATACCAGCGTGACCAGTTCGGCGTTCGGTAGCATTACCGCGGCCAGTTCGCAGCCGCGGTTTATCCACCTGGCTCTGAAGATGACCTTTTAGTCTGTTGCAGCATAATACATCACGGGAGTATGATGACATTGGACTTTTATAGACTTAAAACCACTTGGGCAAAGTCTGCCCGGCGGGAGGAATACCATGGATCGTAGAGATTTTATTAAAGGCGCAAGCGCCGTTACTGGCGCACTTGGCGTGGCCGGCGCGGCCTTTGGCGCGCGTCCGGGGACGAAAACAACGGGTCGTGTGATCGGCGCGAATGACAAGATCAACATCGGTGTCATCGGTTGCGGTGGCCGCGGATCTTACGTGGCGCGCGAATTCGCCACGGCTGGCCAGAAGGACAACTCCTGCCAGATCGTAGCCGTCTGCGACGTCTATCAGAAGCGCGTCAATAAGAACAAAGAAGTTCATAAGTGCGACGGCACACTCGACTATCGCGAAGTGCTGGCACGCAAAGACGTGGATGCCGTGATCGTGGCGACGCCCGACCACTGGCACGCAAAGATCGCCCTCGCCGCAATGGATGCAGGCAAGGACGTCTATTGCGAAAAGCCGATGTGCCACACCATCGAAGAGGCGCACCAGCTCTCCAACACGGTGAAAGAGACCAAGCGCATCATGCAGGTAGGCTCGCAGACCACCTCGGGCGACCAATGGCACAAGGCGAAGAAGGCGATCGCCGACGGCGCTATCGGCAAGATGATTCTGAGCCAGGGCTCCTATCACCGCAATTCGGTGGAAGGCGAATGGAACTGGCCGATCGATGCCAATGCCGGCCCGAACGGAAAGGGCGAGGACTACATCGATTGGAAGATGTGGCTGGGCTCCGCGCCCAAACGAGACTTCAACGCCGACCGCTTCTTCCGCTTCCGTAAGTATTGGGACTACTCCGGCGGTATCGCCACCGATCTGTTCTTCCACGTGGCAGCGCCCATGAACATCTGCTGGGGCGAAGCGCAGTTCCCGCACAAGGTGATGGCGGGCGGCGGCATCTACATCTTCAAAGATGAACGCGAAGTGCCTGATACGTTCCACCTCATCGCAGAGTACGCAGCCGGTCACTCGCTGGTGCTGAGCTCTTCGATGGCGAACTCCGAGCACATCCCCGGTTTGATTCGCGGCCACGAAGGCACGCTGATCATGGTGGAGCACGGCCGGTTCGAGGGCTTCTCGCCGTACCTGACGGTGAAGCCGGAAACGACTCGCCGCAACGGAGCAGTGACCACCATCAATCCCGCGTATGAAGCGAAGTTCGGCAAAGAGCCGTTCAAGATCAACGTGGAAAACAACAATGCGATGCAGGCACACGTTACGAACTTCCTTAGCAGCATCCGCACACGCCAGCAGCCGACTTTGAACGTGGAAGTGGCCGCCCGCGCACAGTGCGTCATCACCATGGCGGTACAGAGCTACCGTCTGGGCAAGGTGCTGTACTTCGACGAAAAGAACTGGAAGATCGTCGACAAGGCTCCCAAGGCATAGTTGTCCGTTTTTGTTTGAGAGTAAGCGGGGCGGAGCGATCCGTCCCGCTTTTTTTGTTGGGACGGAGTACAATTTCAAGATGCACCTGACATGAAAAAGTTAGGCTTGACCCTTGCGGTTGCGGCGGGCGGCGTATTGATTGCGCAGGCTCCGGGCATTCAGCGGACGTTCATCCAGCAGGAAGATATTTCGATGCCGGGCCGCGAAGCGCGCGTGGCGAAGGTTGAGATCGCACCTGGCTCTTCGGCAGGACGGCATACCCATCCGGGCGAGGAGATCAGCTACGTGATCCAGGGTGAGATGGAGGTGGAGGTGGAAGGCAAACCGGTGCAGAAGGTGAAGGCCGGCGAGTCGTTCATCATACCTAACGGCGCGAAGCACAATGCCCATAACAGGGGATCGGTGCCTGTGAAATTGGTTGGTGTCTATCTTGTCGAAAAAGGAAAACCCGTTGCGACTCCTGCACCGTAACCTCATAGGACTTCTCGTGGTGGGATCGATGTGGGGGCAACAGCCTGCAAGGCCTCCCACGCCGCCGCTTACGCCAGCCGAACTCGAAGCCATTCCGCTGCTACCCGCACGCGTGGGCGTCAGCGTGAAGAAGCAGCTATTCGATGGCAAAACACTGAAAGGCTGGCGCGGCAGTCCGGAGTGGTGGAGCGTGAAAGACGGCGCGATTGCCGGCAAGTTCCACGACAAGGTTCCGACCAGTTTCCTCTATACCGAGGAGAGCTTCACGGACTTCCGGCTGACGCTTGCTTCGAAGATGGTGGAGTCTGAGAACCATGCCGGCGTTGCATTTTGGAGTGAGATTGTAGAGAAACCGGGCAACGCCTGGGGCACCCGAGGACCGCTGGTGGTGTTTCCGAATCCGGGGATGTGGGACTACATCGACGCGAAGGGAATCCGGGTATTCAAGCCAACGAAAGAGAAGGTCACCTCGCAGCATGAGTGGGTGAAGGTGGAGATCCTGGTTCAGGGAAATCGCGTGCGCACGGCCTTCAATGGAGTACAGGTCATGGAGTGGCGTGAGGCGGACGCAAGCCGCATCAAGGCAGGGCCAATCGGCGTGCAACTGCATGGATGGACCGGTCCGCAAGAGGTCCATTACAAGGACATTTTCATCGAGACATTCCCCGAAGCAGACCGGCTCATTTCCCTGGGCGCAAAGTAGGATTCGCAAGCTTATTTACAGGATGTTGGCGATCGGGCCCGTGCCCTCTTCCACCAGATGGAACGTGCGGCCGAATAATGGGAAGTCCATTTTCCTATAATTCAGCCCCATTTGCTGTAATATTGTCGCCTGCAGATCGCTGATATAGTGTGGATTCTCCATGGCCTTATAGCCGACCTCGTCGGTTGAACCCTCGATCACGCCGCCTTTGACGCCTCCACCTGCCAGCAACGTGGTGAAGCCCTTGCCATTGTGATCGCGGCCGGTCGTATTCTGCGACCATGGCGTGCGGCCGAATTCGCTGGTGAGCACGACGAGCGTACTTTCGAGCATGCCGCGTTGTTTGAGGTCGGCAATGAGTCCGGCGACCGGCTTATCGATTGCGCGGCAAAGGGGTTCATGCGATTTCATGTCGCCATGCGCGTCCCACGACCCGTTGCCGCCACCGGCGTGGCAGATCTGAATGAAGCGGACGTTGTTCTCCGCCATGCGGCGTGCCATCAGCAGTTGCTTGGCGAAGTCGGCGGTCGTTTTATCGTCGAGGCCATACAGATCTTTGACGTGCTGCGGTTCACTTGCGAAATCGACCAGCGCCGGAGCGGTGAGCATCATGTTCGCCGCCAGTTCATACGACTTCAGTCGCGCGGCGATGGCGCTTTCGGCTGCGTAATCCTCACGGAACTGCGTGTTCAAATCATGCAGCGCTTCCATCCGCCGGTCGCGCTCTTTCGCGTCGGAGCCAGCCGGGGGCATCAGGTCAGGAATCGGCGTGGCCCCGGTTTGAAACGGCGTCGCGGAGAAAGCGGTCCCGAGGTACCCACCGGCCAACTGCACCGGAGACGAGGGCCTGCCGATGTTGACGAATGCAGGCAGGTTCTTATTGGCGGTGCCCAGCGCGTAGTTGACCCAACTGCCCAGGCACGGGTGTTCGAATTGGCGTAGCGCTTTGCCGGTGGCGTGTTCGATCACTGCGGGAAAGTGATTCGTCTGGTGACACCACATGGAACGGACGACCGAGAATTCGTCGATCACTCCGCCGATATGGGGGAACCAGTCCGACACCGGAATCCCCGACTTCCCATAGTTCTTGAACGTGCGGAGTATGGGGATGACCGGGCGCTTCATGGGCGCGTTGTTGTCGCCGAAGCCGATGGCATCCATCAGTTTTCCGGAGTGCTTGTTGTCCTTGGGGTCAAACGTATCGATGTGGCTCATGCCGCCGCAGAGGAAGATGTAGATGACCGATTTCGCTTTTGGATTACCGGCCAACATTGCGCCGGGCATGTGGCCATCTGCGGCCCATAGGCTGCCAACGGCGGCGCCAAGAAACCCATTTGCGGAGCGAAGCAACATCTGGCGACGGGTGATAGGGGTGGGATTCGGCATGCTCATTTCACAAACAGGAATTCATCGAGGTTGAACAACAGCCAGCCGAGCCCCTTCCAGCTCGTCTGATCGCCAGCGACAAACGTCAGCGCGCGGTCGAGTTCCTTCGGAGCCGGCTTGCGTCCGATGGCCGTGCGGTAGGCCAGATCCACGGTTGCCTTCACATCGCCCTTCCCTTCCCTGGCAAGGCGTTCCGCGAAGCTGGCAGAGGCGCGTTCCACCAGTTCGCCATTCATCGTATAGAGAGCCTGCGGCGCGGTGACGGTCTGGGCGCGCAGCGGACAAGCTGTGCGGCCATCATCCACGTCAAAGGTCTGCAGGAAGTTGGACATCACTTCCGTGGAGGGAATAAACCCACGGGCCATGTAGGCTGCGCGGCGGTTCTTGCGCGATTCAAACGTTCCATCGGCCGGAAGGAAGATGCTCTGCTTGCTGTCAGGCGTGACGACCTGGAACGACTTGCCTCCGATGGTCAGGTCGAGGTTCCCGGCGCTCGAAAGAATAGAGTCCCAGAGCGGCTCCGCTTCCAACCGCTTCAACCGGAAGTGCCAGAGATAGGTGTTGGCCGGGTCGAGTTCCAGGTTCGCTTTGTTCGATGGAGCCGACGACATCTTATATGCGTCAGAGGTGAGGATCAGCTTATGCAGCCACTTCATGCTGTAGCCGTGATCCACAAATTCAGCAGCGAGATAGTCGAGCAGCTTCTGATTGCTGGGCTTGCCGCCCAACATGCCGAAGTCGCTCGATGATTTGTGAATGCCTTCGCCGAAGTGCCACTGCCAGATGCGATTCACGGCGACGCGAGCAAAGAGCGGATTCTCTTTGGCTGTCAGCCAGTCGACGAAACCTTCGCGGCGTCCGTCGCGGAAGTCGAGGCCTTCGGGCTTGAAGGGAAAGCCTGGACCGACCGGCTTGTCCTTCTCCGGTCGAGCCGGATCTCCGGAGGTCAGAACGTAGGAGGTATCTTTGAGCTTTACTTTGTCATCTTCCACCGTAACGAGAACCGGAAGGCCGCCGGGCTTCTTCACCGCCCGGCGCTTCTTATTGAGCGCGTCAAACTCGGCGATCACGTTCTTCGGCATGATCTCTTTCAGCTTGCCGTCATCAATCCGCACCACAGGGTAGTAATCGTCGAAGATCTTCTGCTCGGCCACGGTGCGCTGATTCTCGGACTTGCGTACGATGGCCTGCACATCGGGCGGAAGCAGCGCGACACGCTCGTCGAAGAGCTTCTTATGATATGGTGCGGTCAGCTTTTCAATTGCGTCGTCAACCGGCTCCGACGCAGCGCGGTAGGCCTCCATCTCGTTGCCATTTGCTTCGATCTCCTGGGCGGAGGCCAGCACCACGGTGCGCAAAGCGAGCGGATCGAACAGCGCTTTCATCGAATAGTAGTCGGCTTGCGTAATGGGATCGAAGCGATGGTCATGACACTGGGCGCAGGCTACCGTCATGCCCATGAAGGCTGTCGAAATGGTCTCGACGGCGGAGAAGGCCAAGTTCTGACCGGCGTTGCCGCCATTGAGCGCACCACGCGCAAGGAAGCCGAGCGCAAACTGGTCCTGCGGATTGGCCGCACCGCGGGAACGGCGTCCGCCAGGGGACGTGGTAATGTGGCCGCTGTTACGATTGCCGAGAATCTGGGCGCGTACGAACTTATCGAATGGCAGGTCCTGATTGAGGACGGTGATCATCCAGTCGCGCCAATGATGGATGCCGGGCGCAGCTGGCATTACGCCGCCGTCGATGCCATCAAGGTCGGCATAGCGCAGCACGTCGAGCCAGTGGCGCGTCCAGCGAACACCGTGCTGTGGACTGGCGAGCAGGCGGTCGATTACTTTTTCATAGGCCTGGGGAGAGTCGTCAGCAAGGAACCCGTCCTGCTCGGCGATGGTTGGTGGAAGGCCTGTGAGATCGAAGGAGACTCTGCGCAGGAGGGTGAGCTTATCGGCAGGGCCATTGGGTTTCAGGCCAATTTCCGAGTACTTGGCCGCGAGAAGCGCATCGATCGGATTTGCCGATTTCGTCAGCCCCGCCGGCACAGCTGGACGCGCCACAGGCTGCAGAGACCACAGCTTCGGCTTGGGCCGGGCCGGAGCATTCTGCGCCAGCACAAGGCCGGAAGAAAGCAATAAAAGTAAGGAGGCTGTGATAAGCGGGATCATCGGAACTGGTGTCCAGCTTATCGAAGTTTGCGGCTGTTGCCAAGTTCCCCAGTTAAGCGAACACAACAATGCCGCCGGAGCTTGCATGCAGCCGGCGGCATTATCGATTAACGCAACTACTAAACCACGCGGGAGCGCAGCGAATAGCTGGAGAGAACGCGCATGTAGTTGCCGCGTTCGTAGGCCGAGGTGTTCGAGACAGACTGGTAGCTCATGCTGCCTTGCATCTGCTGGATGGATTCGTATTCGTTCTCTTCCATCCAGGCGACCAGCTCTTTTTCGATCTCGCCGACGAAGGCGATGCCGCGGCGCAACATCACCGAGGTCATCATCGCCACCCTGGCGCCGGCCATCATCGACTTCAGGACATCGAAGGCCGAATGAACGCCACCGGTGATTGCCATGTCCGCATGGATTTTGCCGTAACAGATCGCCGTCCAGTGCAGGCGAAGCAGCAGTTCAGACGAATTGCTGAGCAACAGGTCTGGAATCACTTCCAGCGTCTGCAGGTCGAAATCGGGCTGATAGAAGCGGTTGAACATCACCACTCCCTTGGCGCCGGCATCGTCCAGGCGGCGCACGATGTTCGGGATCGAGCTGAAGAACGGACCGATCTTCACCGCCACCGGAATGTGCACGCTCTTTACGATGTGCTTGATCAGGTCAATGTAGCCGGCCTCGATCGCCGCGCCCGGGGTATCGGGATTCGTCGGCAGATCGTACACGTTCAACTCCAGTCCATCGGCGCCGGCATCTTCCATCATGCGGGCGTAACGGATCCAGCCGCCCATGGAGGTGCCGTTGAGGCTGGCGATCACCGGAACCTTCACCGCTTCCTTGGCCTTGCGGATGTGGTTCAGATACGCATCGGGCCCGATGTTGTAGGCGCCCATCTCCGGCAGGAACGTCAGGGATTCAGCGTAGCTGTCTGAGCCGAGTTCAAGTGACCGGTCCAGGTCCTCGCTTTCGACTTCGATCTGCTCCTCAAACAGCGAGTGCAGTACGATGGCGGAAAGACCTGCGTCTTCCATGCGCCGGATATGGTCGATATCCTTGCACAGCGGTCCGGCCGATGCCACCAGCGGACTACGCAGCTTCATTCCCAGATAGTTTGTCGTCAGGTTAACCATGAACGGGTTCCTCCTTGGCCGGTTTTGCGGTTTCCGCCAGGTGTTCATAGAATGCCCGGCGAGTCTTCACATCGTTACGTGCTTCCTCCAGCAACCGTGCGGCTGAGGTCGGATCACTTTGCACGAGCATGGTGTAGCGGGTCTCGTTATAGATGTACTTCTCAAGCGGTAGCGACGGTGCGCGCGAATCGAGCTGGAACGGATTCTTGCCCTGCTCTTCGAGCGCCGGATTGTAGCGGTACAGCGGCCAGTAGCCGCTATCGACGGCTGCCTTCTGCTGTTCGAGTCCGTGCACCAGGTCGTAGCCGTGAGCGATGCAGTGGCTGTAGGCGATGATGATCGAAGGACCATTATGCGCTTCCGCTTCTACAATCGCCTTCAGTGTTTGCGTGTCGCTCGAACCCATTGCGATGCGGGCCACATATACGTTGCCGTATTGTAAGGCCATCATGCCGAGGTCCTTCTTGCCGGCCGGTTTGCCGCCGGCTGCGAACTTGGCGACTGCGCCGCGCGGAGTGGCTTTGGACATCTGGCCACCGGTGTTGGAGTAGACTTCGGTATCCATCACCAGGATGTTGACGTTGCGTCCGGTGGATAGGACGTGGTCCAAGCCGCCGTAGCCGATGTCGTATGCCCAGCCATCGCCACCGAATATCCAAACGCTCTTATTGACGAGTGCGTCAGAGATGCTCAGCAGGTTTTTGGCTTCGGGCGCTTCAATCGTAAGCAATTGCCGTTTCAGGTTGGCAACGCGTTCGCGCTGGGCGAAGATCAGCTGTTCCGTGGATTGATCCGCATTAAGGATCGAATCGGCCAGTTCTTCGCCTACTTGCGGGCGGAGCTTGGTCAACATGTCCTTGGCCTGGAGGTTCTGCTGATCGATGCTCAACCGCATACCCAAACCGAACTCGGCGTTATCTTCAAACAGTGAGTTCGACCAGGCCGGTCCGCGTCCATCGCAGTTGTGCGTGTAAGGCGTTGTCGGCAGGTTGCCGCCGTAGATGGAGGAGCAACCGGTTGCATTGGCGACGATCATGCGGTCGCCGTAGAGCTGCGTGATCAGCTTGATGTACGGCGTTTCGCCGCAACCAGAGCAGGCGCCGGAGAATTCGAACAACGGCTGCAGGACCTGAACGTCCTTGAGCACCGCGTGGTTCATCATCTCGCGGCCGGTTTCCGGCAGGTTGAGGAAGAAGTCCCAGTTCTTGCGTTCCGGTTCGCGGAGCGGAAGCTGCGGGGCCATATCGAGCGCCTTGTGCTTCACGTTGCTCTTGCTCTTGGCAGGGCAGACCGCGACGCACAGGCCGCAGCCGGTGCAATCTTCCACAGCGACTTGCAGCAGGTACTTGCGGTCGCCGAAATCCTTCCAGCGGGCGGCGGTGGATTTGAACGTTTCCGGCGCGCCGGCCAGCAGCGGGGCTTCGACGATCTTGCTGCGGATGGTGGCATGCGGGCAGACCAGCACGCACTTGCCGCACTGGATGCAGAGCTGCTCATCCCAGACCGGAACGTCCTGCGCGATGTTTCGCTTCTCCCACATGGCGGTGCCGGTGGGGTAGGTGCCATCGATCGGCATGGCGCTGACCGGCAGCAGATCGCCGCGGCCTTCGATGATTTTTCCGAGTACATTCCGCACGAAGTCCGGGGCCTGTGGGGGAACAGGAGGGAGGATATTAAACCGGCTCGTGGCTTGAGCTGGTACCCGGACTTCGTGCAGATGGCTCAGTGCAGCATCGACTGCTGCAAAGTTCTTGCGGACCACGGCCTCGCCGCGGCGTCCGTATGTCTTTTCGATCGCCTTCTTGATGGCGGCGATCGCTTCTTCCTTCGGCAGAATGCCGCTAATGGCGAAGAAGCAGGTCTGCATGATCGTATTGATGCGGTTGCCCATGCCGGCCTCACGGCCCACGGTGTAACCATCGATCACATAGAACTTCAGGTTCTTGGTGATGATCTGTTGCTGGACTTTGAGGGGGAGGTGGTCCCAAACGTCTTCGGGCCCGTACGGGCTGTTCAGCAGGAAGACCGCGCCGGGCATCGCTGCGTCGAGCACGCCCAGTTTGTCTAAGAACGTGAACTGGTGGCAGGCGATGAAGTTGGCTTTGTCCACCAGGTAGCTGGAGCGGATCGGCTTGGGGCCGAAGCGCAGGTGCGAGATGGTGACCGAGCCGGATTTCTTCGAGTCATAGACGAAGTAGCCCTGTGCGTAGTTGGGCGTGTCTTCACCGATGATCTTGATGGAGTTCTTGTTCGCGCCGACGGTGCCATCCGCGCCGAGTCCGTAGAAGAGGCAGCGTACGGTGGCGGGGTCTTCGGTGGAGATATCGGGATCCCATTCGAGGCTGGTGTGGGTGACGTCGTCGTAGATGCCGATGGTGAAGTGGTTCTTCGGCTTCGCTTTGCCCGCTTCCGCGAACACAGCGGAGATCATGGCCGGCGTGAACTCTTTGGAGGAGAGTCCGTAGCGGCCGCCAATGACGCGCGGCTTTGGGCCTTCGGGCGATTCGGCCATGGCCGTGATCACATCCATATAGAGCGGTTCGCCGACGGAACCGGGCTCTTTAGTGCGGTCAAGAACAACGAGCGTTTTGCAGGTTGCCGGAATGGCAGCGATGAAGTGCTCCACCGAGAACGGCCTGTAAAGGTGGATCTTGATCACGCCGACTTTCTCGCCGCGCTCCACCAGATAATTGACGCACTCTTCGACGGCCTCGGCGCCGGAGCCCATCAGGATAATGACGCGTTCTGCGTCGGGTGCACCGACGTAATCGAACAGATGATACTGGCGGCCGACGATGGAGGCGAACTTATCCATCGCATTCTGCACGATGGCCGGGCAGGCGAGGTAATACGGGTTGACCGTTTCGCGGGCCTGGAAGTAGACGTCCGGGTTCTGCGCGGTGCCGCGAAGTACGGGATGGTCGGGCGAGAGAGCGCGTTTGCGGTGGGCGCGTACAAGCTCATCGTCGATCATGGCCTTCATATCTTCCACGTCCAACTGCTCGACTTTGGCGACTTCGTGCGAAGTGCGGAAACCATCGAAGAAGTGAACGAACGGGACTCGGGACTCCAAGGTCGCGGCCTGGCTGATGAGAGCGAAGTCCATCACTTCCTGAACGGAGTTGGAAGCGATCAGACCGTAACCGGTCTGCCGGACTGCCATCACGTCCTGGTGATCACCGAAGATCGAAAGTCCCTGGGCGGCGATGGCGCGTGCCGCAACGTGCATGACCGAGGCGGTTAATTCGCCGGCGATCTTATACATGTTCGGGATCATCAGCAGTAGACCCTGCGATGAGGTGAAGGTGGTGGAGAGTGCGCCGGCTTGCAACGCACCGTGATGAGCGCCAGCCGCTCCGCCTTCGCTTTGCATCTCGATGACGGCCGGGACCGATCCCCAGATGTTCTTCTTTCCTTTTGACGACCATTCATCACTCCACTCGCCCATGGGCGAGGATGGCGTGATTGGGTAAATGGCGATTACTTCATTGGTCTTGTGTGCTACGTAGGCCGCTGCTTCGTTGCCGTCGAGCGTAACCTTTGGGCGGATCATTATGTGGCGTTGCCTCCCTGTTTCAAAACTCCTCAATGTGCACGTGAGGGGCCAATTTCAGATGGCCGATAATACAGGGGTAACGGCTGGAACCGATGCGGAATTTCACACAGAACCACGCCGGGGGTGTGACCATGCGGGGGCCATTTGCCCCAAGCCGAATAACAGAACAGCGCCTCGCCGGGGACGTAGCTTGCTGCGTCCCCATGAACGGCACGCTTCATCGGAGCGGTATCGCCCGCATCCATTGTATTGGCGACCGGATTGCTCCAGAATGAATAAGGACATCCATGTCGATACTTCATCTGCTGTTTCTCGCGCCCGCCCTGTTGCCTGCGCAAACGCAGACCACCCTGACGTTGGAGGGATCGTTCATCCTGCCAACGGAAGACTCCTCCATCAACTACAACAGCGGTCCACTGCATGACCCGATCACGCGCCTGCAGCAACGGCTCGCATCCGGCGAGGCGAAACTCACCTACGATTCGAAACACGGCTGGCTGGAGTCGTTTCTTCGCGAATTGAAAGTGCCGGTCACGTCACAAATGCTGGTGTTCTCGAAGACCAGTCTGCAGATCAACCGCATCGCGCCCGATACCCCGCGTGCCATCTACTTTGGCGACGATATCTATGTCGGCTGGGTGCAGGATGGCGACGTGGTGGAAGTGTCTTCAGTAGATCCGGAGAAAGGGGCTATCTTCTATTCGTTGAATCAGCGCGACGCTGGGAAGCCCGTGTTTACGCGCCGCGATGAATGCCTGCAATGCCACGCGTCGCCCAAGACGCTGGGCGTGCCTGGGCATCTGGTGCGGTCCGTATATACGGGTCCGGACGGATTCCCGTTGTTTCAGGCAGGCGGGTTTCATACCGACGACCGCAGCCCCTTCGAAGAGCGCTGGGGCGGCTGGTACGTGAGCGGCACGCACGGCAGCGCGCGGCACATGGGTAACGTGTTTGCGCTCGATCGCGATCATCCAGAGAAGTTGGAGGTGGAGAAGGGTGCCAACATCACGAACCTGAAGAAGCTGGTGAACACGGAGCCGTATCTTTCGCCGTATAGCGAAATCGTCGGACTACTGGTGCTGGAACATCAGGCACGCATGCACAACCTGATAACGCGGGTGAATTATGAGACCCGCATGGCGTTGTCGCAGCAGGATGGCATGAACAAGGCCTTGGGGCGTCCGATGACGGAGTGGTCCGATTCCACGCGGCGGCGCATCTACGGGTCGGCCGAGGTGCTGTTGCAGTACATGCTGTTTACGGAAGAGTCGCAGTTGAAGGCTCCAGTAAAGGGTCCGACGACTTTTGCGGTGGACTTCATGAAGCACGGCCCGAAGGATTCCAAGGGGCGGTCACTCCGGGATTTGGATCTCAAGACCCGGATATTCCGGAACCGGTGCAGCTTTATTATCTATTCGGACGCGTTCGATGCGCTGCCGAAACCCGCTTTGGAGTATCTCTACAAGAGGTTGTACGAGGTATTGACCGGCAAGGATCAGTCGAAGAAGTTCGCGGCGCTGGATGCGGCGGAACGGGCTTCGATCCTTCAGATATTGCGGGAGACAAAGAAGGGCCTGCCGGATTACTGGCGGTGAATCTGGAACGACTGCTTCACGATCTGAGCAGTCTTGACCTTTGGCTCTGCTGAACGTCCCCACTGCCAGGCGGCCACTGTCACTTCCACTGGATATTTCGCCCGGGGCGGAATCCCTGTGAAGTACAGAGTGCCATCCTCTACAATCGCTGGACCGGCCAGGACAAAGTAACCTACCGGCAAACCGCTGTCGGATGTCGCATTCAGTTTCACAGGCGCGGAGCCGACTTTCACGTCGGAGATCTTCTCAAACCTAATCGTCTGCTGCTTCCCTTCCTCGTTACGTTTTAACTTGATAGCCAGCGGTTGGACGGCTTCGCGAATCTTATCCGTGCCCACCTGACGGGCAGCGAGGTAGATCGGATGGTGCGGATAGGTACGATCAAGAGCAACTCGGAAGCGGCCGTCACCAAGCGGCGCCAGTGGTCCGCAAAGCCATTCAATCAGTGGATTTCCAGTCGCCGTAGCCAAAGGCTCTCCGGCATTTGAAAAATTGCCAGGAATCTTATCGAGCATCACAGCTTGCATGCGGAAGGAGATGCCGTCCTCTTCCATTTGCGGCGTAATGCTGGAGATGCCATTGAAATCGAACGCGGCAATGGCGCCACTGGAGTCGGCGAAGGCTGGCAGTTGCGATTCAGCTTTCCAGTTGATGCGCGCAATGGACTGCGCCTGCCGGGCGCTAGCCTTGTCGAAATACCAGGGTGCAGTCTTACCCTTTTCATGACCGGGAACCGGAAGGTCTGCGACAACGCCCTTCTTCATATCGACAGGCCGCAAACCACTCTTCGCGACGCGGGCCTTCACTACCTGATCGATGTAGCGCGCGAAGTATTGCACCAGCCATTCGGCGCAATCGAAGTGGCCGCTGCCCCCGTCGATCAACAGACTGAGCGGCCAATCCGGGTTTTGCTTGCGCTGCTTCTGGACGTTCTCATAAGCAGAGAACGTGTTCCAACGCGTCCGGATATCCACTTTGTCCTGCCCCCACTCCTGCGCTGTGCCAAACACAACGAGCGCGGGTACGGTGCGGTTCTTCGGAGGAAGGTGCGCGTTCTTGATCCAGATACCAGCAATGCAACGCTCAGGCGCGGCCTCCACCAGCGCATCCACCATGAGCAGGTGGCCGGATTCTCCCATCGGCAGCCAGGGAACGATAGCGACTTCCGCATAGCCGGATGTCCTGGCCAGGCCATCGAGCAGTTGCTGCAAAAAGGCAACAATGGTTTTGTCTTCGTTCTTGGCTTTGTAGTAGAGAAAGGTCGGCGTGCTCCACACAATTCCCAGATCATTCTTCGCGCAGACTTCTCGAATCGCGCGGTGGCCAACCAGCATGTGCTCCGGCACGTTGGAACCCATGATCAGCAGTCCACGCAGCCGCTTGCATTTTTCGGGGATCCACAGATAGGCCGCAGCGCTGGTCTTTGCGCCATCGGCCCAAGGCGACCAGGTGCTGCTGAAAGTGAACTGAAAGACCTGATTAACGGGGCTTTGAAGCGGAGCGGCTTGCAGCGCGGAGCAAAAAAGGACGAGTACGCGGATCATTTCAGCGCTTCGGCGATCGCCTGTTCAGCCAGCGGGGCCATGAGCTCGTAACCGGCATCATTGGGCAGGAGACCATCGACTGTCAAAGCCGGTTTCATCGTGCGCCCCTGCGCCAGCGCTTCGTAGAAATTCAGATAGACCACACCGTTCTTCGCGGCCCAGCTTTTCATCCAGCCATTGAGTCCCATGATGCGTCCTGGAGAACGGACAGCCGTCCAGTTTCGACCACAGTCGCACACCGGCGTGACCGATGCCAGCACCACTTTGATGCCATGAAGTTTGGCAAGTTCCACCATGCTGATGATGTTATCGCCGATGGTGGCTTCGCTCTGCGGACCGGCGTAGCGGCCGATGTCATTCGACCCGGCCTGGATCACCACCACCGCCGGTGCGAGATCGATCACGTCCTGACGAAAGCGGATGAGCATCTGGCCGGTGGTCTGGCGGCTGATTCCCCGATTCAAGTAAGGCTTGCCGGGGAAAAACTTCGCCGTTCCCTCACCCCAGTGCTCAGTGATATCGTCGCCCAGGAACACGACGCGCTTCACTCCGGCAGCGGGCTTTTTCAATTCGGAATTGTCGCTACCATAAACAACAAGGCCGCCCCAGTCCAGCAGAATCCTGCGTTGGGCGGCCACGATGCGTTCCAATTCTTCGATTTGTTTCTGCGGGTCGGCCGGGGCTTGCGCAAGCCCCGGCACGACCGCAAACAAAACAACCAGTAACAGCCGATGCATTTATTTTTTGATGCCGAAGCAGTAAATCAAGCCATCGAACGTGTTGATGTAGATCTTGCCGTTCGCCACCGCAATACCGCTGAAGTGGTTGAACGTCTTGATCTCATTGCCGCTGTTCCACAGTTCCTTGCCGGTCTGGGCGTCCAGAACATAAAGCACCGCATTTGTCGAAAGCGGGATGCGGCGTTCGGGACGGAAATCCAACCCGACGTCTTCATAGGCCTGCGAGGTGTTCTCGCCGCTGCCGTAGGCGACGATCGTGCCATTGGCAATGACGGGCGGTTCGGCCTGGTTCATGTCGCGCGAAACCCATGCCGGATTCAACCACACCTTGCCCTGCGCATTGGTCTCTACTTTGAACGCCGCGATAGCACCCTTCTTCACCGGACCGTATTGCAACGGAGCCTTGAACTTCGGATGCTGTGCGCCCCAGAAAGGAGTCAGCACCCATCGCGTGCCCTTGGAATCGAGCCACGAAGCGAGCGAACCCCAGATGCCGGCTTCAGCGAAATCGACAATCTCATTGCAGATGAGCGGCGTGCGATACACCGGCGTGCGGTGATCGTCGCCACCGATTGACTCGGTGTCCATGAAATACAGGCGGCACTCCTTGCTCGCGTCAACCGCGTATTCCTTGCCCTTGTAGGGGAAGATCACAGGTGTGACCTGCATATCGAGATCGCGCTTCTGCAGCCACTCGGCGTTCGACGGGCCGTAGTAGTCCACCAGTTCCGCGCTCTTGGTCTGCGGATTCTGCTTTACGCCGACGATGCCGTTGCCGTAGATGCCGTTCTCCGCGTCCCAGCGTCCGTCACCGGTGCCGGTGTAGAGGGTGCCGTTCTTGCTGATGGCCGGACCGGACCGTCCCCACATACCGCCGCCAGCGGGGCCCCAGCTGCCAACGATGTTGGTGGCGAGGTCGTAGATGTAGACGTTGTTGGGGTTGCCACCGCAGCCTTGCGCGGTGTGCGTGTAAATCGAATTGTTCCAGATGTTGAGCGCGTAAGGTTTGCCGTTCGATGGCATGAACTTCGCGGGAGCGCCCATCTCTTCGCCGGTACCTGCGTCCACTTTGTGGAGGCGTCCGTCCCAGCTGGCGGCGTAGATGATGTACTTGCCTGCGCCATCGCCAGGGCCGATAACGACGTTCGCCGTCATGCCGCCCGGGCAAAGCACGCTCGGTCCGCGGCCGGCGCCGTCTTTGAAAGTGCTATCGAAGTGGCGGGTCCAAACCACTTTTCCAGTCTCTGCATCAAGTGCGTAGACGTTGTCTGATACGCCCGCTTCGATCACCAATTGCTTGGGACCGCTGGGGGTGTTGACCTTCTCGATCACCAGCGGCTCCAGCAGATTATGCATGGCGCGCACCTGGTTATCGAGCTTGGTCTTCCAGAGCAGCTTGATGTTCTTGGCAGTCGCGGGCGAAATGAGCTTCTCGTCCTTCTGCCAGTTCGTTCTCATTGAATCGCCGCCATCTTGCAGCCAGTCGGCGCTATGGGCAAGCGTTCCTGCCAGTAGCAGTGTGCAAGCGGAGGTGATCAGGGGCCTTCTCATCGGTAACCTTTCTAACGCGGAGGTTTGCTCAACGTTTTGACTTTTATCGTCGAACCACATACTATACAACAAATAGCTTTTGGATGAAACTGCCCCGAAAAGGCCGCAATAAAAGATTAACAAGTCTTTTTATAGTAATCCGCAAGTTTGTTTGCAATTTTAGCTGTAGTTTGGAAAAGGAGTCCCAGTGACAGTTAGATTCTCCCTTGCAGCAGTCTCGGTAGCCTGCGCCCTGGTTGTACCGGGATCTGCATTCGCGCAGCGCGGCGGCAACGATTGGATGACGAGCGGCAACGACGCGCAGCGTTCCGGCTGGATCCGGGCCGACAACAAGATCAACGAAGCCACCATGAAAAAGGGCGGCTTCGAATTTCTGTGGAAGCTGAAGCTCAACAATCAGCCGAAACAGTTGAACTCGGTGACGGCGCCTGCGCTGCTCGATTTCTACATCGGCTATCGCGGGTTCCGCACCCTAGGATTCTTTGGCACGGCAAATGACACCGTGATCGGCGTGGACACCGACCTGGCGCGCGTGGAATGGGAAAAGACGCTCGGCTCCCCGGCGAAGAACGCCAACCCCACGCTGGAGTGCCCGGGCGGCATGACCTCAGCGGTCACTCGCCGCACCGTTACCGGCTATCCGCCCACTCCGGGCGGCTTCGGTGGTGGACGCGGACGCGCGGGTGGCGCCAAGTCGGCAGTCGGCGAACCGGGCGAAGGCGCGGCGATGCTCAAGGAGCAGCGCCCTCCACAGCAGTTCGGACCTCCTCCCACTGCGGGCGCCAAACCGAACCGCCGCGTAGCACCGGCCGGCAATCCCTTTGGCCGCGGGATCTCATGGCTCGATGCGCTGACCTCCGATGGCAAGCTGCACTCGATGTATGTTTCTAGCGGCAAGGAGCCAAACCCCGCGATTCAGTTCCTGCCTCCGAATGCTAACGCTCAGGGCCTGGTGATCTTCGATGGCAACGCTTATGTCGAGACCGTGAACAACTGCGGCGGCGTGGAGAACGGACTGTGGGCATTGAACCTGGAATCGAAAAAGGTCTCGCACTGGAAGGCTGGCTCAGGCGGCGTGGGCGGATCGGTAGGCCCGGCGGTGACGCCGGAAGGCAAGCTGATCGCTCCCGACGGGTCCGATCTGGTGGCGCTCGAAGCAGGCACGCTGAACGTGAAGGGCACCTACAAGGCTGGCGCGAAGCTGGTTTCTTCGCCAGTCATCTTCGACTTCAAGGGCAAGGACCTGGTTGCGGTCGCAGTGGCCGATGGCACCTTGCATCTGCTGGATGCGGCAAAGTTGGATGCACCGCTCGCCAAGTCGCCTGCCTATTCGAAGGCTGGTTATGTAGCTGGCGCGCTGGCAAGCTGGCAGGATCCGGGCGGCAACCGTTGGGTGCTCGCACCGGGTGACGACAAAATCGCGGCGTTCAAAGTAGTGGAACAGGGTGGCGTGCCAACGCTGCAAGCTGCCTGGATTTCAGACAACCTGGTTTCGCCGCTGGCGCCGATGGTGATCAACGGCGTGATCTTTGCGCTCTCAAGCGGCGAATTCCGCAGCGACGACGCGAAGATGTCGGCCCCGGATCGGGCGAAGAAGTCGTCCCCGGCCGTGTTGTACGCACTCGAAGCGGCAACTGGCAAGGTACTTTGGAACAGCGGAAAGACGATCACATCGTTTGCGCATAGCGGTGGCCTGGCCGGTGGCGGCAGCCGCATCTATGTGGCAACCTACGACGGTACGCAGTATGCGTTCGGCGTGCCGATCGAACACTAGAAAAATGACCGCTCCCTCACGGTCGCGGCTCCGATAGCCGAGCCGCGACCGTGAGGGAGCGGTATGATTTAAAATATCAAGTATGCGCAGCCTCATCTCACTCCTACCGTTCTTCGTCCTCATCGCAGCAGCCCAGCCGGAACTCCCCGAAGGACCCGGCAAAGCCGAAACCGCCAAGCTCTGCACACAGTGCCATGAGCTCGCCCGCTCACTCGCACCCCGCCAGGACCGCGATGGCTGGAACATCACCATGGCCAAGATGACCGGTCTCGGCATGAAGGCGACCGAAGAAGAGGTCGCCATCGTGACGAACTTTCTGGCCAGCCACTACCCTGCCCCCGACGTCCCGCCATTGAATGTGAATACCGCCTCCGCGATTCAGCTGGAAAGCCGTCTGACGTTGCGCCGGTCGCAGGCCGCCGCAGTGATTGCGTATCGCGAAAAGAACGGCAACTTCAAGTCGATTGAGGACCTGAAGAAGGTTCCGGGCATCGATCCCGAAAAATTCGAATCGAAAAAAGATAAGATCGTATTTTAGTGCTACCTCGACGGGAATTCGTCAAATTTGCGGCGGCCCTGGCATCGCCCGGGCCACCTGCCTCCTACCTCGCCCCCTACAAATACAACAAGCTCGTCCTCGCCGCCGATCCAACGCCTGGCTCGTTTGACTCGCGACTGGTCGACTGCCCGTTCGTCTTCCGGCATAACAGCGAGTTCTACATGACCTACCTCGGCCATGATGGCACCGGCTATCAGACCGGTCTTGCCTCGTCGCGCGACCTGGTGAACTGGCGCAGGCTTGGATGCATCCTGAAGCGTGACGCGGCATCGCCTATCGCACGCTACAACATCGCGATGAACTGGATTCTGCGCGACTCGCAACTGCATGCGCCGGGCAAGTTGAAGCAGGTCCGCGGCCACTACCTGGGCGTCTTTCATGCCTACCCCAATGCGGGCTACGAGCAAGGCCCGGCTGTCATCGGTCTCTGTTGGAGCAGGAACCTGAGGGATTGGGAACTCGGCGATGTGGTACTGAATCCCGAACAGGGTGCCGATTGGGAACGCGGCGGCCTGTACAAGCCGTGCCTGCTCGAGGAGAAAGGCACGTACTATCTCTTCTACAACGCCAAAACCGAAGGTCGTCCGTGGCATGAGCAGACCGGAGTTGCTACCTCGACCGATCTCAAGCAGTGGACCCGACACGCTGGAAATCCGGTGCTTCGCAATGGTCCGTCGGGCAGCCCCGACGAACGCTTCGCCAGCGATCCGTGCGTGGTGCTCGATGGCAAGCGGTGGCTGGTCTTCCACTTTGGCCTGGACGCCAAAGGTGTCGCCCGGGATCTGATCGCAGCCGGCGATGATCCGTTTCACCTGCAACAGTCACACGAGATTTTGATCGATGTGGGACCAACAGGTGCGGTCGATTCCACCTACGCACACAAGCCGTCGGTCATCTACGACAAAGGAATTCTTTACCACTTCTACTGTGCGGTGTCGGGAAAGGGAAAGCAGGAAGTTCGCGGGATTTCGGTGGCGCGATCGAAGCCGTGGTGAGCTACTTGCCTGTGATCCGCACCATCGCGTCACGATAACTCACCGTGACGACGGAGTTCGCCAGCGCCGGAAAGCCAATCACGCCAGAAACATCGAACTGATTGCGTCGGCTTACTTCTTCGAGGTCTACGGCAACCACGGGCTCCAAAATCAGCTTGCGATCGCCGAATTCGTAGGAGACGCGATTGGCCAGCATGCGGCCTGCAGTCTTGCCAGCTCCTGCAACAATCGCCAGGTTCTCCCCCATAGCACGGGAACGGCGCAGGACCTTGGCCGCGGAGTTTGAAATCACGTTGTAGTAGGAGCCGGTATCGAGCAGCAGTGAGCCTTGGTGCTGGCCGTCAAGCGTAGTGTCCACGAAGAGCAATCTGTGAGCAGTCCGCACGGGTACAAAGCCGGGGCCAACGTCCGACGGATAGGGCTCCAACTCCAGAGTCCTGCCGGGAACATCGAGTTTAACCAGGAAGCCAGCAAACATAGACAGGGGAATGACGCCGTCAACTCCATCCAGCACTTCACCTTCCGCGATAACGAAGGAGAAGTCCTGAAATGCCACGGTGCCAATCTCAATTCGACGGGCAGTAGCGAGACGGACCGATTTCGCTCTAGTTCCGGCACCCACTAATTCCAGGCGGGCGCCCTCTGAATACCCCGAGCGTTTCGCTGCCCGATTATCAAGAACAAGATGCTCTGCGCCGCTATCGAGGAGCAGTCGCAGTTGCGGACCATCATCGACTCTCGCTTTCACAAGAAGGCCAATGGTTCCGTGGTTGGGTTGGGCGAAGCTGCTGAGTTTGATGCGGTGCGACTGATAATCGCCTGACAGGACAGGCCCCGAGATTGTCGCCGGGAGGCAACTTGCCATCGTCACGACAATGAGCAAGATCCGCTTCATTATTACAATCTCGTTCCAATTACATTTCTGTTACAATCCTATGTCATTTGTGTGTCGATTGCAATGGAAAACTTAACAGGTTGCATTGCGGCCTCACTGTGCTGTATCGTCATTTCGTGAACATCTCTCGACGCACTGTCCTAACGGCACTGTCCGCCGCCTCCGCCGCCCAGGCCCAGCGGCAACAACGCCCCGCCAGTTGGAAGCCGAAGCTCGGCGTCCTGGCCAGTTTCTCTGACGCCAACCTTGCCTTTGCCAAGGCCGAAGGTTTTACAAGCATGCAATTGCGCCTCGACCCGCGGAAGCTGGACGACGCGCAGATTGAGACCATCAAGACCAAGATCAAGGCCTCCGGGCTGTATATTTCGTCGCTGGCCTGCGACGGTAATCATATCGATCCGGATCCGGCAAAACGTGAGGCCCAGAACAAGTTCACGGTTCAGTGCATTGAACTGTGCGGGAAATTGGGAATCCCAAACATCGGTGGGCAGTCAGGCACAATCAAAGAGAAACCGTTCAAGGCTCAGGTGGACGAGATCCTGAAGGTTTACAACGAGAAGTACTTCGCGGCCTGCGAGAAGAATAAGGTTCGTGTCCTGTGGGAACCCTATGCGGGCGGTCCGAACATTGCAACCGGACCGGTCGGCTGGGAGGCGCTGTTCAAGGCGTTTAACGATAGCCCGAACGTGGGCTTGCAGTTCGACCCGTCGCATCTGGTGTGGCAGTTCATGGACCCGGTACAGGCCGCAAGAGATTTCGTTGGTAAGATTTACGACGTGCACTTAAAGGATACTGAGATCCTGTGGCATGTACTGAAGACGACCGGCATTCAGCCGCCGAATAATGCCCGCTGGTGGCGGTTCCGGATTCCCGGTTCAGGCTCTGTGGATTGGAAGGGGTTCTTTACGGTGCTGGCCGATGCCGGTTATACCGGGGCGATGAACATTGAGAACGAGGATAACTTCTATTACCCTGCGTATGAGAACGGTGACTTCACAGAACAGTTCAAGCGTGGCTTCCGCACGGCTCATGAGTTCTTGAAGACGTTGGTGCCGCCGGTTACAGCGTAGTCGAAATGGTAGCGCGGACATTTATGACTGCCGCGTCGAGATTCGTCTCGACGTGTGTTTTCAACGCCGCGCCAAACCTCGACAAGAATGTCGAGGCGGCACGCAAGAATGCGCGCGCTACAAAACCGCGAAGACTATGTGGACTTGGGCTGCTTCGCCTTCCCGGATCGCGTTACGGCAGCAAATCCACTGCTTTTTCAATCTCTTCCGGGGAAATGTAGAAGTGAGGCGAGAGTCGCATCCAGCCTGCTCGCGGGGCTCCCACCACGCCGGCATTCTTCAACTGCATATAGAGCATGCGGCTGTCCAACCCCTCTTTACGGAAACTGACGATGCCTGCACCCGTTTCAGGAGTCCGCTCTCCATAAAGCTCATAACCCTTACGCTTCACGCCCTCGGCCAGTTGGTCGGCTAACGACTGTACGGCGGCCCCGATTTCCGCAACACCAACCTCAAGTATGAATTCAATTGCCGCGCATAGACCAAAGCAACCGATGGTGTTCATCGTGCCGCATTCATACCTGGCGGCATCCGTCCGGATCAACTTGGTGCGGCGGCCGTAGTCGGAGTAGTTCTGAACGTTGGTGTAACCAAATTCTACAGGAGTGATGCCATCCTGCTGATTTTGCTGAACATAGAGGACACCGCAGCCTTCCGGTCCGAACATCCATTTGTGGCCATCGGCGGCCAGCGCATGGATCTTATATTCGCGGACGTCAAGCGGGAAGACTCCCATCCCTTGAATCGCGTCCACGAAAAAGAAGCACTTTTGCCGTTCGCAGATATCACCTAACGCTTTCAGATTCGCCCGGAAACCACTCAAATATTGGACATAACTGATTGACAGCAAGCGCGCACCCGTACACTCTGCCTCGATCCGTTCCAGGGAGTCGTGAATGGAGAGGAACTTCACTGTGACGCCACGGGCTTCCAGCCGTTCCCAGGGATAGTAGTTCGCCGGAAACTCCTCCTCGAAGGCGATGACCTTGTCGCCGAGCACCCAGTCAATCCCCTGTGCCACCATCGAAATCCCCTCCGAGGTGTTCTTCACGAGCGCGATTTCGGCCGGGTCGGCATTAATCAGTTTTGCGGTAGCCTTGCGCAACCCCTCATAGCTGGCCATCCATTTGTCGTAGTGATCCGAGCCGAATAGCAGATTATCGTCCACCACCCAGCGCATGGCCTCGGCACCGGCTTTGCAAAGCGGCGCGACTCCGGCGTGGTTCATATAGATCAGGTTCTTGGTCACGGGAAACTGGTCCCGGTAGCGGCTCCAAAGGCTGTTGTAACCCATTTCCTATAGAATACGTTAAATAATTAGAAAGCGCAGGCACGAAGTGTGTATTCTTGCGTTAGAATAGTCGCTGAGGGAGAGCGCGCCAATGAAACGGATAATTAGCTGCGTCATACTCACATCGATGCTATCGACCAGCATCGTCGTCGCTAAGGACAAGAAGAAGGATCCTGAAGCGATCGGCGATCGCGACGTCGGCAAGGGTGTCAATTTCTACTCGATCGAAAAAGAGATCGCGGTAGGTAAAGGTTTGGCGCAGGACATTGAACGCCAGGCGAAGATGATCGACGATCCGGTGATCGGCGAATACGTCAACCGAGTGGGCCAGAACCTCGTCCGCAATTCCGACACCAAGATGCCCGTTACCATCAAGGTGATCGATAGCGAAGAGGTCAACGCATTTGCGCTTCCGGGCGGCTTCTTCTTTGTTAATTCCGGCCTGCTGTTGAAGGCGGAGTCGGAAGCGGAACTGGCTGGTGTGATGGCGCATGAGATCGCGCACATCGCGGCACGGCACGGCACGCGCCAGGCAACCAAAGGGCAGATCGCCAACTACGCATCAATACCGCTGATCTTCATGGGTGGCTGGATCGGCTATGGTATCCGCCAGGGCGCGAGCATCCTGATCCCGGTTGGCTTCCTGCAGTTCTCCCGTACTTTCGAATCCGAAGCGGACATGCTCGGCCTCCAGTACATGTACAAGGCTGGCTACGATCCTACCGCGTTCGTGGACTTCTTTGAAAAGATCCAATCGCTCGAAAAGAAGAAACCTGGCACGATGGCCAAGATCTTCTCCTCGCATCCGCCCACAGATGATCGTATTAAAACCTCGCAGAAGAACATCCAGGAGATGCTCGAAGCGAAACCCGAATACGTGGTGACCACGTCAGAGTTCAACGATGTGAAGAACCGCTTGCTGGCATTGCACAACCGCCGCAAGACAGACGACAAAGACCTGAACCGCCCGAGACTCCGCAGAGCTCCGGGCAGCACGACTGGACCGATTGAGGATGGAGATGAGAAGAAGCCTCGGTCGGATGAAGACGAGCGGCCAACGCTGAAGCGCCGCCCGGAATAGACAAATCAGCTCACAAAAGGCCTGCTCTCTCCCACGAGCAGGCCTTTTGTGTTTTAAAGCAACAGAGATCATGCAATGACTCGAAACGCATGTGCTGTTGTATACTTACTGCGCATGTGCAAGTTATCATTGAGTTTTCTACTCGCCCTTTCAGCGGCCGCGCTCCAAGCGCAGAACTCCGTTGAGGAACCAAGACCGGGCCTCACCGCGATGCTCGGGTTCGAAGGCGCGCCGCTCAACGGTATGCCGCAAGGCTGGGCCGGTGGCCCGCCCAATACAATCACCGCCGATTCCGAAATGGTCCACAGTGGAAAGTACTCCGTCCGCATCCAACGCACCGACTCCAGCGCTTCCCGATTCAGCAGCATCGCCAAGACATTACCGGTCGATTTCAAGGGCGCCACAGTCACGCTCCGGGGCTACATTCGCGCGTCAGAGGTCTCGGAGTATGCCGGCCTTTGGCTGCGTCTCGATGGCGAAAACGGCGTGATCGCCCTCGACAACATGTCCAAACAGAAACTCGCTGGAACCCGCGACTGGCGCCAGTACTCCGTGACCTTGCGTCTGACGCCGGAGACACGGCGGGTAGTCTTCGGCTTTCTGCTCGGCGGAACGGGAACCGCCTGGGCGGACGATCTCGAACTGCTGGTGAATGAAACACCACTCACTGCAATCGCACCGGTCGCCATCGACTACGGCCCAAGCCTGCCTGAGGACCATCAATTCGACAAGGGCTCAGGAGTATCGCTCCAATCGCTTTCTCCGGAACAGATAGAGAGCCTCACCCTGCTCGGACAGATCTGGGGCTTCCTGAAGTACCACCATCCACAGGTCGCCGCCGGAAAGCTGCACTGGGATTATCAGTTGCTGCGGGCCCTGCCATCGGTACTCGCCGCAACGCCAGCCGAAAGAAACAAGGTGATGTTGAAGTTCGTGCAGGATGCCGGATCGTTTGAAGATTGCACACAATGCGCAACTCTTTCGACGAAGGACCTGCACCTCCGGCCCGCCCTCGATTGGATCTCAGACCGCAACCGTCTAGGCGACGAGTTGAGTTCCGCCCTCGTCCGCGTCCATCGCAACCGGCCGCAGCGCCAGTTCTTCCTGAAGCAGTTCCCAGGCGTGGGAAATCCACAATTTGAGCACGAATTCCCCTATCGCAGCCTCTCGATGCCCGACCCGGGCTTTCAGTTGATCGGGCTCTATCGCTACTGGAACATGGTCGAGTATTGGTTCCCGTATCGGGACATCATCGGCGAACCATGGGTGGATGTGCTGCGCCGCTCCATCGCGCCAGTTGCATTGGCCCAGACCACGAAAGCGTACAAGCGGGAGTTGATCCGGCTCATTGCCGCCACCAATGACACTCATGCCAACCTTTGGAGTTCGCTCGACGCGCGCCCCCCGCAGGGAGACTGCGAACTGCCTGTCTCCGCGCGGTTCATTGGCAGTAAACTGGTCGTCTGGTCATACCGCGATTCGGCGTTGGGGCCCAAGTCTGGCCTGCAGCTGGGCGATGCCATTGTCTCCATCAATGGTCGCGCGGTCGATGACCTTGTTCGAGAATGGTCTCCGCTCTACGCTGCATCGAACGAGCCAACGCGTCTTCGTGACATCGCACGAGGGCTGGCGATGGGCCAGTGCGGTTCCGTCAAGCTGAACATCCTCCGAGCGGAGCAAGCAAGCGAAATTACGGTGGAGCGAGTCAAAGCAAATTCGCTCAATCAAGCCCCCTCCCGCGACCTCGGCGGCAGTTCCTATCGTCTGCTCTCTCCGCAAGTCGCCTACACTCGCATCGGAGGGCTCAAGAAGGCGGAGGTTGCCAGCCTGATCGAAATGGCGAAGGCAACCAAGGGGTTGATAATCGATATCCGCAACTATCCGAGCGACTTCCCGATCTATGAACTCGCCGGCCGCCTCACAACCAAACCGACCGACTTCTTCATCGCGACCGAAGGCGATCTGGCCAATCCGGGGGCGTTCCATTTTCGCGGATCGTCGAAGATTATACCCCTCGCACCGCATTACCCCGGAAAAGTCGTCGTGCTGGTCGACGAAACCGCGCAAAGCTCCGCCGAATTCCACGCTATGGCCTTCCGCGCTGCTGGTGCCGTAGTAGTTGGCAGCACGACAGCCGCCGCGGACGGCAACGTCTCACGAATCGTGCTTCCGCCACAGCAGTCAACCATGTTTTCCGGCATTGGTATTTTCTATCCGGACCGCAAACCCACCCAGCGAGTTGGAATTGTACCCGATGTGGTCGCAATTCCAACCGCCGCGGGAGTGGCAGCCGGCCGCGACGAAGTCGTCGAAGCCGCTATACGCCTCATCCTCGGGCCTCAGGCTGATGAGGCTGAGATCCGTCGCATCGCAAAGCGTTAGAGCGTCCCCACCGGCCTGGTGCCTGTGCCGGTGACGCCAGTGGCTCTGTCGCCCAGGTCGTGACGGGCGATGTCGGCGATTTTCTGCAGCCGTGCCACCACGTCCGGATGCTCGGCCGCGACATTCTTCGATTCGCCGATGTCCGCATCAAGGTCGTAGAGCAGCGGCATCCCTTCGTTCTTGAGATCCGGCCGGTCCACGTGCAGCTTCCATCTGCCGTTGCGGACGGCTTGCAGCCTGTCCACCGAATAATAGTAGAAGGTGTCGCGCGGGGGCTTCGGCGTCACTTTGCCTGAGAGCACCGGCCAAAGATCCACGCCATCGATCTTGCGGTCCTTCGCTAGCGGAGCCCCGGCCAGTTTTGCAAAGGTCGGAAAGATGTCCATCGTCGAGGCGATCTCGTCCCGGACTTTTCCCGCAGGGATGTGTCCAGGCCAGCGGACCATGCAGGGTTCGCGCAGGCCACCTTCCCACGTCGACGCTTTGCGACCGCGCAACGGTCCGGCTGAGCCGTTGTTCTCACGGGCGGGCTGTGCTGGTCCGTTGTCGGAGGTATAGAGCACGAGCGTGTTGCCATCCAGCCCAAGATCCTTGATGCCTCGCATGATCTCGCCGACGCCCCAATCGAGTTCCTCCACCGCATCGCCGTAGAGGCCGCGTTTCGACTTGCCGCGGAACTTGTCGGAGGCGGCCAGCGGCAGATGCGGCATGTTGGGCGTGATGTAAAGGAAGAACGGCTTGTCCTTGTTGCGCTTCATGAACGCCACCGACTCTTCGGCATAGCGGCGCGTAAGTTGCGACTGGTCAGGGTCCTGCTCAATCAGTTCGGCATTCCGAAGCAGCGGCAGCGGCGGCGCACTGAACACGGGATTCTTGTACTGATTGCGGTTCATGTCATTGCTGTACGGCGTGCCGAAGTGATAGTCGAAGCCGTGCTGCTGTGGCAGGAACTTGGGTTGGTGGCCGAGGTGCCACTTGCCGATGATGCCGGTTGCGTAGCCGCGCGACTTCAGCAACTGTGCGATGGTGATCTCCTCCGAACTGATGCCAGTGGTGGAGTACGGAAACAGTACCCCATTGCCGAGGCCGACCCGGATGGGATAGCAACCGGTCATGATCGATGTTCGAGACGGCGTGCATACCGGAGCCGCATAAAAGGAAGTGAGCCGCACACCCTCCGTCGCCAGCGCGTCCATGTTGGGCGTACGAATGTCCTTCGACCCGTAGCAGCCCAGATCGCCATAGCCTTGATCGTCAGCAAGGATGATCACCAGATTCGGGGGCCGGTCCGCGGCACGAAGGCCGACTGCGGCAACGGCACCACCGAGGAATCCGCGGCGGGAGAGGAGGCGTTGTGACATAAGCTATAGCTTACACCTTACTCGACAAACCCCAAGCCTTTCAGCGTCGCGTAGGGTTCCTTCTCATCAAACATCGGTAGAGCGGCCTTCAAGTGACCATGCTCAAGGGCGACTCCGTAGGGGCCGTCACCAAAGGGAAAGACCGCTTTCAGTTTCGCCAGATCGGTGGTGATATCGCTCTTCAGCCCGGTATCCGTCATGAACTGGCCGGCAAATTGTGGCATGCGGGTAGGGACAGACACGATCTTCGCGCCAAGCCACTTGTGGCTGGCCAAGGTCTTGGCGGCGTGGAAGCAGTGCATGCACTCGGGGTCGAAGAAGAAGACCACAATCTTTCCCTGTTGCAGCGAGTACGGCTTTCCGTCAACAGTAACCGTATCGGGGGCTTTGGCGCCAGTCAGTTGCGCCACCGACCAAGCGTACGAGGCACCGGCCACCACCGCGACGGCGGCCAGCACCATCACCGCCCCGCGTAGCCCCTCCGAGCGGCGCGACCACCAACCGGCAAGCAACGCGCAGGCCAGCATCGCGAAGTCACCGATGAAGAAGCCCGGGCCCACGGCACGTTTCAGCCACGGGAAACAGCTGCAATCGGCGCCTCGCAGCGTATTGTAATTGATCGCGAAATAAGCGAGAAATGCGACCAGCAGCCCTCCGGTGATCCATGCTCCCCAACGGCGAAATCGCGGGATGAAGAGCAGCACGCCACCCAATGTTTCAGAGATGCCGACGCCCAACGCGGCAGGCAGGCTGATCGCCGAAGGCACCAGCGCCTGATGGACCTTAACCGCCCAACCCAACGGGTCCGTCAACTTCCAACCACCCGATAGCAGGAACAGAAAACCAAGGATAAATGCCGCCGTTGCGCTAAGGCCGGATTTCCATCGCGGCTGTGCCATACTGATGTCCATGATCCCTATTCTAGCGTTGTTACTGGCCGACCCGGCGGATCTGGCGGTGGTGAATGCCAGGATTTACACCGTCGATACGCGCGCGCCTCAGGCGAAAGCGCTGGCCGTTAAGAACGGCAGGCTGGCGGCTGTCGGAGACGACGTGAGCGCACACATCGGCCCCAAGACCAAGGTCATCGACGCGAAGGGTGCGGCCGTGATACCCGGACTCATCGATTCGCACGTGCACCTGGCCGGACTCGGCTTTCAACTCGAAACCTTCGATCTGCGTAGCGTCAAATCCATCGACGAAGTGGCGGAGATTGTGCGCAAAGCCGCTGCCGCCAGAAAGCCCGGCGAATGGGTGCTCGGCCGCAGTTGGGATCAGACGAATTGGGGCGGCAAGTTTCCAACGGCCGATCCGCTCACCAACGCCGCTCCGAATCACCCCGTAAGCCTCAATCGCGTGGATGGCCATGCCATCTGGGTAAACCGGAAGGCGCTCGAATTGGCGAAGATCACCAAGGCCACGCCTGATCCGTCCGGTGGCAAGATCGAACGCGACGCAAGCGGCGAGCCCACCGGCGTCCTGATCGACAGGGCGATGGGCCTGGTGACGCGCGTCATTCCCGCGGCCAGCGCCGAAACGCTCAAACGCAGGTTGGCACTCGCTGCCCAAGAGTGCGCCCGGCTCGGTATGACCACGGTCCACGATGCCGGCATCGACCCACAGACACTGGCGGCATATCGCGCGCTACTCAAAGAGAATCAACTGCCAGTTCGTATCTACGCAATGATCGGCGGCGAAGGCCGGATGTGGCGCGAGTTTCTGGATCGCGGACCGGAAATCAATGACCGGCTCACCGTGCGCAGCATCAAACTAATGGCCGACGGCGCAATGGGTTCACGCGGTGCGGCGTTCTTTCAACCCTACGCCGACGACCCTGGCAACAGCGGACTGACGATGCTGAAGCAAGAAGACATCGAGCGCGTGGCGCGCGATGCGGTGAAGAAGGGATTCCAGGTAAACACACACGCCATTGGCGACCGAGCCGTCCGCATCACACTCGACGGTTACGCCAAGGCGCTCGAAGGCGTGGACGACAACCGGCGGTTTCGCGTGGAGCATGCGCAGGTGGTTTCGCTGCCGGACTTCGCGCTGTTCAAGAAATGGAACGTGATCGCCTCCATCCAATCCACCCACGCTACGAGCGACATGCGCTGGGCCGAAAAGCGGCTCGGTCCTGACCGCGTGCTGGGCGCCTACGCACCACAGCGTTTCCTGAAAGCCGGAGTCGTGGTGACGAACGGCTCTGACTTTCCGGTGGAAGATCCGAACCCCATGTTCGGACTCTACGCCGCCATCACCCGTCAGGACGCCGCAGGCTTCCCCGAGGGCGGCTGGTATCCCGATCAGAAGTTGACCCGCGAGCAGGCTCTCTACAGCTGGACCTACGCGGGCGCGTTTGCGGCCTTCGAGGAGAAGAGCAAAGGCTCGCTGACGCCGGGCAAGCTCGCCGACTTCCTGATCCTCTCCGACGACATCATGCAGGTGGAGCCGAAGCAGATCCTCAAGACAAAAATCAAGAAAACTGTTTTGGGCGGTGAAATCGTCTACTCGGCGGCGGAATGAGATTCCTGCTTGCGAGTCTTCTGACCTGCTCCGCCTACGCCGCGCAGCCCACGGTGCTGGTGGACGAGATCTTCGATATCGCGCCGCGCAAAGCCGGCGCTGTCCATCTCAACCTGCGGCAGCGCACGGCCAGCGTCAAATGCTGGTTCGAGGTGAAGGACGGCGCCGACGTGCGCCCGGCCATCCTCACTGAGTCCGGCGAATACGTGTACACGGGCGACTTCAGCCCCGGCGGGGAGTTCACTTATCGCGTGCGCAACACCGGAGATTACAGGGTAATTTTCGACAACAGCAAACAGACGAGCAGCACCAGTCACGTGTACGTAAAGATCCTGCTCGATTTCATGGACGGGCCGGTCACCACCGCCACGCCCACACGCCAAAAGGCCGCGATCTTCGGCAGCCTGGCGCTATTCGTATTGATCGCGGCCTGGTCGGCAAAAAAGTTATTGCCCGCTATTGCTGAGCGAAGAAATCCGATGCCGCCTTCACTGTTTGATTGATGTCGTCTTCCGAGTGCGCGGCGCTTACAAAGCCCGCCTCAAACTGCGACGGCGCCAGGTAGATGCCACGCTCCAGCATCCAATGGAAGAACTTGCCGAACGCCTTGGTATCGGCCTGCTTGGCGGTATCCCAACTCGTCACCGGCTGATCCGTGAAGAAGAACGTAAACATGGAGCCCACGCGATTGACGGTGACGCCCTTCGGCGGATTCGCGGTCAATGCGGCAGCACGCGCTTCGATCTGCGTGTACACCTGCGGATTGGCTTGCAAGAATCGCAGCATTGCAAGACCTGACGCCACCGCCAGCGGATTGCCCGAAAGTGTCCCAGCCTGATACACCGGGCCCGAAGGCGCGATCTTGGCCATGATGTCGGCACGGCCGCCATAGGCGCCGATGGGCAGGCCGCCGCCGATCACTTTGCCGAAGGTACTGAGGTCGGGATGAATGCCATACAACGCCTGCGCGCCGCCGAAAGCCACGCGGAAGCCGGTCATCACTTCGTCAAAGATCAGGAGTGCGCCGTACTTCGTAGTGATCGCCCGCAGCGCTTCGAGGAAACCGGGAGCAGGTGGAACGCAGCCCATGTTGCCGACCACCGGTTCGATGATGACCGATGCGATCTTATCGCCATGCTCGCGGAACGCCGCTTCCAGAGCCTCCACGTTGTTGTACGGCAGTGCGAGGGTCGTATCGGCGAAGGCTTTGGGCACGCCTGCCGTATCGGCGATTGCAAGGGTGGCCAGGCCCGAACCAGCCTTCACCAGCAGCGAGTCGACGTGGCCGTGGTAGCAGCCTTCGAACTTCACGGTCATGTCCCGGCCGGTGAAGCCGCGCGCCAGGCGAATCGCCGACATCGTGGCCTCGGTGCCAGAGCTGACCAGCCGCACCATCTCCATGGAAGGCACCGCTTCGCCAATCAGTTCCGCCAGTTCGATCTCACGCTCGGTGGGCGCGCCGAAGCTGGTGCCGATGGTCAGCACCTCTTCAATCGCGGCCAGAATGGCTGGATGACGATGACCGAGCAGCAGCGGACCCCACGAACCGACGTAGTCAATGTAGGAATTTCCATCCACGTCATGGATGCGCGAGCCTTCGCCGCGGGCAATGAACGGAGGCGTGCCACCCACGCTACGGAACGCCCGCACCGGTGAGTTTACTCCGCCCGGGATGTGCTTGGCGGCGCGCGCCATCAATGCTTCAGATTTGGTTAGATTCATAGGAAATGGGGATTATGCTTCGCTGGCGACCATGCGGCCGCGGCAGACGTTCGTCGAGACTTCCACCAGCGAACCGGTCAGATTGTTCATCAGCCGCTTCTTCAGATCGAGATAGTTTTGTGTACCGGCAAACAGGTCCTGCATCACGTCGAGGAAGCGCGGGCTGCGGCGCATAAACTGCACCATGCGATCGGGAATAGTCCCGAACAGGAAGTCGCCGAGGAAGACACGGCGCGCGAGATGCGCGGCAAATTCCAGATCGTGCGTAAACTCCTGGTGCAGCACGGCTCCATAGGCCGCCGCTTTCTGATCGGGGGCGTGGGCATCGTTCAATATGATTTTGCTGGCGAGATCGCCGGAGCGCATCGCATAATAAAGGCCTTCGCCAGTGATGGGATCAACCAGTCCGCCTGCATCGCCCACTGCAAGCCAGCCGTCGCCCGCCACACGGTTTCTCTTCCACGATTCGGTTTCGAGCGCGGGGAGCATATGCCCGTAAAAAGTAGCGTCCTTGGTGGAGAGGCCCTTCTTGCTCATGTAAGTTTCAAGCCGGGCTCGCAGTTGCTGGGCCGATTCGCCCTTGCCGCAGATGCCCACGGACAAATGGCCGCAGCGCGGAAAAACCCAAATGTAGCCTTCGAGCCCTTTCAGGAATTGAATATCGATGTGTTCCTGATTCGACGGCACGTAGTAGCCGAGCGCATACATCGTATCGGGCGCCGTATATTCGGTACCGACGTTGCGCAACGGATTGCGCGCGCCGGTCGCCACTACGCAGAAGTCTGCTTCGAGTTCCCCGCCCCGCGTGCGAATACTCCAGCCGCTGCTCTTGCGTTCGATCCCCAGCACGCGCGCCTTTTCGAATTGCGCTCCGGCACGCTCGGCGCGCTCCAGCAGCATACGATTCAAGTCCAGGCGGGAATAGATCACCAGCGGCCTGGTCAAGGCCATCCGCACGCCGCCGGCACCGGGTGCGTTGAGCACCGTGTGGGTGACGAATTTCTTCGGCGTATCGTTTTCGACCAGAAACGGATACTGCGAATAAGCCTTGTAGGTCAAGCCGCCGCCGCAGGGTTTTTCCCAGGCGAGTTTCTCGTCAAGAATGATCGTCCGCAGACCCGCTGCCGCGAGGCGTTCCGCCGCCATCGCGCCAGCCGGTCCGCCTCCCAGGACGGCGACCTGCTTCATTATTTCTTCTCTGCCGGGGGCTTTTCCATTGAAGGATGACCGGGAGGCATCGCCTGCGGCATGGTCATATCGGGGATCGGAGGCACGGCGCCAGGAGCGGCCGCGCCGCCGTGCGGATTTGCGCCAGGAGCGCCACCACCAGTAGAGCGCGCCTTAACCACCCACTCCTTGCCCTTGGCTTCCAGAATATACGGCATCGTCATGGAGCCGCCTGCCCCGGCCGGCGAGCCTTTCGCTGTGAATGACACAGTGGCCTCGGCCTCTCCCTGCTTGAAGGAGACGGCGGTAACATCAATGTCCATCGAGGTCATCATCATGTCCGGACGCTTGGCGATGTACTTCACCACGCCTTCGCGAACTGCTTCTTTTGTTTGAGGAGGTCCGCCCGCGCATGATGTCAGGAGCGCGAACGCAATCACGGAACCGCATAATAGGGCTTTCACATTTACGATTATACGACTTCCGGCCCCATCCGCATCTTATACTGGTAAGTAGTTCCTATGCCTTTTTCCACCATTCCCGAAGCCCTTGAGGACTTCCGCGCCGGCAAGATGCTGGTGGTTGTCGATGACGAAGACCGCGAAAATGAAGGCGATCTAACGGTTGCAGGTGAACTGATCACGCCGGAGATCATTAATTTCATGGCGGTTCACGGTCGCGGCCTGATCTGCCTGGCGATGAGTGAAGAAAAGTGCGACGCGCTGAACCTGCCGCTCATGTCACCGAAGAACTCGTCTCGCTTTGGTACCGCATTTACAGAGTCAGTGGATGCGGCGGAAGGCGTCACTACTGGAATCTCCGCGGCAGACCGGGCCCTAACGATTCAGGTGGCGATGCGGCCCGATGCCAAGCCTCATGACCTGGCGCGGCCCGGGCATATTTTCCCGCTGCGTGCACGCGATGGCGGAGTCCTGGTCCGGGCCGGCCAGACAGAAGCCGCGGTCGACCTGGCGCGCATGTGCGGCTTGCATGCGGGCGGCGTCATCTGCGAGATCATGAACGAAGACGGCACCATGTCGCGAGTGCCGCAGTTGCTTGAGTTCTGCGATAAGCACGGCATCAAGATGATTTCGGTGGCGGAACTGATCCGTTACCGGCTGGTCCATGAGCGCTTCATCCGGCGCAAGAACGAGAGCACCATGCGCAACGAGTTTGGCGAGTTCCGCACGGTGTCTTATGCCAGTACGCTTGACCGCGAAGCACACCTGGCGCTGGTCCGAGGCAATCCGTCCGCATCCGAACCGGTGCTGGTGCGCATGCATTCGCATTGTGTCTATGGAGATGTGTTCGGCTCGGTGGATTGCGATTGCGCGAAACTGGTCCGCCATTCCCTGCAAAGGATCGCCAATGAGGGCGACGGCGTTCTTGTTTACTTGCATCAAACCGGACCGGGCATGCGCATGCATTCTCCGCGGGCTGAGGGCCAGAAGGTGATGCAGCACGAAAACGGAATCGGCGCGCAGATCCTTGCCGATCTCGGATTGAAAAAGATCCGGCTGCTGACGAACCATCCGCGCAAGGTGGTTGGACTGGAAGGCTACGGAATCGAGATTGTGGAGCAGGTTCCCGTATTCGAATAGATTCTTGCGAACCTTTTGCCGTGGGACGTCGTATACAGGATCAAGAAGGAGTTAATCATGCGAACTGTTCTTGCCCTTTTGATGGCCGCGTCGCTTGCGCCGGCTGCCGATCCGTCGCTTCTCAATATGGTGATGCCCGAGGCGAAGGTACTCGTTGGAGTCGATGTCGTTCATGCCCGCGATTCAGTGTTCGGGCGCTTCATGCTGGCCCAGATTGGCAAGGAAGATGCCTCGCTCGCCAAGATGACGGAAGCGACCGGCTTCGATCCGAAGCGCGACCTGCATGAGATTCTGATCGCGTCAATGGATGACGTTGTCCCCAATACCAAGATGCCGGGCAACGGGCTGATTATGCTGCGCGGCAAGTTCGATCCGGAGCGCATCTCCGGCCTTGTGAAAAACATGGGTATGGGCAATCCCCTCACCTATCAGGGCCAGGAGATCTTCACCACGCAAAACCCCAAGGACAACGGCGGCTTTGCGATCCTCGATAAGAATACAGCGATTCTGGGCAACATCGGCTCGGTAAAGAGCGCGCTCGATCGCCGCAAGAGCGGCAAATCGATCGATGCCAAGACCCTCGCCAAGGTGAAGCAGCTCAGCGCCGCCAATGACATCTGGGTGCTGACGAGCATGCCCGTAGGCGACATTGCCAGCCGCATTCCCGCACCGCAGGCCGGCGGGATGATGAACGGCCCGGCAATGAAGGGCATTCAACAGGCGGCTGCCGGACTGAAATTCAATGCCGCTGATGTGCGTGTTTCGGCTGAAGCAGTCGCAAGCAACCCGAAGGACGCCAGCGCCCTGGCCGACGTGGTGCGGTTCGTCACAGGCATGGTCCAATTGAATCGTGACAAAGAAGAAGTCTCCAGCTTCGCCGAAGTTTTGAGCACGCTCCAAGTGAAGACTGAAGGAAATGTATTCCGATTGAACATCACAGTTCCCCAGGAACAGATGGAGCAGTTCTGGAAAGAGTCGCCCGCCAAGAAGCGCGGCGGTGTGAAGAAAGTTTAAGTCCGTCTCCTCCTGCCGGGACATTCGATTCATCCGTGCGAGCAATTGTCGCATAATGAATCGAATGTCCCTTTCGTTTGTTAAGCCCCTTCGCAGCCAGCAATGGTTCCGCGGAAAAGAGTATTATGCCTTCGCCCGCCGCGCCTGGTTGCGTTCGGAAGGCTTCCCCGCCGACGTTTTCGACAACAAACCCGTCATCGGAATCTGCAATTCGTGGAGCGAGCTGAACAACTGCAACGCGCATCTCGATAAGGTTGCGGAAGCGGTGAAGCGCGGTGTTACAGCGATGGGTGGCGTGCCGCTGGAGTTCCCCACCATCTCACTGGGCGAAATGTTCATCAAACCCACCAGCATGTTGTTGCGCAACCTGATGGCGATGGACGTGGAAGAGTGCATTCGCGCGTATCCGCTCGATGGCGTGGTGCTGCTCTGCGGTTGCGACAAGACCACACCCGCGCAGTTGATGGGCGCGGCCAGTGCGGACCTGCCGGCCATCGTTGTCACTGGTGGACCGATGCTCTCAGGCAACTGGCAGAACCGCCCGCTCGGCGCCGGCACAGACGGCCGTAAGCTGTTCGATCTCTACCGCACCGGCAAGCTCTCTGACGAAGAACTCTGCGAAATCGAAGGCTGCCTCGCCCGCAGCGCAGGCCACTGCGCGGTGATGGGCACGGCCTCCACGATGACCAGCCTTGCCGAAGCGTTGGGCATGACGCTCCCTGGCTGCGCCAGCATCCCCGCTCCCGATTCGCGCCGCATGGCCATCGCCGAGTTGAGCGGCCGCCGCATTGTGGAGATGGTGGCCGAAGATCTCACGCCATCGAAGATCCTTACCAAGCAGGCCTTTGAAAACGCGATCACCGCGGACATGGCGATCGGCGGTTCAACCAACGCCGTCGTCCACCTGCTGGCGATCGCGGGCCGACTGGGCGTGCCGCTGCACCTGGACGACTTCGATGTGATCTCGCGCAAGACGCCGTTCCTTGCCAATATCAAACCCTCCGGGCAGTTCTTAATGGAGGACTTCTTCCACGCCGGCGGCGTTCCCGCTGTGATGAAGGAGTTGCTGCCGCTGCTGCATCGCGAGTGCATCACCGTAAACGGCAAGACCATTGGCGAAAACGCCGAGACCGGAAAATGTTTCAATCGCGACGTTATCAAAACCACCGCGGAACCGCTGAATCCAGAGGGCGGCACGGCGATTCTGTACGGCAACCTCGCTCCGGATGGGGCGGTGATCAAACCGACCGCTGCCTCTCCGCACCTGCTGCAACACACCGGCAAAGCCTACGTCTTCGAGACGCACCAGCAGATGTACGATGAGATCGATTCGCCCGACCTACCTGTCGACAAAGATACCGTCCTGGTGATGAAGGGCTGCGGCCCCAAGGGCGGCCCCGGGTTTCCGGAATGGGGCCAGATTCCGATGCCGCGAGTGCTGCTTGATCAAGGCATAAACGATGTAGTCCGCATCTCCGACGCTCGCATGAGCGGCACCAGCTTCGGTACCGTGGTGCTGCACGTCGCGCCGGAGTCGGCTATCGGCGGTCCTCTCGGCGTGGTTCGCACCGGCGATCAGATCACGCTCGACGTGGCTGGCCGCAAGATCTCGCTCAACATCTCTCACGAGGAACTGCAACGCCGCATGGCCGAGTTCGTTGCCCCCACTCCGCACTATGAACGTGGCTACGGCAAGATGTTCTTAGAGCATGTGACGCAGGCCAACCTGGGCTGCGATTTCGACTTCCTGACGGCCGTCAAGAAATGAAGAGAGCCCTCGAACCGGCCATTTTATTGGTGATGGCGCTGTTGTTCTTCGTCGCCAACCGCGGCGCATACAAAGCGTACTTCTCCGCCGACGACCTTGACAACATCGCCTGGACTCACGTCGCCACGCCGGGTCCCTTCGTCAAAGGACTGCTGCTGCCCAAGTACAATCAGGGCAACTTCCGTCCGATGGGCCATGCCTACTTCGTCATCATGAGCAAGTGGCAGGCCTTGAACTATCCGCCCTATGTCGCCGTGCTGCACGCGTTCCATTTACTCAACATGGTGATCCTGTGGCTGCTGCTGCGTGAATTCGGGTTCTCGCTCAAAGCGATCATTTCCGGCACTATCATCTACGTCTTCCACATGGCGGTGTTTGACGCCTACTGGAAGCCGATGTACATCTTCGACGTGCTGTGCGGGACATTCTGCTTACTGAGTATATTGGCGTTCCTTAAGCGCAGTTATGTCTTGAGCTTCCTCTGTTTCTGGCTGGCGTACAAGTCGAAGGAGCCTGCGCTGATGTTGCCTGTGGTGCTGGCGATACTCGCTTATTGGCGGGGGCTTTCGCGCAAGGCGCTCATACCGTTCTTTGCCGTCACCATCGTGTTTGCAGCGCAGGTGCTGCTGTTCAATCCCGGGCTCGATAACGACTACACACTGCGCTTCACGCCCTCGGCTGTTTGGAAGTCCGCGCAATTCTATGCGTCGCAGGTACTCCTGATTCCCTACGCAGGCTTCGGGTTACTCTTGCTGCCACTGCTGCATAAAGAGAAGCGGCTGTTCTTCGGACTGGCGACAGCGATCCTGTTTCTGGTGCCGATGTTGCTGCTGCCGGGGCGGCTCTATCCGGCCTATCTCTATGTGCCTATCACAGGACTCGCCATCGTGGCGGCCAGTCTCGCGGAAACCGCTCAGGTATGGCATCTCGCTCTCTTCTTCCTGCTGTGGGTCCCCTTGCACTATGAACGCATGCGGGCGAATCGCAAGGCCGCCATTGCGATCGGAGACAACAATCGCACCTTTGTGAACGCAATGGTGGAAGGCGCGCGCCAGCATCCCGGCCTGAAAGGAGTCGTCTACGAGGGCGGCCCGGCGGCACTCGAAATGTGGGGCTATGAAGGCCTGCTCAAATACCTGTATGGTCTCGACGTGAAGGTCTTCCCGATTTCAGACAAAGACCTCATGAAGAACGTACCGCAGGAGGCTGCGTTGTTTGCCTACGAACCGGGTGCCAATATTCTACATGTGACTCCACGGTTAGAACACGACGCCTCCGTTGTTTCCGTCGGCTGGAAATCGCAGCCCTGGCAGTTGGGCGAGGGTTGGCAACCGCGCAACAATCACTTCCGTTGGACCGCACCGCGCGCGACGGCACGCGCTTACCGGCCTCCGGAGGCGACGAAGTTTATGGTCCAATTGAACGTGGGTCCGGGGGTGATCCAGGAGATGGGCCGCGTAGAACTCGAAGTCGTATTGAACGGATATCCGTTGGGGCTGGCGTCGTATTCAAAGCCCGGCCAGACGGTTGTGGAATGGCCGTTGCCGCCCGGCCCCGCAGGCAATGTGGAGATTGAATTCCGCTCCACGCACGACGCCGACAATGTGTCGAGCGATACAAAAAAGCTTGGCGTTCCCGTCATGCAGTTTGGATTCCGATGATCAAAATGTCCCACACCACACGTATGTGGACCATTGCCGCGATGCTGTTTTTCGCGACGATGATCAACTATGCTGACCGGCTGACGCTGTCGGTCGTTTCGCGCGACCTTCGCGCCGAATTCCAGATGAACGAGCAGGACTACTCACACGTAGTCACGTTGTTCCTGTTAGCCTACGCCATCATGTACGCGGGCTCGGGCGTGATCGTCGATAAGCTCGGCGCAAAGAAGGGCTTCGCCTTTTTCATCTTCGGCTGGTCGCTCGCCCAGATGCTGCATGCCGTGGCAATCGGCAAGTGGAGTCTGAGCGGTGCACGCTTTCTGTTAGGTCTCTGCGAGCCGGGCAACTGGCCAGCGGCGGTAAAAGCAGTCAACGAATGGTTCCCTCCGGCGAAGCGGGCATTGGGAGTGGGCATCTTCAACGCGGGGTCGAGTCTGGGCTCGGCGATTGCGCCTCCGCTGGTGGCGGGCATTACGTTGAAGTATGGCTGGAAGGCCGCCTTTGTTTTTACGGGTTCGCTTGGTCTGTTGTGGCTGGTAGCCTGGCTGTTCATTTATGAAACGCCAGCCGGCAAGCAGACGGACGCAATCGCAGAGAAGGTGGACTGGCGCAAGATCATCACTTCGCGCGCCTGCTACACGCTGCTCATCGCGAGATTCTTCACGGATCCGGTGTTGTACTTCATGATCTTTTGGCTGCCTGAGTATCTGCGCAAGGAGCGCGGCTATACGCTATCGGAAGTCGGCGACTATGCCTGGGTGCCGTTCATCTTCGGCGATATCGGGTATGTCACCGGAGGCTGGTTATCTGGCGTACTGATCGAACGCGGGTGGGAGTTGCAGCGAGCGCGCAAATTTGTGATGTATCTTGGCGCGGCGGTACTACCGATCGCGATCCTCGCGCCGCACATGCCTTCGGCGGGGCTTGCCATTGCCGCAAGCTGCGCCGTTACACTAGGGCACGCGTTTTGGGTTTCGAATTTGCAGGCGTTGCCTGCCGATGTGTTCAAACCGAATGAAGTGGCCACCGCGAGCGGCTTCACAGGCATGGGCGGGGCGGTTGGCGGCATGTTGGCCAACCTGGGAACGGGTTATCTGGTGATGCACTTCAGCTATACGCCGGTGTTTCTGATCGCCGGACTAATGCACCCAATGTCAGCGGTGATCGTGTATTTCATGTTCCGAAAAATCAAGGACGAATCGCAGCTTACTTCTGGCTGAGGCCACCATCAATCGCCAATATCTGCCCAGTGACGAAATTCGTCGCTTCCATGAAGTACAACACTGCCTCGGCGATCTCATTGGCGGTACCTGCGCGCCCGGCCGGAGTCGCGCGGATCAACGACTCAATGCGCACATCAGAATAGTCGAATGGAATGACACCCGGAGCAACCGAGTTGACCGTAATGGCAGGTGCAAACGACTTCGCCAAAGCCTTCGTCAGCATCACCACACCGGCCTTCGACGCACAGTAATGCGCATGCTCTGACCATGGCCGCAGCCCGCCGAGCGAACTGATGTTCACGATCCGGCCCGCACCGGCGGCCTTCATCCGCTTCGCGGCCTCTTTCGCACAAAAGAAAGTGGCCTTGAGGTTGACGTCATGGATAGAGTCCCAATCGGCCTCAGTCACTTCCAGCGGATCGATGCGAGTGAAGCGCGCCGCGTTGTTGACCAAGCCAAAGATCGGCCCCATGCGCCGGTCGATATCCTCGAACATCGCCTCGATTTCGGCCACGCTTTCCAGATTCGCGCGGAACAATGCCGCGCCGCCGCAATCGGCTGCGGTCTTGCGGGCGGCTTCTTCGGATGTCGAATAATGAATGGCCACGCGCGCACCTTCATCCGCGAGCCGAAGTGCAATCCCCCGCCCTATGCGCTTTGCGCCTCCGGTGACGAGCACCACTTTCCCAGAAAGAGAATGACTAGACATTCGGTTCTCCATGTACTTCCACATCGTCAGGGTCTACGCCCACAATCGCAGGCTCCGGCAGCCGATTGGTCCAGTGCGCCCAGCCCCAGAAAATCGCAGTTGTCGAGCTGAGTATACCGGCGCAGGCGCCGATGATTCGCGGATCGACCGATAGCGACGCAACGCCAGCGGCCATCATCGAGAGCATCATCGTCGACCACGTCATCGACTCCATGGTCGAGAACACCCTGCCCCGATACGAATCCGAGACATGTCTCAACAACTGCGAGTAGTTCAACACGCTCGATACCGCGACCGCCGCTCGAGACAACCCGATGAAGACCAGCGCGAGCCAGAACGACTCCATCTGGCTGAATATGACGTACGTGGAGCCATGCAGCAGATAGCAGACCACAATGGCTTTCTTATAACCGTTGAAATCGAGCGTCTTGCCGAGCTTGTGGCCGATGATGCCGCCGACTACCAGGCCAAGCCCTGCACAGCCCCAGATCATGCCGATCCCCGAGGGTCCGCGCTTGAATACAACCTCTCCGAAAATGGTGAACAGGATCTGCGCCGCGCCGCCGCCGGTCGCCCAACCAACCGATATCAGCGCAATGCCCATGATCAAGGGCGTAGACCGCATATACCGTAGGCCTTCTTTGTATTCCATCCACGGCCGGACCTTCTTCGCTTCCTTGCGATCTGCCTTGAACTCGCCACTGGTTGCGCGCAGCTGCCAGATTGACCATGCGGAGAACAGGAAGGAGATCGCATTCAGCACGAAGGCCAGTTTGTAGCCGAAGTGCGTGACACTCATGCCTCCCAGGAAGGTGCCGACGGCGGTCGTGGTCCACTGCGTGGTTTGCGTCAATGAATTCGCGGTGTGCAGCTCTTCCTTGCTCGCGATCTTGGGGAGAATAGACGCACGGCCGCTGGTGAAGAACGGCGAGGCGAACATCAGCAGGCCGCTGAGCAGATAGAGCAGCCAGGTGTGGCCGCGGTCGACGGTGAAGATGAACAGCAAGGCCAGCACGGCGCGCACCAGATCGCTGGCGATCATGATCTTTCTACGGTCGAAGCGGTCAAGCATCACGCCGGCCACCGGCGCCGCCATCACAGCGGGAACAGCGCGGGCAAGCATCACGCCGGTGACGGCCAGTCCGGACTGCGTGGCCGCAATCGCCAGACTGAACACGGCAATGTTGTTGAAGTGGTCTCCGATTTCACTGACCACCTGCCCGGTCCATGACCAACGGTAATTTCGATTGTTCTTCAGCAGCCCGATAAACGCACTCATGCGCCGCGCTCCGTAATGGAGACTCCGGTGACCACCATCGCTCCACCGCCGACCAAGGCAAGCGTGATGTGTTCGCCAAGCACCGGGATCGCCATCAGCGTGGCCAACAGTGGCTGCAGGTAGAGGAACGCAGTAACGCGCGATGCCGGCAGATAGATCAGGGCATAGTAGTAGATCAGGGCGCCGACAACCGAGGGCAGAATCGCCATGTACAGCAGCACGGCCCACAGCGAAGGTGTGATGAGACCCAAGCCATGCACGTAGGACTGCCATAGTGTCACTGGCAGCATGCCGACCGCGGCAATCATGTAGGCAAGCGCGGTGACGGAGATCGCATCACGGGTCTTCGTAAGCTGCTTGCTCATGACAGTGTACAGCGCCCACGCAATCCCCGCTCCGAAGACGAGAAGATCGCCCAAATAGGAGGCCCCCACGCTGCGCGAGGACGAAAGCTGCAGCACGCAGACACCGCCCAACGCAAGCAGCACGCCGGCAACTCGGATGACCGAAAACTTCTCATGCCCCTTGAACGCAACAAACAGCAGGACCAACAGCGGCGTGAGTCCCATCAAGACCGACGCATGCGCTACACTCGTCCGCGAAACGCCAAGAGTAAAGAGAAGTTGATTCATTCCCATGCCTGCGATGCCCAAAGTAATCAGTCGTGGAAGCTCATCAAGAGTAACGGGCTTGGCGCCGCGCTTGCGGTCCCAGATGAACACGGGCAGCATTACCAACCCGGCCAGCGAGGTTCTCATACAAGAGACCATCAGCACAGGCATGCGGACAACCATGATTTTCACGAACAGGAAGTTCGCAGACCACAGAACAATCATGAAACCAAGCAGGCCGTAGATCGTGCCCAGGCTTCTATCACTATCCTTCAACCGATCGACTCCCTGCGCACCGTGATCGAATCGAGGAAATCCATATCGATCTCGTAGCCGAAGCCGACGCCATCGCGCAAGGCAATCGTTCCGTTGGGAGTAGTCTCCACTTCCGGTTGAATCAGGTCGCGCTGCCAGTAACGCTTGCTGGCCGAGACATCACCCGGCAATACGAAGTTCGGCAGAGAAGCCAGCGCCACGTTATGCGCGCGACCGATGCCCGATTCGAGCATGCCGCCGCACCACACCGGAATCCCGGCCTTCTGAGCGACATCATGCACTTTCTTAGCTTCGAGGAATCCGCCCACGCGGCCCAGTTTGATGTTGATGATGCGACCCGCGTTCAGACGGATCGCCTGCTCGGCATGATGCGCGGAGCGGATGCATTCATCCAGGCAAATGGGAGTATCGAGCTTGGCCTGCAGAATAGCGTGGTCGATGATCTCGTCATGCGCCAGCGGCTGCTCAATCATCATCAGATAGAACTCGTCGAGCTTCTTCAGATGATCGATGTCGGCCAGCGTATACGCCGAGTTCGCGTCGGCCATCAGCTTGATGCCCGGAAACTCGCGACGCACTTCGCGGATGTCTTCCACGTCGCGGCCCGGCTTGATCTTCATCTTGATGCGCTGATAGCCGTCGGCCAGTTCCTGCTCGATCTTTTTCAGCAGCCCGGCAACGGTATCCTGAATGCCGATGGAAACGCCGCAGGCGATCTCTTTGTGAGCACCGCCGCCGATCTGTTTCCACAGCGGCACGTTGTTGCGGCGCGCTTCCAGATCCCACACCGCAGCCTCAGCACCACCGCGAGTCATCATATGGCCGCGAATATGCGAGAGGCGCGGCGCCACGGCTTCGGGACCATCCAGTTCCACGTTCAAAATACGCGGCGCGACGTAGTTGATGAGCAGCGGCCAGATGCTTGCGGTCCACTCTTCGTTGTAGAAAGGATTTTCGCCGGCGGTGACTTCACCCCACCCGGAGAGGCCGTCGCTGATCACTTCCACCAGTACGATATCGCGCGCGTAGGTGCGGCCGAAACTCGTCTCAAAGAAGCTCTTCAACGGCATGCGGACATGCCGCAGATTGATCTTTTCGATTTTTATTCCCATGGCGACAATAAATACGTTCCTGCTTCCGGACTGCGCTCGAAGCCAACAACGGCAAGGTCTTTGGCGAAATACTCGTGGAACTGGTTGCTCACGCGTTCCTGAATCTCACGCGCGCGCCTGGAGTCCTGGCTGCGGATCATCGCGATGTCAGAGGGCACAGAGATCCGGGCGGCGATGTTATCCTTCGACGATTTCTCCCGCTTCACCCACCATTCGGCGATGCAGCGATCGGTGGGCAAACCACCGTGCAGTGCACTGGTCGTTTTTCCGTACTGATTCAGCACATAGCGGCGGATGACGGCGCCCAGCCGTTCGATATTGAAGAAGGCGTTCTTGATCTCGAGCGGATCGAAGGTCCACTCCACCAGGTCAATGCCGCGCGCGATTGCGTCTTCACGCTGCGCCAGTTTCAGCATGCGCCCCACACCGGCATTGCGGTAGGCCTCAAGCACACCCATCATGTGGCTGTGCATGTAGATCACGCCGCCGGGTTTGATGCCCGGAATGCCGAGCAGGAAGCCAACCATGCGATGGCCGTCGAAGGCGCCGATCGTCTGGCCGCCCACCTTGTTGGCGACAACGAAGAAACGGACGGGCAGCAATTCCAGATCCTCAAAGCCCCAGATTACTTTCTGCAATCGAACCGCTTCGGCAAACTCCGCATGTTCGTGAAGATTGCGAATCTCAATCATCGCTTCTTCGCTTCCTGCCATAACGCTTCCATCTCCTGAATACTCGCTCCGGGCAACGGCCGGCCAGTCTCGTTCAGTCGTTGCTCCACATAGCCGAAGCGGGAACGGAACTTGGCGTTGGTCTTGCGCAAGGCCTGCTCGGGATCGACTTTGTAGAACCGCGCCAGATTCACCAGGACGAACAGCATGTCGCCCAGTTCGTCTTCCTTTTCAGCCTGCGTCTCGGCGCGCGTCAACTCTTCCAGCTCTTCGTGCAACTTGTCGACGACCTGCTGCGGATTCTCCCAATCGAAGCCCACACCGGCGGCCTTCGAACTAATGTCGCGCGCTTCGGCCAGTGCGGGTTGTTTGCGTGAGACCGGATCGAGCATCGCGGCGGGCTTCTGCTTCTTTTCGCCTGCTTTGATTTCGTTCCAGTTCTTCAAGACCTCGTCAGAGGTTTCGGCAACGACGTCGCCAAAGATGTGCGGATGGCGCCGGACCAGTTTCTCATTGATCGCGTCCAGCGAATCCTCGATTTTGAAATGACCCTCTTCGGCGGCCAGCTGGGCGATGAAGACCGGCTGCAGCATCAGGTCGCCCAGTTCTTCGGCAACTCCAGGCCAGTCCTTGGCGTCGATCGAGTCCATCACTTCGTAGGTCTCTTCGAGCAGGTACTTCTTGATGGTGTCAAAGGTCTGCTCACGGTCCCACGGGCATCCGCCGGGTGCGCGCAGTTGCGCCATGATGGCGACAAGCCGCTCGAATTTCTGACCTGCTGTTGTAGTAGTTTCCACGGAAGGGCTGATTTTTCTACTGTAACATGGCTGCCGAAGCCGCGATAAACCTCAGAACGCCGGCTATCGTCAATTTGAGAGTTTCTTGAGGATAGAAGCCGCCAAAACCTCTTTGATTTCGCGGTGCCTGGGAACGGGTTGCGAGAATCGAGTCTCCGTGCGCTTCATCCGATCGACAATTCTGCAACTCGTCGAACACCAGGGATTTCGCCGCAAGTGAGGTCTTTGTAAAGGTCACGAAGATGCTCTTCCAAGTCCGCAAGAGACTCACCTTGTGTCATGTAATCAGGAAATTCTTCGAAGTAGCCAAGCCACACATCACCGTCTTGCCAGCGGACGTATCGGGCAGTCGACATCACCATATTCTACCAGTTGGCAATTATCAAAAATAGGAGAGCCACGCATCGCTTCGCCGCTTTTTCAAAGCGGCAAACCACTTGCAGGCCGGGTACAAAATCAGAATCACGGAGATCCAAACCAGGTAGACCACTGGCAGCGAATAACCATACCCGGGAGGCAGGTACAGCTTCCCCTGCGGCGACGGATTCTGGGTGAGAAACGAGAAGCCGCCATAGCGAAACCAGGCAGCGACCGCAGCCGAGCCATGGATCAGCGGGGTGTGCAGCAGGTAAAAGAAGAGCGGAACACGCCCGAAGGTCACCAGCGGACCATCATGTTTCTTCTCCAGCAGCGCAATGGCAATGATCGCCGGTCCAATCGTCATCAGCAGGAACTGCAGGCTCGGCGGATACTTTTCGGTATTCACAAACGACAGCAGGCTGAACACCGCAGTCGGCTGCATGCTCCACGGCCTGTCATCGCCATAGATATTGAAGCTGCGCAGCACCACGAACAGACCGAGCATCGCGGCGCCGATGCGCAGCAGCAGTGTCCTGTTACGCAAAACCGCGCCAAAGGCATAGCCGGCGGCCATCACGCCCACCCACGGTATCAAGGTGTACATGTTGTAGAAGGTGACGCCCTCGATCGGATACATGCGCTTTTTCACGTGCAGGAATGTCCATAGCCAGTTGCCCTCCACGCCATCGAACGCGTTATGCCCCAGCACCATCACGATTCCGAACGCGGCCACCGCAGGTAGCGGAAGATGGATGAGGGCAGCCATCACGATCATGGAGCAGCCGATCACCCAGATCACCTGCGCAAAGATCCAGTGCGGGTCGAGGTTCAGATAGAAGCCGAAATGCACCAAGGTCAGTTCCAGGAAGATCAGCCACAAGCCTCGGGTCACTAGAAACTTTGACAACTCGGGCTTGGGCTTCTTCGAGAGGAACGCTCCGGTGCCGGCCAGAAACACAAACACCGGCGCGCAGAAATGCGTGATCCAGCGCGTGAGAAACAGCGCTACTGTGGTGATCCGGACGTCCATGATGTCAAAGGAAGCGTCGGACCACGCGCCGCGTGTGTGATCGAGCGCCATGATCACCATCACCGCGCCACGCACCATGTCCACACTATCCAAACGCTGCCTTACAGGTAACTCCTACCAATCATTCCTTCTTCGCTTCAACTGCGCAAACCATCGGCAAGGCAGATAGAGCGACACGACAATCGCAATCCAAATCAGATAAACAACCGGCAATCCGTAGCCGTAATTGGCCGGGAACAACTCCGGCGGAACCGCAGGCGGGAAGTTCAGCAGGAAGTCAAAGCGCCCATGCGTGAACCAGGCCGCGATCACCGCGCAAAGGTGAATCAGCGGAAAATGCAGCAAATAATAGAACATCGGCACCCGGCCGTAAACCAGCAGCGGACCTCCGCGAACGCGGTCAAGCAGGGCAAGCAACAGGATGGCCGGACCCAGCGTCATCAGCACATACAACAAACTCGGCGGATACTTCTGGCAATTCAGGAACGACAGGACCGTGTACAGCAGATCCTGCTTCTGCGCCCACGGCCGAGGATCTCCGTAGATGTTAATGGCACGCAGCACAACAAACAAACCAGTCATCGCGAGCCCCAGCCGCATCAGCACCAGCGCCCGGTCCGGGTGTCGCAGTAGAGCGCCGAACCCATAGCCCGCGGCCATCACGCCCATCCACGGCAGAAACGAATAGGCGAAAAAGAAGACCCGGCCCGAGTCCGATTGAATCACGCCAGGCTGATGGAGAAACAACCACAGCCACTTCCAGGCGCCGAAGCTCTGCGCGCGGATCGGATCGAGCAGATTGTGCAGCAAGATGATCGCCACACCGATTGCACCCACCACGCGTACAGGCAGCCGGATCAGCCCTGCCAGTCCGATCATGCTGAAGCCCAGCACCCAGATCACCTGCCCGAAGTTCCACTTGAAATCCAGGTTGAAACAGATACTGCACCGCACGACTGTCAATTCCAACAGCAGCAGCCAAAGTCCGCGCGTGATCAGGAAACGCGACAGTTCAGGCACCGGCTTGTTCGAAAGAAACGCCCCGGCGCCGGCGAGAAACACGAATACCGGCGCGCAGAAGTGCGTGATCCAGCGTGTGAGGAACAGCGCCGCCGATACCTTGCTCAAATCCGTGGGATCGCCGGCAAAATCGGAGAAGAAATCCCGCGTGTGGTCGAGCGCCATGATCACCATCACGAGTCCGCGAAGGATGTCTACAGAATCGAGGCGCACGCGCGAGTTCATTGTTAGCAAGGATACAATAGTTTTTGATGAGCGAAATAGATACCCCTATCCCCCCGGCTAGTTTTGAATTCCTGGTGATGAGTCTCAAGATGCAGGCAGAGATGCAGATGGGCCTGCTGCACTTCGGCGAAGAGAGTGACCGGCCCGAAAAGAACATGGCACTGGCACGCCATTTCATCGATACGCTGAGCATGCTCTCTGAAAAGACCAAGGGCAACCTGAGCCTGGAAGAGAACAGAATGCTGGAAAATTCGTTAACCGAACTGCGCTTCCGCTTTATTCAGGAAAGCGAAAAGAAGTGAAAATTACCGTGCTCGGTTCGGGCACAAGTACGGGCGTGCCGACCATTGGCTGCCACTGCAATGTCTGCACGTCCACCGATCCACGCGACAACAGATTGCGTCCGAGTGTGATGTTTCACTTCGGCGGCAAGAATGTCCTGATCGACACCACACCGGACTTCCGCGCCCAGATGCTGCGCACGAAGGTCCAGAAGCTCGACGCGGTTCTGTTCACGCATCCGCATGCCGATCACATTCTCGGCCTGGACGACGTGCGTCCGTTCAACTTCCGTCAGGCCGGCCCAATCCCTATGTACGGCTCGGCCGTTACGCTGGAGGCGATCCGCCGCATCTTTCCTTACATCTTCGCCGAGAGGGCTTTCGAATCGACCGTGCCCAAGATCGCCCTGAACGAAGTGGATACAACACCGTTCGAGCTGTTCGGCGCCACCGTCACGCCGGTCAAATTAAAACATGGAAACCACTTCGAAGTGCTCGGTTTCCGGATTAATAACTCGGCCTATCTCACCGACCATAGCGAAATTCCAGATGCGGCGTTGGAACAGTTGCACGGGCTGGATGTATTGTTTCTAGATGCGCTGCGCTACAAACCGCATCCCACGCACTCCACCGTGGAGCGCTCGCTGAAGTATGTGGAGCAGCTTGCGCCGCGCATGGCCTACTTCACGCACATCTGCCACGACCTGGGCCACGAGCGCGCCGAGAGCATGCTGCCACCGCATGTCCGGCTAGCTTACGACGGACTCGTGATCGACGCGGGAGGCATGGACTGATGCCTTCGGCAGTTACCATCGGAAACTTCGATGGCGTTCACATCGGGCATCAACGGATCTTTCATCGTGTAGTAGAGATCGCCCGCGCCAATGGCTGGACGCCGGTAGTGCTGACTTTCGATCCGCATCCGGCAAAGGTGGTTGCCCCTGCGCGAGCACCGCTGCTGTTGAGCAGTGTGGAGCATCGCCGCGAATGGATGCTCGCCACCGGAATCGAACAGGTCTTCATCCTGCCCTTTGACGACACCTTTTCGAAGCTCACGCCTGAGGAGTTCGTGCAGACGATTCTGGTCGGCCAGCTCGATGCGCGGGCGGTACTGGTCGGCGACAACTTCCGGTTTGGAAATCGCCAGGCCGGTGATACAACGCTGCTGACGGAGCTCGGCGAAAAGGCAGGCTTCACAGTGGAGATCGTGCGAGCGGTGAGCTATCGCCACCATCCGGTTTCATCCACGGAGGTCCGCAAACTCATCCTGGAAGGCAACGTGAGTCTCGCGTCGCGCCTGCTGTCGAGATTCTATTGCCTGGAAGGTGAGATCGTAGCCGGTCGCGGAGTGGGCAGCAAACAGACCGTTCCGACGCTGAATCTGAAGACCGAAGGCGAGGTGATCCCGGCCAATGGCGTCTATGTCACGCGGACCTACGATCTGGACTCTGCCCGCTCGTGGCAATCGGTGACCAACATCGGCTACCGGCCGACCTTCGACGACAGCACGGCTCGCACGATTGAGACCTTTCTGCTGGAACCGCTGACAGGAGAGCCGCCGAAACACATTCGACTGGAAATGTTGCACCGGCTTCGCGCTGAACAGAAGTTCGAATCGCCGGAAGCGCTCAAGAAACAGATTCTGGTGGATGCAGAGCGCGCCCAACAGTTCTTTAGAATTCTACGCCTTCCCACTTAGCGACGACTGCCGATGCGAGGCAGTTGCCGAGCACATTGACCGAGGTGCGCGCCATGTCCATCACCGCATCAATTCCTAGCAGCACGGCCACGCCTTCAATCGGCAGCTGGAAGGTGGCCAGCGTGCCGCTCAGGATCACCAGTGCTGCGCGAGGCACGCCCGCCACGCCTTTGCTGGTCAGCATGAGAGTCAGCATCATCACCACCTGTTGCCAGATCGTCAACTGCACGCCTGCGGCCTGCGCGACGAATACGGAAGCGAGGGAGAGGTAGAGCGTTGTGCCATCGAGGTTGAAGCTATAGCCAGCCGGGATCACAAAACCGACGATGTGCTTCGGCACACCGAATTTCTCCATATTCTCCAGCGCCAGAGGCAGCGCCGCTTCACTCGATGCGGTGGAGAAGGCGATGACAAATGGCTCGCGCACGGCTTCGATAAACTTCTTCACCGGCAGGCGAACCACCATCACCACCGCGCCAAACACCAGCGCGACGAAGACAACCTGCGCAACGTACATCGTGAGAATCAGTTTACCGAGGCTGAACAGCACACCGAAGCCTTTTGACCCGACGGTGACGGCCATCGCCGCGCCAACGCCGATCGGCGCCAGATACATCACGTAGCGCGTGTACATGAACATTACTTCCGCCAGGGAACCAGCGAACTTCACTACCGGTTCGGCCTTCAAGCCGGCAGCAACGCAGGCCGCGCCGAACAGGAACGAGAAGACCACAATCTGCAGGACTTCGCCCTTCGCCATGGCCTCAATGATGCTTGCTGGAAAGGTGTGTTCGAGGATTCCGGCCAGCGACGTCGGGGCCTGCGCGACCACAGTCTCGGTCGCCGATTTCTCCAACTTCATCCCCAACCCGGGTTGAGCCAAATTGACAGCTGCCAATCCGATGATCAGCGCAAGCGTAGTAACGATTTCAAAATAGAGGATCGCCTTGCCGCCGATGCGGCCCATCGTTTTGATGCTGCCCGCACCGGCGATTCCATAGACGAGCGTGCCGAACAGCAGCGGAGCAATAATGCTCTTGATCAGCCGCAAGAAAATGTTGCTAACCGGTGAAAGCTGCTTGGCAATGCCTGGCTCAAAGTACCCCAGCGCGATCCCCACCACCATGCCAATGAAGATCCACGAGGTCATTGAAACCCGCTTCATTAGCGTTCGCCCCACTTGAGTTTGGCCCGCAAGACGTCGAAAAACAACATCTGCGGAGGCCTGATCAGGTGAATCGCTTTCGAAGAACTACGGCAGATCACACGGTCTTCACGCTTCAACAGTTCGCCGACCTGTCCATCGACAGTCAGGAATATCGAATCGTCATCGCCGAGCGCGACGATTTGAATCACGCTCGTGTCGCTAACGATCACCGGCCGATTGGTCAGCATATGCGGGCAGATCGGGGTGATTGCCAGCGCGCCGACAGACGGGAAGATAATCGGACCACCCGCCGAAAGCGAGTAGGCCGTGGAACCGGTTGGAGTCGCGATAATCAGACCGTCTGCTTTATACCCGCAAACGAAATGGCTGTCGACCCACGTATCCAGATCGATCACACGGGCGATCGATGCCTTCGTCAACACGACGTCGTTCAACGCATCGTAGGAGGAGACATGTACGCCATTGCGCATGATGCTGCATTCCAGCATGCGGCGCAGACCGATGCGATGCTCGCCGAGCAAGGCCCGTTCCAACTCAGGAAAGACATCGTCAATGGCGATGGCCGTAAGAAACCCGAGTCCACCCAGGTTCACGGCAAACAAAGGAATCTCGGCGCCGCCGATGGCGCGCGCGGCAGATAGCAGCGTGCCGTCTCCGCCAAGCACAATCACCAACTGAGTACCGGTGGGAACCTGCTCGCGCGGAATGCCATCCTTGCGCCCCAGGTAATCTGCGGTCTGCACATCGTAGCGGGCCTCAATTCCACGCATCTTGAGCCATTCGAACAGCTCAGGCACCAGGGTGATGGCTTCCGGCGAGTGAGGCTTGCTAACAATCCCAACGCATTTAATGACGTCCATAAAGGAGAAACTCTTTGTTCCCTTCCGCACCAAGTACCGGGCTTTCCATGATAGCTGTTTTGAAACCGAATGATGCGACCGCTTCGGTCACCTTATCGCAGCAGGCCTGATGCAGCACCGGATCACGCACAATCCCGCCTTTGCCGACCTGCCCACGCCCGACCTCGAACTGCGGCTTCACCAGGATCACCATTTCGCCTTGCACTTCCATGACCGGAACCAGCGCCGGAATAATCATCGTTACAGAGATGAAGCTGACATCGCAAACGACAAGCGAGACCCGCTCGCCAAGATCGGCCAGAGTAAGGTAGCGGCAATTGATGTTTTCGCGCACTACGACGCGTGGATCAGAGCGAAGTTTCCAATCGATCTGACCGCTGCCGACATCGTAAGCATAGACTCGGCGCGCGCCACGCTGCAGCAGACAGTCAGTAAAACCGCCGGTGGAAGCGCCTGAGTCGAGACAGACCCGATCCTGCACGTCGATACCGAAATGATCTAGCGCCGCCTGCATCTTCAGGCCTCCGCGGCTGACGAAGGGCAACTTCGCGGCCAGTTCCACGCGCGCATCGGAAGCCACTGAATGTCCAGCCTTGGTCAACTTCTGCCCTTCGACGGTCACATCGCCGGCGAGGATGTAGGCTCGCGCCTTCTCGCGTGTTTCCGCCAGGCCGCGCTCCAGCACCAATTGATCCAAGCGGATTTTGGGAGCTTGCTTCAAGCCGATCTCTGCACGATCAGGTCCGCCAGTTCGCGAAGATGAATCGCGCCCTCGCCAAACTGCTCGAGCGCCGCATGGGCCGCGAGACGTTCCTGCTCGGCCATTTTCGCCGAGGTCTCCAGCCCGTACACCGCGGGAAACGTGATCTTGTGCTGTGCCGCGTCTTTACCCGCCGTCTTGCCCAGCGCCTCGGAGGATTGGGTTACGTCCAGAATGTCGTCGACAATTTGAAACGCCAGACCGATATGCTCGCCGAATCTGGAAAGAGCCTGATACTGTTCGGGAGTCGCGCCCGCGTAGATTGCGCCCATGCGCACGCTGGCCCGCAACAAGGCGCCGGTCTTGGCGCGGTGAAGGCGTTCGAGCAGGGCGGCAGTGGGAGCCAGACCTTCGCCTTCGATGTCGTGGACCTGGCCGCCGATCATGCCACCCACAGTTCCCGATGCGGTGGAGAGTTCGCGAATCAACGCCACCTTGCAAGCATCGTCAACCTGCGTGAGCGAAGACAGAACTTCGAACGCCAGTGTGAGCAGCGCGTCACCGGCGAGGATCGCCATCGCTTCGCCAAACACTTTATGCGATGTGGGACGGCCCCGGCGCAAGTCGTCATTATCCAGCGCGGGGAGATCATCGTGTATCAGCGAATAGGTATGGATCAATTCCAGGGAGGACGCCGCATCTTCAACGCCTGCCGCGGAGGGCAGGATGCAATCCGAGGCGGCGATGCAGAGGATCGGACGGACGCGCTTGCCACCGGCAAACAGGCTGTAGCGCATCGCGCGGTGAATGTTCACCGGTTCCACTAATTCACCGGACACCAGGCGATCCAGCGCTGCGTCGACAATCGCCGTCTGCGATTTCAAATACTCTTTGATACTCATGCTTCAAACGGCTCCGTCTCTGTGCGGTTGCCCTTCTTGATGATCTGTTCGATCTTGGTCTCCGCTTCGCCCAGTTGCTTGCGGCACTGCTCGCTCAGCGACATCCCCTTCTCAAACAGTTCGATGGAACGCTCCAAAGGCAGGTCGCCTTTCTCCAATTGCTTCACCACCGTCTCAAGTTGTTCGAGTCCGGCTTCGAAACTCGATACGGATTGCTTTTCTTCAGGCATCGATTAATTTTACCTGCCAACGGGCCGCGGTTTCGAGCATGGTATTCCAGACACCCTCTGGCACGGGGATTCCAACGCGCCGGCGCTCGGCTTCAAATCGGACCTCAGGCTCGCCGGCGATGAGCACTTCGTCGTAGTCAGCCGCGGCCGCCGCGGACTTGATCATCTGCACCAACTTGCTCATGCGCGCATCGAAGCTCTCCGCACTCTGAAAGCGGCGCACGTCGATCGCCATGAAAAACTGACTGACTCGCATCGGCCGGCCTTTGATACGGATGCCACCGAGTTCGGTGCTCATCGCGCCGCCGCTCAACACGGCACAGAGGATTTCAACCATCACTGCCAACCCGCTGCCTTTGTAGCCTCCGAGCGGCATCACCATGCCGCCGTTCAGAGCTTTCTCTGTGCTTGTCGTCGGACGCCCTTCGGAATCGATTGCCCAGCCCTGCGGTATCTCGGCCACGCCGTTGATTCCCGCTTTGTAGATCTTGCCTGCTGCGACGGTGGTGGTGGCCATATCGAGAAGCCACGCTGTTTCGGGATCGCCGGGCACGGACATGCAGATCGGATTGGTGCCTACACGTGGTTCCTTGGCCTGCCACGGAGCTACCATCGGCGAGGCATTGCAGAGAATGATCCCGATATTCCCGGCCGCCGAAATGCGTTGTCCCCAATACGCGCAGGCCCCAAAATGATTGGCCTCGCGCGTCACCACGATTCCCACGCCATGTTCGGCCGCCAGGCGGTTCACGTGGTTGCAGCAGATCTCGGCAATGGGCGCGCCGAGTCCGTTCTGCGCGTTGTAAACCATCACGCAGCCGCTCTCGCTGGCCACCGTCCCCAATGTATCGGCATCGATATTACCGGCCAGCAGTTGATTGATGTAGAACGGCAGCAACTGCACACCATGCGAATCAACACCACGCAGATTCGCGGCCAACAGCGATTGGGCGATCAGCTTCGATTTGGCCTCGTGGACACCACTGGCCAAAAGAATGCGGAAGGCAAAATCCTCTAGAGCACGATGCGAGACGACAATCGACTGTGGTGCAGCATCCGGTTTTAATTCCATTGCTTATTTCTTTACCGGATTCAGCAACTGCTGAACCTCCGGCTTATCGAGATCGGCACGCGTAACCACCCGCGCGCTCAAGTCAATCCGCTTCGGCGGTGCTTGCCCATTCAACTTATCGGCCAGCGTCTTCACCGCATCGTGACCCATTTTGTAGGGGTCCTGAACCACCATCGCCTGAATGGTGTTGTCCTTCAAGGCCTCAATCAGACCATCGCTCGAATCGAAAGTGACCAACTTCACCTTACCAGCCTGATTGCGTGCCTTGACGGCCTGCGCCGCACCCACCGAACTCGGCTCTGCCGAAGCGAACAACCCATCCAAATCGGGATTCGCGGTCAGCATATTCTCCGACGCAGCCATCGCCTTGGCGCGATCAGACATGCCGTACTGCGAGGCCACAATCTTGATGTTCGGGAACTCCTTCTCAATCGTCTCCTGAAAACCGCGTTCGCGATCCATGGTTGAAACCGAGCCCGGAGCATTCAGCAAAATGGCAACCTTGCCTTTGTTGTTGATCAGTTTGGCTAGCGTCCGCGCACCCATCTGACCGGCCTCGAAATTATTGGTGGCGATGAACGTCATGAAGTTGTCTGAGTCCACGCCGGAATCGAAGATTGTCACCGGAATGTTCGCGGCTTTGGCCCGTTCCAACGAATTGTTCAAGGCCGTCTTTTCCGTCGCGGCAAGTGCGATGGCATCCACCTGG
>Ga0073936_10000255_pt1 | contig 79556 bp, 71 predicted proteins | sample AliMusrvi5mmetaG_FD_87041 | JGI IMG/M metagenome (GOLD analysis project Ga0073936, IMG submission 87041) | Freshwater lake bacterial and archeal communities from Alinen Mustajarvi, Finland, to study Microbial Dark Matter (Phase II) - Alinen... | ecosystem: Environmental > Aquatic > Freshwater >... | reverse complement strand
TCATGAACTACATCGAACACAACAACCGCAATCCCAAACCCTTCATCTGGACGGCAACGGCCGATTTGATCCTCGGCAAGGTTCAAACCATTTGTGAACGAATTAATCAATCACCACACTAGCCCAGAGTGCAGCCACAAAAAAGCGGCCCGTCCGAAGACGGGCCGCCTGCGAGGATCAGTGACGAGCGAAAAAACTATCGCTGCTCTTCAATTGTCACTGCGCGATAGCCGCCGATGCTCTTGAAGTAGAGCAGGAGCAGCAGGTAGATGCAGGCCATGGTGGCAGGCAGGGCAGAATCCGCCTTGAGGGTCTTGCGGTCGCCCTGTTGATCGGCTTCGACCATGGCCGTCTGATCCGCAGTGCGCTTGGCGGGGGCCGTCGCCCTGGCATCGCCGAGCTTGGTGCCGTCCAGGCCCGTGGCTTCGGAGAAGAACAGGAAGGGGGAAGGCTTGGCAGCCTTGGCCTGGGCATACACGGCAGGATGGGTGCTCTTCAGCGATTCGCTGGCGAAGCGGTCCTTGGCATAACCAAGACCGGCCGAACCGACGAGACCACCGGAAAGCATCCCGATGCCACCCATGATGGAGATGGCAACTGCACCGGAACGCGGGAAGCGGTCACCCACAACTGCCAGCATGGTGGGCCAGAAGAAGGTCTTTCCAGCGGCATAAATGGCCAGGGCCACCAAGGCACCGGCAAAGGTGGTGATGCCACTGGCGAGGTTGAGTCCTACGCTGGCGAGCGCGGCGCAGATCATCAGCAGGCCGATCGGTGAGATCTTGAGGTTCTTCTCGATAAAGCCGGCGCAGAAGCGCAGGGTGAACATGATGGCGGAGGTCCACATGAACAGGAATTTGCCCTTCTCGGAGGTGAACAAATTGCCCGTGATGTTCTGGATCCAGCCATCCGTCCCCAGTTCCACCGCGCCAACGATGGCATGGGTGAGGAACAGCACAAAAAGCAGCACGGAACCAATCGAGCCCTTGGTAATGACGGTCACAACAACCAGCAAGGCTCCTGCCAGCAGATAAGACTGGTTCGGGGTGAGGCCCAGCATGGCGGCAAAGAAGATGGTAAGCAGGTAGCAGACAACGATGGAGCCGAGGATGCCCACATCCTTGAACATGGTCCCGAAGCTCACTCCCTTGGCCGAAGCTTCGGATTTTGGCATGTGCTGGCCCATGAACATGAAGCCATAGAGCATGGTGGGGACGAGGAACAGCGCGAGCTGGACCTTCCAGGCCACGTGCATCTGGTCGCCCAGAATCCAGCCCATCACGGAACCTATGACGAGACCGGCGGGCCATGAGGCGTGCAGGATGTTAAGGTAGTGCGTGCGGTTTTCAGGGAACAACGCGGACACAAGTGGATTGGCGACGGCCTCAAGCGTGCCATTCGCAACAGCGAAGATGAAGGTGCCCCAGAAGAGGTAACCGAACGCGTTTCCTGGATCAGTCGCGCCAAAGGTGACCAAAGCGGACACCACATGGAGAACGAATGCGGTAATGACGAGCTTTCCGTAGCCAATCTTGTCTGCGACGACCCCGCCGATGATGATGCCAAAGCAGAAGCCTGTGAGACCGGCCCCACCGATGGTTCCGAGCTGGCCGGCCGTGAATCCATACTCATGCCCCCAATTGGCAAGGATACCACCCCGGATGGCAAAGCCGACGCCGGCAGCGAGAATGGCCATGAAGCCGGCCCAGAGAAGACGCATTCGATTGGTTTCGTTCATACAGAATAGGAGGTGTGGTTGGGAGGTGCCCGGGGAACCTGGGCCACATTCATGTGGCCGGCGGAGCCGGGCGCTGTCTTTGTCGTTTGGTGGGTGTGGGGTGCTGACGGGAAGCCTGCCTGCCCGCCGGAGCGGCGGGTTGGCAGAACAACCGCGTGGTTGTAGTCAGGTCGCTTCAGTGAGACAAGTAAAAAAACAGCGAAATCATGCGCGAAAGATGACGTTTTCAGGCGCGGTGAGCGAAGAGTGCTGACAAGATCGGCCGCCAGATGCTTCTTCCGCCTTCTTGCAAGCCCCTTACTCGGGCTGCAGGTACTTCATCGGCTTGGCGGGATCGAAGAGCCTTGAGGTGACCCGGCTGCCTTTGGCTGCCTCCAGACGCTCGGTGCTCACGCTGCCATCATTCCTGCCCACGACGATTTTGCCTCCCTTCCAACTGCTCCCCCGTTTCGCCTGACCTGCGACATCGGCATTCCAGGTGGGGGGCCAGGCGTCGTCGTTGGCGCACTCAAAGATCAGCGGCAAGCTGCCGGATGCCGAATCGCCCACACCCACAACCACCGACCAGTGGTTTTCTCCCGGTTCGAGGGCGTGTTTGAAATCGGGTGGCTTGCCGATGTTGCCATCCGCTTGCTCCGGGTGTCCGGGAGCCGTGAAGATGCGTTCGTCTGTCACGTAGCCGCCCTTGATGAGCAGCCGAAAATACTCATTGGCCGTTTTTGGCCCGGAAGGGCCCGCATCGAGATAGGCCCCGCCGTGGTCCCCGGCATAGGACTTCATGGCGATGATGATCTGGCGGGCGTTTTTGGCAGCCTCCACCTGCCGCGCCTTCTCCTGGGCACCGTGGAATGCCGGCACCATCAAGCCGGCCAGCACCGCAGTCCCAAAAATCATGAGCACCCCGCCCAGAGCGATGCCTGTGATGGCCTGGCCCTTGCCTCCAATACGACCTCCCGACTTGTTGATGCGGTTAAGCGCCAGCACCCCAAAAAGGATGGCGGGAAGGCCGGTAATGAAGCCTCCGCAGACACTTATGATGCCGCAGACCAGGCTGGCTGTTGCCATGCCGGACGTGCCAATGAAAGGCATGGGCGGCGGAACGGGCATCGGTGGAGGAACCCCCGGGGCCGCCGCAACCCCGGCCTTGGAGGCAACGATATCTGCTAGCGGACGCCAGTCCGCCATGCCCTCGCACCACGCCAGATCCGCAGGCTGAAGCTCGCCGCTTGCAAGGGCTTCAGCCAGTTTGTCTTCGGCATAGGTGCCGAGCCGAGCGCCATTGCGTGCGAGTTGATAAATCATGATGTGGTCCGCGAGACTAGCGAAGACACCGACAAGCCGTCAATCCTCAAAGGATGGCACGCGTTGGCACCCGGCAGGGGGAATAGGTCCTATCGGTCGTATAGGACCTATTGGTTCCCGGCACTCCTCATTCGAGACGCAGCTGCATGGACTCGATCTCCGCCTTGAGGCGGGCGGCCTCTTCGTAGCGCTCCTCCTTCACCGCTTTTTGCAGTTCCTCGCGATTCACCACAATGGCCCTCTTGAGTTCGGCGGCGCTGATAGCCTTGCCCGTGGGTATTTTGCCAATGTGCTTGGTGCCCTTGTGCATGGCGCTGAGCAGGCTGTCGAGGCCGTCGCGGAAAGTGGTGTAGCACTCAGGGCAGCCCATGCGTCCAATCTTCTTCAACTGCGCCTGCGTGAAGCCGCAGGCGGGGCAGGCCGTCTCTTCGCTCTGTTTGGCCGCTCCGGGGGATAGGAAGGCTTCCGCAAGGCCGAAGCCCATCGTGTCAGTCACGCCCTTCTCCTTGGAGCAGGACTCACACAGATTCACGGTGGTCATCTGCCCATTGATGATCTGGGTCAGAAACACCGTGGCTTCTTTGCTGCAAACGTCGCACTTCATCCAGTAGATTAATACGGCACCGGGGTGCCTTCGGAGTTGGCCATCTTTGTGAATTCTTCCACCAGACGCAGCGTGATGGGCCCGGGCTTGCCATTGCCGATATTACGGCGGTCCAGCGAAACAGCGGCAATGACTTCCGCCGCAGTGCCGGTGAGGAAGGCTTCGTCCGCAGTGTAGATTTCGTGGCGGGTCATGACCTCCTCCCGGCAGTCGATCCCCAGCCGGGCCATCAGATCCATCACGGCATGGCGGGTGATGCCGTCGAGCGCGCCGGAATGCGTGGGCGGAGTCATGACTTTGCCGCCCTTGACGACGAAAATATTGTCCCCCGTGCACTCCGCCACGTAGCCCTGCTCATTGAGCATGATTCCCTCTTCACAACCCGCCTGCTTGGCCTCGATCTTGGCCATGATGTTGTTCAGGTAATTGAGCGATTTCACGCGCGGGCTCAGCGAAGCAGGCGTGGGCCGGCGCGTGGCGCACGTGATGAGCGTGAGCCCCTGTTCATACCGCTCTTTGGGGTACAGGGCGATGGTTGCGGCTATGATGATGATGGACGGCAGCGGGCAGCGGTCCGGGTCAAGGCCCAGCGTGCCCACACCGCGGGTCACGAGCAGGCGGATATAGCCGTCGCGCAGGCCGTTGGCCGCCACGGTCTTCAATGTTGCCTCGGCCATCTCCTCGATGGAGACCGGGATGGTCAGGGCAATGGCACGCGCGGATTCATACAGGCGCACCAGATGCTCTTGCAGGCGAAAAATGCGCCCGGAGTAGAAGCGGATGCCTTCAAACACGCCGTCTCCATACAGAAGGCCGTGATCGAAGACTGAAATCTTCGCGTCTTTCTCGTCGAGCAGTTCTCCGTCGATGTATATCTTCATGGGGGTCTTGTAACAGCACTAATCCACTAACAGGCCATCTCGCAGCACCAGCTTGCGATCACCGCGTTCGGCCAGCCTTGTATCGTGGGTCACGACAATGAGCGTTTTTTGCGTTTCCGCAACGACGGAGAGCAGCATGTCCATGACTCCTCCGCCGGTGCTTGAATCCAGGTTGCCGGTGGGCTCGTCGGCAAACAGGATGCCCGGATCATTGATCAGGGCGCGGGCGATCGCCACGCGCTGCTGCTCACCGCCAGAAAGTTCAGTAGGCAGATGGTTGAGCCGGTCGCCCAGGCCCACTCGCTCGAGCAGTTCGTTCGCCCGTTTGCCAGCTGGTTTGCCGCCGATCATGGCAGGGAGGACGACATTTTCCAATGCCGTGAGTTCCGGCAGCAAGAAGTAGTGCTGAAACACGAAACCCATGGCCTGGTTTCGCAGCAGCGAACGCTCCTTGGGCGAGCAGTGATAGAGTGACTGGCCTCGCACCATCACATCGCCCTGGGTGGGCCGCTCCAGCCCGCCGAGCACATAGAGCAGCGTGGTCTTGCCCGCGCCGGACTTGCCGCAGAGAAATACCTTCTCCGCCGGCTCGACTTCCAGATGGAGCCCACGCAGCACATGCAATTCCTTCTCCGCCAGGTGATAGCGGCGATGCACGTCTTGTGCGAAGAGGGTATAGGCGTTGGCGGGTTGCATGGGGCGCCGGAGTGTCCGCAGTGGGTGCGGCGCGTCAATGATCATTCAATGAGTGCTGCCGCAACGCCTCATAGAGCACGATCCCCACCGAGGTGGCCAGGTTCAGGCTGCGGGTGCCCTGCATCGGAATCGTCAGGCACCCGGCCTCATTGCTCTGCAACAGCGACTCTGGAAGCCCCCGTGTCTCCGGCCCGAAGACGAGGTACGTTTCTTCCGGGAAGACGGCGCTCCAGTAGCTTCGCCGGGTCTTCGTGGTGAGGTAGGCGAACATGGCCTCCGGGGCGGCGGCAGCCTGCAGTTCATCAAAACTGTCCCACACACGCACATCCACCTCCGCCCAGTAATCCAGTCCGGCGCGCTTCAGGTGCTTGTCCTCAAGGCTGAAGCCGAGCGGTTTCACCAAGTGCAGCCGCGCCCCGGTCGCCAGGCACAGGCGGCCTACGGCACCGGTATTGTGCGGGATCTCAGGTTGGTAAAGGACGACGTGGAGCATGGGAAATTAGGCGGGCCGCGAGCGCGGCGTCTATCGTCAGCCTCTATCAATCCATCAGCTGTCAACTCTCACCCCTGCCTGCTTCCCGTAGTCCGCCATCTCCTTGCCAAGCGCTTCCCATTGTTCTGTTGTGAAGCCTTCGTTGCCTATCACCTTGAATTTGAGCGGCCCACCCAGCGTATAATCAAGGGTGACAGCCTGCTTTTTCAGTCGTACCCGCCGCAGGCTTTGGCGGGGAATGGACAGCAACTTCTCCTCACCCCGGTAAAACTCGATGCGCGGCTCCTGAAACTCCAACGCCGTGCCCCAGGCCGAGCGCCCGCGGCATACGAGCAAGATCAATAACAGCCCCACCCCAAAAACGCCGGCCAGCAATGGGTAGTTGATCCTCGAACCACCGATGAGGCTGGGAGTGATCCCCAGCACTAGCCCGCCTGGCACGCGCAGCAGCATCCGCCACAACTGCTTGCGCCGCAGCGCCTGGTCGATTTCAAAACGTTGCGCGGGCGGCGGAGCGGGGGGAGTGGCTGGTTGGTTGTCTTGCATATGCCTGCTGACAAAAACATTCATGCGAGGGTCGCGCATTCCGTAAATACTGGATTGCCCGCGCATCTTGGGCAGGTGGACTGCCCGGGTCAAGCTTTCCAGCTTCTTCCGACGCCAGGCAAGGCCTCCCGACCCTGAATGCGGCAAAATGCCCCTTCCACATTGCCCGCCAGACTAATATAGCGTGAGATGCAAAGGCGGCAGCGTTCTCGGTGTCCCCAAAGATTACCGACTTGCCGTGGCATTGGCGGCAGCTTGCTCGACGATTTTCTGGAAGGCATCCTTCGGCGCGCCGCTGCCGGGAACCAGGACGTTTTGCACCATGAACACCGTCACGATGCCTTGCTGGGGATCAATCCAGCCGTTCGTCGCGAACGCCCCGCCATGGCCGAAGCTGCCCACCGGCATGGCTGAGCAAACAGGGTGCCCGGGAAGATTCACCTGCCAGCCCAGCCCATAGTTGACGTCCTTGCCGCCTGCCTGATGGGCATGGGTCATTTCGGCCACGGATTTTGCCGACAAGATTCGTACTCCGTCGAGTTCACCGCGATTGGCGATCATGGCATAGAAGCGCCCCATGTCTGCCGCCGTGGAGAACAGGCCGCCGGACGGCTCGACCATGTGCTTGATGCTGGCATCGCTGGTGACAAAAGGGTTGTAGGCCGCTTCAAGTCCGGGCGAGCCGTCGTCGTTCGGCTTGTAAGTGCGGGCGATGCGGGCACGCCAGGCATCGGGTGGATTGAACATCGTGTCCTTCATGCCCAGAGGGCCGGTGATAGCCTTGGCAATGTACGCATCGTAATTCATGCCCGAGGCGATCTCAATGATGCGGCCTGCGATCGTGGGTCCGAAGCCATATTCATAGGCGCTGCCAGGCTCGAAGGCCAGAGGCGTCTTGACCAGGCTGGCCGCATAGTGCTTCAGGGTTTCGGCCCCGTCGCTCGGTGCGCGCTTGGGAGTGGCGATGCCGGCCGTGTGCGAAAGCAGATCACGCAAGGTGATTGGGCGCGCTGGCGGTTGCCCATTGGCCAGCGTGGCTTTGCCCAGTTCGGGCAGCCATTTCGAGGCGGGTTCGTCCAGCGCGAGCTTGCCCGCCTCCACCAACGTCATTACCGCCGTGGCGTTGACGGACTTGGTCATCGATGCGATCCAAAAGAGCGCGTCCTTTTCCATCGCCCGTCCTTTAGCGATGTCGGCAAAGCCCACCGCTTCGTGGTGTAGCACCTTGCCATTCTGCATCACCAGTGTGACGATTCCCGCTGCCTGATGCTTTGCCACCGCCTCCTCCATGGCCGGCCTGATCGCGGTCAGCTTCTCCGCAGAGAGGGGAATTTCGCGTGCGAAGGCGGGGAGAGCCAGGAGGGCGGAGAAGAGGAGGGGAAGGGCGCGTTGCATGGTGGATCATGCAAACGCGTTCAACAACCCAGTATTATCGAGGGATCTGCCAGGGCGGCCAAACACTGTTGAAAGGATTCTGCCCGGCCCTTGCTCCCGTGAATCACTAACCGAACAAATGCACCAGCGGCTGGCCCTTGTCTGCCACCGTGAACGGACGTTTGCTGGGGCTGAAGATGATCTGGTCGAGCGGCAGACCCAGCGCATAGCCAATCGTCGCATTGAAATCAGGGATGTTGACCTTGCCTTCCAGCACCTCGTGGCCCTTGTCCGTCTTGCCATAAACCTGGCCACCGCGGATGCCCCCGCCAGCGAGCACGCTGCTGAAGGCCTTCGGGTAGTGATCGCGGCCTTCATTGACATTGATTTTGGGCGTGCGGCCGAATTCCGTGGTGAGCACCACCAGGGTATCTTCCAGCATGCCGCGTGATTGCAGGTCGCCAAGCAGGGCGGCCATCGCTTGGTCAAGCTGCTGGGCGTTGCTTTCGGCACGCACGAAGTTCTCGTTATGCGTGTCCCAGCCGCCGAGGACGACCTCGACAAAACGGACACCGTGTTCCACCAGACGGCGCGCCAGCAGGCAGCCCTGGCCGAAGGGTTCCTTGCCATAAGCTTCGTGAGCCTCAGTGGATTCCTTCGTCAGATCGAAGGCCACCAGGTCTTCGCTGTTCATGACCTTGACGGCATCGCGATAGACATCGGCATAGGCTTTCACGCCATCATAGTCATAGTGCTGGCGGAAGTTCTGATCCAGCTTGTTCGCGAGGTTGAGGCGGAAGTTGAAGTCAGTCTCCTTGAGGGAGGTCATGCGCATGCTGTTTTGCAATCCCTGGGCTGGATTGTTGATGCTCAACGGGGCCACGGAGGCATCGAAGAAGCCGGCACCGGGATGCTTGCTGCTGCCACTGACCACCACGCTGGCGGGCAGGGTGGGATTGCTGCGCCCCTGGAACTTGGCCAGCCAGGCGCCCATGCTGGGATGCCGGATGGTGCCGCGCTGGGTGTAGCTGGTGTGCATGTAGTAGTTGCCCTGTTCGTGCGCTCCCTGGGTGGAGTTCAGGCCGCGCAGAATGGCCAGCTTGTCGCCATGTTTGGCAAGTTCGGGCAGGTATTCGCTGAGCTGGACGCCATCCGCATTGGTCTTGATTGCAGTCACCGGGCCGGCTTCCTCGGTGCCGGGATGGGGATCGAATGTGTCCAGATGGGTCATGCCACCGCTCATGTACAGATAGATCACGTTCTTGGCCGTGGCCACCTGCTTGAGCTTGGAAGAGCCGTCAAAGGCTGCGTGCGCCTTGCCGTTCAGCAGCAGGGGTGCCGCAGTGACACCAAGACAGGTCTTGGCCATGCGCATGACGAAATCACGACGGGAGACTTCGTCGGCTTTGAAGAGATCTGAATTCATAGGGCGGGGGTGGAAGGGAAGAGGCCGGAAGATTACTGGACGAACAGGAATTGCGTGGTGTTGAGCAGTGCGTGAATCACATCATTGATGCCGGTCTCAGGGCGGTCCTTGGCTACGCTGGCAAGCACCGTGCGCTCGTCGGCGGTGGGCTTGCGCGACAGCAGGCCCAGATAGATGGCATCCATCTGCCCATCGACGGTGGGTGCGGCTCCCACGGTCTGCCGGAAGACGGAGGCCGGGCCATAGATAGCCTCGGCCACGTTGCCGTTGAGAAGACCGAGGGCCTGGGGAACCGTCGCTTCGGTGCTGGCGTTTGAGATGGTCTCACGGTCGCTCTGACCGAACAGCCGCAGCAGGTGGCCCCGAGGTGAGGGCGAGCTTTCTTCGGAAGCGCGGATGAGCGGCGAACTCCTGCCGGCAATGTTGCCCATGCCTTTGCGCCCGCCCTTCATCGACTGTTTGAATTCGGCAAGCTTCTGCTCGATCTGCTCCCGGGTCAGGCCGGCCTTCTCAAGCTCTTCCACGCTGGGCCTTTTCACCGCCAGCACAGGCACAGGGCCCTTCTTGGGCGACTTCTTGTAGAATCCCTTGCCACCGGTGATTTCCTTGGCCGCTTCCTCTCCCAGCAGGGCGGTGGTGAAACCCTTGGCCTTGTCGTTCCGAATGCTCACCAGTTCCTTGCTCAGTTGCTTGACCAGGGCTTCATCGCCGGCCTTTTTGGCCGCTTCCATCTTCTTGCGCAGAGTTTCGGCTTTTCCGTCCAACTTCGCGTTCACTGCGCTGAGGCTTGTGGAATCCGCGAGGAGTTCTTCGACTGACTTTCCGGCGAGTGTATTATAGAGCTTGCCCAGGTTGGCGAGGCGATGCTCCGCACTCTCATTGGGTTCGCCCAGCCCGTTGTCCGGGTTGCCGGTGAGCAGCGTCACCAGAGAGTCCCAGGTCTGCTCCGCGGTCATCCGCCGCAGCAGGGGGCCGGTGAAGTGATACGTTTCACCCAGCGCCACGCCCTTGGTGCTGGCCGTATGCTGGTAGGTGTCGCTGTTCAGCACCACGCGCAGGAACGCCTTCATATCATACTTCTTCTCGATCATGAGCTGGCTTAGATAGTCCATCAGCTCGGGATTCGAAGCCACGGTGGAATCCATCATCTCATCGAGCGGTTCGATCAGCGCCAGGCCCATGGCCTGCTTCCAAAGGCGGTTGGCAATCACGATGGTGAAGCGCGGATTCTCCGGCGAAGTCATCCACTTTGCGAAGCTGGCGCGGCGGTCTTCGCCTTCCGCGGGTGTCGCATCATGACCAAACATCGTCCGCGGCTCCACCTGCTCGTTAGGTTTCGCGTCGTTGTACTTGTAATCATGCGGCAGCTTGGGCAGCGCGTCCGTGGACCGGATCATGGTATAGCGCAACGGCTTCATTACTTCCTGGAGGGACTGCGTGACCACCCTCATTTGCGCGCGTTTTGCAGGGTCTTTCTTGACGGCCGCCCTGTCGCCGGAAATCTTTTTCATGTCCAGGCCGTAACCCTTCGATTGCACGCCAAAAGTGAAGGCCGCCATGTGGTAGTAGTCCATCTGCGTCCACTTGTCGAAAGGGTGGTTGTGGCACTGCGCGCAGACGATTGAGGTGCCCAGGAACACCTGCACAGTGGTGGCCAGATGATCCAGCGGCATGCCCTGGTCGCGCATGTAGAACCCCATCGCACCGCCCTCCCAGGCGGCACCGTCAGCGGTGACAAGTTCGCGCGTCAACTGGTCGAAGGGCTTGTTCTTGCGCAGTGCGTCCTTGAGGAACTCCGCATACGCCACGCCGGTGAGCGCGCCCTTGGTGTCAGTGAGCACTCGCAACACGTCCGCCCAGTAGTTGAAGTAGTGGCTCACATAGCCTTCGCTGGCGAGCAACGTGTCGATCAGTTTCGTGCGCTTGCCGGCCTCCTTGGAATCAATGAAGGAGCGCGCCTCGTCGATCGTGGGGATGCGCCCGGCCACGTCCAGATAAAGACGGCGCACAAACATTTCATCCGAGGCGGCTGGGTTGGCCATCAGTCCGTTTTTCTGCCAATCCCTGGCCAGGATGCTGTCAATCCTGGCGCTCTCCGGCAAGGCGGCGGCATAGGCCGAAGCACTGAGGCAAAGGGCGAGGAGCGAAGTGGTGAGTAGGCGGGCGTTCATGGCTGGGGGGTGGCTGCGCGCTGAAACGGGGGGGCTCTCGCGATCTTGCCAAAAATATCTCTTTTTAGCTTGCCTATGGCGGGACAAGTCCGTCCGACCGGTCTCGAATCAGAGTTTCCAGGTATCTTGTGACCAGCTGAAGTTTACCGCCGGACGGCGCGTTGAGGATGCATGCCCCGCCTACTCCTTCCGTCCCTTCTTCTCGCGGCTTCCATTCTCCACGCGCAATCCCCGGTCCCTGCGCAGACTGAAACAGACAAGCGGCTGCCGGCCAAGGGCGGAAATTGGGGATTGCGCGAGGCCGTGGTCACAGACGCCTCCCTTCCAAATGTGCTCATGATTGGCGACTCGATCCTCAATGGTTATCTGGCGGCCGTGGAGAAGGCGTTGGCGGGCAGGGCCACCATTGATGCGTGGGTGACGCCGACCTCGCAGGGGGACAAGCAGTTGCCTGTCCTCCTGGCGGGTATGCTGGGAGCAAAGAAGTACGCAGTGGTCCATTTCAACCTGGGCCTGCACGGCTGGCAGAAGGGGCGCATTCCAGACGGGCAGTTCGAGCCTCTGACACATCAAATGGTGCAGGCGATGAAGAGGGCGGCCCCTGATGCGAAGCTGATTTGGGCCACCATCACGCCGGTGACGGTGAAAGGCGATCCCGAACACTTGAACCCGGAGATCCAGCCTACCATTGTCGAGCACAACGCCATGGCGTTGAAGGTGATGAAGGAGGAAGGCGTGGCGGTTGATGACCTGTCTGCACTGATGCTGCCAAACCTGAAGCTGGCCGCTGGTGACATGTTCCACTGGAAAACCGAGGGCCGTGACATGCAGGCGAAGGCGGTGGCGGACGCGATTGCGAAGGCACTGCCGGTGCAGTGACCGCCGTCTGCAAATGGCTGCTCCGCACCGCCAGCCGGCGATCCTCCAGCGCGATGATTTGCAATACGGATGGCGGCACCGCGTTCAAGTCCTCATGAAGACCCCGGTCCATCTCGCCGCGCTTGTCGTAGTCGCCACCGCAGCTCTGGCGGAACCCAAGACCGGGGTTCTCGCGCCTGTCGAAACGGCGCCAGTGACGAGCCTCAAAACCGAGTCCTTCGACCACGATCCGGGATGGGAAGCTTTCAACAACCACGTTGTACCAAAAAAGGCGGCGACGGTGAAGCAGGACTTTGGCTACAGCTCCACGCACTTCGCGGGCAAGACAAAGGGTGAGATGGGGGGCAAGGTGCAACGTGCCACGGTGCCTGCCTACTACGCGGACAAGCTGGCTCCCAAGACGCTGGAAGACAAGCTGACGGCCTCCGGCAGTTTCGCCATCACGGGGTGCGCATCGAATGCGGGAGTCTTCTTCGGTTTCTTCAACTCACATCAGACCGGCGGCACGGGGCGCGCCATCGGCTCGCTGGGCATGGACTTTGATTTTGAAAAGAAGGGCGCCCGCCTGGCGCTGCGGATGATAACCGGCGGCAATAAGTCCTGCGGCACCTTCATCACACCTTATCTTCCAGGCAAATATCGCCCCACCCCGATCAAGATCGATGGCACGCGCTATCATTGGACGTTGAACTACGATCCCCAGGCCGCCAGCGGCAACGGACGCTTCACCTTCACGCTGGGCAGCGACAATCACCCGACGCCGCCATTGGACACCAGCCTGCCCGAGGCCTCGCAGAAGGAGGCACTCGCCCGTTTCCCTTACACCACGACCTTCAGCGTGGACCTGACGCCTGAATTGCGCAAGGAGGGCGCGACCTTTGACCGCTTTGGCCTGCTCAATGGCACGAAGGCGGGCAGCACGGCGGCGATCTACTTCGGCGATCTGCAATACAATGGCAAGACCCAGGACTTTTCCCGGGACCCCGGCTGGATCGGCGAGGGCAACCGCGTCACCTATGCGAACAGCGAGATGGCGGGTGCACACGACTTTGGCTACCTTCGCAGCCGTCTGGCCGGCGGCTTGGCGGGCGAAGTGGGCGGCCTCATGTGGCGCAGCCCTTACGCCTACTATGCTGATCGTGTGGGTTCGTTGTCGTTGGGCGGTCGGCTCGAAGCCCGTGGGAAAATCATTCTGGCGGTCGGTGCCCCCGATTCAGGAATGATGCTTGGCTGGTTCAATAGCGATGTGAAGCAGGTTGTGGACGACAAGGAGCCGCTCAAAGGCCGCAACTTTATCGGTGTATCCATCGGCGGCCCGACACGGATCGGCCATTACTTCCTGCCTTTTTGCACCACAGCGTCAGGTGGCCGCGTCACCGCCAAGAGAGGCCCTGTGCTCAAGCAAGGCCAGGCCTACCCCTGGACCTTCGTTTTCGATCCGGCGGCCAACGAAGGCCGGGGCCAGATGCGCGTTACCCTCGGTGAAGAATCTGTGACCGTGGACATGAGGCGCGGCCAGAAGCCGGACGAGGCGGCGTTTGACCGCTTCGGCCTGTTCGCCATCGGCACCGGTGGCGGGCAGGTGAAAGTATACTTCGATGATTTGCAGTACACCGCCAGCCCGTGAATCAACCGAGGCCATGAGATCGACTGACCAGCCCTCGCCCACGAACATATCCAAGCGATACCGGCCTTGCGTCCTGGCCACCTGCTGTGTGCCGTGGACCGCGGACTTCATTTTTGCGGAGGACATTTTTCGCCGCTGGGTCCGCCACCTGATCGCGATGGGCATTGCCGATCTCTACATCTTTGGCACGGCGGGCGAAGGTTATGCCGTTACGGAGACGCAATTCGATGACATCACGCGGGCTTTTCTGGACGAGACGCGGGGCGAAGGCATTCAAAGCATGGTGGGCGTTATCAGCCTGTCTCTGCCCACCATTATCGAGCGCATTGAGCGGGCGCGGGCCATGGGCGCGCGGCGCTTCCAATTGAGCCTGCCCGGCTGGGGCGGGCTGAGGGATGCGGAAGTGGACACCTTTTTCCGTGAGACCTGCGGGCGCTTCCCAGACTGTGAGTTCCTGCACTACAATTTGATGCGGACGGGCCGGATCATCACCGGGCCGGAGTATGGCAGGCTCGCGGAGCGGCATCCGAATCTCGTGGCCTCCAAGAACAGCACCTCGGACGAGCCGCGTCTTCAGAGCCTGATGATCGAGGCCCCGCAGCTCCAGCATTTCATTACCGAGGCTGGATACGCGAAAGCCGCGACGATGGGCGAATGCGGCCTGCTCATCTCAATCGCATCCACCAACCTGGCGCAGGGAGCGCAATACTTCCGAGCGGGCCAGGAGCGCGACTTCGATGTGCTGGCGTCCATGCAGCAGGAACTCGCTGATATTGCCGCCGATCTTGGCAGTGTCGTCGCCGGCGGCGCCCACATGGACGGCGCTTTTGACAAGATGTTCTGCCACCTGCACGACCCTGAGTTCCCGTTGCGTTTACTGCCTCCCTATGATTCGGTCAGCGAGGAAGTCTTTCAACGCTACGCGGCGCAACTGGCGGCGAAGCATTCGCATTGGATGCCGCCATGAGATCGTTGGCAAACCCTGCAAATCCTTCAATGAAATGCCCGCCGCATCCCCTTCGAGCGCGCTTGCTGGTCGTTCTCCTTCTTGCCGCTTTGCCCGCCCAGGCCGACGACTGGCCGCAGTGGCGCGGAATCAATCGCGACGGCTCGTGGAACGAGACGGGCATCATGGAAACCTTTCCAAAGGAGGGGTTGAGTATCGTGTGGCGCGCACCGGTGGGCAAAGGCTGGTCGAGCCCTGTCGTGGTCCAAGGCCGTGTGTACGCAAGAGATTCGGATCTGAACAATCCCAAGGCCAGGGAGCGGCTGCATTGCTTCGACGCGGCGACGGGCAAGCAGTTGTGGACCCAGGCTTACGACGTCACCTATCCTGACTGGGCTTTCGCGGCTGATCAAGCCTACGGTCCAATTTCGACCCCCTGTGTCCGCGATGGCAAAGTCTATACCCTCGGCCAGCGCGGCGACGTCTATTGTGTCGCCGCCACCACGGGCACAGTGCTCTGGCATCGGAACATGATGGCGGATTACAAGGTGACGGAGTTCCTGGGCAATCTGTCACCCTTGATCGAGGACAAGCTGCTTATTCTGCCGGTCGGCGGAAAGCCGGATGCCGGCATCGTCGCGCTGGACAAGGACACGGGCAGGGAAGCCTGGCATGCGCTGGATGAGGACCAGACGAACAGCTCCCCCTTGGTCGTCACCGCTGCGGGCCGGCGGCAGTTGATTGTATGGACCAACCAGTCCGTCTCATCGCTGGATCCCGCGACAGGAAAGCTCTTGTGGCGCGAGCGCCTGCTCACACCGAAGGACAATGCCGTCGCCACGCCGGTCTGTGACGGTACACTGCTGCTGGTTGGCGGCATGATGTTCAGCCTGGACGCCGGCAAGCCCGCCGCCATTGTGCTCTGGCCTGAGTCGCACGCGCTGGCAAAGCGAATTTTGAGCAACACCTCCACTGCCATGCTGAAGGGCGGCCATGTGTATGCCCTCCGGACCAACGGCGAATTTGTCTGCCTGGACGCGCTCACCGGCAAACAGCTCTGGACTACCGACAAGGTTACGGACAAGCGCACAAGCTTCGGCCCCTGCGTTCATCTGACATCGAACGCGGGCTCCGTGCTTTTATACAATGACAAGGGCGAACTCATTCGCGCGATGCTGACGCCGCAGGGGTATCAGGAGATCAGCCGCGCCCTGCTGCTGGCACCGACCTATAAGTTCGGCGGGCACCTGGTAAACTGGGCACCGCCCGCTTATGCGGATGGCAGGGTCTTTGCGCGAAATGAGAACGGGATCGTGTGCGCGGAACTGCGCGCGGGACGGTGAGAGTACAAAATCCTTCACCAGCCTATGCAGCAGATGCCACGGACCTGTCAGCGGTTCAATGAATCCACATTGACACCCTTGGCGGATACCTGCCCGATGATGTGCAATACCTCATGCGATCCCGCGTACAAGTTTCCCTGACAAAGCGCGCCTCAGTCGGGCAGACGGCGAAGCACTGCCTCGACGATTTGAAATCCACCGACTGCAAACCGTGACCCTATGAATCCATTGAACTTGCCTCTCAGCCGGCTCCTCATCTATGCGCACCTGCTCGCCGCGATTGTTTCCACCGGTGCCACCGCCATGGCTGCGGACTGGCCGCAGTGGCGCGGAATCAATCGCGACGGCGTGTGGAACGAGACAGGCATCTTGGAAACCTTTCCCGCGGAAGGGTTGAAAATCGTGTGGCGCGCGCCGGTGGGAAGCAGCTGGTCGAGCGCTGTGGTCGCCCAAGGCCGCGTGTATGTGAGGGACGCGCAATTGCACAAGCCGAAGGTTGATGAACGGCTGCACTGTCTCGATGCGGGTACGGGCAAAGAATTGTGGAGCCAGGTATACGAGGTGACCTATCCCGACTGGGCCTTTGCGCCCGATCAGGTGTCGGGCCCGACTTCGACGCCCTGTGTGCACGATGGCAAGGTCTATACTCTCGGCCAGCGCGGCGATGTCTTCTGCCTTGATGCCGCCACGGGCGCAGTGCTCTGGCATCGGAGCATGATCGACGATTACAAGATGAAGGAGTTCACCAGCAATCTCTCGCCTATGGTCGAGGGCAGGCTGCTCATCCTTCCCGTCGGCGGCAAGCCGGACGCAGGCGTCGTCGCGCTGGACAAGGACACGGGCAGGGAAGTCTGGCGCTCCCTCGATGAGGACCAGACAAACAGCTCCCCCATCATCGTCACCGCCGCAGGGCGGCGGCAGCTCATCGTGTGGACGCAGCAGTCCGTGTCCTCGCTCGATCCTGCGAATGGCAAAGTCTTGTGGCGCGAACGCCTGCTCACGGCCCAAGACTCTGCCGTCGCCACGCCTGTCAGCGATGGCACGCTGTTGCTGATCGGCGGGATGATGTTCAAACTGGATGCCGACAAGCCCGGTGCGACGGTGCTCTGGCCGGACAACCGCTCGCTCACTCACCGCATCCTGAGCAACACCTCCACCGCCATGCTGCGCGAGGGGCATGTGTACTCCGCGAAGTCCAAGGGGGAACTCGTCTGCCTTGACGCGCTCACTGGCAAAGAGTCATGGTCCACAGACAAGGCCACGGACAAACGCGGTGCCTTTGGTCCCAGCATCCACCTGACGCCGAACGGTGATTTCGTATTCCTCTACAACGACAAGGGCGAACTCATCCACGCAAAGCTCACCCCGCAGGGGTATCAGGAAATCAGTCGAGCGCTCCTGCTGGCACCGGTCTACAAATTCGGCGGGCACCTGGTGAACTGGGCACCGCCTGCCTATGCGGATGGCAGGGTATTCGCACGCAACGAGAAGGAAATTGTGTGCGCGGAACTGCGCGCGGGGCGGTGAGCAGAATTCTCACTTCCTTTTCCCGCCCGTGTCTTCTGAGGTGACCTTGTCGAAAACCTGCTTGGCAAAAGCTGCGCGTTGTTCGGGCGACAGCGACAGCATCTTCTCGCTATTGTCGCGCATTGTCTGGCGATACGCGTCGTGGGCCTCTTTGGACATGCCGTTGCGGTAGCGGTCACGATCCGCCTCGCTCAGATACAGGGAACTCCGCACAAAGGCCTTGCCGCTCGAGTCGTGAACGATGGCTTCCGCATCGCTGGGCAGCTTGACCTCGGTGGACAAGGGGGGCTTGCCAGAGGAGATCAGGGAATCGCTATAGCGGATGGTGATCACTTCCTCGCCCACCTGGAGCCTGATCTGGGTGTGCCGCAGCTGGGTCCCGATACTGGCTCCGGCGAGCCGCCAGCCCTGGGCGTTGGGCACATCGGACACGACGTAGGTTTTCTTCGTTTCCTTGTCCCGGAGAGTGGCCAGCGGTTTTCCCTCCACATAGGCGACTCCGGTCAAGAGCAGGCTGTCCGTATAGTCCACCACCCGGTTGAACGGCGGGTTCTTCAGCAGCGACTTCAGCATCGTCTGGTCGAGCGGTTGCGGCAGGTCGGGATCCACAGGCAGCGGGTCTGCGGCGCGCGCCGGCTGCGGCACCCACAGGACGCCGAGGCTCAACATCAACATGATAGCACGCCACTCGCTCATAGGGATGGGATGTTTATATTCGACCTGTTTAACGCGGTCAATGTTTGTCTGTTGCAGGAGAAAATCCTTGGCCCCTGCGGCGCTTCGCTGGTATTCCACACCATTCTGGATGCAAACACCGCCGGATCTGCCGCGTTTTATGCGCTTGGAGCACAGACGACAGGACGCTTCCGCGATTGACCCGGACAGATCCATAATCCACATTCCACTATCGACAATCCACATCGCTCTCCCATGTCCTCACGCCGTTCCGCCGCCGAAACTTTTGAAAAAGTGCACACCCTGGTTTTCCCTCACTCTGCCGCGGCCGCCGCAGCGCTGGCGCAGGAGGTGAAGCAGATCATCGAGGCCAGGACCAAGGCTGGGAAACCCGCCGTGCTGGGCATGGCCACGGGCTCCACACCGGTGCCGTTCTATCGCGAGTTGATCCGGCTGCACAAGCAGGAAGGGCTGAGCTTCAAGAACGTCATCACCTTCAATCTCGACGAGTACTACGGGCTGAAGGGCGAACACCCGGAGAGCTACGCATGCTTCATGGCGGACCAGTTGTTCAATCACATCGACATTCCCAGGGAGAACATCCACATCCCCAAGGGCACCATCGCCTCCGACCAGGTGTTCGCTCATTGCCGCGAGTACGAGGAAGCCATTGATGCGGTGGGCGGCATTGACCTGCAGATTCTGGGCATCGGCCGCACCGGCCACATCGGCTTCAACGAGCCTGGATCCAGTCGTGAATCGCTCACGCGGCGCATCACGCTGGACCGCATCACCCGGCAGGATGCCGCAAGCGATTTCCGCGGTGAAGAAAACGTGCCTCGCTTCGCCATCACCATGGGGGTGGGCACCATCCTGCGCGCCAAGAAACTGGTGCTCATGGCCTGGGGCGAGAACAAGGCGGGCATTGTGGCCAAGGCGGTCGAGGGGCCAGTCACCGAAGTCATTTCAGCTTCGTTTTTGCAAGACCATCCTGACGCGCGCTTCTTCATTGATGTGGGTGCTTCGCGGGAACTGACACGCTGCAAGCTGCCGTGGCTGGTGGGCCCGGTTTCATGGACACCGAGCGAAACCCAGCGCGCGGTGGTCTGGCAGAGCACGAAGGCGAAGCGCCCGGTGCTCAAGCTGGTGGACGAGGACTACAACGAGCATGGCCTGTCTGATCTGCTCAGCGAGCAGGGCCCCGCCTACCAGCTGAACATTCGCATCTTCAACCGCCTCCAAAATACCATCACCGGCTGGCCGGGTGGCAAGCCAAATGCGGATGACACCTACCGCCCCGAGCGTGCGCGCCCCTTCCCGAAACGTTGCCTGATTTTCAGCCCGGAACCCCAGGATGCCATCGTCGCCATCGGGGCCACGATTGACCGGTTGCGTGAGCAGGGACATGAGGTGCGCGTGGTCTCGCTGACCAGCGGCTCCCTTCGTGTGGCGGACAGCGAGGCGGACAAGTTTGCCAGCACGCTGTTGGAGTTGGGGGCCACCGCGGCAGATTCGGCGCAGTGGCGGGAGCAGACCGAGTATGCCCGCGAACTTGTGCGCCTGATCGAGGAGAAGGGCGAGTTTGGCGAGGACCCCCCCGTGCTGCGCCGGCTCAAGGCGCTCATCCTGCGCGGCGAGCTGCGCGATGCCGCTCATGCCCTCGGCGTGACCCAGGAAAAAGTGGTGTTTCTCGATCTGCCTTTTTATGAAAAGGGGCGCTATCGCCGCTTCCTCAGCAGCGCGGAAGACGTTGCCGCCGTGGTAGCGCACATCCGCGAGTTCAAACCGCACCAGATCTATCTCACGGGTGATGCGGCAGACCCTTCCTCAGTGCCCGCGATCGCCTTTAAAGTTACGGAGATGGCGCTGAAGGAATGCGAGCAAGAGGATTGGTCCGGAAGTTGCACCTTCTGGCTGTACCGGGGCAAGGAGAAAGCCTTTGAGCCGCATGAAATCGACATGACCGTGCCTCTGAGCCCAGTGCAGATGGAACGCAAGGAACGCGCCCTGCTGCGCTACCAGAGCCTTAGTTCCCTGGAGCACCAGGCGCTCCAGGGCAACCGTGATGCCGCCAAGTGCTACGATGAGCTGGGTCTGGCCGAGTACGAAGCCATGGAGTGTTTCCAACGCTGGAAGCGCAGTTGAACCCGCCATGATCGAACTCCGGCACCTCAGCATCACCAGCGGCGCTTTTCACCTGCGCGACATCTCCCTGACGCTCAATCAGGGAGAGTATGTGGCGCTCATGGGCAGGACAGGGCAGGGCAAGACCACCATCGTGGAAGCCATCGCAGGGTTGCGCACAGTGACCAGCGGCCAGATCATCATTGAGGGTGTCGATGTCACGCGGCTGCCTCCCGCCAGTCGCGGTGTGGGCTATGTGCCGCAGGATCTCGCCCTCTTCCCGACCATGACGGTGCGTGAGAACCTGGAGTTCGCCTTGCGCATACGCCGCGCTCCCAACGAGGCACGCACCCAGGCCCTTGCCGACTGGCTGGGACTGAAGGCCCTGCTGGATCGGGCGGTGACAGGGCTCAGCGGCGGCGAAGCCCAGCGCACGGCCCTGGGCCGGGCGCTTGCCTTCGAGCCCAAGGTGCTGCTGCTCGATGAGCCTTTCAGCGCGCTCGACGACGAGACTCGCTCTGAGATGCACCGCCTTATGGCCCGCGTGCGCGAGAAGACGGGCGTCACCGTGCTGCACATCACTCACAATCGCAACGAAGCCCTGGCCTTGGCGGACCGGGTGCTGGTGATTGAGGGCGGGGAAGTGGGGATTTCGGATTTCGGATTCCGGATTCCGGAATGAAAAGGCGAAGGGCGGGAGACCGTTGCGTGCTTTCAGCGCTTGGGCATGCATTTCGGGCATGATAACGGCACATCCTTCGTTGAATAACGACCGCCGTCCCCGACCTTCCAGAATCCGAAATCCGAAATCCGCAATGCCTCTCCCCCTCACCTCTGAAGAGCGTCAGCGCTATGAATGGCAGCTCTGGACACCGGGCTTCGGCGAAGAGGGACAGCAGAAATTGAAGGCGGCCACCGTGCTCATTTCACGCTGCGGCGGTGTCGGCGGTACCGTGGCTCTCGAGCTTGCCGCCGCAGGCGTGGGGCGCCTGGTCCTGGCTCATGGCGGCGATTTGCGCCTGAACGATCTGAACCGCCAACTGCTCATGACCACGGATCATGTGGGCCGGCGACGCGTGGATTCGGCCATGGTCCGGCTGCGCGAACTTAATCCGAACGTGGCGGTGGTGGGCGTGCCTGAGAACATCAGCGAGGCCAATGTAGCGGGGCTGGTGGCGCAGGCGGATGTCATCGTGAGCGCGGCTCCCTTGTTTGAAGAGCGCCTCCTCATGAACCGCGAGGCCCTGCGCCAGGGCAAGCCCTTGATCGAGTGTGCCATGTATGATTTGGAGGCCGTCATCATGCCGGTGGTCCCCGGACAAACCGCCTGCCTTGGCTGCCTCATCCCCGTGCCGCCGACCTGGTGGAAGCGCGAATTCCCCGTATTCGGAGCCGTTGCGGGCACCGCTGGATGCATGGCCGCAATGGAGGTCATCAAGCTCATCGCTGGTTTCGGCGAATCCCTCGCGGGTCACATGATAGCCATCGATTTCCGCACCATGCACATGCGCAAGGTGGCCGTGGCGAGAGATCCGGCGTGTGGCTTGTGCGGGGGCGGCGGAATGACGAATGACGAATGACGAATGACGAATGACGAATGACGAATGACGAATGACGAATGACGAATTGGGGGCGTCTCAAGAAAGCTTCACCCTCGAGTCTTTAGGTATTGGTCATTCGTTATTTCGCCTCCGTCGGTCAATCAGTGCATTTCCACCGCGCACGATCCCAGGCCACCGGTGTAGTAGTGGAACTGCACGTTCGGGTGATCGGCCAGCAGGCTCATCGGCACGGCGGCGTCGGCGAGGCCTTTGGAGATCATGAGTGCGGTCAGCCTCTGGCCCAGCGGATTGTCATGCATGCCAGCCTGCCAGATTGAGACCTTCTCTGCCAGCCACGTTTCCTTCGGGCCGACGGTGATCGCCTTCTTGGGCACCATCGTCACATTGCCACCGCCGGACGTGCGGGCATTTTGGGCCAGGGTCACCGGATGCAGGTCCACAATGCGCGTGCCCAGCTTGCGATACTGCGCAGGGGTGGGTGGTTCGTTCTTATACTTGCCCGTGCGCTTGAGCGGATCATTGAAAGCCCAGTGCTTGATGTCACCCTGGCCGCCTTGCATCACGGCGCAACGCGCGCCGGCGCTCCAGCTTTTCACGTATCCGCTCACGTCACCCTTGGGGAAATGCAGGTGCGCCTCAGGGATGCGCAGCTTCTTGTCGATGCGGTTGAACAGCAGCTCGCGGTCCGCTCTTTCGAAGGACAGGGGGTGGGTCACCGGAACCTCTCGCTGCGTGGCTTCATCATACCACTCATCCATGCCCCAGAAATGCGCGTGTTTGAGGCTGATGCCCAGTTCGTTGACGAGCCTTGCCACCAGGGGAAGCTGTTCTGTGGGTCCGATCGGTCCGCAAATTCCCACCGGATTGTCGGCTGTGGCCTGCCTCCAGGCGTGGACATACTCCAGGGCCTCCGCGAGATAGAAGTCTTCCAGCGTGTCATGCATCACCACCTTGAAGCCGGGTCGGGAAAGCTTGAGCAGATCCTTCGCCGTCAGGCGGGCGGCGTCATTGATGAGGCTGTGGTCGAGTGTGGTATAATCCCACCAGTCTGGGGCGATGTGGCTGAGTTTGCGCGGCATGGGGAGGAGAAGAGTATGGAGTGAAGATCGGAAACGTATACCTTGAACGCATACGAAGGCTTGGTGCGGGATCACGCACAATCGGGCTCTTCACTTTTTACTTTCCACCATTTACTTTTTACTGTCACCACTATTCGCCTCTGCCATGGTCCACAATTGCATCGTGACACGACTCCCGGTTTATGCTCCCTGCCTGCTCCCGTGAACTTTTTTTCATCCACCCATTCATGACGGCCGCCCGACTTGTTTCTGCCATCGCGCTCGCCGGCTTGCTCGCCTCCTGTCAGGGGGTGAATCCGCAGGTGCAGCACTGGGGCGACCACATGCCGCAGGTGCTGCCCAAAGTCACGCCGGCGCAGCTTTATCGCGAGATTAATGTGCAGGTGACGATGATCCCCAAAGGCACGGCGGGCCGCAAGCGTTACCGGCCCATGACGCCGCGCTACGTCACCATTCACAACACTGAAAACCCCTCGTCGGGGGCCGACGCGATGCGTCATGCGCTGGCGTTGAAGAACGGCGCGCTCAAGTCGAGGATGCGGCCCGGCGGCAACCGCATCGGCTACCTCACCTGGCACTTCACGGTGGACCAGGGCCTGGCGGCCCAGCACCTGCCCACGCGCGAGCAGGGCGAACACGCGGACTTCAACGGCCCGGGTAACAACTACAGCATCGGCATTGAGATGTGCGACAACCAAGGCAACGACCCCGCCGCAACCATCGACCGCACCGCGAGGCTCGCTGCCTACCTCATGTATGTGTACCACATCCCGGTGGACAACGTGGTGCCGCACTACCACTGGGCGCGCGTGGGATCGAGCCCCTTGCACAAGCCTTGCCCGCACTGGCTGCTGGACCATGGCAGGCCGGGCGCCACCTGGCGTTGGTTCCAGTCGCGGGTGCAGATGCATTTCAATCGCATTGTACCAGGACCTGTGACAGGTATCTAAATGTTGAATTTTTGCATCAAACGTCATGCCGTTCATGCCATGGCGGGATGCGGCCTGATTCAAGGCCTCGTCGCGAGCGCGATGTTGTCGGCCTGCGTCGCCGCCGCTGGCGCGCAAATCAAGGTGGCCACCTTGCATCCCTTGCTCGCTGATCTGGTCAGGCAAGTGGGAGGTGAGCGCGTTCAGGTGGTCGAGCTTTTCAAACCAGGCGGGGATGTGCATCATTTCGAGCCTAGCGCGCAAGACCTGATGCAGATGAAGGGCGCGGCGTTCATCTTCGCCTCCGGCAAGCATCTGGAGAACTACCTCGACAACCTGCGCGACAGCGTCGGCGGTGTGCCCGTGATTGAAGCGGGAGCCGTGGTTCCCTCCATCAAGATCCAGCGCGGGCAGGAGGTCTTCTTCGATGAAGACGTGGATGTGAAGAGCGGCATCGACCCCCACTGGTGGCACAGCCCCGACAACATGCAGCGCGCCGCCCGGCTTGCCGGTGATCAGCTGAGCAAGGCGGATCCGGATGGGGCAGCGGCCTACACTGCTGGTGTCGCTGCTGCCTGCAAGCGCATCGCACAATTGAAGGCCTGGGCCCGTGTACGCATAGCTGCGATTCCAAAGGCGGACCGCAAGCTGGTTACCGCGCACGCGGCGTTCGGCTATTTCTGCAAAGAGTTCGGCTTCCAGGCCATGCCGCTGCTGGGGTTGTCGCGCGAAGATGAAGCCACCGCCCGGCACGTGGCCGTGACCGTCAAGGCGATTCGCGACAACCACATCCGTGCCGTCTTCCCCGAAGACCAGGCGAATCCGAAAATCCTTCAGGAGATCGTGCGTGAGACTGGAGTGAAGCTGGGTGAGCCGCTGGTGGCAGACGGCACCTCCCTCCACGCGCATACCTTCGAGGCCATGCTCAAGTACAACGTCGATACGATTGTCAAGGCGCTGACGCCATAGTGACTGCTCGTTGCCCGGGCCCCAGGCCAGCATTTTGACCGGTCAGTCGAACAGCTTGTGAATCATCGAAGACATCTTGCTGCGATGCACCGTCTTGTCATCCGCGGCCGGATCATGGTGCTCATCATTGATGTACTTGCTGACTTCGTTTCCAAATGGCGAGGAGCCGGGGCCGTCCTTGGCCATCACGGGTTCCTCACTGGTGCTGGAGATGATGCGCGGCTGGATGAATACGAGCAGCTCGTGGCGGGACTTGGTATCCTTCGTGGAGCTGGCCAGGTACTTGATCAGCGGCAGGTCTTTCAGGATCGGGATGCCGCTGCGGTCGTGTTCTGTCGTCTCCTGAATCAGGCCGCCCAGCAGCACGGTGGCATTGTTCTTCACCATGATGGTGGTTTCCAGCGCCTGGTTGCTGATGTTGGGGATGGCGTTGCCATTGAGAGTGGTGGAACCGGCGACATCGGCATTCACCTGTTTGATCTGGAGGGTGAGCTCCTCATCGGAATTGATGAGCGGCGACACATCAAGGCGCAATGCCACGTCCTCATACTGGATGTTGGAGACAAGACCGTTGTTGATGGCCCCGTTGTTGGCCGTGCCGGTCGTGAGGCTGCTGAGGCTGGACACTGGCACGGGGATTTTAAGTCCCGTTTCGATGGAAGCGGGCTGGTTGTTCATCGTAAACAGCGTCGGGCGGGACAGCACCTTGAAGTTGGTGTTCGTCGCCAGGGCGCTCATTGCCACGGTGACTTTGTTCTGAATGGTGCCAAAGAGCTGCAGGCCTGCGGGCACGCCTTTGGTAAGATCCGACAGGCTGCCGATGGCGTTGGGATCAATGATGCTCTGGGCCGTCCCGATCCGGCTCTGGGCGGTGCCTGCAACGTTGGCGGCGCTGTTACCACCACCGATTTGCTTGGGCGTGAAGGCGTAGTCGAAGCCAAAGTCCCGGTTGTCGTCGAGCTTGAGCTGGCCGATCACCACCGAGAGCATGACCATGCGCGGCCGCTTGTCGAGTTCATCAAGCAGTTCCTGCAGCACGCGCAGATGCTCGGGCGGGCCCGAGGCGTAGATTTGATTCAACACGGGATCGGCGATAAGCAGGGTTTTGCCGACCAGCAACGATTGCGGCATGCTGTTCTGCCGCAGGGGCTGAAGCCCGCCGCCGCCGCCCAGGCCACCGCCCGCGCCGCCCGCGCCGCCCATGCCACCACCCATGCCACCACCTATGCCGCCATTCATGCCGCCCTGGCCCCCGAGACCACTTTGCCCGGACCCAAAGTTGCCCGTGGTTTTGTTGCCGTTTGTACCACTTGGGTTGTTGCCGATAATGCTGCCGCCGCCGCTGCTGCCGCCACTGCCGCCTTCTTCCAGGCCACGGCTGATGGCGTCCTTGATAATGGGCAGGATTTCGTGCGCCGCGAGGTACTTGAGAGGGCGGGTGATGAAGCTGCGCAGCTCTGCGGCACCATCCAGTTCTGTGATCAGCGTGGCGATGTATTCGAGGTCCGGGGGCCGGGCGATGACCAGCAGCTTATTGGTGCGGGCGATGGGAATGATCTTGGGCGGCACGGAGGAAGCCTGCGGCGCGCTGCCATACACCCCGGCCGCGCGGGCGGCTCCGCCCTGGCCTGCAGCTCCGGGCTGCGGGGTTGCAGGGGCGGGTTGTCCTCCACCGCTTTTCTTGCCGCCGCTGCCACTGCCGCTCCCAGACGAGCCCTTGCCCTCGAGGTCCAGTATGTCCGCCAGAGCCTTGGCCACATCCTCCGCAGATGCCCGCTCCAGCTGGAACGAACGCTTTTCAGTTTTGCTGGGCTGCACGTCGAGCGTCTTCAGAAGTTCGATGATGTAGCGTATGGTGTTGCTGTTCTCCGTGATGGCCACGCCACGGGTGTTGGGCAGCGGCGTCACCACGCCATACTGGTGCAGTTGCACGAGTTCGCTCAGCGTCTTTTTGAGGTCGTCCGCTTCAATGTAAAGCAGCGGCTGCACATAGGTGACGATCTCCTCGCCGTTCATTGGCAGTTCATCCTGCTTCATGATGAACGGATGCTCGGCTCCAGGTTTGATCGCGGCCAGATTGATGAATTTCACCATGCCTTCGCCTGCGGGAAGAAAGCCATAGCCGTTGAGCAGCAGGCTCTTCTCAATGAAATCAATGGCCTTCTTTTTCGGCATCTCCCCTGTGGTGTCGATTGAAAATGTCACCGCTTCCACATTGATGTCACGGATGACTTTTTTGCCCGTCAGCTGTTCATAGAACAGCAGAATCTGTGGCATCAGCACGTTTTGGAAAGCGACGGGTACCAGCTCATCATCGCCGGGAGGCACCTCGGTGGTCGTCGCCGGAGCTCGTGTCGGCACAGGCGCCGTCGGGGGCAGCGGGGGCTTGGACGTGGGATTTGCCGAAACGGGCCGCCCTGGGGCGCCGCCGGTCGCGGAGGCTGAGCCCGGAAAGGCGCTTCCAGGGGTGAGACTGCCAGGCGCGGGGTTGCCAGGTGTGACACTGCCTGGGCTGCCTGCAGCTGACGTGACTGAAGATGTGCCGCCAGCCGGGATGATGTTACCACCGGGAGGCCCGAGCGGGCTGTGCATGCTAGTCGCGCCGGCGCGTGGCCTGTTGGGATTCAGTCCTGGGGCCTGGCCGGTTTGCTGGGGAATCTGGGCAAGTTGGATTCCACCCAGGCGCGAAGCCGAATCACTGGCATAGACGGGCGCATCCGCCTGATCAGGGATGGGATCGAGAACCATGCGGCTGAGTCGCGAGACGGACGCTGCTGAACTCGTGCCAGCGACCTGATCGGTCTGGGCATGGGCTGTGGCGATCAATCCCGCCAGCACGGCGAACGTGGGAACAAATGTATTCATGAAAATAAGGATGCTCAGCGTGGGGCTGTGGGAGGAATTAGCACGCGTCGGCGCGTCCCTTGATTGGGTTGTCCACCGGGCTGCATTGCGGGATTCATGCGCGGTATGCCATTGCCGGGCTGTCCGGCAGCCTGCGGCGGCGCTCCGAGTTGACGTATGGCGTTGTTAGGCACCTGGCCGTTGGGCATCCCGGGCTGGCGAATGGGGTTGGTGCCGGGCGTCGGCATCTGTCCGCCGGGACGTACCCCGGGAACGGGCGCGCCGGGACGTGCTCCAGTGGCAGGCGCGGCGGCCACTTCCGGAAAGGTGAAGGTGGCGGCTGCGGCTTCACCGGCCTTGGTGACTTTGACGGATGACTTGTGCAGGTCTCTGTCGATGGTGGCCTCCAGCAATTTGAACCCGTCCTTGTCTTCCGTGGTTCTGACCCAGTGACTCTCCTGTGTCTTCTTGTTGTTGAGCAAGGCCTGTGGTTGGCCCTGAATACGAGTCAGTCCCTTGAGTTCCCAGTCTTCCGCGAAGCCGACGGTCGGGGCCCCTTCCTTCGGTTTGGTCTCAAGCAGGAAGGGGTTTCGGCGCCAGGTGCTCGCATAGTGCTCTTCAGAATAGGCCTGCGGGATGGCTTTGTCCGGCACCGCGGCTGGTGCAGGTTCACCTTTCCCGGTTTCAAGCTTGGGCTTTGCCGACGGAACTGCCTTGAGGTCTTGAGCAAGCGTCTTGTCTGCGGCAGGGACCGCCGGAACTGGCTTGGCATCTTGAACAAGCGTTTTGTCTGTGACAGGGACCACCGGGGCTGGCTTGGCGTCTTGGGCAAGGGCTTTGCCTTTGGGTGGCGATGGCGGGGTCGGCTGAAGCTGCTTCGCTTGTTGAGCGAAGGCAAGGCCTGCAGCGAGGGAGAGGAATGTGATCCAGCGTTTCATTTCGGTACGGCGCGATACCATTTCTGAATCTTCAGATCGGAAACGATCACCACTGAAGTATCCTCTGGATTGGATTTTAACGACATGCCTTTCACGCTGATGAAGGCCGCTGGCTTCTGCAAGTCATAGAGCCAGCGCAGCACTTTTTCCAGCGGTCCCTTGGCCTCGACAATTACACTGGCGGCAACCATGCCTGGCTGTTCTTCCGGCTCGGCGAGCTGGCGCAGAACCGTAAGACCCTGCTTTTTGGCGCTCTGGTCCACCAGTTCATAGATCTTGTTGTCCGCCTCGTTACGCGACGGATAAACTTCCTGCTTTTGTTGCATCCACTCCGCGCGGGCATGCCAAAAGTCCTTCTGCTTCAGGAGTTCCTCGGCCTCGGTCTTCTTGAGCGAGAGCTTGAAGTCGCGCTCATCGATGCCCTTCCGCCATTTGCCCATCTGCGCAAATACGATCCACCCGCCCCCGCACAGAAACAGGGCCATCACGATCATCGCCAGGCGTTGTTCTCTCGGGTTCATGGGTTGGTGGCCAGATCACTGACCGGGGTTGAGCCGTCGGCGCGGAAGCGCGCCTGCCCGTTGGGTTCAATTTGTGGGGTGGGGAAATCCCATTGCAGGTTGGAAAAGGCGGGCACGCGTTTCAAATCTTCGCGCAAGGCACCGGCAAGCGCCTGGTTAGACGCCTCGCCGGCGATGATGATATGGCCGTCCTTGATGTCGAAGACTTCCATGCGGATGCCTTTTTCCGGCAGCAGGTTGGCGACTTGATGGAAAATTTCGACCGCGTATTGATCCGGGGTCACCGCACTTTCAAGGACAGACCAGCGTTGCTGGGTATCGCGGATGGCCTGCAATTCGGGTTCAAGAGCCTTCAGGCGCGCGGTTTCGACCGCCAGACCGCGCTCACGTTGCCAGAGCCTGCCCGCATAAGCTCCAAGCAAGGCCATAAACACCAGGGCGAAACCCGCTCCCGCGAGCATCATGGTCTGCTGCTGTTGCCGTTGCAGGCGGCGCTGGACGATAGGCTGGGGCAGAAGCCGCCAGGTTTCTTCCGGCAGATGCGGAGGCTGGGCGGCCTTGGTCGCTACGGGCAGCCCAAGTGCATCGGCGAATGCAACGAACGACTCAGGCGGGGGAGCCCCAGTCTGCTCTTCCTCGATAATGAGTTCAGTCACGTCGGGAGACATGCCTGCCAGATCCAGGGAGGCCAGGATGCAGCGCACCTCCGCCGCCGCGTCTTCATCCGCATCATAGGCTGAAATCGCCTGGGCATGCAGCGGCTCGCTTTTTTCATCCGGCACGGCCATCACCAGCCGGCCCGATTCTTTCCACAGGCGCACTTCGTGTTGTCTGAGGGAATGGAAGCTTACCGAAGGCGCATACTGGCCATCAAGCCCGCTTTGGAGCATCACAGCGGGGATGACTGGTGTCTGTACTACCGTCCACGCGCGCTGCTCACGCAGATCGGCGTCACGGACCTGAACCTGGAAGTCCTGCTGGGCGAGGCTGGCAAGGCCCAGCCCCTCCAGTTCCAGCATCGCGGCGGCCTCGCGTCTGTCGGGTGCCATCGCCGGGAAGTGCATGGGCACTGAAATCACGGATCGCAGTGGTAGAGCATACCAGCCGGCATTCTTCGCCTTGCCGTCGTCCAAGCGGGCGGTGGCCCCTTTGCCACCCCCACGCCAGATCTCCAGCGCGTCGGCGCCGGGAAGGACGAAAATTTCTTCGGATGGATTCATGAGACTTGGTGGGAGGCGCTGGTCATTCCTAATCAGGGGCCGCGAGTGTATCCCGCCACTTGTGAGAGCGCAACACAGGCTTGCATGAGAGAAAAGATTCAACCACCCCATTCGTGTGGACGTCCGATCCGACAGCGGCCATGGGATTTCGGCTCAATCTTTGTTTTGATTTTTAGCATTCGAGCTTAATCAATCGCTTTGGCTTGGTCCCATAAGCTCCAGATGGAATCCACCCCACCTCCGGCGGTGGTCGCGAAACCCGGGCCTCTGCCTGAGCCGTGCCGCCCCAGACGAGCTTGATGTGGGCGCATGCCGCCCATCTGCACGGCTCGCATCGTGACTCGCGGGGGGAAGACTTTGCTGGCAACTGCCCCATGGCGCAGTAAGGTGCAAGCATGAGCCGCCCCGCCATGCCCGCCTTCCGCCGCCTGCTTCCCACTCTGCTGCCGGTGGCGCTCATTTTGGGCGCGTTCACCGTTCTGCTTTGCCTCAGCGCCGATGCGCGTGATGTCGGGGCTGAGGCTGCCGGCCTTGTCTTCACTTTCTTTAGCACGCCCTTCATTCTGGAAACCACCGTTGCTGTCCTCGGGCTTATACTTGTGCTCGTGGTCAATCAACGCCGTCTGGAGAAGGACAAAGATGAGTGGGTCGAAATGGAAGTGCCTGCCCGCCCCAGCGACCCAAAGACGAAGACGCCGGTGGACTGAGAGCAGCCGGAAGTAGGGCCTCGGGATATTTGACCGGGAACGACGGAAAAATTTTGGTGTCGGTTTTTTTTATAATAGGACGAATTGTCCTTGAATAAATTAAGCGCATCACCGTCGATTACGTGGGTACAAAGCCCAACACACATCCCATATGAAATCCAAGCTCATCCTCGCGAGCATCGGCATGGCCGTTGCCTTCATGTTCTCTCCTGCTCCCGCCTTCGCCAAGAAGCCCGCTGCCGATGCGGCGCCAGCAGCTCCTGAGAAGCCTGCGGAAAAGGCCAAGAAGGACACCTATCCTCTCTATGGCGAAGTGGTGGCCGTCACTCCCAAGCTGCTCACCATCAAGGGCGGCAAGGGCAAGGAAGACCGCAAGTTTGACCTCACCTCTGACACCAAGTACGTGGACGGTGACAAGGACGCCACGTCTGCAGACATCAAAGTCGGCAAAAAAGTCGGCGGCATGGCCAAGAAGGCGGCAACCTCCGGCAACCCCACCGCGCTGAAGATCAATGTGGGCGTGAAGCAGGAAATCAGCAAGAAGAAGGCTGATGCCGCCAAGGCAGAAGAAGCACCCAAGAAGAAATAGTGCTGACTGGCCATTAACTGAGCAACGATCCAGGCGGCGGGGTGCAAACCCTGTCGCCTTTTTTCTGCCGACAGCGCAATGTGGTGGCGCAGGCCACCGTGCTGTTCATCCTGTCCTCTAATGCTTCGAGAGCTTTCCTTTTTCCTGCTGCTGGCGACCACCACCGCCTTTGCCGCCAAACCCAAGGCTGCGCCTGGGACGGAGCCGCAGGTGGCCAGCTTCATGGGTTCGGATGCGGTCTCCAACGGCCCTTACGTCATCGAATCGATTCCCCTGCCTGCTGGTGTCAAACTGGAGGCAAGCGGTCTTGCCACGCTGCCGGATGGCCGGCTCGGGGTGGCTACCCGCAATGGCGACGTTTGGCTGTTCAAGCTGGATGGTTCGCCCGCCAAACGCTTCGCCCGCGGGCTGCACGAGCCGCTGGGCCTCGCCTACCACAAGGGCGCCCTGTATGTGACGCAGCGCAGCGAGGTCACCTGCCTGCGAGATACCGATGGCGATGATGTGGCCGACGAGTACACCTGCTTCGCCAAGGGCTGGGGCGTCTCCGGCAACTATCACGAATACGCTTACGGTCCTGTGTTTGACCCCCAGGGCAACGCTTGGATCACCCTCAACATCGGCATCGGTGACCATTGGGAGGCGGCGATGCCAAAAAACGAGCATGCTCTCTGGCGCGGCTGGTGCCTGATGGTGCCGCCGGGCGGCAAGCTCACCCCGTTGGCCTGCGGCCTGCGCTCGCCCTGCGGCATCGGTGCGAATGGGGAAGGGGATGTTTTTGCCACTGATCAGCAGGGCAACTGGTGGCCCGCCGGGCCGCTCATCCATCTGCGCAAGGGCGCCTTCTTCGGCCATGCCGAGTCCTTGCCGGACGCCGCGCGTCCTGATTCCCCGGTCAAGTTGCCCGGCAAAATCCCGGAGGGGATCACTATCGCCCAGGCGATTCATCAAGTGCCAGGATACGTGCCGCCAGCCGTGTGGTTTCCGTATGTGAAGATGGGCCAGAGCACTACTGGTGTGGTCTGCGATTCGTCCGGCGGCAAATTTGGCCCCTTTGCCGGCCAGATGTTGGTGGGCGAGTTCGTGCTCGCGGGCATCAACCGCGTGTTTATGGAAAAAATCGGTGGCGAGTACCAGGGGGCCTGCTTTCCGTTTCTGTCCGCCTTTGACTGCGCTGTGCTGCAAATGGCTTTCCTGCCAGATGGCTCGCTCGCCGTCGGGGAAACCAATCGTGGCTGGAATTCGCTCGGTACGCGCTCGTTTGACGTTCAGCGCGTGAAATGGACGGGTCAGGCCGCCTTCGAGATTCTCAAGATGGAAGCCCTGCCCGATGGTTTTCGCTTCACCTTCACCCAGCCGGTGCAGCCCGAAAGCGCCCTCGCCACCGCGAGCTATGCCGCCAGCAGCTACACCTTCCTCTACCATTCGAAATACGGCAGTCCTGAAGTGGAAACCCAGCCGCTGGGCGTGCATCCCGCCAGTGTTTCGGATGACAACCTCAGCGTGACCCTGCGCTGCGAAGGCCTGCGCGAGGGGTTTGTACACGAATTTCACCTCGCCGGGGTGCGTTCCAGCGAAGGCCGCCCGCTGCTCCACTCCCAGGCCTGCTACACGCTTAATCGCAAGCCTTCTGACAGGGTTGGGGGAGCAAAATAACTTTTTTAAATTGTTTTGAACACAGTCGCCCACCTCCCCACTAAACCATCAACAGTGAACGCCGGGTTTCCGGCTTGAGCTGGTCTTGAGAGTTAGTTGGTTGTTGTTGCAAACCCCACGTGTGTGGGATGTGTTGAGGTCGATGCCATAGAGGCCGGGTGGAATCGGGAGCCACCCGGCCTCATTTTTTTGTGCTGGATCCGTTATTTGTCGGGCTTTAGGAGCGGCCCCCTACTCAAGCACCTTGATTTTCAGGTTGCGATACCACACCGGGGCTTGGGCCTTGCCATGCAGGCCTTGCAGACCCAGCGGGCCTTTGCGGGCGAAGTCCTTCAGTGCGACAGGGAACTTGTTTGGCGTGCCATCCGGGTTTTTCTTCACCTCGGGCCAGTCGTTCAAATCGGCATGGATAACTTCCTCACCATTGAACACCACGGTGACGAGGCTGTCCTTGCAGGTGATGGTAAAGTGGTTCCATTCGCCCACGGGTTTGGCCATGCTCTTGCTCGGGGGCCTGGCATCGTAGATCGCGGCGACCATGCCGTATTTGCTGCCGTCGGTGTTTTCGTGGACCTGGATTTCCAGGGCTCCCAGGGTGTTCTTGATGTCGCTGGACCGAAGGAAGACGCCGCTGTTGGATTCTTTCGCCACCTTGAAATCCAGGTCGAGGATGAAATTCCCATAAGACTCCTTGGTCCACAGGGTCTCATGATCGCCCGCAACGAGTTCGCCGTTGGCAAAGCTCCACTTGCCAGGGGCCACGGCGTTGGACAGGTCGGCAGCGAACAAGTCCTTATAACCGGGGGTGTCAGGCGAGGCGGCGGCCGTCATGCTGGCAAAGGAAACGCAGGCCAGGGCTGCGACGGTAAAGTGAAGCTTGGATGGGATCATTGCCGCGAGCATGGCAGAGTGTCGGCAAAGCTCAAGGGCATTGGAGTAAAGCCAGCCTTGCCTCCGTCGTCCCTGGCAGGGCGGCGCACATTGCGAAACTTATCGCATGGAAGCCTGCATCATCTATCATCTCACGCCATGAAGGTCCTGCTTTTCCCCGCCCTCCATCCGCCGCTGTGCCAGTGCTCGGAAGCGCGCCCCTGGGTGCAGGGCATCAGCGGCGGGGGATGCGACTGCACTTGAGGAGACCCCTGTATGAAAATGGAGATGAAAACATTTCTGGTTCTCACGCTGTCCTTTATTCTCGCCGGTCTTTGCATCGCCGCGGATGCCCCGCCCAGGCTCAAGGTGCTGCTCGTGACTGGCGGCCATGGTTTTGAGCAGCGGCCCTTCTTCAAGCTCTTCCAGGACAATGCTGAAATCCTCCTCACCACCGCTGAACATGCCAAAACCAGTGCCACCGCATACGAACGCGGCGACCTGTTAAATTTTGACGTCGTCGTGCTCTATGACATGCCAATGACGATCACCGAGGCACAGAAGGCCAGCTTCCTCTCTCTCTTCGACAAAGGTGTCGGCATGGTGGTGCTGCATCACGCGCTGGTTTCCTTCCAGGACTGGCCCGAGTATGAGCAGATCATCGGCGGTCGCTATCCTAAACCGCCCGCCGGGCAGCCACAGGTAACGGATCTGGTGGGTTACCAGCATGACCAGGAAGTGCCGGTGACCATCGTGGCGAAGGAACATCCCATCACCGCCGGACTGAAGGACTTCATCATCCATGATGAGATCTACTGGGGCTTTCGCGTGGGCAAAGATGTCACCCCCTTGCTGACCACGACCAACGAAAAGAGCGGCAAGCCCCTGGCCTGGGTCCGGCAGCAAGGCAAGTCCCGCCTGATCTATTTGCAGCTCGGCCATGATCACCAAGCCTGGGACAATCCCAACTACCCGGTGCTGCTTGCCCGCAGCATCCGATGGGTGGCCGGGAGATAGAACCGCATGGCCGCCGCGTTTCAGCGCGACCATGAAGTTTCGTCTCCCGCTTCTCCTTGCCTTGCTGACGTTCGCTTGCTGCGCCCGGGCGGCGGAGCACAAGCCTAACGTCCTGGTCATTGTCGGCGACGACCTTGGCTACGGTGAGCTGTCGTGCCAGGGTTTCACCAAAGAGGTGCCCACGCCCAACATTGACTCCATCGCCCACAATGGCGTGCGCTTTACCAACGGCTATGTCAGCGGTCCCTATTGCAGCCCCACGCGCGCAGGCTTGATGACAGGGCGCTACCAGCAGCGCTACGGCCACGAGTTTAATCCGGGACCGGCGGAAGCCGCGGTGGGAAATTTCGGCCTGTCGCTGAAGGAGACCACCATTGGCGACCGCTTGAAGACAGCAGGCTACGCCACCGGCTGGTTTGGCAAGTCACACCTGGGCTACAAACCGGAATTCCATCCTCTGAAGCGCGGCTTCGACGAGTACTTCGGTTTCCTCGGCGGAGCGCATGACTACCTTGACGCCGCCGGTGACAGGCACAATCCCATCCTGCGCGGCACCGAGCCGGTGGACAACATCGGTTACACCACGGACGCTTTCGGACACGAGGCGGAGAAGTTCATCGACAAGCATCATGAGCAGCCGTGGATGGTCTATCTGCCCTTCAATGCCGTGCATGCGCCGCTGGAATCCATCGACAAGTATCTGGCGCGATTCACCAGTATTGAGGACAGGAAGCGCCGCACCTTCTGCGCCATGCTCTCAGCGATGGATGATGCGGTGGGCGGCGTGCTGGCCAAGGTGCGCGAGTACAAGCAGGAGGAGAATACGCTGATCATCTTCATCAGCGACAACGGCGGCCCCACCGCCTCGACCACCTCCGGCAACGGGCCTCTCCACGGCTTCAAGGCCCAGACCTGGGAGGGCGGCATCCGCATTCCCTTCATGATGCAGTGGAAGGGGCACATTCCTCCGGGTCAGGTCGATGACCGGCCGGTCATCCAGCTCGACATCCACCCCACGGCGCTGGCCGCCGCCGGCATCGACATCAAACCGGAATGGAAACTCGATGGCGTCAACTTGCTGCCCTACGTCACGGGTGAGAAGAAGCAAGCTCCGCATGATTTCCTATACTGGCGCTTCGGCCAGCAGATCGCCCTGCGCAAGGGCGACTGGAAACTGGTGAAAGCGCCCGGCGGCGGCGCTGACCTCCGCAAGTCAGGCAAGGCCGACACGGAAGGTGCCGAGCTCTACAACCTCGCGCAGGATTTGGGCGAAAAGACCAACCTCGCCGACCAGAATCCCGAAAAAGTCAAAGAGCTTGCCGGGCTGTGGAACACCCTGAACGCGGAGATGATCGATCCCTCCTGGGTGCCTGGTGGCAGAGGCGGCAAGGGAAAGGGCAGACGGAAGAAGCAATAATCTGAGGACGTCCGGGCGGCTCTCACTCAAACTCCGTCTCACGATCCGCCGAAGAAAAGCAGATCACCATCTCCGCATCCTCGCCGTCCAGCGCATGCGCGTTGTGCCACGTCCCGGCGGGGATGGAGATCGTGTCGCCCGGCTCGAGAATGAAGTGTTCATCGCCCAGAGAGTGATCGAGCCGTCCTGACAGCAGATGCAGGATCTCATCGCAGTTCGGGTGCCTGTGGCGGGGATTAGTCTGATCGGCCGGAATGATCACGCGACCGAAGGTCATCGTGTTCGAGTTGCCTATCTTGCGCGAGGCCAGCCACGTGAGCTTCCCCCAGGGCTGGTCGAAGAGCTCGCCATCGGCGAATTTGCAGAGGGGTGAGGCTGGCATGGCTGGAAGGTCCCGCGGGCTCACGCCGCCTTTTTTGAAGGGTTTTTAAAGAACAGCACGAACACCACCATGACGCCGACGGCAAGCCACGCCGGTGTCATCCAGATGCCGTTCCAATCATGGGCCAGCGTGCCTTTAGGTACGGCCAGCTTGTGGGCATCCAGCGACCTGCCCGCCATCAGCGTGCCGACAAACGCCCCCACGCCCCAAAGTATGAAAGCGATAAAGCCCTGCGCCGCGCCGCGCATACGTTCAGTGCATTCTTCATCCACATAGAGCTGCCCGGCGATGAAGAGGAAGTCATAGCACACGCCATGCAGAAGGATCGCCATGATGATGAGGGTCGTTTCCGCTCCGGGGTTTGAGGCACTCCCGGCGAGCAGGAAGTAGCGCACGGCCCAGCACAGGATACCGATGAGGATGGTGAGCTTGTAGTTCAGCCGTTTGAGCATGATGGGCAGCAGGAAAAGGAAGATCACGTCCGACACCTGGGCCAGCGTCATCTTACCCGCAAAGCCGACCCAGCCCAGCTCAGTGAGATAGGTGCCCAGATTGACGAAGTAGAAATACAGAGGGATGCAGATGAGGAACATGCACAGGATGAAGATCGCGAAGGTGGGCTTCTTCAGCAGCGCCAGGGCATCAAGTCCGAGCATCTCGCCGAGGCTTACGTCCTGGCCTTTCTTCAAGGGCGGCGTGTGAGGCAGCGTCAGGCTGAACAGCCCGAATACAATCGAGGCGCCGCCGGCCAGGTAATACTGGATGGGCGACTGCTCGCCATTCAGCCAACTCAGCACGAGCCCGCCTGCGATCCAGCCGACGGCGGAAAAAATCTTCACGCGCGGAAAGTCCTGCTTCGCGTCCGCCAGATGGTGCAGCGACAGCGAATTGCCCAGTGCGAGGGTCGGTACGTACAGCGCGCAGTACAGGATCAGCGCCGGGTAAAAAGCTTCGAAACTCTTCAGTTGCGGCAGGCAGCACAGGACGATCCCGCCCAGTACACCCAGCACGGCGAGCAGCTTCTCGGAGGCGAAAAAGCGGTCCGCGATCAATCCCACAAAGAACGGCGAAATCATCGCTCCGATCGCGAACGCGCCATACGCCAGGCCGATCTGCGCGCCGCTGAACTTCAATACCGTGCCCAGGTAGCTGCCCAGGGTCATGTACCAGGCGCTCCACAGGAAGTATTGCAGAAACATGAACAAGCAGAGCCGAATCTTGAGCGTGGACTGGGTCATTGTGGGAGAGGAGGAGGGTGAAAAGCGGGAAAGTTCATCAACCGCGCTTGCGCAACATACGAAGCCACCGGAAGAAAGGTATCATGAAAGCACTCGCCTGCCTCCTCGCCCTGTCCTTGCTTGCCGGTCCCGTCTTTGCCGAATCGATCAACAGCGCCGTCGTACCCCAGGGCAGGCTGGAGAAGGATTCCTATGATTGGGATCAGCGCCATGCGGAGATCCTGGCATCCAAGGACAAGATCAACCCCGAGCTGGTGTTCATCGGCGATTCGATCACGCATTTCTGGGCTGATGCCACCCACGGCAACCGGGGCACTGATGCCTTGAAGGACCTGTGTGCAGGCCGCGCCATGCTCAACCTTGGCTTCGGCTGGGACCGCACCCAGAACGTCCTCTATCGCCTCGACCACGGTGAGCTCGACGGGTTGATGCCCAAGTTCGTAGTCATCCACATTGGCACCAACAACCTCGCCGGCACCAAGAACGCACGTGAGAACACTCCAGCCGAGATTGCCGAGGCCATCACACTCATTGTCGACCGCGTGCAGGCGAAGTGCCCCGGCGCCCAGGTCATCCTCATGGCCGTGTTTCCACGTGGCGAGAAGCCCACGGACCCGAAGCGTGCTAAAATTGCCGCCATCAATGAGGGCATCGCCAAATTAGCCGGTAAATCACGCTTCACCTATCTCGACATCACCAGCAAGCTGACGAACCCCGATGGCACGATCTCCAAGGACGTGATGGGCGATTACTTGCATCCCACCTCGAAGGGCTATGCCATCTGGGCCGAAGCCTTGAAACCTTTGCTCGGGAAGTGATCATGAGTGCCGCCGTCACTTACGACGATGTGCTCGAAGCGCTGCCTCGCGTGCATGCCGTGCTCAAGCCCACGCTGCTGCGCAACTGGCCGGGCCTCTCGGAGTTGCTCGGCTGCGAGCTCTACTTGAAGCATGAGAACCATCAGCCGGTCGGCGCTTTCAAGGTGCGCGGCGGCGTCCATCTGGTGGGCACGCTCAGCGAGGAGGAACGCAGGGCGGGCATCCTGGGCGTTTCCACGGGCAATCACGGCCAGTCGCTTGCCTTTGCCTGCAAGCATTTCGGCGTGCGCTGCACCATCGTGGTGCCACAGGGCAACAATCCGGACAAGAACCGCGCCATTCAGCAGCTTGGTGCGAAACTCATCGAGCACGGACGCGACTTTGATGAGGCGCGCGAGTTCGTCACGGAACTCCAGCTCCAGCGTGGCGGGCGCTATGTTCATTCAGCGAACGAGCCGAAGCTGATCGCAGGGGTGGGCAGCCTGGCCTGGGAGGTGTTCGAAACCCTGCCTGATCCCGATGTGATCCTCGTGCCCATTGGCTTGGGCAGCGGCGTGAGCGCCGCCTGCATCGTGGCGAAGCATCGCCGGCCGCAGACGCGGGTCATCGGCGTGCAGGCGGCGAATGCATCGGCGGTGGTGCGCTCCTGGCGCAGCGGCAATCTTGAGACGGATGCGAGCATCCAAACCTGGGCCGAAGGCCTCGCCACGCGCGTGCCGGCCGATCTCACGCTGGGCATCATGCGTGAGCACATGGACGACGCCCTCCTCGTTGGCGAAGACGAGATGCGCCAGGCCGCCGCCTTGATCCTGAAGCACACGCACAACCTCGCCGAGGGAGCCGGGGCCGCCACTCTCGCCGCCGCCATTCAGCAGCGCGAGCGTTTCGCCGGGAAAAAGGTGGTGGCGGTGCTCTCAGGCGGCAATCTCGACCTGGCACAATTGCCGGTGATTCTTGCCTCGCTCGACAACCAATGATTTTCGCATGAACACCGCCCTTCGCCTGATTGCTACGGCTGTCATCATCGCCTCTTCAATACAGGCGGCTGAACCCGTGAAGGTGGCCGCCCCATGGTTTGGCATTCACATCGTCGATGAGCAGACCAGTCGCGGGGTGTCGCTGATTGAGCTTCGCACGGTCAATGACATTCGCTGTGTGACTGACAACGCCGGTTGGATCGCTTTCAACGAGCCCGGCTTGATGGGACGCGATGTGTTCTTCTATCTGAGCGGCCCAGGCTATGAGAAGGAGAAGGATGGCTATGGCTACGTCGGCGTGCGGGTCACCCCCAGATCCGGCGAATCCACCACCATCAAACTCAAGCGTACCACCCTTGCCGAACGCTTGGGGCGTACCACCGGGCAGGGCATGTATAGGGACTCCGAACTGCTCGGCCTGCCCTGCGCGCTGCCCAACTTGAATCCTTCGGGCGTGATGGGCCAGGACAGCGTGCAGGCAGTGCCGTACCGAGGCCGGGTGTTCTGGCTTTGGGGCGACACCAATGTGCCGCAATACCCGCTCGGCAACTACCGCACCACCTGCGCCACCGGCGCACTGGATGTGAAGCCCGAGCAAGGCATGGCCTTCGATTACTTTATGGACAAGGCGGAGCCGGGAAAGATCCGCCAGATGATGCCCATGAAGGAACAGGGCGCGGTGTGGTTGTTCGGCCTGCTCACAGTAAGTGATCCGAAGGGCGGGGAGGCGCTGATCGCCCACTATGGCCGGCACCAGGGTCTGGTACCGGCCGACGAGCACGGCGTGGCGCGGTTCAATGACGAGCGCGGGGTGTTTGAGAGCGCGCTCGCGCTGCCCAAGGCTGAAGGGTGGCGTTTCCCCCAGGGCAATGCGGTGCGGGTGAAGGACGCGGAAGGCGACTGGTTTTACTTTGCCTGCCCGTTCTGCCAGACCCGTGTGCGCGCCACGCTTGCCGATGTGCTCACCCCGGGAAGTTACGAGGCACTGTACTTTGATGCCGCTTTGCGTGACTGGCGCTGGCAGCACGATCATCCGCCGACGACCCAGGGCGAGGCTCTGAAATTGCAGCTCAACGGTACGATGAAGCCCGGGAAGGCCCGTTATGACCTGAAGGATGTGGCCACCGGAAAGCTCGTGCTCATGCACAACTCCAGCATTGCCTGGAACTCCTGGCGCAAGAAGTGGGTGCTCATTGGCCTCCAGGCCGGCGGCCGGGATGATCCCTCGCCGCTGGGCGAGGTCTGGTATGCGGAAGCAGACTCCGTGCAAGGCCCCTGGCGCAGGGCGGTGAAGGTGGCTTCGCATCCGCGCTACTCCTTCTACAACCCTGTGCATCACGACTTTTTGGATGCCGGGGGCGGCCGCGTCATTTACTTTCAAGGCACCTGGTCGCTGGAGTTTTCCGGCAACCCCCTGGCCCCCGCGCGTTACGATTACAACCAGCTCATGTACCGGCTGGATTTGGGAGAGCCCGGATTGGCGGCGGCGCGGGAGCAATGACCATCCACTTGTCAGAGCAAGCCTCCATGTGCTAGGAGTTCGGTGGAGGACTTTTTGTCCGTTGCTATTCCGTGAAGGACCGTATGGATACCAAGCTGATTGATATTTTCGTCAGTTATGCACGCGCCGACTGCGTGCAGGTTGAATCATGGGTGAAGAGGCTGCGCCAAGGCGGTGTGGGAGTGTGGTTTGATGAGGCGCGTGACAACGGCGCACGCAAGAAGCGAATCTCCGCCAGGACCGCTGCGCAGCGATGTGAAGTCCTGGTTTGGTTCGTGTCAAAATTTGGCACCGTATCTCCGGAGGCGGGCAGCATCGCCGCCTACGCATCGGGGAACGGCAAAGCGGTGCTCATTGTGGCGTTGGACACGGTTCCTGTGCCCAAGGTGTTTGACCTCTCGCTGCCGAAAGCTGCGGTGGTGGATTTGTTTTTGCTCGGGCGCGCGGCCACATGGGAGGCGATTTTGAAGGGGGTGCGCGACCAGGGCGTGCCGTGGATTGATCCCTCGCGCAGGCGGCGCCCGTCCTCGCGGCCCAACCGGCGCCGCAGCAGCACCGCAGGAGCATTGCTCGGGGCCTCGGTTGTGAGTTTCATCATCCTGGCGCTGTTGCTCTGGCCTCGGCTTAAACGTGAGAATCTTGTGGCCGACGCCCCGCACACGCCTATGGCCGAAGCTCCGCACGCCCCTGTGGCCGCCGCTTCGTCCCCGCCCATGGCGGTTGCGGTCCCGGCGCCCACTCCCGCGGTCGTGCATGCCCCTGAGCCTGCGATTCCTGTCGAAGTGCCGCCAGCGCTGGAAGATTCAAAGTCCAAACGCGCGATCGAGTACGTGACCCGCTGCATCGGCGCCGCTGCTCGCGAGCAGGGCCTGACCCCTGAGCGAATCGATGCCATTGCAGCATTCTTTGCGGATCCCGTGCGCGTGGAAGGAATGGGTTTGCAGCCCGCGAGTGCCATTAAGGCAAGTCTGCAAAGCCGTCAGCGGGAGTGGCCCAAGTGGAAGGAAACCATCCATTTCATCGAGGCGGAGGAAACCCCTGATCCCGCCTGCCGCGAGGTGGTCGTGCAGCTCAGTTACGCAGGGGAAAGCTCTGCCAAGGATATCACTCGTGGCGTGCTGCGGCAGCACTACATCGTGGACTTCACCAACGAACAGAAGCCCAACATCTCGAAGCTTTGGATCGACGACCCGAAGCGCCAGCCATGATTGGTCCGCTGCATGGATCTCCATGAAGCCGGCGTGACCATGTAGTTTCCGCTCAAGTCTCATGATGCGGTGTGTTCGTCATTGAGCCCACGGCCGCTGTCGCCATAGTCTAGCCCATGGCAGCGCAATATGATGTGGAAGGCTTGGTGGTCGTCATCGCAGGCGGCACTTCGGGGCTTGGCTTGTCCGCCGCGCGTCAACTGGTGCGACAGGGGGCGAAGGTCGCCATTTTTGGCCGTTCGCAAGCGACCCTGGATGAGGCACTGATGGAACTGGGGGCGCCGGCCATCGGTCTTGCGGCGGATGCCTCGGAACCAGACGCGGCCACCAGGGTGTTCGAAGCGGCCGTGCAGTCCTTTGGCCGTGTGGACGCACTGTATCATGTCGCCGGCGGCAGCGGCCGATCCAAGGGCGATGGACCTCTGCATGAGCTGACCGACGATGGCTGGCGCTACACGGTAGATTTGAACCTCACTTCCGCCGTGTTCTCAAATCGCGCTGCCGTCCAGCAGTTCCTGAAGCAGGGTGGGGGAGGCTGCATCCTCAACATGGGCAGCGTATTGGGCTGGTCACCTTCGCCACAGTATTTCGCCAGTCATGCCTATGCGGCGACCAAGGCCGCCATCATCGGCTTCAGCCGGGCGACGGCCAGCTACTACGCCAAAGACAACATCCGTGTCAACGTCATCGCGCCGGCCCTGATACAGACGCCGATGTCGCAGCGCGCCTGCGGCAACGACGACATTGTGAAGTTCGCCGCCGCAAAACAACCGCTCGACGGCGGGCGCGTGGGCATGCCATACGATGTCGATGGTGCGGCCTTGTTTTTGCTTTCCCGGCAGGCACACTATATCACCGGCCAGGTGCTGGCGGTGGATGGCGGCTGGTGCGTGTCCGAAGGAAGGAGCGACGGCTGAATGAAACCCGACTCAGAACCGCGCGGCGGCCGCGTCCTGGCCATCGGCGACGTCCATGGCTGCCTGACCGCGCTCCGGACTCTTGACAAGAGGGTGGCATTCGGTCCCGAAGACCTGGTCATCACTCTGGGCGACTATGTTGACAGGGGGCCTGATTCCAAGGGGGTCATCGACTACCTGATCGCACTGCGGAAGCGCACCAAGCTGATCACCTTGCGGGGCAACCATGAAGTCATGATGCTTTCGGCGCGAAGCCAGGGGTTGGACTATTTTGAAGCCTGGCTCCGCTCCGGTGGCGAGCCAACTCTGCTCTCTTATGGGGCCGCGAGCCTGGACGAAATTCCAAAACCTCACTGGGAGTTTATCGAGTCCACCCTGCCCTTCTACGAAACACGCACCCATTTCTTCGTTCACGCCAATGTGTTTCCCCACCTTCCGCTCAGGGAGCAGCCGGACTCCGTGATTTATTGGGAGCGTATCAGCACTCATGAGCCCCGGCATTGCTCCGGCAAGACCATGGTCTGCGGTCATACTCCACAGCAGTCCGGCAAGCCGCTCAACCTAGGCCACACCGTGTGCATCGATACCTGGGTCTATGGCGAGGGCTGGCTCACTTGTCTGGACGTGACGAGCGGCCAGTACTGGCAGGCCAACCAGCGTGGCGAGCAGGCGGAGGGCCGTTTGGAAAGCCCATGAGCTACGGCATCGGCATTGACCTTGGCGGCACGCGCATCAAGGCGGCGCGTTTCGATTTGGACACCGGCAAGCTGTTCGCCACCGCCCTCGCGCCGACGCGTGATGGTGAATCCACCGGCGCGGAACCCGCCTTCGCTGCCGGCATTCGGGATCTGCTGCTTACGCATGAAAAGGAAGCGGGTGAGCCTGCGGCCATCGTTGGTCTGTGCGCTCCCGGTCTGGCTGATCGCGACGGCTCCTGCATTCGCTTCATGCCAGGCAAACTCAAGGGGCTGGAGAATCTGGTCTGGAGTGACTTTCTGCAGCGCCCCGCGCTATGTCTTAATGATGCCCATGCCGCCTTGATGGGCGAGATCTGGCAAGGTGCCGCGAAGGACAAGGATGATGTCGTCATGCTCACCTTGGGCACGGGTGTCGGTGGTGCGGTGGTGAGCGGCGGGCGTTTGATGCAGGGTCACTTGGGGCGCGCCGGGCACTTGGGTCACCTCACGGTCAACCTGGATGGACCGCTGGATGCCACCGGAACACCGGGCAGCCTTGAGTATGCAATCGGCAACGGCCACCTTGCGCAACGCACGCAGGGCCGCTTTCAGATGACCAGCGATCTGCTGGCCGCAGTGCAGGCGGGCGACCCTGAAGCAGACGCCATCTGGGCGCGCTCGATCCAGGCGCTCAGCGCTGCCGTGGCCAGCCTGATCAACTGCTTCGATCCGGAGCTCTTCCTCGTCGGTGGCGGCATTTCGAATGCCTGGCCGCTTATCGAACCCGGGCTACGCCGGTGGCTCGACCAGTATGAGTGGCGGCCCGGCGGACATCGCGTACCTGTGGCTTGTGCCACTCTCGGTGAATGGGCGGGCTGCCATGGAGCGGTCCATTTTGCGATGAAAACCTTCAATCATTGACCAGTACTTTATGACTCCCGCTGAAGATTACCTCACCAAGAGCGCCGGCCTCATCGCCTGCGTCCACCAGCAGCTGCCCTCCGTTCAAGCCGCGGCGGATCTGTTCGCGGCGACTATCCTGCGCGGCCAGATGGTGCACGTGTTCGGCTCAGGCCACAGCCGTATCATGGTGGAGGAGATGTGGCCGCGCTACGGCTCCTTCCCTGGCTTCAATCCCATCGTCGAGCTGTCGCTGTCGTTCCATAACTTGGTGGTCGGCGCTAACGGCCAGCGTCAGGCCATGTTCCTGGAGAACGTCAGCGGCCTGGCAGAGCGCATCCTGCGTAATTTTGACCTCAAAGATGGCGACAGCGCCCTGGTCATCTCCTCCAGCGGCTGCAACGTGGTGCCGGTCGAGATGGCGCAGGAGTTCCAGCGCCGTGGCGTGAAGGTGGTGGCCATCATCAGCAAGGCTCATAGCGAAGTCAGCACCAGCAGGCATGGCGACGGCAAAAAGCTTCAGGACTTCGCCGACATCGTGCTCGACACCGGAGCTCCGGTGGGGGACGCCATGGTGACGATTGAGGGGCTGGAGACGCCCGTGGCTCCCGGCTCGACCGTGGGCGGTTGCCTGCTGGTCAACTCCATCAAAGCCGAAGTGGCGGCCCGGCTCACCAGCGTGGGCCATCCTCCCAAGGTACTCACCGCCACGGCCCTCGTGGGGGCCGCCAAGGCCACCGCCCTGTTTGAGGCCGCCTACGACGAGCACGCACGCAGGCTCGCGGGGTATTATGCCAACATCGGCAGCCAGCATTAGTTTTACATCCCATGACCTCCACTCCGCTCCGTACCTCCGTCATTGGCAGCTACCCGTTTCCGGGCTGGCTGGAGTTCGCTTCACAGCATCTGGCGCAATTCGGCAGCGCTGATCTGGCGGAGATGCAGGATGATGCTGCACGCGTGGCCATTGATGACCAGCTTGACGCGGGGCTCGATGTGATCACGGATGGCGAGCAGACGCGCTTCGATTTTAACCTGTCGTTCTACGGCTTTATCGAAGGCATCGCACTGGAGCCGGCAAGCCCGCGCCGCTTTGGGCCGCCAGCGCATGACCAGCGCGGCAAGCACGAGATCGTGGGTGAGCTGCGTGCACCGCGCGGGCTCGGCGCGGTGGCCGAATTCGAGCGGTTGCGGCGGCTGGCGGGCAGCACGGGCAAACGATTGAAGGTGAGCGTCCCGGGCCCCTATACCTTGAGCGGCCGCCTGGCTCCGAATGCGCAGTATGCCGATCGTTATGCCATCACCGAAGCGCTGCTGCCGATCGTGCGCAAGGAGATCGAAGACCTGGTCAGCGCGGGCTGCGAAGAGATCTGCGTGGATGAGCCCAGCATGAGCTGCTACGGCTTTCGCGAGGACACCCGGCGCTTTGTCGATCTGTTCAACCGCACCGTGGAGGCGGGCTACGGCAAGACGCGCATCTGCACGCACCTGTGCTTCGGCAATTTCAAAGGACACCCGGTGGGCTATCGCAGGTACGCGCCGCTGTTCCCGGCCTTCCTTGATCTGCACGCCGATGAGGTGCATGTGGAAATGGCCAGCCGCGAGTATGCGGAACTGGAGGTGATCAACTCCATGGCGCAACGCTACGACGTGGCGGTGGGCGTGATCGACGTGAAAAGCTACTACGTTGAGACCGTTCAAAACGTGGCCGATGCGGTGCGTGCCTGCTTGAAGCATGCACCAGCGCACCGGCTGGTGTTCGCTCCCGATTGCGGCCTGAGCCAGACGGCCCGCTGGGCGGCGAAGCAGAAGCTCGCCAATATGGTGGAAGGCGTGCGCGTGGTCCGCGAGGAGCTGGGTTTCGCACCCTGATAATCGAAGGTCCCAGATTGGATGCTGCGTTGACCTGGCAAGGTGCGAAAGCACCGCTGCTGTAGCTGGGCTCTCTGAGCCCGGAGGCGCTCGACTTGTCGAGGCGTGAGACCCTTTCCAAGCGCTGGCCAACATGGCTTGACGCGAGAACGCAACCCACCTGGTCCGGCCTCATAGAGGCCAGCCACAGCAGAGCCCGTGCGGCGTTGTCAGGGCTGCTGCAGTGGCTGGATTCCGGTGGTTTTCAGTCACCTCTTTCGTTGAATGAGTGGGTCGGCCGGTATAAGCCGGATTCTGTTCCGCGGTGTTGCCACCGCAGTGATGCCATTTATCTACGCGACTATTACCCGGAGGTATCCCCCGCCTTGCGACGGGTTGCGAGCGGGCCGCTCTTTCTCCTGTTCTGTCTTGCACCGCATGGGGTTTATCCTGCCTCCTTCATTGCTGTTGGAGCGGTGAGCTCTTACCTCGCCGTTTCACCCTTGCCTCACCGAAATGAGGCGGTTTATTTTCTGTGACACTTTCCATTGCACCGGCTTGCGCCGAGAGCCTCCGACGCTTGCGCGCGGCATGCTGCCCTGTGGTGTCCGGACTTTCCTCCCGTCAAAGTCTTGCGACCCCAACCAGCGGACATCCCCGACCGACCCATAAGCAGCATAGCGAGCAAATGGGTGGGCGCAAAGGGCAAACCGCATCATCCTCCGCTCAAGCCTTGAACAGCGATGCCGATCACTTCATCAATCACGCTTTTGACTCCTTCGCTGTAACGCCACCAAGCGTCGGCCGGATAGCCTTCCGAAGGCACGCTGACCACTCCTACCTGCCAGTCCTTGCCCAGCACACGCTGGAAGTGCATGCGCGAGCGGAACGCGTGCGTGCCGCTGGTGAAAAGATTGATTTGGCGCTCCGCAGCCGGGATCTGCTCCGCATCGAGCGCCTTCTTCAGGACCAACGCCATGGCTCGGGTGCGCTCCACTCCGACCTTGGCGGCGGGGGCCGGCCTGACCTTCAAAGGATCCGCACCCATTCCTATCAGGGTCTCCGCACAGATTTCCGCATGCGAGGGGTAGTTGAAGAGGAACTGGCCCTTCTCCAAAGGAATACCTGTCGTGAAAATGAGTTTCACCCCATGGCAGTTCGACCAGTCCAAGGCCTGACGCGCGACCACATCCGGCACCCAGCCCTCGACGACGACGTATGGGGCACCTTCGATCGGCGCGCTGACGGCCAGCCAGCCATGCAAACGCGTCGCCACCCAGCTTTCACCCAGAACCACAATCAGGCCCAGAACCAACCACACACGCCAGGTAGGCAGCCAGATCGTGCGCGGGCGGAACCAGCGGCCCGTGCTCATTTCGCGGGCGCAACGGCGGCTGGTTTGGCACCGAGGCCGAACAAGGGCAGTGATTTCTTCACCGTTTGAGTAACGCCCCACCCGAGGGGAACAATGACGACGAGCCAGGCAATGAGTTTCATGAGGGAAAAAGGGAAGTGCGGCTGGGTTTACACTTTTACATGATACTTTGCGTCCACCGGGCGCACGAGCAGATTCGCCAGCAATCCTGCCAGCAGCAGACCGGCCATCAAGTACAGGGTCCAGTTATACGACCGCCCTGGAGGCACCCCAGCCGCCTTGTTCGCAGCCGAGATCCGGTCCACCAGCTGAGGGCCGACCACGGCCGCCATGGACCACGCCGTGATGAGCTTGCCATGGATGGCCCCCACCTGATACGTGCCAAACAGATCGCGCAGGTAAGCTGGAATGGTGGCGAAGCCGCCTCCATACATGGAAATGATCACCGCCGTCACCGCCACGAACAGCACCAGGTTGCCAGAGCTCTGAGTCCAGGGGATCAGGCTGTAGAGCAGCGCCCCAAGAATGAAGTAGATGCAGTACACGCCTTTGCGGCCGGTGAAATCCGAAGTCGATGACCATAAAAAGCGGCCGCCCATGTTAAAAATGGAGAGCAGCCCCACATAACCTGCCGCCGCATCGGGCGACACTTTGAACATGTCCTGAATCATTGGCGAGGCCTGGCCCAGAATCCCTATCCCAGCGGTCACGTTCAGGCAAAGCACCAGCCACAGGAGCCAGAACTGCGGGGTCTTCCACGCCGTGTCCACCGCGACATTGGCATTGGTGACCAGTGGTGCCGTGTGCTCCTTGGGTTCCCATCCTGTCGGCTGCCAGCCTTCAGCGGGCACCCGCACCGTGAAGGCGCCGAACACCATGGCCAGAGCGTAAAGGCCGGCCATCACCAGCAGCGCCTCTTTGGCCCCCACCGAGGACGGGCTTTTGAAGTGGCTCATGAGTTCTTGCGCCAGTGGCGAGCCCAGCAAGGCTCCGCCGCCAAACCCCATGATGGCCATCCCGGTGGCCATGCCGGGGCGGTCCGGGAACCACTTCACCAGGGTGGACACTGGCGCGATGTAACCCAGCCCCAAGCCTATCCCGCCCAGCACGCCATAGCCCGCGTAAAGCAACCAAAGGTTGTGCGACGAGACCGCCGCACTGGCCACCACAAGGCCGCCGCAAAAGCACAGCATGCTCGCCAGCATGGTCTTGCGCGGGCCGCTGCGTTCCACCCACTTGCCAAACAAGGCACCGGATAGGCCCAGCATCACCAGCGCAATGGAGTAGGCCACCCCAATGTCTGTCTCGCTCCAGTCTCCGGCGGCAGGTGCCGTGATGCCTAGTGCCCGGGCCAGCGGCTTCTTGAACACACTGAATCCATATACCTGGCCGATGCACATGTGCACCGCAATCGCGGCGGGCGGCACCATCCAGCGCGAGAATTCAGGTTTGGCTATGGTGGCGTCGCGGGAGAGGAAGCTCATGAGTAGAGGAGGGAATTAGCCCCCGATCAAATCAACACGGGCGGCATGTGGCAAGACTTAACGTTGCCAGTTACACCGTCCAATCAATCGCCGGTGGGTCGCTGCTTTGTTTCAGGGAAAGTAGCCATCACGCTCCGCGTGATGAGCCGCGTGCATCGTTCGCCGGAAAAGCGTGGTGTGATGCGGTGCTGTTCCGACCTGCACTGCACATTGCTCGTCACGCGCAGCGATCGCGGCTGCTATCGGCCTCACTCCTTGCTCTTCAGCAAATCGCGGATCTCCGTGAGCAGCGCTATATCAGCGGGCGGTGGCGGCGGCGGCGCGTCGTCTTCCTTCTTCTTGGCCATGGCCTTGAGCCTGGCCATGGGCTTGACAATCCCAAAAAAAATCACGGCCGCGACGATCATGAAGCTCACCAGCGCATTGAGAAAGTTGCCGTACATGATGCCGCCTTCGAAGATGATCTTGCCATCCGGCGCAACCACCTTGTGCGCCCCAATGGCGTACTTGGAGAAGTCGGGCTGGCCACCGAAGTGCTTGAGCACCAACGCGATCGCAGGAGTGATGACATCCTTGACCGCGCTGGTGACGATGCTGGTGAAGGCCCCGCCGACGATCACCGCGACCGCCAGGTCGATGACATTGCCCTTGGTGATGAAGTCCTTGAATTCGCCGATGAGTTCCTTGGAGTTTTTGAAGAGGTTCATACGCGGTAAGGGTTGGCAGTGGCTGGAGGCTGCGAGGAATCCAGTGGCGGCAACGTTGCGCCGATCTCAATCAGCGAGGGATTGGTCTCCGCTTTCATCCTCCGCGTCATTGTTAGCAGAGCTTGCGCCAAAGAAAAGCGCGCAGTGTGAAATCCTTCGCGGTGGACCTCGCTTTCCAGCAGCCTCCCGGCCTCCGCGAAGGCCGCCTGCGAGGGCAGGTAGCACGCGATTTTCCCGACATTCTGATCCACCAGCTCCGAAACGCAGCGGCCCACGAGCGGCGCGACCACCACCGCGCAGCAAAGCTCCACCGCGCGCGCGGAGGCGCAGCGCGTGATCCTCTCGCAACCCAGCAAGGACTCCGTCGCGCTGGGCACCAGGATCAAGTCGATGCCTCGGCCCCGCAGGATCGCGCTCAGCTCCGGCACCTCGATGTCCAGGCAGATCAAGACCGCAATGCGCAGGCCGTTGAACTCGAATACCCGCAGCGACTCCCCACGGCGAAAAGCCCTTTCCCAAGGCGTGAGGAAAAGCTTGTCCTGAGTCATGAGCTTGCCGTTGGCAATCACAGGGGCGCGGTTGAGCAGCCTGCTGCTGGTCGGATCCAGGAACGGCGCGGTGCCCAGCACCACGGCTTTGCCCTCCCGCGAAAGTCGCTCATGCAGCCTGGGCATGACCTGCTGCCAGAACGTCTGTGCGACGCCCCGCAGCCCCCCGCCTTCCCGAAGATGTGGCTCCAGCCCCGCCCAGGTGTACTCGGGAAATAACACGAGATCCGCGCCATTGTCCCAGCTCTGTTCCACCCGGCTGGCACAGGCCTTGACGTATCCGGCCGCGGAATCTGCGGCCACGCCCACGTCGAACGTCCAGGCATCGATGATAAAGGGTTTCATGATCAATGATACTTGAGCCAAAAGGTGAGTGTCTTGGCAGATTCTTCCGCCTCGCCGGTTTCCTTCCATACGAAAGTCGCCTGCAGTTCCGGGTGCTTCATAAAGCCCTGGCTCTTCCACAGCCGGTCCAAGGGCTGATAGTCCGCCGGGCGCAGTGGGTGATCGTGGGCCCGGTCCACGGCACAGAAGGTGGTGATCTTCGCACCGAGGCTCTGGGCATGCGCTTCCCGCCGCCTGAAAAATTCCTTGCCCAGGCCGCGCCCTCGATAGGCCGGCAGCAGGAGGGACTCACCAAAGTAGCAGATGCCCCCGAGATCGAAACCCGCCTTGAGGAACGGCTCCTGAAACTCCGGGCCTTCATCCACCAGCGGCACGCAGGTCGTGGCTCCCACCACCGCTCCATTGTCCAGCACGAGCGCCACCAGGCTGCGCGCGGAGTTCAGGTAGCTCTTCAGGTACTCACGTTCATACTCCAGCGAACCGTCATACAAATACGGATACTCGCGAAAAACCTCAATGCGCAGCCTGCCCAGCCCGTCAATGAAGGGGGCAAGTTCCGGGCCGCAGACCTCGCGGATTTCAAGATTAGGGCTCATGGGAGGCGACAATAGACCTGAAGGAAGAAATAGCGGGATCGTTCATGCCAGGCTAGCTCCCCTCAGGTCTTCTGTCTTGTGTCTTCCAGTCTTGTGTCTTCTATCTACACGCAAGGCAGCATCATCGCGTCCCGCATCCCGTGCAGGATCTTCTTGTCTGCCGGGCACACCGTGGCAAGAACCCCGCCCAGCTGGGTCTCGTCCGTGCCTGCCGGGACAAAGTAATACGGACAGAGACGCACGCGCGAGGGCGTCATCTCCGCCTCCTCCAAATCCCCGTTCCACGCCGGATGCTGGACCACGCCGGCGGTGTGGAACCGTTGCAGCACGTGGGGATTGCTTGGAAAGCTCGCGAGCGCCTGGTCGATCGCCTGGGACCAGGCAGCCTGGGGCAAATCGTGGCCGATGAAGACACCGCGCGACCCCCAGCCCTTTTCGGAGAAACCGCTGATCTTCAGCACCAGTTCACGCGCTTTGTGGCCGAAATGTTTGAGCTCGTCCCACCCGTGGATGTTGAGTCCCGGGAAAACAGCGAAGGGTGGCAGCGGTGCGGGATCGACGATCCAGCCTTCGGGGATGCATTTGCGCAGGAGCTCGAGATGCGCGGGGCTGAGTGCGGAACTCCAGAAGTCCTGGAGCTGGGGCGTCCAGAACAGGGCGAGCCAGAGCTTCTCTTCCAGGAAAGCTTTGAGCGGGGGCGTAAAATCCACACGGCCTTCGCGGGCGAGGCGCAGCCACTCGCGTGAGTGTTCCACGTGGTCGAGGTCCCACAGCTCGAAGAAGCGGTAGAAGCTGGCGGCTGGAGGGTGGTGCAGCGACGCCGGGGTGGCAGCCGCGGTGTGCAGCACGCGCCGACGCGTCAGCTCCCGTTCGGCCAGCGCATTGACCATCCACTCCATCTCCGGCTGGTAGTCGGAGGATTCCTTGGAAATGAGGATGTCCTCGCTGGGAAAGGCGGCGGCGAATCCCTCGATCATGCCGTCACGGCCGCCCAGCACGTCGTCGCCGAGAGCGCCGTACGTTTGATTCAACCAGCCGGTGAGCCCCATGCCGCCCGGCAGCGAATCCAGCTCGCTGATGCACACGCCGGTTGCCGTCATCACCAGATCGGGACGAATCACACCCGGCAGCGCTTCGCGCCAGGCCGGGTGCCGGCCCAGTTCGATGATCTCTGGCGGCTTGCCCTGGTCCATCAGCCGCGCCACCCAGGCGAGGTCGCCACCAGAATCGACGCTTTCAAAGTAGAGACGGTTGCAGCCCGCCTGGAAAGCCCGCAGCGCCGGTCCAAGCCCGGCGATGAGGCTCTTGATGTCGGCCGGTAGCTCAAACGATTGCGGCGACATGCGCCACTCCTTGTCCCGAAACAGGCCTTCGCGCGGGAAAGCGGCGCGAAGGGCGGCGATGCGGGAGGAGTCGGCAGGCATGGGGGGCGATGAAGAAAGCGCCTCATGCTGCGGCGTCAACGACGGCAAGCGGCGGCAGTTGCAATACGGGTGTCGCCCGAAAATGGAAGCGTGCCCTGGGGATTCTATCCCGGCCGCCGCGATACGGTAGCAGTATCAATCTGCGCAAAACATTCACGCCGGATGTCAATTCCAGCCTTGCCATTCTCCCGCCTGCTCCCTAGCCTTCCCCGCTTTCGAGCCTCTCACCTCCTGTTTTCCGCCTCCATCCATGAGCACCGCAAACTCTTCCGCCCCCGCGAACCGCGGCTGGACCGTCGCCATCGCCGGACTCGGCATCAATCTCGCCCTCGGCGTGCTGTATGCCTGGAGCATGTTTAAAGACGCCATCACCAAGGAATTTGGATGGAAGGGTGAGCAGCTTAATGATCCATACACCATCTGCTGCCTGGTGTTTGCCGGGACGATGGTGGTCGCCGGTCGCTGCCAGGACAAGCTGGGGCCGCGCATCACCGCTTCCCTCGGCGGTCTGCTCATCGGTGCGGGCATGATCCTGATTTCCACAACCCACAGCTATGGTCTTTGGATCGCAGGCTTTGGCGTGCTGGGTGGCCTGGGGATGGGCTTCGGTTATTCCTCCACCACGCCTCCTGCCTTGAAATGGTTTCCACCCGCGAAGACAGGGTTGATTGCGGGCTTGGTGGTCGCAGGATTTGGGCTCGCGCCCGTGTACCTTGCGCCACTGTCGAAGTATCTGGTGACGAACTACAAGTTGCAGAATTCCATGCTCATCTTGGGCATCGCATTCCTGGTGGTCATTGTCGTGCTCTCCCAGTTCCTGGTCAATCCTCCGGCCGGTTACGTCGCCACCAACGCCCCCGGTACTCCCTCCAAACCCGCAGCAACGGGTTTGAGGCCGGGTGAAATTATTCGCACCCCGACCTTCTGGTTGCTGTGGCTGACCTATTTCGCCGGCGCGGGTGCCGGGTTGATGGTGATCAGCAGCATCAGCGGCATGGCCAAGACAACGATGAAGGATGCTGCCTTCATCGCCGTGGCCGTCATGGCAATCGGCAACGCTGGCGGCCGCATCGCAGCCGGCATGCTCTCCGACAAGATTGGCCGGCAGTGGACTTTGATGCTCGTGCTGCTGTTCCAGGCCGTCCTCATGTTCGTGGCGATTCCCGTGACCAAGTCGCCCGATGGCGCACCATTCGTGATCGTCCTGCTGGCGACTTTTATCGGTTTCAACTACGGTGCAAACCTTTCTCTGTTCCCTTCCTATGCGAAGGATCTGTGGGGCCTGAAGAGCTTCGGCATGAACTATGGCATCCTGTTCACCGCCTGGGGCGCCGGCAGCATGCTCAGTTCGCTGGCCCAGCGCCTGAAAGCCAGCAGCGGCAGCTTTGATTCCTCCTTCCAGACGGCGGCGGGCCTGCTCGTGGTGGGCGCGGTGCTCACCCTGTTTATCAAGCCGAAGGCGGAGGCATAAGACTCATGGAACCCATGCCGATGCATGGGGCATCCAACGCCGTGCATCTTGAGTTTGCACAGCGTCCGGTCATGGCGGAAAGTCTGCGCTGGTATGAGTGACTCCACGCCTTCCGAAAGCGCCCCACAGCATGAAGGCTGCGCCTGGGCGATCCTGTTCCTTATTCTAGCAATGCTGATCGCAGGTGGATGGCGGTGGGCGGCTAATGTCCGCCAGACCACCAGAGACGCGCGAGACCACCATCACCGGGTAATTGCGGCGCGGAAGGCCATCAATACACTCACGCAGACCCAATGGGCGCACGTGTACGAGGGCGTTCAGGCTCTCGTGGCGCGGAATCCTGGACAGGTTGACTTCGCTCATGAACAGTGGCCGGAGGAAATTGTGGCACTCAATCCATACACCTTGGAGTACCGGGATGATGAAGTTTGGATCAACTGGGCGAGTGAGAAAAACGATCAAGCCGTGCATCTCGAATTGGTTCTTCAACAGGGCGAGCATGACCAGGGGGTCTTTCTGATCGATGGCACGCGTGGCGAGACGGATGGCTGGTATATTTACCGGCTTCGTCCGGAGAAACAGAAACCGAAAAGCTGATACTTCAGCTGAAATCATCTCGACCGACTCTGTCGACCTCAGCGCGGAGCGCCTTGGAACCGGAGCGCAGAGGAGATAGCCAGCCGGAGGCTGCCTGAAGGGCGAGCACCGCGAGGCAATGCGCGCGGCTTGCTGCCTGTGCAGGGTTCTACCCGCCCCACTTCCTGCACTGCGAATTTTCCGCCGGCCCTGCAGCAGGCTGCGCACGAATCCAAACCAAGCTGATGCCCTTACCGGATCGTCACAAAATCATTGTGATTGAACAGCACTCCAATCACCTGCTGGCACAGCGGTGTCACCAGTGCCTTGCCGGGTGGTGCATCTTGAGTTTGCGCCACGTCCGGTACTCGCGGAGAGTTTGCAGTGGTATGATTGAGCACCCAACACCACAAAACGCCCGAAAAGGGAAACGCATCATCAGGGTGGCCCAGATGCTTCTGCTGGCAGTGTTGGTTGCGGGCGGAGGATGGTTGGTGATGTTCGTTAAATCCGAGCGAGACCACACTCAGCGGATACTCGCGGCGCGGAAGGCCATCAATGCGTACACTCAGACCCAGTGGGCGCACCTTTACGAGGGCGTTCAGGCTCTCGTTTCGCGGAATCCCGGGCCGATGAGTATGGGTTTCGCTCAGGAGCAGTGGCCAGCGGAAGTCGTGGCTCTCAATCCCTACAATTTGATGAGTTGGGATGATGAGGTCTCGATGAATTGGACGGGCGGCTTTGACGAGCAGACCCTGTCTCTTCACGTGATTCTTCAACCCGGCCATTACGACCAGCGTATCTATGTGATCGACAGCACTCGTGGCGACACGGACCACTGGTATGTTTATCGGGTTCCTCCTGGGAAATGAAGGCCGTAACGCTGCTCCTTCAGCTGCCACCACGACTAAATCATCTCGACCACCTCTGTTGACCTGAGCGCGGAGCGCCTTGGAATGCGTGCATCTTGCTGCCGCTTTCGGTCATGGCAGCTTGCTGCCGATGCAGGGCTCTTCCTCGCCCCGGTTCCTTCGCCGCGGATTTACCGCTATCCCCGCAGCAGGCTGCGCGCATTCCAAGGTGCCTGCCGCCTTCACCTGATCGTCACAAAATCATTGTGATTGAACAGCACTCCAATCACCTGCTGGCGCGCCCTCCCCGGCTCGCGGCCCGCAGCGGTCATGAACTCGTTGCACAGCCTCACTTCCTCCGGTTTTGGAGCACGGTTGAGGATGCGCTGCCACGCGGCCATAAGGAAAGCCTGGTAATCGGCTCCCGTTTGAGCACTGAGCGTCTTCTCCAGCGCCGTGCTGGCATCGAGGGTGAGCTTGCTGTTGGCGAGCGCGAGGGCTTGATGAGGCTTGATGCTGTTCTCCCGCTGGTAGCATTCGATGGGGCGTGCACCATCGAATATCTGGAGAAACTCGACAGTCTTCTCCGGAGCTTGGCGCAGGTAAAGGCTGCGCCGGTGGCTGGTTTCGGCGGCTTCGTTGTCGATGTCCGGCCCGCCTTGCGTGGGATCGAGCAGGCCGGCGACGCGCAGCAGGTTGTCGCGCACGAGTTCCCCCTCCATGCGGCGGGTCGGTGCGTGCCAGAGCCAGACATTGTCCGGATCGAGGGCGGAGTTGCGGGCCTGGAGTGCAGGGTCAAATGAGGCGTCGACGCTGCTGGCGCGGCGGTACACGGCGCTGGTCATGATCAGGCGGTGCATCTGCTTGAGGCTGCACCCCTGGGCCATAAATTCGCTCGCCAGCCAGTCGAGCAGCGCGGGATGGGTGGGCTGCCTGCCATTGGCTCCGAAATCGGATGGGGTGGTGACGATGCCGGTGCCGAAGTGGCGCAGCCACAGGTGGTTCATGGCGACGCGGGCAAACAGCGTGTTGTCAGGCGAGGTGAGCCACTTCGCGAAGGCGAGCCGGCGGCCCGTGCTGGCATCGGGATAGGTCTTCACCGCGCGCGGTGTGTAGTTCGTTTTGACCGGCTCCAGAACGGCCTTCCTGGCCTCGGCCAGGGCCTTGTCGCAGGCGGCGGCCTTGGTCTTCGCGGCTGCGAGTGCCTTGGTTGCCTTGGTCTTCGCAGCGGCTGCTTTGGCTTTCTCAAGAGTCTCCCCGGCGGCTGTCAAAGCGGCATCGGCAACCGTTTTCGCCTGCTGGGCGTCGAGCAGGCCGGACTGGCGCTGTGAGGCGCAGACTAGGCTGGCCATGGACTGCCAGCGGCTGCTCTTTTTGTCCATGCCCAGGTCTTCGAGCGTCTCCAGTTGCAGCAGCTGTTCCAGGGCCTTGAGCTTGTGCTTGGCCGCCTGGAGCCGGAGTGTCTCTGCCGCACCTCCTGCTCGTGCGGTCTCCACGGCGGTCCGTGCCTCGTCGAGCAGGGCCTGCCTTACATACGCGCGCTTCTCCGGCTGCCTGGCGGACAGCGGCAGGTTCAGCTGCTTGACTGCCAGCACATTGTTAAAAACGGCGGGAATGCCAGGAGCCATCGGCTTGTCCTTGACCGGGAAACGCTCGTCGCCGCGCTGGAACAGGTAAGTGAGCGGGGCCAGGCTTTGATCATAGGCCCGCGGCAGCCCGTCATGGGTCGTGTCCACCTCGCCGGGCACCGGATCCATGCGCACGTTGTAGGGTTCGAACACCGCGCGCAGGTGGTAGTAGTCGGTCTGTGCCAGGGGATCATACTTATGGTCGTGACATTTGGCGCAGTTCATCGTCAGGCCCATGAAGGCCTTGCTGGTGTGTTCCACCACGTTGTCCATCCATTGCAGGCGGTCGCTCTGGAAGTTGCGCACCAGGAAGCCGGTGGCTCGCAGCATGTTGTTGTCATCGGGCGCGATCTCGTCGGCGGCGAGCATCTCCTGCGCCATCCGGCTGTAGGGTTTGTCTGCGTTGAGGGATTCAATGATCCAGTCGCGCCAGCGCCAGATATGCGGCTGGCTCATGCGCACGGTTTCCTTGTAGCCGTCCCAGTCCGAGTAGCGCCAGATATCCATGAAATGGCGGCCCCAGCGCTCACCATAGCGGGCATTGGCCAGAAGCTGGTCGACCAGAACGCGCACGGCTGTTTGCGGATGTCGTTTGGAGCTGGATTCAAAAGCCGCGACTTCTTCCGGCGTCGGCACGAGGCCAATCAGATCAAGGTAGATGCGGCGGGCGAGGACGGAGGGGGAAGCGTCGGGGAGGGGAGTCAAGCCGTGAGCTTGCTGCCGCTCGCGGATGAAGGCGTCGATGGGGTTCTGAGCGCCTGCCGCAGGACCTTTCGGCAGTGCGGGCCTCTGCACCGCCTTGAACGGTTCCCAGGCATACTGGGCACGGAAGGAGGCGAAGGCGGATTGCGTCGGGGAGACCGAGGCGAGAGCTGCGGGCGTGGGCTTGTCACCGGCGTCACCGGGGTTGGTGCCGAGAAGTATTTCCGTGAGGTTGGGGACGCCGTCATGGTCGCTGTCTTCGGCTGCGACAAGCTTCAGTCGCGCTCCGAGCGAGGCGTCCCGGTGCTGCTTTTTGAGCGACTCACCCAGCACCCGCAAGCGGTCGCCGAAGGCGTTGTGCGGGAAGTCCTTCAGCGTTTCTGGCGCGCTGTTCTTCGAGGGCAGGTGGCAGAGCGTGCAGGAGGCAAGCTTCTCCGGCAGGAAGTGCCCATAGTAGTTGGCCGCCGCCTTCTTGTTCGCCGGTGTGGCCGGCGCCGCGCTGCTGAAAGCGAGAAGCCAGAGGCTGGTATAAAGCAGGGGGTGCAGGTACTTCACGAATCTCTGATACGGCTGGGGCTGGCATAACCTTGCGTGGAGGGGACCAACCAGGATCTGACCCTCACAATTCGCTCGCCAGCGGTAGCATGATGATAGACAGTTTCCCCTCTCGGCGGGTACGCGTTTTAATGACTCCTCCCGGCCCCGATTTCCTCCCATGATCGCTTACGAATCCCTGCAAAATCATCTTCGCGCAAACACTCACAACTGGCTGGTGACGGGCGGTGCCGGTTTCATTGGCTCCCACCTGGTGGAGAAGCTCCTTTCGCTCGGGCAGCAAGTGGTGGTGCTCGACAACCTCGCCACCGGTAAACGCGAAAACCTTGACGACGCGATTCAGGGCGCGCCCATCGAGCATCGGGGCAAGATCCAATTTGTCAGGGGCGACATCACCGACAAGGGGGTCTGTGGCAGTGCCTGCTTGGGCGTGGATTACGTGCTGCATCAGGCGGGCCTCGGCTCGGTGCCGCGCTCGATCGAACGGCCGGCAGACACGCACGCCGCCAACGTGACCGGTACGCTGAACCTGCTCGTCGCCGCGCGCGACGCAGGTGTGAAGCGCATGGTGTATGCCTCCAGCAGCTCCGTGTACGGGGACGACCCGACCCTGCCGAAAGTGGAAGGCAGGACCGGCCATCCGTTGTCGCCGTACGCGGCGAGCAAGGCGATGTGCGAGACTTACAGCGAGGTGTTTCACCGCTGCTACGGCTTCGAGAGCCTAGGGCTGCGCTACTTCAATGTGTTCGGGCCGCGCCAGGATCCCGAGGGGCCGTACGCGGCGGTGTTGCCCAAGTGGTTGTCCGCTCTAAAGAAGCGCGAGAGCGTCTTCATCAACGGCGATGGCGGCACTTCGCGCGACTTTTGCTATGTAGCCAACGTGGTGCAGGCGAACCTGCTCGCCGCCACCGCGCAACACCCGGAACTGGGCTGTCAGGTGTTCAATGTGGCCCGGGGCGACCGCACCTCCCTCAACGAGTTGTTCGCGGCCATTCGCGAGAGCTTGCAGCAGCGCGATCCGTCCGTGGGCAATCCAGAGCCCGTCTATCGCGAATTCCGCTCCGGCGACATTTTGCATTCTCAGGCCGATATTTCGAGCATCAGCCGCTTGGTGGGCTATGCACCCACCCATGATGTGCGCCAGGGTCTGGCCGAGGCGCTGGATTGGTACTGGGCGCACCTCTGACACAGAGCGGCCGGGTTTGGAAGGGTTGCTGGCACTTCCTCTCTGGGCATGGCAAAAATCCCTCTCACCCACTTCATCGACCATGAGTTACCACATCGCCCGCGCCGGCCAGCAATTAGGCACCTTCACCGAGGAGGAAGTCATCGAAGGCCTCCACAGCGGCGCCATCCTGCCGACCGATGAGCTCTGGACTGAAGGCATGGACGACTGGCAGCCAGTCGAGGAAGTGATCGAGGCGGATGAGGAGGATGAGCCAGTGGAACAGCCGAAAGAACCCATGGTGGCAGAGGCGGCGCCCGAGCCTCTGCGTGCCGTTGATTTCGAAGAAGGCGCGGAGACCCAGGAGGTGGTTCCACTGGTGTCCGTCGCCGGGATTGCTCCCATACCGGCTGATCCCGAGCCCGATAGCCAGCACGCCGAGACTCCCATCGCTGCCGCCCGGCCCATGGTGGTATACCGGGCGGTGGCTCCTTCCCTGCTCCCCGGTCAGTATGGTACGGCGGGCTCGGCGATCACCAGCATGGTGCTGGGCATCCTCAGTCTGGCGACCTGCTTTGTTACGGGTGTGCCAGCCATCATCTGCGGCCATGTGGCGAGAAGCAAAATTCGCAGGTCCGGTGGCGTGTACAGCGGCGACGGGCTCGCGGTGGCAGGGCTGATTCTCGGCTATGTGACTTCCGCTCTGGCCGTACTTTGGATAGGCCTGCTTCTTGCCGGAGTCAGCGTACCGCCGTCCCAGACGCTTCAGGGCTGGAACAAGGAGCGGCACGTGCGCAGCGAAGGCAACGAACTGGCTCGGGCTCTGAAGCGCTACGCAAGCGCCCATGCCAACAACTATCCCTCCTCACTAGAGCTTCTCGTCAGGGAGCATCTCCTTACTCAGCCCCGGCTGGAACAGTTGCAGCGGATCGAACTCGGCCCCCTGTGGAAAGGGCCTGGCGGCTGGCAGTACCTGGGGGCTGGAAAGCCTGACACTGACGCCGCCGACGCGCCCTTGCTGATCAGCCGTGCCGCCGACGGCGACGGCAGGCACTTGGTGATTTACCAGGATGCCACTGCCAGCAAGGCGGAGATTCGCAGCCGCTAGTGCTCGATTGAATGGATAGACAAAGCCCATGGCCCCCGTTTAACGTCGCTCGCTTTCCAACCCAGTTTATTCACACACCCTTATGAAGTCACTCGTCCCCGTTTTCGCCTTTCTCGCCGTCGCAGGCCTTGCCTCCGCAGAGACCAAGGAATTGTTCAATGGCAAGGATCTCACCGGCTGGGAAGGCAAGCCGGAACTGTGGTCAGTGAAGGACGGTTGCATCACCGGCCAGACGCTGCCCGACCCCGCAGCACCCGGCAAGTCCCTGCTCAAGAGCAACACCTTCCTCGTCTGGAAGGGCGAGGTGTCGGACTTTGAGCTGACCTTCAAGTACAAAATCGTCGATGCCAACGGCGAGGCCAAGGGCTTCGGCAACAGCGGCGTGCAGTATCGCAGCAAGGTCGTGGATCCCGCGAATTTCGTGGTCGCAGGCTATCAGGCTGACTTCGAAGTGGGCAAGACCTACAGCGGTATCCTGTATGAGGAAAAGGTCCGAGGCATCCTGGCCAAGCGTGGTCAGAAGGTGGTCATCCACGAAGGCTCGGACCCCAAGAAGCCCACGATTGAAGTCACTGGCGAAGTCGGCAAGTCCGACGACATCCAGGCCGCGATCCATCCCGCTGGCTGGAATGACTACAAGATCGTCGCCAAGGGCAATCACCTGCAGCACTTCATCAACGGAATGCAAACCATCGACGTGACCGACGAAACCGCCATCGGCGCCAAGAGCGGCGTGCTCGCCCTGCAAATCCACGCAGGCCCCCCCATGCAGGTCCAGTTCAAAGAACTCAAGCTCACTGAGCTGAAGTAAGGTTCACCAGCATACGCTTTGATTCACGCCAGCGGCGAAGGGGGAACCCTTCGCCGCTTTTTGATTTAAACCCGGATACAGCGCTTCAGCGGCAGCCTGGTTCCAGCAAAGCCCGGGCTGGATGGGACCGGGATCTGCGGAAGATGGGCCCGATCAATCGCCGTGTTTGGGTTAAAAACTTCGCCGCCATCAGCTTTGACCTTGCGGCGTTATGCCAGATAGTGCTGCCATCTCCCGCTATGCAAGTTCAGTGGTTTATCAGGGTCGCAAGAGCGCTGTTTCTGGTGCTCAGCATCTACATGGGTGCGGTCATCGCTCAAGGTCTGGGTGCCGGCCGGATCATGGGCGCGGTCACGGGCGCCGTTCTCGGCGGGCTTGTGGTGCTGGTGGATGCCACGCTCGGTAAATTCAGCGTGCGCCACTTCTCCCATGCGGTGTTTGGCCTTTCCGCCGGTCTGCTGGGCGCCTTTGTGGTCACTCGTTTCGGAGTGCTGCAACTCGGCTGGATCGCCTCGCTTCAGGATGCGGAAAATATCAAGAATGCCATTGAGCTCTGCGTGTATGCCACCCTGGCATTTCTTGGCGTCACTCTGGCCGTGCGCAGCGACCGCGACCAATTCGCCCTGCTCATTCCCTATGTGCGGTTCCGTCGTGATTCATCCGAAGGCGAGCCCATGCTGCTCGACACCAACATCGTCATAGACGGGCGCATCCCGCGCCTGATCCAGACCGGCTTTCTCACCGGCACGCTGGTGGTTCCGCGACTCGTGCTGGATGAACTGCAACGCTTGGCGGACTCCCATGATCCGATCAAGGCCGATCGCGGCAAGCGCGGCCTGCAGGTGATGGAGCAGATGCGGGCCATTCGTGATCTCGATCTCACCATTCACGAGGACAGCGGTCGTGACTCCGTGCCGGTTGACACACGCCTGGTGACGCTGGCCCGCGAACTTAATGCCCGCCTGCTCACCAACGATGAAAATCTGGCGCAGGTGGCGCGCCTGCGCGGCATCCAGGTGCTGAGCCTGAACGAACTCAGCCGCGCCCTCCAGTCCGAACTGGCCCCCGGAGACGTGATCGAGGTGGCTCTGGTCAAGCCCGGCCGCGAGAAGCATCAGGCCGTTGGCTACATGCCCGATGGCGCGATGATCGTGGTGAATCAGGCCGTGACGATGATGGGACAGACCGTGCGGGTTACCATTTCAGGCACCACACAAACCGCGGCTGGCCGGCTGGTCTTCGCGGATGTGAAGGGCTGAGCGGTTCAGTCTCTTGTGACTGACGTGGAAGTGAGATCGCGCCTGCCACGGGCGTATTCGCTTCATGCGCCTCCTCTCGCCTCTCCTCGCCATCTTGGTTTTGCCGGCCTCCGCCCAGGACAACCCGCTGCCTTCCGCCAAGCCCGTGCCGCACATGCAGGTGCTGCCGATGCCGCATTCCATCTCCTCCTTCCAGCTTGATGGCAGGGAGTTGACCGCCAGCCATTACAACTCGGCGGACATGCGGCCTTTCTGGTATCCCATCATGAGTTCCAAGGGCATTTGTCTCACGCGCGTGGGACATCCCCATGATCCGGTCACGCACAGTCACCACAACAGCGTCTGGATCGCGCACAGCAATGTCAATGGCATCGACTTTTGGGGCGACCACGCGAAGGAACAGGGTCGCATCATCACCCAGCACGTGGATCGCTACGACGATGTCGATGAGGCGGCGGTGATGCAGATGACCAATCACTGGGTGCGGGCTTCGGACAACGCCGTGCAACTGATTGAAACCCGGCGCAGCGAGGTGCGCCCCCTCGACGGCACCAGAAGCTGGCTCATGATCATCGATGTCGAGTTCGCCGCGCCCAAAGGCCGGCCCGCCACCTTTGGCCCCAGCTTCTTCGGACTCGTCGCCGTGCGCCTGGCGAAGTCCATCGGCGTTCACGATGGCGGCGGGCGCATCCTCAACAGTGAAGGCCAGGTCAATGAAGAGGAGGTCTTTCGCAAGCCTGCGCGCTGGTGTGACTACAGTGGACGCATCACCAACGACGCCGATGGCTTTGCCGGAATCACACTGATGAACCACCCCGGCAATCCGCAGAACCCCACGGCCTTCCACGTCCGCAACGACGGCTGGATGGGTGCGTGCCTCACTCCGGAGAAAGCCATCGAAGTGACCGATGCTCAGAAACTACGTGTCCGCTATGGCTTGTGGGTGCATGATGGCATGGCAACGCAGGCGCAGAGCGAGGCCCAGTGGCAGGCCTTTGCTGCCCTGCCTCCGGCGGATTTGGCGGCGAAAAAATGAGGTGGCTTTGATTTTCGCAAGCCAAAGAAATGAAGTTTGGAAATCGTCACCGGATGCCCGGCGCCACCTGCGCCTCCTCGAATATTTGAGCCAAAGATGACCTGTCGCCATCGGAATTCATGATACGCTTTCTCACTGTCCACCGCCGCCGTTTGGTGCTCCTTATGGTGGGAGGCCTGGTGCTGCTCGCTCTTCTTTGGAAGGCCTCAACGATCTGGAATCTTAATCCCCGCTATCGTGTCGGGCAGCAGATCGACAGTCTCAACGGCGTGGCCGTGTTCTTTAACGGTGCGGTCGAGCATTGCGCGGAGCGGAACCTGTCTCCCGATGGCTACAACCTGGGCCTCAAGCACCAGTGCGTGGAGTTTGTGAAGCGCTACTACTACGAGTACCTGCACCACAAAATGCCCGATTCGTATGGTCACGCCAGAGAGTTCTTCAATCCAGCCCTTTCGGACGGGGCATACAATCCGCCGCGCGACCTGGTTCAATACACCAACGGCAGCCAGTCAAAACCTCAGCCCGACGACCTGCTTGTGTTCGGACCCACGTTCTTGAATCGGTATGGACATGTTGCCATCGTTGCGACCGTGACCGATGCGGCGGTGCAGATCGTACAGCAGAACCCAGGGCCGTTTGGTCCCTCGCGAGAAGCTCTTGCCGTTCAATTCGACGGTGGCAAGTGGAGGTACCTGAACCGTCGTGTACTGGGCTGGTTGCGCAAGGAGCCGAAGGAGATGGCGCCGCAGGCAAAGGCCGCCAAGGGCCAATGAATCGGAGCATTCGGGTTGAATGTCCCCCGCGGCGGTCAACGCCCCTCACTCGCGCAGTCCAGCCAGAGCTTTGCTCACGCTCGCCGCGACATCTGCCGGAAAGTTGGGCGATCTGGTCTGCTGTTCCAGCCACGCGACCGCCTGCGGGTTGGTAACGCTCTGCAAAGTGTTCAGCACCGCCTGTCGAAAAACGGGGTTGGTATTGCCCACCCGAAAAGCTGCGCTGAGAATGCCTTCCAGCGCTTCAGGCGTGCCAGTGGCACCGAGAGCACGCACGGCGGCATATTGCAGCGGCAGTTCTGCAGCCTCGCTGGCGAGTTGGGCAAGCGCGGTGACGGCATTGGGGTTGTTGACGCCTGCAAGCGCCACCACGACATTGTCCGGTTGTGAGGGAGTGTTTGGCCGCTCCCGATACCTTTCGGCAAGGAACCGCACCGTGTCGTCCGAGGCGAGATGACCGATGACTCCGATGAGTTGCCGGCTCAGGGCCGGTTCATGACAACTCGTTCACGGGGCATTAATTGCCTCCTTGATGAGTGTTGCAACAATCTGGCAGCCTGACATATGCCGGGGAATTGCCCCTGTCCTCTGGCTTCCTGCGCCACTTTGACCGCCTCATTTGTGAGTTAGGGTTATACCCCATAGGAATATCAGCGCCCCTGATCCAGGCTTTCGGTAACCCGCTGGTTGGCCTGGCCGCCAGTTGGAAAATCAACCCAACAAAACCATGAAATACACCCCGCTTGTACTCCTCGCCTTCGCCGCCCTCGTCATTGTCAGTTGTGACCAGCAGAAAGCGGATATCGATACCAAGACTGATGCGACGAAAAAGGCCATCAATGATCGTAAGGAGGCAGTGAACTCCGCCGCCAAGGAGGCGAAAAAGGAAACGGATGTCAAAGCCACGATCGACAAAGCCACGATCGAAGCCAACAAGGAATCCACCCAGGCTCAGCTTGATGCTGACAAAAAGAAGGCAGACGCAGCTGCCGCCGCCGCGAAGGCCAAGGTGGATGCGGAGAAGAAGTAGCCGGGCGGCCAGCCAGATTCCGGCAAGGGCCGAGTCTCAAGCGGTTGGGCGTCGATGGGACGGTATTGAATAATACCGGGCCCACCGTCGCCACGCCGTACCCGGCCGGGAGTGGTTGAAGACAGCTCCAGTCAATCGGGGCGCACGGGCAATGCAAGCCAGCTTGCCTGCAATGCCAGTAGCGGCGTGATATCTTCTTGCGATCCTGGCGATAGTGCCCGAAACCGATTCTGTGCTGTCGGATTCGCCGGGCATTGACGTTGCCCGCCGCGACGTCTTCCGTCTCGTCACCTCGAGCATGAAACGCCTCCTCAAAAAAATGTTGACCATCGTTTTTGGGGCCCTGGGGCTGTTAGTGCTGTTGCTCCTGCTGTTTCAGGGCAGGCTGATCTACTACCCACGCGGCTATGCTGAATCGTTTTTGCGCACGGTGGACGCCGAGCCACTGAGCTTCACGACTTCGCAGGGCCGGCAAGTGGCGTGGTTGACTCCGAAGGTGGCGACGGAGTCGGAGCATGTATGGCTGGTCTTCTGTGGCAATGGCACGGTCGCGCTGGATCTGGAGGGCTATTTTGAGGGTGCTGCGCTTAAGCGGGACCGGTTTGTTCTCTTCGATTACCCGGCATACGGGCAGTGCGAAGGCCGCCCCTCGCCGGGCAGCATTCGCGAATCCATCAAGGCTCTGCTTCCTGCTCTGGCCACGAAACTGGGCACGACGCCGGATGCACTGCGGCCCCGGTTGCGTGTGTTCGGTCATTCGCTCGGCTGTGCCGCCGCTTTGATCGCGATGGAGGAGCATGGCATCCGCCAGGGTCTTCTTGTCGCCCCGTTCACCCGCATGCTCGATCTGGGCCGCCTCGCAGTCGGGTGGCCGCTGAGCCACCTGTTGCTTCATCGGTTTGACAATGTCGCCACCTTGCAGCGATTGAAGGCCGGCAACGGCGCGCGACTCCAGGTTTTTCATGGCACGGATGATGAAGTGATACCTTTTGCCATGGGTGCGGAACTGGCCGCGCGGTTCCCGGGCATGGTGACCTTCGAAGCTGTTTCCGGAGCTAGTCACAACGACATCCTTGACCTGGACCGCACCCGCATCGTCGCGGCCATGGCACGCATGCATTGAGAAGGGGACATCCTGTCCTCTGGCCGGCGATTCTTTCCTTTCGCGCCGCTTGCCCAGGACGTTTTTCCGCGCTTACTCTTGCTCCATGTCCGCCACTGCCCGACTCATTCAACGCGTGCATCCCGCCGATGACGCCATCGTTGCCCTGCGCTCGCTTGCAGCAGGCTCTGTCGCCTCCCTTGATCACCACACCTGGACGGTGACGGAGACGATTCCAGCCAAGCAGAAGTTCGCGGCGCGCGACCTCGCCATTGGCGACCGCATCACCATGTACGGCGTGACGGTGGGTCGCGCGACGAAAGCAATCAGCGCCGGCGGGCTGCTCAGCCAGGGCAATGTATCGCATGACACGGATGCCTTTGCCGGCAAGCAGCGGGAATACGCATGGACAGCGCCCGATGTGTCGAAGTGGGCGGGCCGCGGTTTTGATGGCTTCAAGCGTCCTGATGGTCCTGCGGGAACAGCCAACTACTGGCTGGTGATTCCTCTGGTGTTCTGCGAGAACCGCAACCTGATCTTCATGCGCGAGGCCTTGACGCGCGCGCTGGGTTATCACAAAGCCGGGCCCTACGAAGCCTATGCGGCGGGCTTGGTGGACGCCTGGCAGGCGGGCAACATGGAGGAGGAGTCGCTGGACCTCGTCGATGCCCACCAGCGCAGGCCGCTGTTCGTCAATGTGGATGGCGTGAAGTTTCTGGAGCACGGCCTGGGCTGTGGCGGCACGCGCCAGGATGCCATCGCCCTGTGCGGGCTGCTTGCGGGGTACATCAATCATCCCAACGTGGCCGGTGCCACCGTGCTGAGCCTGGGCTGTCAGCATGCCCAGGTCAGCCTTCTGGAGAGCGAGCTCGCGGCGCGCAACCCGCACTTCCAGAAGCCACTGCAGATCTTTGAGCAGCAGAAGAGCAAGTCTGAGCGCGACATGTTGGCGTCCGCCATCAAGGCGACCTTCTCGGGCATGGCCAAAGCCAACGAGCAGGTGCGCGAGCCCGCCCCGCTCAGTGATCTCATCGTGGGTGTCGAATGTGGCGGCAGCGACGGCTTCTCCGGCCTCTCCGCCAATCCGGTGATCGGCCACACGGCGGACCTGCTGGCGGCACTGGGCGGCGCACCAGTGCTCAGCGAGTTCCCAGAACTGTGCGGCATTGAGCAAAGCCTTAGCGACCGCTGCGTGACGGCGGAACTGGCCGACAAATTCGTGCGCCTGATGCGCAGCTACGAGGGGGCTGCGCAGGCCTGCGGCTCCGGCTTCGATGCGAATCCCTCGCCCGGCAACATCCGCGACGGTCTGATCACCGATGCCATCAAGTCCGCAGGAGCAGCGACCAAGGGCGGCACCTCGCCCATTGTGGATGTGCTCGACTACCCGGAAACGATCCGCAAGCACGGCGGGCTGTCCCTGTATTGCACGCCGGGCAACGATGTGGAAAGCACCACCGCGCTGGCGGGCGGAGGCTGCACCCTGATGCTGTTCTCCACCGGCCTGGGAACCCCCACCGGCAATCCAATCTGCCCCACTCTCAAGGTGGCGACCAACATCGAACTTGCCATCCGCATGGCCGACATCATCGACTTCGACACCGGCGGCGTGATCACTGGCGATGCCAGCGTGGCGCAACTGGGCGAGGACCTCCTTGATTTGAGCATCGAAGTCGCCAGCGGCCGCATAGTGCCAAAGGCAGTCGCCCTGGGCCAGGATGATTTCCTGCCCTGGAAACGCGGCGTGTCACTGTGATTTGATTGCTTGAAACCCGCCTCCCGAAACCGTACATCGCTCTTCCATGAAAGCCCTGACCCTTGTTGCTCCTTCGACGTTTGAATTTGGCGAAGCTGCCGCGCCGCAGCCCGGTGCCGGTGAAGTTCTCGTGAGTGTGCGCGCCTGCGGTATCTGCGGCAGCGATCTTCATGGGATGGACGGCCGCAGCGGCCGCCGCATTCCGCCGATCATCATGGGCCATGAAGCGGCCGGCGAAATCACCGCCCTGGGCTCGGGGGTGACGGAATGGAAACTCGGCGAGCGCGTGACCTTCGACTCCACCGAATACTGCGGCGAGTGTGACAAGTGCCGCAGCGGCTACATCAATCTGTGCACCAGCCGCAAGGTGCTGGGCGTGTCCTGCGCCGACTTCCGTCGGCATGGCTGTTTCGCCGAAAGCGTGGTGCTGCCCACGCGGATCCTGTATCGTCTCCCTGCGGATCTGCCATACGAGAAGGCCGCCTTTGCCGAGCCCGTCTCCATCGCGTTGCACGCGGTGAACCTGGCTGAAGGCGTGGAGGTGGGTGAAGCCTTTGCCCCGCCGCCAGCCAGCCCTCCCGCCCGCGGCAGCGCGGTTGTGGTAGGGGCGGGATTGATCGGGCTGCTGGTCATCCAGGCGCTCAAGGCCCGTGGCTGGGAACGCGTGGTGGCCATCGACCTCGATGACTCGCGCCTGGAGCTGTCCAAGAAGCTCGGTGCGGAAGCTGCCTTCAATGCCAAGACCGAAGGGCTTGCGCAGATCTTGCGCGCCCATTTCGGCGGCGACGGTGCGGATTGCAGCTTCGAAGTGGTGGGCGCAGGTGCGCCGATTGATCTCGCCATCCGCAGCGTGCGCAAGGGCGGTCAGGTCGTGCTGGTGGGCAACCTTCAGCCCAACGTGCCGTTCCCACTCCAGGAGGTCGTCACGCGCCAGCTTACGTTGAAAGGTTCCTGTTCCTGCGCGGGCGAGTACCCTGAAGCCATTCGCCGGATTGAGGACGGCAGCATCCAGGTGGGCCCGCTTCTCAGCATCATGGCTCCGCTCGAAGAAGGGGCGCAATGGTTCCACAAGGCCACCCAGCCAGGCAACGGCCTGCTCAAGGTGGTGCTCACGCCCTGAGTTTCGCAACCCGCCGAAAGACATGGCCTTGCCGTGCCGAATGATTAGACACGTTTGCCGCCTATGATCATGTCACGCTTTCTTCTTGTTCTGCTCGCCCTCGGTGGCACGGCCTTTGCCGGTCTCCCTTCCAGTTTGGACGCCCTGCGCGCCGTGGCCAAGGAAGGCCAGGGCAATGTCGCGGCCAGCAGTGCCTGGAAGCAGGTCGCCCAGGCGAAGGCGGATGAACTGCCCCTGCTGCTCGCAGCAATGGATGGCGCCAATCCGTTGGCGGAGAACTGGCTGCGCGCCGCCATCGGCTCGATTGAGGAGCGCGACCCCAAGGCGCTGCCCCTGGCCGCCCTGACCAAGTTCGTCCAGGACACCAAGCATTCGCCCAATGGCCGCGCCGTGGCCTTCGACATCCTGTTGCGCCGTGCGCCCGAGGGGGCAGCGAAGCTGACACCACAACTCATCGAGGACCCCAGTCCCCAGCTGCGCCGCCATCCCGTGGCCAAACTGACTGAGCAAGGCGAAGCGCTGCTGGCCAAGGGCGACAAGGAAGCCTCCGCCGGACTCTTCCAGCAGGCGCTCGACAGCGCTCGCGATGAAGATCAGATCAAGCCCCTGGCGAAGCATCTGCGCGAGCTGAGCAAGCCCGTCGATCTGCCCAAGCACTTTGGCTTCCTCATGCATTGGAAGATGATCGCCCCCTTCAACAATGCGGACCGCAAGGGCTTCGATGAAGTGTATCCGCCGGAGCAGAAACTGGACCTGGCCGCCAGCTACCCCGGCAAGGGTGAGCAGGCCGTCTGGAAAGACTTCACCAGCACGGATGACTACGGCAAAATTGATTTCAACAAGCCCTTCGGCATGCTCAAGGAAGTGGTCGGCTATGCCACCACCGAGTTCACTTCCGGCAGGGCTCGCGACGCCGAGATCCGCATCGGCTGCAAGAACGGCTGGAAGATCTGGCTCAATGGCGAACTGGTGTTTGGCCGCGACGAATACCATCGCGGCGCGAAGCTCGACCAGTACAAGATTCCCTGCCATCTCAAGGCCGGCAACAACACCCTGCTGGTGAAGTGCTGCCAGAACGAGCAGAAGGAAACCTGGACCGTGGAGTGGGAATTCCAGCTCCGTATCTGCGACGCTACCGGCACGGCGATTTTGGCGGCGAAATGAGAAGGCGCGAGGGGTGGGGGAAAAGGGGCAATCCCCTCAATCGCCCGCCCTGTTTTGTACCTTTCACTCCTTACTAGGCACTTAGCACTTAACACTTCGAACTTCTTATGTTCCTCCGCTCCCTCTTCACCCTGGGCATTTTGGCAGCCGCAGCCGCACCCCTCCACGCCGACTGGTTGCAATTCCGCGGCCCGAACGGTTCGGCTGTCTCCTCCGAATCCAAAATTCCAGCGGACACTCTCAAAGTGGCCTGGAGCGCTGATCTGCCAGGGCGCGGGCTGGCCGCGCCGATCATTGTCGGAGACAAGGTGTTCGTCACCTGCGGCAGCGGACCGGACCAGGGCACGCTGCACGTGATCTGCTATAGCGCGAGCGACGGCCACAGACTCTGGGAGCGTGTCATGCGCGCCACCGGCCGCACCATGACCCAGGGCAAGACCGGTGTGGCAGCAGCCACGCCTTGCAGCGACGGCAAGCACGTGTTCGCGCTCTACTCATCGAACGATCTGTTCGCCTTCGATCTGGACGGCAACCTCCTCTGGCTGCGTGGACTCACCTTCGACTATGCCAATGCCAGCAACAGCCTCGGCATGGCGCAGTCACCCATCGTCGTGGGCGACACCTTGATCGTGCAGAGCGAGAACGACAGCGAATCCTTCGCCGCAGGCATCGACATCGCCACCGGCATGAACCGCTGGAAGATCGACCGCCCGAAGGCCGCGAATTGGAGCAGCGCCTTGGTCTGGAACGGTCACGGCGCTGAGGCCGTGGCGCTGCAATCCAGCAAAGGCATTTCCGGCATTGATGCGCATACCGGCAAGGAACTCTGGAAGTACTCGGATAGTGCCAGCACCATTCCCTCCAGCGCACTTGGTGCGGACGCAATTTACGCCGTGTCCAGTGGCATCACCGCCCTGGTTCCCGAAGCAGGTGCCGTGAGCCAGCTCTGGCGCAATGAAAAGCTCCGCCCCGGCACCGCGAGCCCCATCGTGGTGGGCGGCAATCTGTTCGTCATCAACAATGCCGGCGTGCTCTTGAAGGCCGATACCAAGACCGGTGCCGACGACTCGAAATTCAAGCTGCGTCTCAAAGGGCCGTTCAGCGGCTCACCCGTGGCGATTGGCTCGAAGCTCTACATCGTCAGCGAGCGCGGCGTCTTCCAGGCGATCGACACCAGCGCCCCCGAAGGCAAGGTCCAGCAGGAGATCGAACTCGCCGCCGCCGGCACCAAGGAGCTCGTGCTTTGCACGCCCGCGATCGCGGGCGGCGCGGTGTATGTGCGCAGCGACGGCAAGCTGTGGAAGATTGATTGAGGGCTCGAGATCGGGTTATCGGTCCCAGGCGTGAGCGCTGCTTTTTCGAAGCGATGACGCGCGGGACCGTTTAGCCTGCCTGGTGGCCGGACCCTTATAAAATGGGGCGACGCATGTCAGCCGTTGTCGATGGCATGCCCGATGCCCTTGCTAAGCCCGATTGCCTCAGGCAAATTCCAGGGAGTCAATAGCAAGATCGGCAGCCCCGCCAGGATTGTGCGCAGTACGAACCCCGGCAGTGTAGTGACCATGCTCCAGTGGCTCTCAGCAATCCGATGCTTGGTGGTGGGCCCGATTGGGAAATCGAGGTGGTGTATTGCGATTAACTTAGGAGGTCGAATTACGCTAATAAGCGGACTCAGGTCCAGTTGAATCTCAAGAATACAGTGTTACTTGTGCGCCTCGGATCACAACCATCCCTGGCCGACGAGAGCCGGCCAGGGCGGGCAAAGTGTTTTGAGGCGTTTGCTGAATGCGCCTCTTCGTTTCACCCCCGTTTTTCACCAGGCCAACCCGCAATGAATACGACCATAAAGAGGAAAATGCTTTGCCGTCTGACGTTCGGCGTTTCGCTGATGTTTCTTGCGCCCTGTGCCATAGCCGCTCCGGTGAGCTGGACGGGCAATGGGGACGGTGTTAACTGGAGCAGTGCAGGGAACTGGAGTGGCAGCACGCTGCCCCAGACGGGGGATGATGTGACCATCGGCGTGGTCGCTGGGAATCCGACAATTCAGTTCACTACCGCTGCCGGCACGGTCCAGATCAACAGTCTGAACACCAGCGAGCCGATGAACTTTACGGGCGGCATCCTGCAAATTGCCGCCGCGTTCCAGACTTCAAAAAACATCACACTGTCCGGGGGTACGATCAAAGGGGGCGCTATCACGGCGACTGGCACCGGGACGCTGTCGTTGCCCATCAGTGCCAGCGGTACTTTGGACGGGGTGACGCTGAACAACGATTTCACCGTGTCGCGCAACGCCACTTTGTACGTGAAGAACGGTCTGACCCTGGGCCATGCGCGGCTGCTGTTGGGCAGCGATCTCGGCGGTTACACGCAAAGCATTGTCTTTCAGGGCACGCAGATGCTGGGGGGCACGGGCGAGGTGGTGTTTGGCGGATTGTCCAGCCTCAACTATGCATACTCGCAGGGCAACGGCAGCCTGCCCGGTGCGGCGGTGCTTACGATAGCTTCGGGCATCACGGTGCATGGAACCCTTGGCGGCAATGTGGGTGGCTATTACCAGTATGACTCAGTGATCAACCAGGGGGCTGTCAGTGCGGACACGGCGGGGCAGTTGATCACCATTAGCAATGGCTTCACCAACCAAGGCACCGTTTCCGCTCCGGCGGGTACGATCACCCTCAATGGCGCATGGACCAGCAGCGGCACGATCAGCGCCAGCGCTAGCGCTACGCTGAACCTGGGCGGCGGCAGCAATGCGTGGAGCAATACCGGGACGATCACGGCCACCGCCGGGACGGTCAACCTGGGAGGAGTTTTCACCCTCGCGAGTTTGGGGACCTTCAACCGTACGGGCAGCACGGTGAACCTCACGGGAACCATGGATCTGGCGGGCGGCACGCTGGCGCTCACGGTGGCGACCGGCTCATGGAACCTTCTGGGCGGGACAATCAAGGGAGGCACGATCACGGCCACGGGCGGAGCGGGTTTGTTGTTTCCGGTCAACGGCACCGGTACCCTGGACGGAGTAACTTTGGGCAGTGACCTTACCCTGATTCGAGGTGTGGCACTTTTTGTAAAGAACGGCCTGACGTTGGCCAGTGCCCGGTTGATTTTGAGCAGCGACCTCAACGGCTCGGCACAGTCCCTTGTTTTCCTGGGCAGCCAGATGCTGGGGGGCACGGGCGAAGTGGTGTTTGGCGGGTCGTCCGGCAACAACTTTTTGGTCGCGCGGGGCGACAGCACGCCAGAGGGGGCTGCGGTGCTGACGATCGGGGCGGGAATCACAGTGCATGGCACCCAGAGCGGCAATGTGCAAGGTGCTTACTCGTATGACTCGGTGATCAACCGGGGGATCATCAGCGCGGACACGGCAGGCCAGATGATCACCATCGGCATCGGTTCCGACCACTTCATCAACCAAGGAACGGTTTCAGCGCCATCGGGCATGCTCAACCTCACCAGTGCCAGTTGGACCAGCAGCGAAGGGACCCTGGCGGTGTCTTCCACCGGCGTGCTCAATTTGGGAGGAGGTTTCACCTACAGCGATATGGGAGTGCTCAAGCGCACGGGCGGTACTTTGAACATCACGGGAATACTGGACAACACCGGCAGCACGCTGGCGCTTACGGCGGCGACCGGCTCATGGAACCTTGTGGCCGGGACGATCAAGGGCGGCACGATCACGGCCACGGGTGGGGCAGCGCTATTGTTGCCGGACAATACCCAGGGCAACTTGGATGGGGTGACGTTGGAAACCGATTTCACCGTGTCGCCTACCTCCTTGTTGGTGGTGACGAACGGCCTGACACTGACCCACGCCCGGCTTGTTTTCAACAGCGACCTCACGAGCGACCAGCAGTTCGTTCTCTTTCACGGCACGCAGACGCTGGGAGGGACGGGCGAGGTGGTGTTTGGCGGCTCATCCAGTTTAAACTATTTGTATGCTCAGGGCGACAACACGGCGCAGGGGGCGGCGGTGCTGACGATTGGCGCAGGCATCACGGTTCACGGCAGCCAGGGCGGCTACGTGCAAGGATTTTCCCAGTACGACTCGGTGATCAACCTGGGGATCGTCAGCGCCGACTCGGCGGGCCAGACCATCACCATCGTCAACGGCTTCACCAATCTGGGAACGGTCTCCGCACCCTCTGGCACCATCAACCTGAGTGGTGCCATATTGAACTCTCCGTTGACCGTGAAGCCGGGAACGGGCGCCCTGTTGACTTCCGGCAGCGGCGTGCTGGACTTCGGCTCGCTGCCGCTGGGCAAGAGCAAGGCCATCATCCTCACCGTGCACAACGTGAGTATGGCCGAAGTCAGTGGCATCGCGGTGACCATGGATGGAGCCAACGCCGCCGACTACACCCTCACGGGGCCGGCGGTGACGAAGCTGGCGGCCAAGGCCTCGGCCACCTTCACCCTCACCTATCATCCCACGGTGATTGGGGTGAGCACCGCCGCCTTCCACATTGCCAGCAAGCAAACGGGAGCTGTTCAATCGTTCGTGTCGTTTGATGTCGCCCTCACCGGAGCCGGTGGCGCGGCCCCGGCGATCCTCACGCAACCCCAGCCCGTCATGGTGGCGTTGGGGACCCAGGCGCAGATCTCGGTGGTTCTGGACAGCTCGGTGGCGATGGCCGTGCCCCTCACTTACCAATGGCAGAAGAACAACGCGACCGTCGTCGGCGCGACCGCTGCGACTTTTACGATTCCGGCCGCGACCCTGATCAATGCGGGCACCTACAAGTGCACCATCAAGAATTCCGCCGGCACGGTGATCAGCGCCACGACCGAACTGGGCGTGGTGGACACCAGTATCAACACCAAAATCGTCGCCGCCGGCACCACCACCACCCTGACCCTGAGTTCCGCCGGCAACGGCCAGACCTTTGCCTGGCAGAATGGCGGTACCCTTCCGACGGGCGCCACGGGTGCGACCACCAAGATCCTGACCCTCAAGAATCTAGCCATCGGCGATGCTGGCTCTTATTCCTGCATGGTCGGCGGCCCCGGCGGGCCGGTGACGGGTGGCAACACCACGTTGAAGGTGTTTGACGGTGCCCCAGTGATCACGCCCCGGCCTGTGGTCATGCCTGATGCCTATGTGAGCGGCAGCTATGCCTTCCAGATCCCCGTGGATTCCACGCCCAACCTGATTCCCACCAGCTACAGCGCCACCGGTCTGCCGGCGGGGCTTACCTGCAATACCGTGTCGGGCGCGATCACCGGCAAGCCCACCACGTCGGCAGGATCACCGTACACAGTGGTGCTCAAGGCCATCAACGCCAAAGGGGGAAATAGTCTGCCTGCTACCACGAGCTTGATTGTCCACGCCCTTCCGGCCACTGCGCTGGGCGTTTTCAATGCGCTGGTGGACCGCGACACAACCCTGAGCGCCCCCATTGCCTCGCCCGCTGGCCAGAAACTGCAAGGGCATGGCGGCAGCTTGGAGGGCATGACCGTCACCAGCACGGGAGCCTTTACCGCCACGCTCAAGCTTGAAGACAAGAGCTACACCATGCCGGCGGGCACGGCGCTGGATGCCCAGGGCACTGGCAATCCCACGGCGACTGTCATCATCAAGCGCGGCACCGGCATTGCGAACCTGACGATGAGCCTGACGATCAACATCAGCACTGGCGAGCTCACCGGCACGCTCACAGACGGCCTCGTGGGCACGCCGGTGAATCTGGAGGGCTGGCGTAATCCGTGGAAGACCACCGTCTCCACCGGCAGCCCGGCCAATCCCGCCACCACACTTGCGGGCACTTACACTGCGGCACTGGAGATGGCTGACAGTTCGCTGACAGGCTACCTGGCCTACCCGCAGGGCAACGGCTACGCCACGGTCACCGTCAGCACCGCCGGCGCCGTGACCTGGACCGGTGTGCTGGCCGACGGCACCATCGCCACCCGCAACACCACGTTAGGCCCCAACGGTGAGATCCCGCTGCACTGGCTGCTCTACACGCCGACGGTTGCCGCCACTGCTGGCTCCGCGCATGGCTGGGTGCGGGTGGGGGCCGGTTCGAACACGACGAAGCCGGATGACAATTTGCTCGACACCATGCTTGATCTCACAAGCCAGCCGATGTTCGACTGGATGAAGAAGCCGCAGCTCAGCAGCTCCACGACCCGCACTTACAAAGCCGGCATTCCCTTGCACAAATTGAAGGTTATCGGTGGAGGCTATGTGAAGCCGGCCGCGAGCACGGTCGTGCTTGGCTTCCCAAACCCGCCGAGCAACGCGAAGCTGACCTTCAGCAGCGCCCAGGTCGAGGACTCCGTGACCTATCTGAACGCCAGCAACGGCGGCCCCACCGCCAGCATGGACGGCAAAGTCTTCACCCTCAGCACCTCCAACGTCGCCACCATGCCCTCGCTGCCCACTGCCGCTGTGGGCAATCCGGCGTCGCTGGTGCTCACGCTCAAGACCGATACGGGAGCCATGAGCGGCACCTTCACGTTGACCGGCGATCCTGACCCCACCGATCACGTGGCCCCCATCGCAACTCTCACACGCAGCAAGGTGGCCTTTAACGGCGTTTTGGTGCAGCGGCTCAGCATGGGTGTCGGCTGCTTCCAACTTCCGCAACTGCCAGCCGATGGGTCGCCGAAGACCACGCTGCTTACGTCGCCGTTGTTGTCAGGCCAAGTGCTGCTCCAAGCAGGCCCATAGATGCGCCTCCCAAAGTAGCCATCACGCTCCGCGTGATGAGCAATGTGCATGGTCAGCTGGACGAGCTTTGTCCGGCTCCATGCCTTGTCCGATGGATGCTGCGCAGAGCTCAGCACGCTCTGCGTGATGACTCGTACGATAGGACCCATCGCAGCCAGCGTTTGGGACGGTCCACCTGAAAGCTGTCCTTGCTTTCAACTATGTCATGTTCGACCCCTCGCTTGAGGCAACCGATGTAGCGGAACGCAGCACTCAAATGCAAAGTACTATGTACCGCTCACTCAATGGCAGCGACCCGTCTGGCAAAAACTTCAATACCTTACCGAAACCATGAAAACGCGTCTGCTAGTTATTGGTGTGCTTGTATGGGTGATCGGGTTCTACCTACTTGGTTACGTTGCATTTTGTGCCGCTGATGCCTTCAATTTGGTAAGTATAAATCACGGAGTTGGTTATGCGCTCTATTTGTTTTATCAGCCGATTTTATGGGTCACCAGAATGATCGCGAAGTTGCTTTACAACCATTGAATCGGGCTCTTATGGATGGAGCCCAAATGAGGTGGAAACGGCCTGAGACTGTGCTTGTGAACCAGCTGAGGCGTAAACCCCAGCACTGTTCGGAGTCATGGATGGCTTCGATCTGAAGCGGACATGCACAGAAAGGAAGTCCGGGTATGTTCACGGCGTCGAGGGCGCGGCTGGAGTACCGACTTTAGTCCGATGCCATCAGGGAAAAAGATGCAAAGGAGTGCTGGACCCCTGTATGTCACGTTGCTCGCGAGGTTTGGTATAAGTTGGCCCTCCGGAGCAAAGTATGGAGGCGCGCGAAGATGTTCTATGGGTTTCAAGAACCTTTTTTCGGGAACTTGTTCGCATGGACATGAGCTGGGCTATTGAGGGTTAATTTGGAGCACCCAGGAGCCGTGCGCGAGCTGGTTTCGGGTGTGCAGATCCGGGTCATAGCAGGTGTAGGTGCGCCACATTTTCCAAATGATCTTGAGCCACCGCTGGCCCAGGCAGCGCAGGGCCTGGGCATGGCTTTTGCCGCTTTCGCGCAGGGCTTGATAATAGATCTGGGCCCAGGCGCACTTTGCCCGGCTGTTGTTGGCAAACAAGTGCATGGTGCTGCGCAGGCTTTTGTTGCAAGCGCGG